>Ga0335085_10001130_pt1 | contig 61630 bp, 51 predicted proteins | sample Lox_Sample_45_FD_206712 | JGI IMG/M metagenome (GOLD analysis project Ga0335085, IMG submission 206712) | Soil microbial communities from Loxahatchee National Wildlife Refuge, Florida, United States - Lox_Sample_4.5 | ecosystem: Environmental > Terrestrial > Soil > Wetlands | place: USA...
TCGACAACAAACGGGCGGCCCGCAAGCGCCGTCTCTCCAAAGCCTTGAAATCGCGTTTAACTCCTGCTGCGTTTCCCATGCTCGGAGCATACAACAAAAGTTGAGCAAATGGAACTATATTATGTAACTCTCAATAAGACCCTTTTCATTCCGAGAAGCAAGGCAGAATCCACACCAGAGCGCACACCAGTCTTCGTGCCTGCGGCTGCGAGTGACGAGTGACGTGTGTCCAGTGACGGGCAAGACCGACTTTCCCGCCGGCGAAGCCAGGCAGAACCTAGCTCACCGCGCCAGAGCCGCGACCAAGGACAGATTTCAGACTCCGGATTCAAAGAAGCTGCAGGGCGGACACAGCGGCAGAGCCGCTGTAAGTCAGGGCGGATTTTCAGATCCAAAATTCGATCGAAAGATTAGAAAAATCTAGGATTTCTAGGGTAAATGTCGAAATCCCGCGTAACGAACGAAGCCAAGAGGTTGTTGAAAACAAAGGGAAATGTTTTTTCCACACCCGTCAAAGCCAAGAGGTACTTGAAAACAAAGGAGTTATTTTTGTAAAGCCAAGAGGTTGTTGATAGGAAATGGTTTAGCTGCAAACGAAAATAGAAATTATGGCCATTATGCACAAAGGCACTAGCCCGGCGACGCTTGAGGCCAACCGGGCCAATTCACTCAAATCCACCGGACCGGTCACCGAGCAGGGCTTGCTCGTCTCCCGCGGGAACGCCCTCCAGCACTGGGGGCGGGCGGAGACCATTCGTCCCTTGCTGGCGGCCCTCGAAGAGAACCCGGAGGAATTCAACCGGGTGCGGGAGGCGCTCTACCGGTCGCTCGCTCCTCGCGACGAGTTCGAGCAGATCATCGTGGACGATATGGCGGACGTTCACTGGCGCATCCGGCGCATGGTGCGGGCCGAAGCGGGCGCCCAGGGTGCGCGCCGCCGCGATCGCAAGATGCGAGACGAAGAGGTGGAGGCCCTGTTCGAGGCGGGTAAGTTCCATGACCTGGTACCCTCCATCGTCCCGAAGTTGGGCTACGTCGGACTCAGCGACTCGCCCGTGAAATTCCGCCGGATTCTCGAGATGCTGAGGGTTCTCGCCGACCTGGTGCGCTACGCGGGCTTTCGGGACGAAGTCATGGGCTATCTGCAGAAACTGTACGGTTACAACCCGAGCGAGCGCGCCAAAAGCCTGATGGACGTCTACGATCGCGGTTACCAGGAGCGTGACTGCGGGGACGCAGACCGAATCGCGGCCAATCACGCCGAGTTTCTGGAGGCCATCGCTGATGAGATCACCTGGTTCGAAAGCCGGGAGGCGTCTCACCTGCAGGCCCGCGCGGAACTCAAAGTTCCGAGCCTGGACGCCGAAATGCTACGCACGGATCACAATCCGGCCACCGTGGCCATCTATCACGAGCGCCTGGAGCGGGTGTTCGCAGAGAAGTGGAGGCTGCTGAAGGAGTATCGTGCCACCCGGGCGGCCAACGAGCGACAGGACGAGCAGCAAGGGCAGGGCGGCCCGCCGGCGGGCGACGGTCCCCAGCCTCACGCGCTGGCGGCAGGGTAGGCTTGAAGTAATGCGAGAGCGTTTCACGCAAACGCGCAAAGACGCAAAGGAGAAGCTCTTCGCATGCTTAGCCAGCTTTGCAGCTTGCAGCTTTGCGCCTTTGCGTGAACCCCTTGCATGTTGAAGGGAGAGGTCGCGGCGGCAGGTCGCTGCCCGCCGCGACGGTGATGATGAGAGCGCGATTGTCCAAACCCCGACAGCGCCGGTTATCCAAACTACGACTGTGCCGGTTGGTCGAGACGCAGGTTGTTGGTGAATCCAAAGTAGGTCGCCGCCGTGCGGGCATCCATTTCAGCTTTAGTGCGCGCCATGGCCGTATCCACCACGCCCGTGAGGGTCACGTTGCCGTTCTTGACGATGATGTGAATCGGAGGCAGCGCCTGGTTGCCATAATTCAGAAAAAACGGGTCGCGGTAGATGGCCCGCGCCACCGCCCGCCGGATCTGGTCATCCATCCGCGACGTGGGCAGCACCTCCAGATCGTTCTGGAAGCCCGTCACGCCCCGGAGGTGCGAAAGAATATTGCCGATATCGCTCTTCTTGAAGGGCTCGGTCACCTGTCCGCCGACCGTCAGATTGTTGCCCTCCACTTTGAGCTCGATGTTGTCGAAGATTGTATAAAACGGATAAGTGACAATATCGTGCCGGGCTTGCTCGGCGATCAAGCGCGGCGTGGCGTCATCGGTGTCGATGGTGAGTTTATCCACCACCGAACTTACGCCGGCCGCTTTTGCGATTTGTTTCTCAACGTCGTTCTTAACGCCTACGCTCTCCACGGTTCCGGTGAGCACGACGACCCCGTTCTGGAATTCAGCTTGTACGTTGCCGTGTTTCGCGTTATCAACACCAAGATGGCTCAGCTTGCTATGAATTTGCGCCAGGGTCGCGGGGTAGGTCGCGTCGCCACCCCGGGCGAACCCGACATTTGCAGCAAAAAGAACCGCACAACCCAACAGAATGAATTTCAGTGTTCGCATCTTGCTCTCCTTATTCAGCAGGAGAATCACCGAGGGCGGGCAGTAATAGCCTACACCACTGCCAACACTTCCCGCCTTGCCGTTCTCCCGGAAGGCCAATCCCGGCCGCTTTTTGCCGCCGCTGAGGCTAGGCTCATGGTCCAGCGGCCTTCACTTGTTTGGACGCGAGTGAGGCTGGTTAAGTTACGCTCAGCGAACTGCCCGCCGGCCGGGCACTTAGCAGTGGGCCCGCGGTGCGGGGCGGTCACAGGTGTGACTCGCGTCACAGCCCATCGGGGCTTCGAGGAGCAGAGTGACAAAAGACGACAACCAGGGACGCTCATCATCACTCGGAGGCCGTCCCCGGAAGTGGATTTATGGCTACGGCGTCAACCGTCGAACCCGCTACGTCACTTAGGCTTAAGGCGCTGGCGCGGCTCGTGGGCGACACGCCGCTCGTGGCTATCGAGTTCACATATCGGGGCCGGTCGCGGGTGATCTACGCCAAGTCGGAGCAATACAACCTGACCGGAAGCATCAAGGATCGCATGGCCCTCTACATTCTGCAGCAAGCCTATGCGGAAAGGAGGATTGCCCGGGGCGACACCCTTGTGGAGGCGACCAGCGGAAACACGGGCATCAGCTTTGCGGCGCTGGGCCGGGCGCTCGGCCATCCGGTGACCATCTTCATGCCCGATTGGATGAGCCGCGAGCGCGTGGACCTGATCCACAGCCTGGGTGCCATGATCGTGCCGGTCGGGCGTGACGAAGGCGGGTTCCTGGGCAGCATCCAAAAGGCGGAAGAAATGGCGGCCGGGCGAACCGACGTCTTTCTGCCGCACCAATTCTCAAACGAAGCGAATGTAGAGGCCCACCAGAAGACGACAGGACCGGAGATCTGGTGGCAATTGCAATCGAACGATCTGCTCCCCGATGCCTTCGTGGCGGGCGTCGGCACCGGCGGAACCGTGATGGGTGTGGGCCGCTACCTGCGTTCACGCTCGCCTTCAGTGCGCATTCATCCTCTGGAACCTGCGGAGTCGCCCACGCTTTCGGCTGGGCATAAGGTGGGACGGCACCGCATCCAGGGGATCTCAGACGAATTCATCCCACCCATCGTCGAACTCAGTGAGCTGGACTCCGTCGTCAGCGTGCACGACGGTGACGCCATTCTGATGGCGCAGAGGCTGGCGCGCGAGCTGGGACTCGGCGTGGGCATCTCTTCAGGCGCCAACTTCCTGGGCGCGCTCAAAGTGCAGAACGATCTCGGCGACGCCAGCGTCGTCGTCACCGTGTTCCCGGACAGCAACAAGAAATATCTCAGCACTGGCCTGTTGCGGGAAGAGCCGGTGAGGGAAACCTATCTCTCGCCCGAGGTTGAACTCACCGCATTCCGGGCCTTCAACCGCGTTTGCTCTATCTGCGTTGATGGAGAGAACCCAGAGTCATTGCTAGCCTCGTGACTAGGCTCGCTCGTCACGGCTCTTGGGGCCGCTTTCTTCTGGAAATCAGGGAGTCGAGCGAGAGTGAACCTGCGCCCATGGTGGCGAGCAGCAGGGCGGCCAATCCCAGCACCAGCGGCAGCTCATACTCTCGCACTGCGTAGATGCCTTCGTTGAAGTTGTATTTCCACATCGCCGCGCACATGTCAATGAGCAGCAACGGCGCCGCCAGGCGCGTGCCCACCCCGAGGGCCAACATGAGGCCGCCGAACGTCTCCACGGTGCCCACAATGTAGACGAAGTACCACGGTATCCCAAGGCCTGCGAATGCGGTGACGAACGTCGCCGTGTCCCCGAACAGCTTCGGGTACCCGTGATAAATGAAGACGAGCGCCAATCCGCAACGCAACAACAGCAGCGCCAGCGGGCGCAGGCTATCCAGGAATCTCATGCGGTCACCTCACGAAAGCGATTGATCGCCCTCACGAACTGCACGATTCTAGCAGACGATGGTGATAGCCGGGCAGACATTCCCGTCCCTCAAGGGCTGACTTACATTTCACAAGCGGATGTTTAGCTGAATTATGAGCTGCGGTTAGTGCCAGCCCATTATTGATCCGGCGTAGCCGTGCGTTTATGCTCGCCGCTCGTCGAGTGTTGTGTCCCAGTGCCGGGTCCCGGCGGCGAGCGCCGCTCTGCTGCCGGGACCGTGTCTAGTGATTCCGGCTCGCCCACGCTGAGGGAAGACACGTCGTCCCGCAGCGCGAGATCCTGGTAGCTTTGCAGACAACAATTGACACACGTTTGAAGCCGGAGTGTTTCTGCCTCCGAACCGATGCCGGTGTGTCGCAAGGGGAGTGCTCATGTGCAAGCTCGTTGCAGCGTGTATACGTTTCGCGGTCGGCTTGGCGCTGGTGCTTTGGACGGCTGGGGCATTGCCGGCCCAGCAAGAGACCGCGAGCATTCGAGGAACGGTCACTGACCCGAGCGGTTTGGCGGTCCGGCAGGCCCAGGTTTCTGCCATCCAAACAGAGACCGGGCTTGAACGCCAGGTCCGGTCCGACGCTGAGGGCAATTTCCTGCTGGTGCTCTTGCCCATTGGGCACTACCGCCTGGAAGCTTCAGCACCCGGGTTCAAGAAGTACGTTCAGGACGGCATCAGTCTCAGCGTGAACCAGGCGGCCGCGGTTCCGGTGCGCCTGGCGGTGGGTGCTGCGCAGCAAACGGTGGAGGTGAAGGCCGACGCCACCTTGGTGCAGACCACCAACGACCTGGGGGAAACGATCCAGCAGAAGGACATCGTTGATCTGCCGCTGAACGGGCGAAACTTTTCCCAGCTTGGACTGTTGCTGCCGGGCGCCGCCCCGCTTACGCAGGGCCTGCAAATCGCCGGGGGGTCCCAACGGGGAGGGCAGTCTTATGCCGTGAACGGCCAGCGGCCGGAGTCTAATCAATTCCTGATCGACGGGGCCGAAAACTATAACAGCGTCAATGCGGGATTTGTTCTGAAGCCTCCACCTGATGCCATTGCGGAATTCCGCATTCTGACGAACACCGCCTCCGCGGAGTTCGGCCACAACTCAGGGTCAAACACCAACATCGTCCTGCGTTCAGGCTCGAACCGAGTTCACGGTGACGTCTACGATTTTTTCCGGAACGACGCTCTGGATGCGCGCAATTTCTTCTCGGCGACCACCGATCCTCTGAAGCAGAACCAGTTTGGCGGCACGCTGGGCGGCCCGATCCGGCGTGACAAGACTTTCGCCTTCGGCTTCTACGAGGGTTTCCGCAACCGGCAGGGTGAGACGCAATTGACGACCGTACCCACGGCGGCGGAGCGGCAGGGCGATTTTTCAGCCTTGTGCGATACTTACAGCCCGCAGGGATTTTGTACCGATCCCAACGGCACACAATTGGTGAACGTGTTTGTTCCTCCCAACGGGCAACCTTATCCGTTCAACCAAATTCCCAGTGACCAACTCAACTCTGTCTCACAAAATCTTTTGGCGTTCTATCCGCTGCCGAATTCCCCGGGTTACGGTCCCAACTCGTACGGCACTACTCAGCAGTTGCGAAATGACTCAGACCAGTTCGGAATCCGCATCGACCATTACCTTTCAGATCGAGACACGCTCTCATTTCACTACCTGTTCACCAACGGCTCGCAGCTCGACCCGCTTCCGATTTCGGGCAGTAACGTGCCGGGATTCCCGGTGGGCGAGGACTATCGCGCCCAGAATGCTGCGCTCGAAGAGACGCACTCTTTCTCGCCGACGGTGTTGAACGTCGCCCGATTTTCCTATCTGCGGAACAAGTTCCTCTTTGGCCAGGCCTCCAATCATACGGAACTCTCATCGCTCGGGTTCGGGTACTCGCCGACTCTGGCAGTCCAAGCCGGTCCGCCATTCATCGAGGTTGGAGGCTATGCCTCGGTTGGAAATCCGATCACCGGACCCCAGAACAGCTACCAGAATACTTACTCCTTCACGGATTCCGTGTCTTGGGTGAGAGGCAAACACGACTTGAAGTTCGGCGGCGGGTTTCAGCGCGATCAACTCAATACGCTGCTGGGCATTGCCTCGAACGGCTTCTTTGTTTTCGCTCCGGTTCCCATCATCGGCAACGCCTTCGCCGACTTTCTGATCGGCCAGCCGGTGGTGTTCCTGCAGGGCGGGGGTGACCTTCCGCGCGGTCTGCGGGCCAGTAATGAGCATCTCTACATCCAGGACAGCTACAAGGCCACGTCCCGGCTGACCCTGAACGTCGGGCTACGCTGGGAACTGCCACAGCCTTACAGCGAGATCCACGATAAGACGGCTCTCTTCGAGCCGGGCGCTCAATCTAAGGTGATCCCTAGCGCCCCCGCGGGCCTGCTGTACCCGGGCGACCCGGGCGTGGGGTCCGGTTTGATACAGAGAGAATACAAGGCCTTTGCGCCCCGGGTGGGGTTTGCCTGGGATCCGACGGGAACCGGGCGCTGGGTGGTCCGTGCCGCCTACGGCATCTTTTACGACCCTTACTACAACGGCGAAGGCGGTCCGCTGCAAACCCCGGAAAGCGCCCCGCCCTGGTTCAAGACCATTCAGGAGAACTTTCCGCCTGACTTTGCCAACCCGCTTCCGCCCGGATCGGACCCTTTCGCCCCTGTCTTCAACGGGGCTCAAACGTTGACCCTGCTCACGCTTGATCCTAATCTGCAGTTGCCTTATGCCCAGGACTGGAACTTCACGGTACAGCGCTCCTTCGGCTCCAGTTGGCTTGCTGAACTTGGATACGTGGGTACGAAAGGGACCAAGCTGCCGCGCTTTATCGAGAGTAATCCGGCCACGCTCTGTTCCACCCTTCCCGCGGCGGAGCAACCAGACTGCATCGCGGGCGAGCAGCAGAACGTCAACCTCTACCGGCCGTATTCGGGATGCACTCCTGCCAACCCCGACAACTGCCTTTTCGGATCCGTCGGGCTCATCTCGGGGATCACCAACTCCAATTACAACGCGCTCCAGGGCAGCCTGCGAAAGCGCCTGGGCTACGGATTGGCGTTCCTAGCGTCCTACACTTACTCGAAGACGCTCGACGACGTCTCAAGCTTCAACATGAGCGGATCCGCGCCCCAACTCGTGGCCGGCGAAAACGATCTGGCGCAGAATCCCTGGGATTTGGGGGCCGAGTACGGCCGGTCTTTGTTCGATGCCCGGCATCGCTTTGTGTTCAGCTATGAGTGGCAGCTTCCATTTTGGAAAGATGGACATACCTGGTACGAGCACGCATTTGGTAACTGGGACCTCAATGGCATTTTCTCGGCGTCCACGGGAACGCCTTTTACAGTCTATGACTCCAGCGACCCTTCACTGCAGGGTCAATCGCCCGAGATCTCTGGATTTGCGGGCGACCGGCCGAACCTAGTGGGCAATCCGAATAGCGGTCCCAAGACCGCCAGCGAATGGTTCAATACGGCGGCATTCCAGCGAGTCACCCAGCTAGGTACCTTCGGCGACGCCGGACGAAATATCGTGCAGGCCGCGGGCGTTACACAGTGGGACTTCGCACTCTTTAAGAGTTTCCGCGTGCGAGAGTCAGACTCTCTGCAATTCCGGACCGAAATGTTCAACATCCTGAATCGGGTGAACTTCGGCGTGCCAAACGTCGACATCAGCTCGCCTACGTTTGGCCAAGTGCAGACGGCGTTGGCGCCGCGGCAGATTCAGTTTGCCCTAAAGTTCCTCTTCTGATGGCCGAAAGTCGGAAGTCTGCGGCTTCAGCAAGAGGCAGTGGGCGACCGTCACATCTCAACCAGGAGGCAGGCATGCGAAAGCGAATACTTGGGACTCTTCAGGTGGTGCTTGTACTATTCTCAGCGGTCGTTATGGCGAGAGCGGCAGACACGTCAACCACAGTTAAGGGCTACGTTATTGACTCAGCTTGTACCTTCACCAAGCACCTCAAGAAGCCGATCAGCCCGGACTGTGCCGTGGCTTGTGCCAAAGCGGGCTCGCCATTGGTGGTTCAGACTACCGAGGGCGTCATCTACTGGCCGATCTCGGGCGACACCCCAGCCGCCGGACAGAACGACAAACTGATCAGCTACGCCGGCAAGATGGTTAGCGTGACTGGCAAGGTCTACACGAGAGGGGGCTCGCATGCCATCGTGATCGAAAAGGTCGAAGCTGCCGAGTAGCCGGGTCGAACTCCTTGCGTCGCAGGCAGTGGAGGTTACGGGCTTACAACGGTGCCATACCGAATTGCCGCTGAGTCGTGGGACGCATTTGTTTACCGTGGATTCTAAGCTGAAGCGGGACCTTAAGATTGAATTACCCTGCTCTTCCCCAGCAATGTAATGCCTCATGATCCACTTGACACTCGCCCCTTTTACGTGCCATGCTCAATGGCCTCAGACAAATAGCCTGGGGTAAGGTGTGGGCGGCCTGAGCGGGACTCGCGGCAGCGTCTTCAACTAACCAAGGGGCATGAGCCAAGGCGAAAGGCGTCCGCTAGGTCTGGGGAGCGGGAGCAGTCTAGACACGTGCGTGCGAGACAATGACCCTGCGACCAAGTATTACGACTCCTGCTGTCTTCGCTTCGTTAGGGCCTCAGTTGGGGCGTGACAATCCCGCACCAATCAGGGCCTGGGTCGAAGGAGGCGTCGCCATGATGAGCAAGAATTTGCTGCTGTGCGTTATTACGCTGGCTTTCGGATCTTTGTTGGCCCACGGCGCGAACAGCACACCGTCAACCCCGGCAGCCCCTTCTACGCCAAGTGGTGCGTCTGCAGCAACAGTGCCGGCAGCCGGAGCGACCGCCGCTCCCGTCAATGCAGGTGCGGACTCGACAGATACACCGTCTGATAACCCGGCTGTGACCCCGCTGCTAGAGCGAAGGAATCCTCGCTACCGGATTGAAATCGGCGACGTGGTAGGCCTTGACTTCCCGTTTACACCGGAATACGACGAGAACGTGACCGTACAACCGGACGGATATATCAGCCTTATCACCTTGGGCGACATGCATGTGGAGGGCATGACCCTTCCAGAGCTGACGAAGGCTCTGCGCCAGTCTTATTCGAAGATCCTGCACGACCCTATCGTCACCGTCGCACTCAGCAACTTTGAGCAACCGTACTTCATCGTGGGCGGTGAAGTGGGCAAGCCCGGAAAATACGATTTGCACGGCGACACCACGCTGATCCAGGCTGTGGAGATCGCAGGTGGTTTCACTTACACTTCGAAGCACTCCCACGTACTGCTGTTCCGCCGTGTGTCGGATGATTGGGTGTCAGCGCGGGTGATTAACGTCAAGAAGATGCTGAGTGCGGGCAATTTGGCTGAAGACCTGCACATCGAGCCGGGCGACATGGTATTCATACCGAAGAATCGGCTGTCGAAAGTACAACCCTATCTTCCCTATTTGTTGCCTTACCAGCTCTTCCGCATCAATTTTAATGCGACTTCGGCATTTGGATATTAATAGCAAGTTGGTGTAACCGCAGCCGCTGCCCGTGGCTGCGTGAGGAGGTTTTCAGCAATGGAAGCGCAAAACTCGGGCTTTCGTCATCTTAATCAGACAGTCCAATCATTGACGCGCGACGCTTTGGCCGTTACCTTTAGGCGGCGCCACCTAATCCGCAAGGCGTTTCTGTGGACGTTGCTGGGCGGTATTTTGGCGGTCATGGTCTTCGGCATCGGATACGAATCACAATCTGAGATTGTGATTCGTCCGTGGGCACGCACACCTGCGTCAGTGACCCCTGATGACAGCCCACGCCCATTGCTCCCCGGTGACAACTCGGCGGTGGAAGAGGCGATTAACTCCGAAATCGAATTGCTGACTTCCGATGACATCCTGACCCACGTCGTGGTGACTTGCAGTCTGGAGTACGGTGAACCCAAATGGTATACGCCCTATAAGCTGGCCGTGTATCGCGCGATACCCGGCTATTGGGATACGTTAATTCCTAAGGCCATGTCGAAGCTCAACAATGACCTCGAAATTGATGAGGTCAAGAGCTCCAACATGCTCACGATCTCGTACACGGCAAACACAGCGGACCAGAGCGCCTGCGTGACGCGCGCGCTGTTGAATTTCTATATGGCCAAGCACGTGGCAGCATGGCGGCCGGCAAAGATGTTCGATTTCTTCTCCGAACAGGCCGACAGCTATCAAAAGCGCCTAGCCTCCGACGAGCAAAAGCTCCTGGACTTCGCGCGCGAGCAGGACGCCGTCGACCCGCAGGTTCAAATGGGCTTGGCCGTTAATGAGGCGAGCCAGTTCTTATCCTCTGAGCGCCAGACGCGTGGGTCCATTCTCGGTACCGAGGCGCAGATCCAGGCCAGCAAAGCTTTAGCCGGGACGCTGCCGCCGAGGGTTCCTGCAAACCAGACAGTGTCGGACAATTTCCAGCTCATCGCTGATCTCAAAACTTCCTTAGTGCAACTGGAGTTGCAACGCACCCAGTTGTTAGTGAAGTATGACCCTAGCTACCCGCTGGTGAAGTCGATTGATACCCAGATTGCCCAGACGCAACAGGCCATTGCTGATCAAGACGCTCAGCCCGTCCACGAGAATACCAGCGACCAGAATCCCGTGTACACCCAAGTTCAGGAGAGTCTGGCCACGACGCAGACTATGCTGCCGAACTTGCAGGCCAAGGAAGCGAGCGAAGGCGGCTTCGCACGGCAATACCATGATGAAGCCCTGGCCTATGAAGGCAAGGCGATCCAGCAGACCGACCTGCAGCGTGAAGTCAACGCGATGCAGAGTAACTATCTGCTCTACCTCTCGAAGCGGGAGCAAGCCCGGATTGAAGACATGCTGGACGCTCGCAGGGTGGACAATGTCAATGTTGTTAAGCAGCCTACGATTCCGGTGATACCCAGCTTTAGTCCATTGCTCTTGGTGGCGCTGGCTTTCGTGCTGGCGGCCATCATCGCAGTGGCGTTGGCTTTTGTTGTAGACTACCTTGACCCATCCTTCAGGACGCCGGACGAGGTCCAGGAATTCCTGAGCGTACCGGTGTTCGCTTCGATTCCGGAGAATGGCCAGGAGGCCGCTATCGGAGTAACTCCGAAAAACGGACGCTAAAGGGTTGGGGCATGGTGCTCGATTACTATGGGTTACGGGAACAACCTTTTGGCGTTACGCCCAACCCCCGGTATCTCTACCTAAGTCCCAGTCATCGTGAGGCGCTTGCATCCCTGGTTTATGGCGTTGAGTCGGGGCGTGGATTCCTCTCGCTGATTGCTCCCCCCGGAATGGGTAAGACCACGCTGCTGTTCCAGTTGCTGGAACAATTGGGCAGCAAGGCGAAAACGGTATTTCTGTTTCAGACCCAGTGTGGCGCTCGAGATTTCTTACGGAACCTCATGGCCGATCTCGGAATGCGGCCTGAGGAAGAGGATCAGGTGGTGTTGCAGGCCCGGCTCAATGAGATCCTTATCGAGGAGTTGAAGGCCCGGAGGAAATTCGTACTGGTCGTTGATGAGGCGCAGAACCTGGATGACTCGGCGCTCGAGTTCGTTCGCATGCTTTCAAACTTTGAAACCCCGCGCGACAAGCTGATGCACATTGTTCTTGCGGGTCAGCCTCAACTGGCCGAGAAACTGGCGCGTCCGTCAATGACGCAGTTGCGCCAACGGATTTCGATGTTGATTCGTTTGCGCCCTCTCGGAGTAACAGAAGTCTCCGGATACGTCGAGCACCGCTTGCGAGTGGCCGGATACGAAGGTCCACCGCTATTCAGTGGAGGAGCGTTGAGCACGGTGGCGTCGCTGAGTGGCGGCATTCCGCGCAACATTAACAACATCTGCTTCAACGCTCTATCGCTGGGCTATGCCGGCGGCCAGAAGGTCATCGACTCTGGGACGGTGCGTGAGGTTGCGGTGGATCTCGATCTGCGTTCGTTTGCGGCTGAACCTATAATTTTCCCGCCCGCGGTTCAGGTAGAACCGGACCCGCTTCCAGGCCTGCATCAGCGAGGGTCTCGCCATTCAGATGGATGGGCGATCCTGCTCGATCGAGTTTCAGCCCCGGTTGCGCAGCCACATTCCATCACGAGAATGGAGACGGAACCGCGACCGTCAACGTCTAGGGAGACAGGATCCCACTTGACAGAAGGGCTAGGGCGAGACGCCGAAAGGCGCAACCTGCGACTGGTGAATTAGCAGAGTTTCCCACGTATGACAAGGGGGGATGGTTGGCGGATCTGGGGTAGACCAGAGACACCTCGCAAGTGTCTGATCCACAAATTCTCGCGTCTTCTCCTACCATTATTGAAGGGTTTTGTAATGGCGTCCGGCTGCTCTTTTCTTAACGTTGCTGCAACTTAGCGCCGATATCGTATAGAGGATGCGGAGGAAGTAGCTTTGAGCAAAAATTTCGAACTCTTACAGCGAGCGCAGAGAGAGCAGGAAGCTCTCGCTCGCCCTCGAAGCCGGGATGGTGCCGCACCCCTTGCCTCACGACCCGCTCCGTTTACATCTGAGGAAGCGATTCGGCTGGTGCAAAGATTGTTTCTGGTACCCGGTCCCGATGCACCCCGGGTAGTGGTTTTCGCCGGCGTTGATCCTGGGGATGGATGCAGCACCGTATGCGTTCGCGTCGCAGAGACCCTGACCAGTGACGTTGGTTTATCGGGTTCGTCCTGCCTGATCGATGCCAACCTGCGCTCGCCGGCGCTGCACCGCTACTTCAGTCTCCCCAATCGGATGGGCTTAGTGGATGCCATCTCGCAGCCCGGACCGGTGCGAAATTTCGCACAGCAGGTGGACGGCGGCAAGCTATGGGTAATGCCCGCGGGCTTGCACACCACCAATGTTCATGCTTTGCTGACTTCCGAGAGCTTGCAAGCGCGAGTCGCAGAGTTGCGGTCCGAGTTCGACAACGTTCTCATCGATGCACCAGCCATCAATCCCTATGCGGACGCTTGTGCGCTCGGGAAACTGTCAGACGGGATGATCCTGGTTCTGCAGTCGAACGCTACGCGGCGCGAGTCTGCCCGCAAAGCCAAAGAGATGATCGAACTTGCGCAGGTACGATTGCTGGGCGCTGTACTCAACAAGCGTACCTTCCCAATTCCGGCCGGCATTTATGGGAAGCTGTGAGTCTGCAGGGTCATTAAGTGAAAAGGGGCGGACCTTTGGCGCGACGTAACGTGCCCCGATACCACGCAGGTAAGACGTGGATTCGAATCCAGGTGTGAATGCTAAGAGGGGGGATTGTAGATAAGATGCCCGGAGTACGTCGACGAAAAACGAAGGCGAACGAGCGGAACCCGATTACTGTGCTTGGAATGGGCCACGTAGGGTTGCCTACGGCCTTAGGCCTTGCCGAGTTGGGATGGAAAGTCTTCGGTGCAGATGACGCCGTGCACAAGATTGAGCAACTGGAAAACGGCCAAGCCACGTTTTACGAGCCGGAAATGCAGGAGCTCCTCACCAAGCACTTGGCGAGCGGACGGTTCGAGCCCACTCACGACGTTCAAGCGGCGTTGGCAGCATCGAAGGTTGTCTTTGTGTGTGTCGGGACTCCGCAACGCGATGACGGCGCCGCGGACCTTAGCCAGATCGAGGCGGTTGCTCGAACCATTGCACGGAACCTGAACGGCTACAAGCTGGTTGTTGAGAAGAGTACGGTGCCGGCCTCCACCGCGGAGCGTATCAAACGCACGATTACGCGCTACGCGCGACTGTCGCCGGCGAACGGCGCCAGGAACGGCCAGGCTGGGGTGGGCGCCGCTCACTTTGATGTTGCATCGAACCCCGAGTTTCTGCAGGAAGGGAAGGCGATCAGGGATTTCTTTCATCCGGACCGCGTGGTTATCGGCGTCGAGTCTGAGCAGGCGCGCGAGCTATTGGAGCAAATCTATCGGCCACTGAACTGCCCCATCGTGGTCACCGACCTGGCCACCGCCGAACTGATCAAACATTCCGCCAACGCCTTTCTTTCCACAAAAATCTCATTCATCAACATGATCGGCGACCTCTGTGATGCGGTAGGCGCTGACGTTGAAAGCGTCGCCCAGGGAATTGGTCTAGATCCCCGAATAGGACGGCAGTTTCTCAAGGCCGGCATCGGCTTCGGCGGCTACTGTTTTCCGAAGGATTTGCGGGCTCTCATTCACTTGGCGGAGGAACACGGAGTCCCCTGTGGCATATTGAGCGAAGTCGAGAGCGTAAACCTCGACCGTGTTGAGGTCTTTCTGGACAAGCTCCGCCACGCCCTTTGGGTGCTTCAAGGCAAGACCATTGCGGTTCTGGGACTGGCGTTCAAACCCCTCACCGATGACATCCGGGAGGCGCCGGCCCTGCGGGTGATCGACCGACTCCGCAAGGAGGGCGCCGCGGTTCGCTTGTACGATCCAGAATCGATGCCGAATGCTCAAGCGGTATTTCCTGAGATTCCCGGTCGGGTGGACTATTGCCGCTCGGCCTATGAAGCCGCTCGCGGCGCGCATGCGGCTCTGATCACTACCGAATGGGACGAATTTCGCAAGCTCAATTGGACAAAGTTCCGCGAAGCTATGGAAGTGCCCGTCTTGGTGGACGGCCGCAATCTCCTGGATCCGGCTGAGATGCGAGACGCCGGTTTCGAGTATCTCGCTATGGGTCGCGGAAGCCGGCAACAAAGCGCGGGAAAGGCTCATTCTCGCGGTCGCCACGCGCGTGCGGTAGAACGTGAGAGGGTGGGGGCATAACGCATGGGAGAGTCGCAGAGGGCCCTAAATCGTCCGCCGCGAAGCTTGATCACGGGAGGTGCCGGCTTTGTCGGATCGCACCTCTGCGACCGGCTCATCGCGGAGGGCCACGAGGTTATTTGTATCGATAATCTCTTGACCGGTCGAGTCGAGAATGTCAGCTCGGTTGTTGGTCATCCTCGCTTTGTGTTTGCGAAACACGATGTGACCCAGCCCATCGACCTCCCGTCGCTTCTCGGCCGGGCGAACGGCAACTTCACGGCCGGAGTCCACCTGGACTATGTATTGCACTTAGCTTCGCCGGCGAGTCCTCGAGACTACGCCCGCCATCCCATTCACACCTTGAAGGTGGGCGGACTTGGCACCTATCACGCGCTCGGCGTGGCCAAGGCTTTCCAGAGCGTATTCCTCCTGGCGTCGACCTCCGAAGTGTATGGCGACCCGGAGATCAACCCGCAAGTGGAGACGTACTGGGGACACGTGAACCCGATTGGGCCGCGCAGTTGCTACGATGAGGCCAAGCGATTTGCCGAGGCGATCACGATGGCTTACCAGCGGGAGCACGGCGTAAGGGTGCGCATCGCGCGGATCTTCAACACGTACGGCGAACGAATGCGCCTCAATGACGGACGCGTGTTGCCCAACTTCATTCCTCAGGCGCTTCAGGGGCGGTCGTTGACCGTGTATGGTGACGGAAGCCAGACACGGAGCTGCTGCTACGTCTCCGACCTCGTCGACGGCCTTTACAGGCTGTTGACGTCGGACCAGGTTGGCCCCATCAACCTCGGCAATCCTGAGGAAATCTCGATGCTTGAACTGGCGCGCAAGGTCATTGAGGAAACGGGCAGTCCGAGCAAGATTGTGTTCGAGCCATTACCCGTGGACGACCCGACGCGCCGAAGACCGGATATCTCGAAAGCCCAGACTTTGTTGAACTGGCAGCCTCAGGTGGGATTGACTGAGGGTCTGGCGAGGGCCATACGTTATTTCAAGGTTACATTGCAGGAAGCGGAAGCCCAGTTGGCTTAAGAGTGCTGAGGGAACGCGAGGCGCGGCTCGCTACGCTCTGAGATCAATCGACGAACCACAGAGTGGCCGCTGGTTCAGGGCGCGATCGGCGTTCGAAACAGCCAGTTGCGGGCTGGCGAGGCGTTGTGAAACGGCTCTCTGGCATCGGACACTAGACAGATTGTGCCATACTGCCGGAGCAGGGCACCCTTCAGGCGTTTGACGGGCCCAGGAAGCGTTAGGCAGCGAGAGCTTAGAGCTTTGAGAATGAAGGGGGTTCTTTGAGCGTAAGTAATCCCCGCCGTCAGGCACTCCTGACTGCGTTTAAGCTTGTCGACGTCGTCCTGATGGTCTTTGCCTTCGCATTGGCCACCGTGCCGGTGTTGTACGAAGCGGATGTAGCATCCTTTGCCCAATTTCTTGGGATGCGCATCCGGATCAACGATTTCCTAATTTTTACGGGCCTGCTTGCGGTCTGGCATTTCGTCTTCACTTCCTTCGGACTCTACCATTCTCACCGCCTTGGACGCCCACGCGCCGAAATGGCAAGTGTCATCAAAGCAGTTACCCTGAGCACCTTCATCGTCTTTGTGGCGGCGCTATTCCTTCGCATCACCATGGTAACGCCTGTGTTTCTGGCTGTGTTCTGGGCCATCGGCTCGGGCTTGGTGGTGATGAGCCGGCTGGTACTGCGATACCTGCTCAAGAAGCTGCGCCTGCGTGGACGCAATCTGAGGTTCGTGCTGATCGCCGGAACCAACGCCCGCGCGGTTGAGCTTGCCCGGCAAATTGAGGCCACGCCTGAGCTCGGCTACCGGGTCATCGGTTTTGCGGACGAAGATTGGTCTGGAATGGAGCCGTTCCGCAGATCCGGTTACAAGCTGGCCTGCGGTCTTGATGATTTCTCGAACTTCCTCCGTCACAGCGTCGTAGACGAAGTCGTGATGGCATTGCCCATCCGATCGTATTACTTCCACGCTTCCCGGATCGCTGCGATTTGCGAGGAGCAGGGCATCACCATGCGGTTTCCCTCGGGCATCTTCAATCTCAAGCTGGCCCGCTCCAGGGCCGAGGATTTTGAAGGCCACGCTCTGATTACCCTGTATACGGGAACGCATGAGGGGTGGTCGGTAGGGGTGAAGAGGCTATTCGACTTCGCGCTCTCGCTCGCGGCACTGGTGGCGTTGACCCCGTTGTTCCTGATTGTGGCTCTTTTTATCAAGCTTACTGATCGCGGTCCTGTCTTCTTTGTGCAGAAACGCATGGGACTTGGTAAGCGGCGGTTTGCGCTCTACAAGTTCCGCACCATGGTCCAGGACGCGGAGGCGCGACTGAGGGAGATCGAACATCTCAACGAAGTCAGTGGACCGGTTTTTAAGATCAAAGATGATCCTCGCATTACCACCGTTGGTAAGTTTTTGCGAAAGACCAGCATCGATGAACTTCCTCAGCTTATCAACGTGTTCCGGGGAGATATGAGTCTGGTGGGCCCGCGCCCTCTGCCGGTGCGCGATTATGAGGGTTTCGATCAAGATTGGCAACGACGCCGTTTCAGCGTGCGCCCAGGTATTACCTGTCTTTGGCAAGTCAACGGCCGTAGTTCCATCCCGTTCGAGAGATGGATGGAGCTTGATATGGAATACATTGATAAGTGGTCTCTATGGCTCGACCTGAAAATACTCGCCCAAACCATTCCGGCAGTACTGCGTGGTTCCGGCGCTGCCTAAAACTACTTTCAGCCCCCCGCTGACGAGCCACTGGACTAAGGCATCAGAGAGTTGCGCTGGCGCGCGTCTGTCTGTTACATAGACAGGTAACCGACTAGCACGGCGGCGCGGGCTCTCTTATACTGGATATCTTTTCGGCGCGCTTGACCGGCTCTTCCCCCCGCCCGAAACGCTTGGCACCGCATGGGTGATGCCAAGTGCAGGTCGCCACAGGTCGCTTTGGAGTGCAGAAGAATGCTTGCTTTCAAGAGATTCCGCCACAAGGCAGCGCGAACCCGTCTTCGGGTACCCCTGATCTGGCTTCGAAACCGGGGTCTTGACCGCAACGACGTATTCATCGCCTCCTATCCCAGAGGTGGCAGCACATGGACGCGATTCGTGCTCTACGAGATCCTGGCAGGCAGGCCTTCGAGTTTTGACAACGTAAACCGGGGCATTCCGGAGATCGGAATCCACTGGAGAGCTGAGCCCCTGTTGCCCGGCGAAGGGCGGCTGATTAAGACCCATGAGCCTTACCGCAAGGAGTATCAAAGAGCGGTTTATTTGACTCGGGACATGCGCGACGTTATCTTCTCGCAATACTCTCGCGAGAAAGAACTTGGAATTCTCTACGACGATTTTGACAATTATCTTTTCAAGTTCTTGCAGGGGAAGATCAGCGGATTTGGCGCCTGGCAGTATCATGTCCAATCGTGGCTTGAATCGCCCCTCTCGCGCACCGGCGACTTGCTCGTGCTTCGATTTGAAGACCTGAGACAAGACATGGAGTCCTCAGTTCACCGGATGCTCGATTTCTTTGGTGTTCGAGCCGAGCCCGAAATGGTCCGAGCGGCTATCGCCAACAATACCATCGAGAAGATGCGCGATAAGGAGAAGCAGTCGCTCACCCTTCATCAGGCCAAGAGTGGCGAGGACGGGCGCTTCGTTCGCAAGGGCGCCGTGGGCGGATGGCGCGAAAGGCTTACTGACGAGCATCTGCGTCTGATCGATAGCTATGCCGGTGACGCCTTCCGCCGGATGGGGTATCCGTTGGCAGCATCCGTGGCAACGGCTCGCGCCCAGGCGCCTGTCCGGCCGCTGGCGAGTTGAGGCTGGAGTTGTTTCACGGTTTTCGGGGGATCATTGAGTCGCAATTACAAGCAAACGGGATCCTCTGAGTTTTCTTGGGAGCCTGCCGTAACAAGTGGTCACGCGCGCGTGCTCGCGCCGCCCGGGCAGTTCAGGAAGATTCGGCGGTCGCTTGGGGGATTGATCGCTCTGCTGGCTAGCTGGTGGCGTTATTAAGAGCCAGCAAGGAGCACTTTTTTAGGTCAAAGCCCGGCAGTTCGCTTGTAATCAATAGCTTGTGAGGTCTGCGAAAGCCACCTCAAGCAGCTAGTTCTGCGTTAACGGCTGGAAGCGCCAGGGAAGGCACCAAGTTCGCATGTCGTTCCTCCGTCAGTTGCGCCGCAAGGCCTCCCGGTCTCGTCTGCGCGCGCCCGTGGTCTGGCTGCGGCATCGAGGCTTGTCGCCGCGGGACGTCTTCGTGGCGTCGTATCCTCGTTCGGGAAGCACATGGCTTCGTTTTCTACTTGTTGAGCTCTTAACGCGCGACACAGCCGGATTCGACAGCGTGAACCACTTGATTCCTGATATCGGGCGTCACCGCACGAGTCCTGAGGTGCTCCCGGCGGGAGGGCGCCTGATTAAGACGCATGAGGCGTACAGAAGTGCTTACCGGAGAGCGATTTACATCACCCGGGACGTTCGCGACGTGGTGCTTTCGGAGTTTGACTATGAAAATGCGCGCCGGCGCATTTCCGAAGACTTCGACACGTTTCTGATGCTATCCTTAACATCCAACGTCAACGGCTATGGATCTTGGCAAGAACACGTGCTTTCGTGGCTGGGGTCTCCCCTGGCAACTACGGACAACCTACTCACGATCAAGTTCGAGGACCTGCGCGCTCGAACTGAAGAAACCTTGACGGTGGTTGCCGGGTTTCTGGGTATTGAGGTGGGCCGCGAGGCAATTCGCACGGCCATAACCAACAACAGCGTCCATCGCATGCGCGAGAAGGAAGACCAAGCTTCGGACATTGACGGTTATTCTCCGGCGAAGGCCAACGGGGACGGCACCCGCTTCGTGCGTAGCGGCTCGATCGGTGGATGGCGCGGGAGGCTTTCGGAGAGCCAAGTTCATCTGATTGAGCAGTATGCCAGCGTCGGCCTTACTCGACTGGGTTATGCCCAGGAAGCCTTGCCAGTAGCTGTCGGCATTTCCTAGCCCTAAGACTGGCGGTCATCAGCGGTAGACAACTGAGTGTGGGGCGCCGGCCCGCTGTCGGCGTTGAGCGGGAGTTTTAGCCTTGGCACAGAATGGCATCACGCTTGGGGGGTTCGGGGGTGGCGTACTTCCTCGTCCGAACTACGAGCGGCTGGGAAGACTGGCAGCCATCATCGGATTTATGCTGCTGGGCGCGCTGGCCATGTTCGGCATCGCGGAACTGTCCCACTACATCACTCTGCACCACCATCGCCACAAAGAAGAGTACCTGCTGGCCATTCTGGCGGCGGCAGGGCCCATTGCGATCTACGCCGCCTTCGCTCTGTCGGAAGCCGTGGTTTGCTTGTTCGCTTTGCTGAAGGAACTCAAGTGGTGGCATTTCCTCTGGGCCATCCTGTTTGTCAGTTTTCAGACTTTCCGCAAGCGCACGTCGGCTGAAATCTCGTCAAATCCTGTCGATTCAGCCGCCAGCCTCCGAATCCTTATGGTTTTCTTCGTGGGCGCGTACCTGCTACTGGCTCTTTTCATGCACCGCATCAAGTGGCTTAAGTCGATCGTGACGGGGATCCCAGGCGTTCTGCTGTGGTTCACTCTCACTTGCATGCTCTCCACAGTGTGGTCCGTGTATTGGCAGTGGACCCTTTATAAAGCCTGCGAGTATTCAGTAGACCTTGCCATGCTGGCCGTCGTGATTTACGTCGTGAAGTCGGGCGAGGAGCTGAAGTCATGGTTCGAGTGGACGTGGCTTCTGTACGGCCTCTTGTTGTGCATCCTCTGGTTTTGGGTTGTTGTGGACCCTGCGGACGCCTTATCAAACAAGCTTGAATATGGTGAGTCCGGAATCGGCCTCATTGGCGTTCAGTTGCAGGGTGTATTTCCCGACGTGTCTTCAAATGACATCGGGCAGTATGGGGCGGTCATCGCCATCGTCGGCTTGGTTCGCCTTCTGCCCATGACCCGTCAACGAAAGAACTCGATTTGGTACAGCTTGGTGTTTACATTTGGGATGGCCACCATGTTCCTGGCCCAGTGTCGCTCAGCCATCATGGGCTTCTGCCTGGGCGTCTTCCTCATCTATCTCCTTTCGCGCCGTGTTATGCAAGGCGCCGCGATCTTTCTCTCCGGAGTTTTTGTTTTCCTGGCAAGCGGTTTGGGAACTCTGACGGCCGAGTACATGAAGCGCGGAGAAAGCACCGCCCAGTTGACGTCGCTTAGTTCACGCTTGAGCTGGTGGGCGGTGGCATGGGAAAAGTATACGGATCACCCCTTGACCGGGCTTGGCGCCTGGGCAGCGGGCCGATTCGGGGTGCTGGCCAAGCTGGGTCACAAGGTGACGGCCACCATGCACAGCGACTGGGTGGAAATTATCGTCGGGACCGGAATCTGGGGCATCATTCCGATCATCATCGTCATGGTTTGGACGTGGTGGGTCTTGCTTCGTTTCATCCGGAACCCGGAGCTTCACGGGCTTGACGCCAACCTCTGTCTGGAAGCTATCGCGGTGCTAAGCGTGCTGACCATCCGCATGTTCTTCATGACGGAGATTTCCTGGCATTCACCCCTCAGCTTTTATGTGCCCATCGGCTATGCGGAATACATACGCCGCCGCGCCAGGTACGGAGGCGCGACCAATCCGAAGCTTCTTTTCAGGTGGTAGGCCGGAGCTCGCGACGGAGCCGCTCTCTGGGGCCATTTTCAATCGTTCCTCAGGTTGATCCGGGTCGCTTGATCCATAAAGGGCAACGTGAAGGTCTTGGTTGTTCACAACTATTACCAGCAGCCCGGAGGCGAAGACGCCACTTGCGAACAAGAGTGTCAGCTTCTGGAAAGGGCCGGTCATCGGGTTGTTTTTTACCGGCGAAGCAACAAAGAAATTGAAGGACTTACGGGTTGGCGGCGCCTGCAGCTTTCCGCCGACACGATCTGGAACCCGAGCAGCCGGCGGGATTTCCTGGCGCTCCTAGGGCGTGAGCGTCCGGATGTAGTTCACGTCCACAACACGTTTGTGGTGATTTCGCCGTCGATCTTCTCGGCTTGCCGGGAAGCAGGCGTCCCGGTCGTTCAGACGGTGCAGAACTATCGCCTTTTCTGTCCCGCTGCCACTTTTTTTCGCGACGGCAGAGTCTGTGAAGAGTGCCTTGATCGCGGCCTCTGGCGCGGCGTTCGTCACGCCTGCTACCACCACTCGCAGGCTGCCACGGCGGTGGTCGCCCTGATGATTGCGATCAATCGGCGCAGCGGAACGTGGCCGGGTAGAGTCGATCGGATCATTGCAGTCACGAATTTTTCTCGCCGGAAGATGATTGAAGCGGGCTTGCCTGAAGACCAGGTGGTGGTGAAGCCCAACTTTGTCGATCCCGATCCTGGCGAGGGGTTGGGCCCCCGTGACTATGCGCTGTTCGTGGGCCGGCTGGCTCCTGAGAAGCGGGTCAACGTTCTCTTGGACGCTTGGAGTAAGCTCCGGCAGCCCATTCCGCTGCTGATTGCGGGCGGAGGGCCGGAGCGGGAAGCACTGGAAGCGCAAGCCCGGCGCGACGGGCTCTCGCAAGTGCGGTTTCTAGGCCAGGTTCCGCGTGTGGAAACCATCGCAGCCATTCAGGCGGCGCGCTTCCTGGTTTTCCCGAGTGAGTGGTATGAGGGCTTCCCGGTGACGATTTGTGAAGCCTTTGCCTGCGGCACTCCGGTGATCTGCTCGCGTCTGGGAGCGATGGAAGAGGTTGTGGAAGACGGGCGGACTGGGTTTCACTTCACACCGGGCGACGCGGTGGAACTAGCGCAAAAGGTAACGTGGGCATGGAACCATCCGGTGGAACTCCGGGAAATGGGGCGGTCGGCGCGCCGGGAGTTTGAGCAGAAGTACACTGCGGAAAGCAACTATCCTCTGCTCATGGAGATCTATGAGGGCGCGAGAACCCGGCGAAATCGCAGCGCGGCCTCTCTTACGGTTGCATTAGCGGGTTAAGTAGCTAGAAAAGCGAGGGGTTAGGTGTTAGGTTTAGGTGCTAGGTTTCAGGTGTTAGGTTCTAGGCTTTAGGTGAAGATGGGTAATTCTCAGCACATTTGGAAAGCCGAACGCTCAGGAGCGAAGCTGCTACTTGGCGCTTCGGACGTCGAAGCCTAAACTCTAACACCTGACACCTAACACCTGTCAAATACCATGCCCACGACGGCACAATCCGAAGTGAAGCTGAAGGAGCTGCCTTCGTTCAGGGTGCTTGGAGTGCGGGTACATGCCCTGCAAATACCCGAGACCGTAGCTCAGGTTGAGAAGTGGATCAGCCAGCGTCGGCCGGAGCGGTTCGTATCGTTCTCTGGAATGCACGGAGTTTCGGAATCGATTCGGGACGCTTCGGTACGGGAGGTCCTGAATTCGGCGGACCTGGTGGTGCCGGACGGCATGTCGCTCGTGTGGGTGGGCCGCCACCGCGGTCAGGCAGGCCGCTTAAGGCGGCGAGTCTACGGACCAGAGTTCATGGAGACGTTTATTCGTGAAACAGGCAGCCGCTACCGCCACTTCTTCTATGGCGGTGCGCCTGGCGTTGCGGTCCGCCTAGCCGCCAAAATGCAGCGTCTCTACGGAATCCAGGTGGCCGGAACTTATTGCCCCCCGTTTCGCTCGCTGACGGAGGACGAAGAGGTTGATTTACAGGCTCGCGTTCGCGAATCGTCGCCCCATGTGCTGTGGGTGGGACTGAGCACGCCCAAGCAAGAACGCTGGATGCACGCGCATCGTGGGCTTCTGGGGGTGCCCGTTCTACTGGGCGTAGGAGCGGCATTCGATTTTCACACGGGCGGAGTTCAGCAGGCTCCGGCATGGATGCAGGAAAATGGCCTGGAATGGTTCTTCAGGCTGGCGGTTGATCCGCGAAGGTTGTGGCGCCGCTATTTGATCAGCGGTCCAAGGTTTGCGTGGAATGCGTCGTTAGAGTTGCTGAATCTGAGAAAATTCACTTAATGTTGCGGAGGGAATGGGCATGAACTGGGAAGGTCGCAAAGTCTTGGTGACGGGCGGGGCATCGTTTATCGGGTCCAACCTGGTCAAGAATCTACTGAAGCGAGGGGCCGATATCCGCGTGGTCGACGACCTCAGCAGCGGCAAGCTGGCCAACATCAAGGAACACGTGGACGCGGGTCAAGTTGAGTTTATTGAAGGTGATCTGCGCGTTCAGAGCATTGCGGAGCTCGCGGTGGAGGGTGTGAGCGTTGTATTTCACCTTGCCGCAGACCACGGAGGCCGCGGCTACGTTGACCTCCATCAGGCTGCCTGTGCCACGAACTTGATGTTGGATGGCCTCGTCTTTCGGGCCGCCTACCAGGCCAAAGTTGACAAGGTGGTTTACGCGTCGTCAGGCTGCGTCTACCCCAACTACATTCAGACGGACCCCAAGGAGATGCTGTACTTGACCGAAGATAAAGTGGGGCCGCCTTACGACGCCGACAATATGTACGGCTGGGCCAAACTGATGGCGGAGATGACCCTGCGCTCCTACTACAAGGATTGGGGCATGAAGTCCGCCTCCTGCCGTTATTTCACCGTCTACGGCCCGAACGGTGTTGAGAACCACGCCGTGATCGCGATGATCGCCCGGGCGTTCATTAAGCAGGATCCCTTTGTGGTGTGGGGCACCGGGGAGCAGATCCGGAACTGGACGTACATTGACGACATCGTTCGGGGAACCATTCTCGCAGCCGAGAAGATTGACGATGGCACCGCCGTGAATCTCGGCACGATGGAGCGCATTCGGGTGATCGACGCCGCCCGGCAAATCCTGGCGTACCTGGGTCATGACGCGCCCATTGAAACTCACCCTGAGATGCCGACCGGCCCTTACAACCGCGTCGCGGACAATTCCCTTTCGCGGAACTTACTGGGTTGGGAGCCTGAGGTGCTGTTCGAGGAAGGGCTGCGCCGGACGATTGACTGGTACGTGGCCAGTAAAAAGCAGGAAGAGGTGGCCTCCATCCTGGGCCATATGCTGACCGAGCGCTAGAGGGATGTGGGGGGCGGCCCTTGTGGCCGCCCCGACGGGTGGCACGCAATGGGCAGCCACAAGGGCCGCCCCTACGCCGCAGATGGGACCACACCTCGGCGAGCAGCAACAACGACAAGAGGCAAGAGCACATTCCAATCAAAAGGCCCCTAGATGCCCACAGCATCTGCAGTGACTAGCGAAGAATTGATGGTTACTCGCGCCAGCCGGGGACGCCAGATCGCCCTTGTGGTTGCGATTCTGGCCATCGTCTTCAATCGCCGTATTGCTCCCACGATCAGCCGCGACTGGCTGAACTTGATTCCACTCGCGGGCGCGCTTTACATCGGGTACTGCATCGTCGCGCTCCGGAAGGTGTTTGGAACCAGCGGCTACATAGGCCGCTGCCTGTCAAGTGACGCGTCGGTTCCCAAGCCGGCTGGGGCGTTCCTTTTTTCGCCGTGGTTTCGTTCCCTCCTCTTGATTGTGGTTCTCCTGGTATCGGCCGAGTTTGGGTTGCGCTGCTTCAGCTACCATCGGGCCTTGATGTACGAGCGCCAGGGCGACCTCCTATTTACACCAGTGCCTGATCAACAATACGTCGAGAAGATTTCCCTGACGTCCTCGACGATCAATAGCTATGGGTTGCGCGGCGGCCCTGTGCCGGCGAGCGCGACCGAGGAAGGCAAACCCACCATTCTTTGCCTGGGGGACTCCGTCACTTACGGATACGGTGTGGACGATGACCAGACCTACCCCGCAGACCTGCAGAGAGACCTTGACCGGCAGTCGCCGGGGCTCTACACGGTTCTCAACGGGGGCGTAGACGCCTACCCCATCGCGCTCGAAGATCAAAAATTTCTCTACCTGTGGAACCGCGGGCTGCGCCCGGCGGCGGTGCTTGTAGGCTACAGCTTCAACGAAGGCGGCATCGGACTGCAGGCTGCGAATGGCGACGCGAAGGTCAAGGATCAAATTGCCCAGCGGGTGAAGGCCAAGGATCGGCTGCGCAGCATCGCCCTGTACACGTTGGTGGTGGAAAACTGGGCTCGTCACTACTACGACCGCATGAAGGGGCATCTGGTGCCCGGCACGAATTTCATGCAGCTCTCCGAGGCCGAGGCCGCCGACCTGTACGATCAATTCCTTGACCGGTTTGTTTCTGACTTGCGTTCGCACAATGTGAAGCCCGTTTTCGTGCTGTTCGCGGGTTATGATGGCCGGACCGGGCGATACGATGACCAGGGTCCTTTTCAGGTGGCGTTCGCGAAGTATGCCGAGGCCCACGGTATACCGCTGCTTCGCACCGTAGATGTGTTGAGTCAGGGCGACCCCCAGGGTTCCGACCTCCACGAGTATTTTCTCGATCATGCTCACATGACCGAGCAGGGAACCACCAAGGTGGCGGCGGCCCTGGCTGAGTTTTTGCCCAAGGCCTTGGCGAATTGAGCCGGGTTAATTTCGGGTAAGGGCGGCCCTCCTGGCCACCAACTGCGGCCTCTCCGAAGGCGAAAATGAAGGATGATCCCATCATGTTGTTGAAAACAAAGGATGAGGCATTTTGGTGAGAATTTTGGGATTTTTCGACATCGAACGGTAGAGTCTACCGAAACTCGGTCGGAAGTCTTTTGAATTCAACATCGCGGCCCCGCTGATTTTGTGCCGCGGCCCGACACAAGAACCACCGGAGCTTTGGGTCCTTCAAAAATCGGCGGTCGACAATCGGCAATCAAAATGTTGGTGCTGGGCATTTCTGATCTCGAACACGATACCGCCGCTGCTCTCCTCGGGGAGGAGGGTTTTCTTGCCGCCGTCGAAGAGGAAAAGCTCAGCCGCGCGCCTGCTGCCGGCATTCCGGAGATGGCCATTGACCGCTGCCTCTCGGAAGCGGGTGCCAAACCGTCCGGCTTGACTCTCGCCGCGGTCGCTTGCCGTCCCAAGCGCGCCTGGCTGCGCGATGAAGGCGGCCGGCGCACCGCGTTTGTTTCCCCCACCTGCTGCCCTGACCTTCGCGACTCGCAGGACGCGTTGCGCTGGAAGCTCAATCAACTCCGGCTGTTTCGCCGCTCCCTTGGCTCTGCCGCGCCTCTCGTCAACTTTGAGCACCATCTTTGTCATGGTGCCAGCGCGTTTTATCCGAGCGGCTTCGACCGCGCTCTGATTCTGACGCTCGACCAGTGCGGTGATATGTGGTCAGGCCTCGTAGCCCTTGGCGAGGGCTCGAATCTGACGCGGCTGCAGTCCCTGCATTTTCCTAACTCACTCGGCTGGTTCTATTCGTACGTGACTGCGCTGCTGGGGTTCAGGCCTGGCCGTGATGAACACAAGGTGCAATGGTTGAGCAAAGAGGGTTCGCCGGAATTCTTACCCGTATTTCGCAAGCTCTTTTCGCGCAATGAAGACGGCCTTCCGGCTCTCGACCTTCAGCACGTTGCCGCTGCCTCTGGCGGAAGCAACACCCTCAGCCCCGCGATTCTGAGCGAACTCGGCATCAATGAGAAGGGATCTATTCCTAACGGGCGCGTTCGGGCCCACATTGCCCGCAGCGCTCAGGAATTCCTGCAAGAGACCGTCGTTGAGATTGCGGAGACGTATCGGCAGAAGACCGGTGCAAGAGACCTCGCTGTCGCCGGGGGCGTCTTTCTCAACGTGTTGCTGGCGCGTGCCCTCGAAAAGCAGACGGGGTTCGACCAGGTGTTCGTGCAACCTGTCGCCGGGAATCCTGGCTGCGCTCTCGGCGCGGCCTACCTTGGACTCCTGCGGCTAAAGCCGGACCTGCCGCGCCGGCCGTTGCCACATTTGTACCTGGGCCCTCGATTTCAGGAAGCTGAAATCAAAGCAGTACTCGACAACTGCAAGACCATTTATCGCTACCTGCCGAGCGAAAACCAATTGATCGACGAGACCGTGCGGCTGCTGCGCGAAGACAAGATCGTGGCCTGGTGCCAGGGACGGCTCGAGTTTGGCCACCGGGCGCTCGGCAATCGTAGCATCGTCGCTTCGCCATTCTCCCCTTACGTGACGGAGAACCTGAATCGTTACGTCAAGCGCCGCGAAGATTTCCACCCCTTCGGCCTCTCGGTCCCTGAGGAAGAAGCGGCCCGTCTGTTTGACTGCACACCCAACTGCCGCTTCATGTCGTCCATCGGAAGCCTGCGGGACGGCCCCAAGGAGCTGGAGAAGTTCGCCTTTAACGGCGGAGCGGCCCGCGTGCACACGGTTGAGAGACAGGTGAATCCCCGCTTCTGGAGTCTTCTGACAAAGTTCGGTGAGACGTCGCCGGCGCCCGTATTGCTGAATACTTCCTTCAATCTTTTCGGGGAGCCGCTGGTGTGCGATGTGCGCGACGCCATCCGGAGCTTCTACTGTTCCGGCGTCGACGCGCTCGTGCTCGGCAACTTCCTGATCGTCAAACCCTAGTTCCTACCGCGGAGCACGCTGAACTCAGCACGCAGTCATTCCCGCGCAGGCGGGAATCCAATTCCTCCACACCCTGCTTCCAGGGACTTGCGCCGTGGATTCCCGCCTAAGCGGGAATGACTGCGTTTGCGAACGGATTCCAGGCGGCAAATGACACACACCTGAAACTTTCTCCTCCTCAATCCTCAATACTTCTTTGTGCTAATCTCTAAGCGCGGGAACTTCCTGCGAACTTGGACGCCGAATGGCTAACATCGCACCAAAACAAGAGACCTTCGACGCTGTGGTCGTGGGTTCCGGAGCCACAGGAGGATGGGCGGCCAAGGAGTTAACCGAGGCCGGTCTGCGCGTGGCCGTCGTCGAAGCTGGCCGCGCTGTTGATCCCAGCCGCGATTTCAGCGAGCACGTGATTCCGTACCAAGTGAAGTACCGCGGCCGATCACCCGAAATGTTGCGCACCCGCTTCGTCCAGGCGCACTCCTACGCCTGCCGGGAATACAACTACAAGTGGTTCGTTAACGACCTGAAGAATCCTTACACCCGGCCGCAAGATAAGCCTTTCAACTGGATTCGCTTGCGCATCGAAGGGGGCCGCTCGCTGGTTTGGGGCCGGCTGAGCCTCCGTCTGAGTGATCTGGATTTCAAAGCCGCGAGCCACGACGGCTACGGTGACGACTGGCCGATCAGTTACGCTGACCTCGAGCCCTATTACGACAAAGTTGAGCAGTTCATCGGAGTCAGCGGACTCGCCGAAGGCGTCGCGCACGTGCCCGACGGAAAGTACCAGCCGCCCATGCCGATGTTCTGCAGCGAAGTTGCGCTCAAGAAAGCGATCAGCGAGAAGTTCGGCCGGCATCTCCTTTACGCGCGCAACGCCAACCTCACCGCGCCGTTGAACGGCCGCGCACCTTGTCACTACTGCGGTCCCTGCGAACAGGGCTGCGCGACGAACTCCTACTTTAATAGCCCCACCACCACTCTTGCAGCCGCGCGAGCCACGGGCAAGCTGACGATGCTTACTAACGCGGTGGTGCGCCACGTCACCACCGACCCTCGCACGGGACTCGCCACCGGCGTGCTCTACCTTGACCGGTATACCCGAGAGGCGCGCGAAGCCCGCGGCAAGGTAGTGATCCTCTGCGCGCAGTCCCTCGAGTCCGTGCGCATTCTCTTCAATTCCGCCACCCCACGCTTTTCTTCCGGATTGGCCAATTCCAGCGGTGTCTTGGGGCACTACATGATGGATCACATGTCCGGTTTCGGTGCTTCGGGTGTGATCCCGTCGGCGAACGAGCCCAAGATATGGGCGGGCCCGCCCCGTAGGCCCGCCGGGACCTACGTCGCTCGCTTCCGGAATGTGGAGAACTGTGATCCGAGGTTCATCCGAGGTTATGGCTACGAAGTTTATTTGGGACCCGAATATAACTTTGGCGCCGAAGGATTCGGAAGAGAGTTCAAGGAGAAGGCCCGAACCGGCCGCTGGCGGATGCATCTCTCCGGCTATGGTGAGATTGTCGCTCAGTGGGACCACCACTGCGAGATTGACAAGGAAGTGGTGGACGCGTGGGGCATTCCGGCTTTACGCATCAACATGGACTTCGGCGAGAACGCGCGCAAAATGGCTCCCGATATGGCAGCCAGTGCGGCGGAAATGTTGGAGGCCGCAGGTGCCGAAGACATTCGCACCAGTCACCGGTTCGACTACGGCCGTCACGAGGTTGGAGCGGCCCGAATGGGAACGGACCCGGGCAAGTCAGTGCTGAATCCGTTCCTGCAAACCCACGACGTGGCCAACCTTTTTGTCATGGACGGCGGATCGTTCGTGTCGGCTTCATGCCACAACCCCACCCTGACCATGATGGCTCTGGCTTGCCGGGCTTGCGATCACCTGGTGGAGCGATTTCACCGGGGAGAGGTTTGAAGGCGCGCTGCCGAAGGCGTCAGCGACAATCTGCGTGAGGTGACGAATATGAATCAACCATCTCGCCGTGAGTTCCTAAAGCGAGCTTCCGTTCTCGCGCTTGCGCTCGATTCCAGGTCCCTGGCGGCAGGAGCAGCGCCGCAAGGACCTCACCTTGTTTTTCCCACGGAGCCTCGTGAGCGGCTGTCGGTCACGTCTTACCCGTTCCGGACGCTCATCGAAAGTCCCACAAACCGCGAGCGTGATCCGAAACAACCCGGCATGGACCTCAAGGACTTCCCGCAAATGATCGCCACCAAGTTCGGGATTCACAATATCAACCCCTTGCTCGATCACTTCGCGTCCACCGAGCCTTCGTATCTTGAGTCGTTTCGACGAGCGGTCGAAGCCGCCGGCTCGCATATGGTTGATCTTGGCCTCGGGGGGCGCAAATTTTGGGATTCCGATCCGGCCCAGCGGCAGGCAGCGGTCGATTATGGCAAGCGTGGGATCGATATCGCCGTCGTGGTGGGCTCTCCCAGCGTGCGCCAGCACCTGGGCGGAAGCCACGGCGTGAAACCCGACGTCGAACGGGGTGCGCAAACCCTCGCCAAACTCGCCGAGTATGGAGCCTCCAAGAACATTCTGGTGTTGCTTGAGAATGACAGCCTCGTGAACGAAGATCCGTTCCTGATTGTGAAACTCATCGACAAGATCGGCAACCCGTACCTCCGCGGCTTGCCGGATTTCGGCAATTCCCTGCGAGGAGGCGACGCGGACTTCAATGAGAGAGGCGTCACGGGCATGTTCCAGCATGCTTACAGCATGTGTCACGTCAAGGACGCCGTGATAGGCGAGGGCGGTGAAGTCTACAATGTGGACTTGGCGAAGATGTTTGGCATCGCCAAATCGAACGGCTATCGCGGCTATTTCTCCATGGAATTTGAAACGCGCCTTGCCGATCCCTACACCGGCACGGCGCGACTGATGAACGAAACCTTAAAGTATCTGACGCCGTCCTAGCCACAACGTGCGCCTACGCGAGCTGACACCGCTCCTGGACGGGCTTTACCTGGACAAATCGACTACTGCAACCTCGAGGCCACTCAACGTGATCTGGTTCTCGCTCAACTGGGCCGAACCTGGCGGCTGAAAGTTGGTGGATTGATCCACGTACGCAACCGAAGAGCCTTGTAGGCTTGGAGCAGCGACTTCGAAACTCCGATCCCTGCGGTTGACCAGAAGCAGCTTTCGCTTGCCTTCCTTTGTGACAAGAGCCTGCCCGTAGACATAGGGGCTGTCGATGTGCGTTTCAACGAGCTTGTCGCCAGGTCCGAAGCTGTCATGCAGGAGCTTCAACACCCAAAACCGGGCGTTGGGCTGCCCGGTATTCCAATCCACCATTGAAACGCTGGGGAATTGGGTGGGGTATCCCACAAGTTGGGACTCGCCGGCAACCTCAACGCCCCGCTTCGCGAGCTCCGCGTAGAGGTATGCGTAAAGGCCGCCGCAGAGAGTCCAATAGGAATTAGGAATGGGCCGGGTAACGTGACCCGGCTTGCCTTGTTCGAGGTCGTCGGCGGAAATCGATCCGAGCTCGTCGGTGTCCGTCTGGGTCTCAGGTGAGAGCCGCGCACGAATACCCTGGATGTAATCCACGACGGCCAGGAAACGTTCAGCCTGGTCCCAATATGTGTGTTGCATCACGTCTTGGGTCTCGTCGGGCTCGGGCACGGCATAAAAGTGGTAGGAGATCATCTCGATGGGAACGCCGGGCTTATGGTTCTTGTGATTCAGAAAGTATTCGAAATAGTCCGGCGGTTCGCCACCCAGTGCCATTCCCACGAACTTGATTTGCGGATCGACCTTGTGCACAGCTTCCACAATAGCGTCGTACACGCGGGTGTAAGTTTGCGGCGTCATCGAGTGTTCGCTGTCGACCTCGTTGAGCACTTCCCACCAATCGATTTTGTAATGATGGCCGGACTCGTGGCGCTGGCCGTACTCATCACTGAAGCCTCCCTGCGTGTACCAACTGACGAGACGAGCGTAATAGTCAGCAACTTCCTTTAAGCTCGGGTCACGGAACTCGGTTCCCTGCTCGTAGTCCCAGGTCACCTGATCAGGGTCGGCGGGGTAGGTTGCCGGCTTTTCAGTCTTGAACATCCATTGGGGAATCGTGCTGAAGTTAAGAATCACCGAGTGTCCCGCAGTGGCATTGATAAAGTCCTTCGTCATCGGGTCGATTAACGAGAAATCCCAGGAGGTTTTCCCGTTTGCAGGAGGCTCGAGTTCGGCGACGCCGAGCTTCGGATAAGGCAGCCATGGCACGTATCGAACGAAGTCAGCGCCCAAGCTATGCAGCGCCTGAAACACGGGATCATGTATTTTTGAGCCCCTCCGCAAGGGCGGGTTCACCACCACCTGAAGTGTTGGGGTGGTCTTGGAAACCGCCACGACCTTATCCCACTTGATCGTGGCGTTCACCTGCGGGGCTGCGGCAGCCCGCTCAGCCGGCTTCTCTCTTGAGCAGGCCGGGGTTAGCAGCACTAGTACAGCCAGCCCAGAAGCTAAGGGCAGTCCCGAAATTACAACGGACCTCGAGCTCTTCTGCATGGCAGATCTCCCAGCATGCCCGCCTTGCAGCCCCTCCTAACCTAACTAACAAGCTGCGGAAAAACGGGATCTGTCCCGCGACCGATTCAGGATTCCTGGCAACCCGTCGACGTTCCCTTTGATGCCGATCTAGGCACGCCATTTCCCAAGACCCTGAGCACCGTCGAAGGTGAGCCCGGCCAACTGCAGTTTATCACCACCAGCACGTATCGGCGCCTCAAGCTGTTTGACAGCCAGCGTTCCGCTAATCCTTCGTGGAAGTCCCACGACACCTTCGTCAGGAGAGCGGGTAGCTGCTGGTCGGTTGGGTGCTCATGCCCGAGCCCGCGGACAGCACCAGCTCTTGGATGCAAGAACCCCTAGTGCCGCCAGGCTGCTGACGCGGTTGCGACTGCCCTCGACGGTTCACAGCGATTGCCACTACTACCGGCAGCGCTGCCCCTTTCAATCGGCAATCGTCCGTTTTGACGATGGACCGGCTCCGTTGACGTGTGTCTGCCAGGGAGAACCGCAAAGCTTTGCTTTGCTCCGCGCCGGCCTGCCTGGACTCCACACTCATTTCGCTTGATGCGGAGATGACATATCTCGATATAATGGAGTGATTAGATGGGGTGGTGGACTCGTGTCTGTCACGAAGCTGAGATTCTAGGTGACTTGTCGACATAAAGCCGTCATCATATTGATAAATATAGCGCTTATTCGTTTTGAGACCACCGCGATCAGAGCACATAGCTAAAGGAGTTTCCTGCCTTGCGCATCACTGAGGTCAAAGTCCATCCGGTTCCAATGAAGGGCTCGTGGTTGAGCGAGGGGCTCATCGCCAACCCGATGTCGATCTATCCCGAGTATCGGGAAAAGCGACAGAGCTGGTACGGTCCCATGACTTCGGCCATCGTCGAGATCGTCACCGATGCCGGGGTTCGTGGTCTCGGCATTGTTGGAGGAGGCAAAGGCAAGCTGGCTGCCACGGTAGTGGAGGAACAGTTCGGGACCTTACTCATTGGGCGCAACCCTTTCGATATCGAACTGCTCTGGGAGCAGATGTTCCGCGCGTCGCTGTTCTACGGGCGGAAGGGAGCCGTGATTGAAGTCATCAGCGGGATCGATATAGCGCTGTGGGACATCATGGGTAAGGCGGCCGGACAGCCGGTTTACAACCTGATTGGAGGCAAGACGAAGGAGAGGATTCCCGTCTACGTCACGGGTAACCTTACCGAACGCCACCTGCAAGAAGGATTCCGCCACGTCAAGCTGGCCATTCCTCACGGTCCGGCTGATGGTACGGCCGGCCTCAGGAAAAATGTCGAGCTCGTCGAGCGCACGCGGCGATTGCTGGGGCCTGAAGGCGACATCATGCTGGATTGTTACATGGCGCTCGACGTTCATTACGCCGTCGCCCTTGCCAAAGCCGTCGCGGGTCTCGGAGTATTATGGATGGAGGAACCGGTGCCTCCTGACCAGATTCAGTCCTACCGGAAAATCAAAGATGCTGTTCCGGAAATTCTGATCACCGGAGGTGAGCATGAGTTCACCCGCTACGGTTTCCTCGACCTGATTGAAGCCGGAGCGGTGGATATTCTTCAGCCCGACATTTATCGCGCCGGGGGTCTTTCGGAGCTGAAAAAAATCGCTGCTATGGCCGCCGCACACGATCTGCCCGTAATCCCACACGGCGTCGGGGCCCCTACCTATCACTTCGTGATGTCCACGCACAACGCGCCCCGGGCGGAGTTTGTGGATATTTTTGCTCAAGGTGGCAACCCGATCTTGAAGGGTGAACCAGAACCCCAGAATGGCTATGTAGAGCTATCGGATCGACCGGGCTTTGGCTACGAACTTGACGAGGAGATTCTGGCAGGTAAGAAGCCGGCCGCTCTGATCTGGTAGCGGGCCGAGCCTTCCGGTTGCGGTGGCTCGCGTTACGCCACTTACTTAACGGTGAGGCGTTAAGACGGGCTCCCGCGTGAAATGATGCCGATGGCGAGCAACAACAAGGCTATTCCAGACCACGAGTAGGCCTGAGTTGTCCAGGGCGATCCCTTCCACTCGCCCGCAAGGGCTCCCCAGACGTTCGCGGTGATGATGATCATGGCCATGAACAGCGGCCAGCCGATGACGCCACCCAGCGCGCCAAGACCGGCCGCGCCTATACCGTAGACAACGATGCCTGCGAACCAGAGGAATCCCATGAGGAAACTGCCCAGCCAGTAGGTGGAGGGCGCGCTTGCGTGACCAAATACTCCCCATGTCCGGTTCTTGCGCAGCAGGAAGAGGCAATACCCGGCGTTCGCCACGAAGCCCGCACCCAGCGCCAAAGCCCACACCAGATTTGACGCCATCTGGGGCCGCGCGCCGGATTTCAACGTCAACTCTTGCAGCTCCTTTCCAAACACGAAACTGAAGTTCAGCATGGGTGAGAACACACCCGAGGCTATGCATAACACGAGGCCCAACCAGAATTGTGATCCCTCGCGCTGCTTCGTCTTGGCCGCTTCACGCTCCCGCCGGCCGCCGGCGATGGAGCACAGCACAATGCCGGCCAGCACCAAAATCAAACCGCCCATCAACGCGTAGCCCTGACGGCTAAGCAATCGCTGCGGGTTCAGGATAGCCAGGGGCAGTAATGAGCCTAGTGACGCCGTGACACCCAGGATGATTGCAAATCCGAGGCCCATGCCGACTCGATCGATGCCGAGTCCGAACAGAGTGGAACCGACACCCCATCCGAAGCCGAAGAGCGCCACTTCAAGAATCGCACTTGTGGACGTGAGCTTGAGCACGGCCACAGGCTGAGACACCGTCACAGCCACCAGCAGGCACGGCAAAGCGACCATGCCAACAACGGAATAGATCAGCCAGGTATTTTCCCAGCGCCAGCCCGGCATGCGCTTCATGGGCAAGGTGAAACTGCCCTGAAAGACGCCACCGAGGAGGACAAATGCTAAGCCGACACCAAACGCGCTGTCCAAGTTGCACCTTTGCGTTGCCTGAAATCCGGACTCTTAGGTTCCCGTGTCGACAACTCGGCGGTCCGCAGCCCTCGTGCCGGTTGCAAGCCTCGAAATCTATAACAACGAATGACGGGTTAGCAACCACAAAGTGCGCTGGTCAGGCGCACGCAAGGCCGCTGAGAACTGTAAAATCGCCACGCCCCATGGCGGCTCCGAGGAACGGCAGGTCCATCAGGGAGGTGGGCGATGTTAGGCGGTCCAACGGAAAATGTAAAGGTGCTCCGCTGCTGTCCGCTGCTGTCAGGGCGTCTCACGGCACCGATCCCCGTGGGGTCCTCGAACCCTTAATTCATTTATTTCGTCTCACATGGGAAACCTTGTCACGGCCCCATGCGTCTGAGGGATGAGGTGTTTCTTACCGGGCGAGGGAGGAGCGTTGAGCCGAGTCGGACCTGCGCGCAATTCCCTTGCGAACCCCTCGGAATCCAGATAGAGTCTGAAAGGCTCGAAGAACCGGTGGGCGAAAACCGTCTCCTGACGTGTCCAGGGACAGAGCCTGGCGAAGTTTGTCGTAGGAGGCTAGGTCCACTGGGATCCTCGACCTGGGAGCCAGGAAGCAGAAAAGGGGATTCGCAGGATCCGGGAGTCTGCGGTCAGCTAAATTTCGGGCAAGAGCGTGGGTTTTAACAACGACCTGAGCCATTCCCTTGAGTCGAGGTGTTGCGATCGATGAATATACTTGTAGTGGGTGGTGATGGTTATCTTGGTTGGCCGCAGTCAATGTACTTATCGAGGCAGGGGCATCATGTCGCCATCGCGGATAATTTTTCCCGGCGGACTTGGGACTTGGGCTGTGGAACCGACAGCCTGACGCCCATTCAGATGCTGCCTGAGCGTGTCGCTCTGTGGAAGAAGTTGACCGGTCGCCAGATCGAAACCCACATCGGCGACATCCAGGACTATGATTTCCTCTCCGACGTCATGTCCCGGTTCTCTCCCGATGCGATCGTTCATTTTGGCGAGCAACGCAGCGCCCCGTATTCCATGATTGACCGCGAGCATGCCGTTTTCACCCAAACCAACAACGTGATCGGCACCTTAAACCTGCTGTATGCCATGAAGGAATTCTGTCCTCAAGCGCACCTCGTTAAGCTCGGTACCATGGGGGAATACGGGACCCCCAATATTGACATCGAAGAAGGTTTCATCGAAATCACTCATAATGGCCGCAAGGATGTGCTTCCTTTCCCCAAGCAGGCCGGTTCGTTCTATCACTTGTCCAAGGTGCATGATTCCCACAACATCATGTTTGCCTGTAAGGTCTGGGGGATTCGCTCGACAGACCTCAATCAAGGCATCGTTTACGGAGTGAAAACGGAAGAAACGATTCTCGACGATGGCTTAGCCACTCGCTTCGACTATGATGGCGTCTGGGGGACGGTCCTGAACCGTTACTGCGTGGAGGCGGCGATTGGAAGGCCGCTCACCGTCTACGGGAAAGGCGGGCAGACGCGCGGCTTCCTGGATATTCGCGACACCTTGCGCTGTATCGAACTCGCCATCCTCAAACCGCCGCGGCCAGGAGAGTATCGGGTATTCAACCAGTTCACCGAGCAGTTTAGCGTCCTTGATCTCGCCCATCTCGTGCAAAAGATCGGTCGCCGCAAGGGGCTCGACATCGCTATCAACCATTTAGCGGACCCCCGCGTAGAGGCGGAGATTCATTATTACAACGCCAAACACTCGAAGCTCCTTGATTTGGGCCTTGTCCCTCACAATCTCTCCGACGTGCTGCTCGACTCCATCATGGACGTGGTGATTCGGTACCGCGACAGAGTGATCGAGCAAACCTTGCTGCCGCGAGTCAACTGGCGGAGTGCACGGAATCCTTCCTCTTACTCAACCGTCGGTTTGCCTTCAGCGGAACCCGTGGAAAAGGAATTGCAGACTGTGCAGAGCGCCCGCGGGCGAGCCTAACTGCTGGAGGTTGTTTTGGCTCTCTATCTCGTCACCGGTGGCGCCGGTTTCATCGGTTCTCACACGGTGGAAGAGCTGGTTCGCAGGGGCGAATCAGTCCGCGTGCTCGATGATCTCTCGACAGGATGTAAGGAAAATCTTTCCTCGGTTCTCGGCAGGGTCGACTTCCGCGAAGCAGACATTCGCGACCTCGAGGGCATTCGCCCGCTATTTGCGGAAGTGAACTACGTTATTCACTTCGCGGCCGCGTCCTCCGTTCTCCGGTCCATCCAGGAACCGGTGGCGACAACCCAGGTGAATCTGATGGGCACGCTTAACGTCCTGTTGGCGGCTCGGGATGCTCACGTGAAGCGCATCGTGATGGCCGCGACCGGAGCGATCTACGGTGAGAATCCCGTTTTGCCGCGGCTTGAAACGCAGATGCCGGATCCTCTATCACCGTACGCCATCGTCAAGCTGGCGGGCGAATACTTCGGCCAGGTTTTTCACCGGCTCTTCGGGCTGGAATTTGTGGCGCTCCGCTACTTCAATATTTTCGGGCCGCGGCAGAATCCCTTATCACAATACTCAGGTGTTCTCTCGAAGTTTGTGCGCGCGTACCTGAGCGGAACCACACCCACCATTCATGGTACCGGCGAGCAGTCGCGCGATTTTACTTACGTCGCCAACGTAGTGGATGCCACCCTCCGGGCCTGCCACGCCCCTGAGGCTCCCGGGAAGGTGATCAACGTGGGCACAGGCCGGGGCACCAGCCTGAATTCAACCATCCAAATTCTCGATCAGATCCTCGGCGTTCAGATGACGCCTCAGCATGATCCGCCTCGGGTGGGGGACTTCATGCACTCCACCGCGGACATCACCCTGGCCCGCGCCGTGCTTGGTTATGAGCCCAGCGTGACCTTCGAAGAGGGACTGCGTCGAACTGTGGACTGGATGCGCGGCACTCTCACGTGACGTTTGCGGAATATAGCCGCAACAACCCGTACAGCAAGGGGCGTTACGATATTCCGTAGTCTCATTGAGAATCGAAAGCCTTGGCTACCCGCCCTCGAATTTTGATTTTGTCCACGCCGCACGGAGCGGCGCATCAGCGAGCCGCTCTGGCCTTGCAAAAGGCGTTTCGAGACCTGTCTCCCGTGGCGGAGGCCGATGTTATCGATACCCTCCGGCACACGACGGCGTGGTTCCGCGCCTACTATGACTCCTACGTGATTCCGCTGGCCCTCTGGCCTGGCCTCTGGCGATGGATCGAAAGCAAGCAGCACCAGTCTCAATCGACCGGTCCCGGATGGCTCTACCGGAAGGCCGCGAAGCCCCTTTCGCGATACCTTCGCGATTATGCTCCTGATGCGGTGATTGCCACCGAGGTCGGTGCGTGCGAGCTCGCCGCTTTGTGTAAACGCCAGAGCGGCGCTGGCTTCGCGTTAGTGGGCGTCGAACTGATGGACTTCAACCGCGCCTGGATTCAGCCGGAGGTTGACCTATTCCTCACAACTCACGAGGATCTCGGCGCCGAATTGGTGAGCGCCGGCGCTGTTCCCTCGCGAGTGATCACCACCGGCCAGCCGATTGACCCGGCGTTTGTCTCATTGGCCCCTCGCGCTACGGTGCGCGAAAAGCTGGGCGTCAAGAAAGACGCCGTTCAAATACTCGTCACTTTGGGCAGCCAGGGATTTGGGCGGCCCGAGCTGATCCTGCAGGAAATTCTCAAAGTCCCACAGCCGGTGCAAGCGGTGATGGTCACGGGCAGAAACCGGCGCGTGCAGGAACGCCTGCGAAAATACTGCGAGCGCCTGCCGCAAGTTCGCGTGCTGGGGTGGGTCAACAACATGCATGAATGGATGCAGGCCTCGGACTTGATGATCAGCAAACCGGGAGGCGGCACGCTCAACGAGGGCTTTGCCTGCGGCCTGCCCATGCTGGCGTTCAATCCTCTCCCTGGAAATGAGGAGCGAACTTGCCGCTGGATTGAGAAGTGGGAGGCAGGAATATGGATCAGGAAATCTGAGGATTTGGCGCCGACTCTTACCTCGCTGCTGTCAGACCGGAGCCGGCTTGAAGCCCTTCGAGCCAAGGTCAGCAAGTTGGCGCGTCCGTACGCCGCTCGCGACGGTGCCCAAGCCGTGATGAAACTGCTCGCGGAGAGGGCGAAGGCCAGATAGCTGCATGGCCTGCTGGGGTCGCTTGCGTTCGTATCAGCCTTAGGCCTTACTCTGGCGCGCGTTCTCGATCAGATGCTCGCTGGTCCGCAGCGAAAACGCCAAGATCGACAGCGTCGTGGTCTTGTCCGTACACGACAGGAACACGCTGGCGTCGCAGATGTAGAGGTTCGGCACGTCGTGCGTCTGCCCAAAGCGGTTGGTGACAAAATGTTTGGGATCATCGCCCATACGGCAAGTGCCGGTCTCGTGCAGGCTGTAGCCGGGCGTGTTGGGCTTGTCTCCCACGCCCCACACCTCGCCACCCGAAGCCCTGATGACGTTGCTACAAATTTCCTTGCCTTGATCCCACATCATCAGTTCGTTTGGCCCCCACTGAAAATGGACGCGCACCGCCGGAATTCCGTAAATGTCCTTCACCTCCGGATCGATATCCACGTAATTGGTGGGGCTGGGCAATGAGGGAATCTGACAATAGAACGACACCGGCGTGGGATAGTAACGCTTGATGTCCCGCTTGAGCGCGGAGCCAAAGCCCTCAAGTTGGTTGTGGTACCAGGGAAACGAATCACAGCCGCCTGTGGGATAAATCGAGTAGCCGCGAATATACTTCTCCTGCTTTGGATTCTCGAGATTCTGCCAGCGCGGCATCCATACCACCTGGCTGTTCGAAACGTTATCAGGGAAGCTTGGCTTGCCAAGGAGTTGCGGCAGGTAGCCGTAGCTGGTGGTGCCGTAAAGGTGGTCGCACAGATTGCGTCCAACCTGGCCGGATGCGTTCGCCAATCCGTTCGGGAACTCACGTGACTTCGAATTCAGCAGGATTCTAGCGCTCTCGACGCAGGAGGCCGCCACCACCACCGCCTTGCCATAGACCTCCATCTCTTGCTTGCTGGCGCGGTCGATGTAGGCTGCTCCTTTGGCGCGCCCGTTTTCATCCACCAGGACGTTTTTCACCACGGCGTCGGTGCGTAACTCCAGGTTGCCGGTCTTCTCGGCGAGCGGCAGAAAGAACCAGGGAGTAGAAAAGAACGACCCCGTATCACACCCTTCGGTGCAGTTGCCGCAGTAATGGCAGGCGGGATGACCCTCGTGTGGAACCGTGAGTTGCGCTAGCCTGTCCGGCAGGTAGGGCACGCCGACTTTCTCGCAGCCTTTTTGCAAGATGTAATCGAGGCACCGCAGCTTCATGGGCGGCAGATATTCGCCGTCAGGATTGCTGGGCCGGTTTTGAACGGTGCTGGCCACGCCGATCATCCGCTCCACGCGGCTGTAATACGGCGCGATCTCGTCGTAGCTGACGGGCCAATTCACGTCAAAGCCGTCCCGGCTAGCGGCCTTGAAGTCGATCTCGCCCATGCGCGCGGCTGAGCGTCCCCAGAAGTTGGTCTTGCCGCCCACCGCGTGGCAGCGAGGCCATTCCCATTCGGTTCCGGGCGCGACGGTGTAGGTTATGCCGTGCTCCCAAAGCCCCTGTGTGTATTCGTTCTCGACGCTGTAGTATTGGTCGCGCTTCCGCGGATCGCCGAAGCCGCGGTATTTCATATCGTATGACTGCCGGTGGTTGCGAAAGTCCTTGGCAGGATCGAGTCGTCTTCCGGAGTTTAAGGCGCACACCTTGAGGCCGGCCTCGCACAGCGTCTTGATGGCCATGCCACCACCGGCGCCAGTGCCGATCACGATGACGTCGTAGGTGATGGTGGGCATGAGGGCCTCAAAGTTGACAGTCGACAGTTCACAGTTGACAGCCTACAGTTAACAGTTGGCGGGCCGCCTCGGCAGACTGGGGCGGAATATAGCTGAGGTCGCGGCTTAGCAACACCAGATATTCGGTCTCCGCCAGTGATCCTTCGGCGATATTGAGAAATCGGGCGTAGTCCTGCCTTCCTTGCCGTTTCGCGCCTTCGGCGATGTTCGTGGGTACGGAAGCGGCGGCACGGCGCAGCTGCGACACCAACCCGAATCGCTCATCCTTTGGAAAGCCAGCAGTAATTCGATAGAGGTCCAGCACCAACGCGTGGCTCCGCTGCCAGACTTTCAGGTCTCTAAAGTGCTGCATCGTATTCGCCTTGGACTGTTAACTGTTGACTGTGAACTGTCAACTCCGTGAATCCCCCCGTGCGGGCACCCCGGCGACTCCGAATAGAACTTCAAACCGGGGTAATCAAGCGCCTCAAGTCCCATCCGCGACGTGTAGAAGCCCATGATGGTGTACTCGCGAATCAGCTTGAAAAACTTCCGCCCCTCGTCCTCGCCTGATCTGTAGTGATCCTTGTAGGCCAGGTGCTGCAAGATGTTCGTTTGTTGGTCCGCCTGCAGGCTGCTGAAAGTCTGCCCGTACAGCTCTTCGGAACGGGCATTCAGCCAAGTCAGCCCATAACGAAACCGGTACTGCACGCCAGGGTCGCTGAACACCATGAAGTCGATGAACTCGCTCACGCCCGCCTCCCGCGCGCCCGGCGAGCCGTCGCTGGGCAAAATCATCTCACTGAGGCGCTCGACCATCTCATATTCGGGAACGGTAAAAAATTGCGGCGCGTAGCTGGCGGGCTTGTTCTCCTGGGCTGGGGCGCCCACGTGTCCGCAGGCGAAAGCCCAGCGATTAAAGCCAGGAAACTGGCTCGCCGCCGCAGCCAGGGCCATCGCCCTTAGAATCTCGCGCCTTTCAAGACCTTGCCCGGCCATAGTCCACTCCACAACCCCAGTTTGCTTATTCTAGCGCCTGCATTCGCAGCTTCGGAATAGGCAAGTTTCTGTTGTATTACGCCGGCACCAGCTCGCGTGTTTCGGCCCACAGGTCAACGTAACCCTGTAAGTTTTGCATCATGCCTTGGAACTGTTCGAGGCTGAGCGACTGCGCTCCATCACTGTAAGCCTTCTCCGGGTTAGGATGCACCTCCACTATCAGTCCGTCGGCGCCGATCGCAACAGCGGCGCGAGAAACCGCCGGCACCAGGCTGCGCTTGCCGGTGGCGTGGCTGGGGTCAACGATGACAGGGAGATGCGTGAGCTCGTTGAGCACCGGCACAGCGGTGAGATCACACGTGTTGCGCGTCGCCGTTTCGAAGGTGCGAATGCCGCGCTCACAGAGCATGATGCTGGAGTTGCCGTGCGCGGTGATGTACTCGGCGGACATCAAAAGCTCCTTGATGGTGGAACTCATGCCGCGCTTCAGCAGCACCGGCCGCCCGCATTTACCCAACTCCTTGAGCAAGGAGAAATTCTGCATGTTGCGCGCGCCCACTTGCATGATGTCTGCGTATTCCGCCACCAGGCCCACGTCCTTGTCGCTCATCACCTCGGTCACCACCGCCAGGTGAGTGGCGTTGCGGGCTTTGGCCAGCAGCTTGAGTCCCTCGAGTTCCAAACCCTGAAAATCATAAGGCGACGTGCGCGGTTTGAAGGCGCCGCCGCGCAGAATCTTGGCGCCGGCGCGCGCCACACCCTCTGCCGTTTCCATGATCTGCTTCTCGCTCTCCACCGAACAGGGCCCGGCCATCACCACAAACTCGGAGCCGCCCACTTCCACGCCGTTCGTGCGAACGCGCGTCCGCTCCTTCTTGAATTCCTTGCTCACAAACTTGTAGGGTGCGGAGATGCGAACCGCCCTCTCTACACCGGGCGTAGCCTCGAGTGACTCGAGACACGCGGTGACGTCTCCCACACCGACCGCGCCAATCACCACGCGCTCCTCGCCTTCAATGGAATGCACTTTGTAGCCGAATTCCCGGATGCGCTGGCAGACATGGTCAATCTCTTCCCGGGTTGCGTGTGGACGCATAGAAATAATCACAGCCTTTCCTCCTGGCCCGGCGTGGCCGGGGTCAACAAAAGTCGACAGTCAGCAGTCGAAAGTTGAAAGCAAAAGTTGGGCAGCCGCAACAAACAGTCGAATCGAACCAACTTTCGCGCTTTTCGTCACAAGCCGGAGTTCTCTCCGAAATAAAAAAGCCCACTCGGTTTCGAGTGGGCTTTGGTCTTTCTCAATCTCTCTTGATCTCAGGTCAAACCATGCCCACTCGTCCGAATTGGGTTAAAGCCCCAAAAGTAGCGGTAATACGAGTTGGCAAAGGTCCGCGACATCGGAACTGAAACGGTAACGCTTGACCGACCGGGAAGTCAAGGAGAAATTCGGGGCCTCCGGGGCCTGCCTGTCAAAGTAGTTCCGGGGAAAAATTTAGCGAAAGCGCCTCTTTGGGTCGTAATAAACTGTAATTAAATGACTTAGCAAATTGGATTCGTACCCCTCGAAAGTTTCGAAATCAGCCCTATTTTTAGTGGCATAAGCTATTGTTGCCACTGGACTTATACGCCAATGGGTTCGTACCGGTCCTAAACTTCACTAAAATCGGGCATCATAACGGCACGTCGAGCCGACGCTTTTCGCGAGCGCGCCTTCAAAGAGCTCCCCTTCACTGACCGTAAGTGCAAGTCTAGCATGATTATTACTCATCTGTCAATAGAATTCATCCAAAATTCGGCCGGCCCTCCTGCACGCTTCGAACGGAGCGCCCCTTCCCCTTAAGCTCGTTTCGGCTCAAGGGCAAGTATCGGTCGCCGATGGCCGTTGCCATTCCGCTCAGCGGGACGGGCGAACAGTGCCGCCTCCGGCGTACCGGAAACCCGCACCTGACGTTGGGGCAAAGCTTGGCCTCCCAGCAAACACCCGGGGCACACCAGAATGATGCTGGCCACGGGATGCTCATCGATGCGCTGCACGTCCCAGCCGTCGCCCATGGCCTGCACCGCGTCCGGCAATCTTACGTCGCAGTACCAGCACCGCCCCTTGCCGGTGCCGGCGATGGCCTCCAGCGCCGCGTGAACGTCCACAGGGAGCCGGCTTGGTTTCTTACAGGTTTTCACTTTTGTCTCCTGGCCCCTGAACTTAGGTCTTCTGCCATCGTTAGGATACCAGTCTGCAACTGTTTGTCAAATCGCACTCTCAAGCTGGTTTGCCAACGCCGTCGTCACTAACTCTGCGTCGATTCACTCTTGCCTCCAGCCGCCCCGAGAAAGTCTTCGGCCATGGCGACGAAGCTCTGAGCCTTTGAGATGACGGAATCCGCCACGTCGGTTGTCACGCGCTCACGCTCAGTGATGCCGTGCGTCGCCACTGTCTCAACCGGTGTGCCTCACGCAGGTCTTCAAAAAGGCTCGGCTGGACTCAGGGCCGGTATACTTTAGCCCACGGTGCTTACCCTGGCGTCTAGCGCCATGCCTCTCTACGCCTGTTCCAGCCGCTCGCACGTGAGCGTCAAAGATTCAATGGCGACGTCATTGCCGCGCGCGTTAAGCCTTGGCCCCTCCCACTTGCTGGGCCAAGCCTCGGAAAAATTCCAGCGAACCTTGAGCTGGCCCTCATCGTCGAGCAGAATGATGGATCCGTTCTTGCGCACCAAGGTCCCGTTAATCAACTGTAAGTGCCAGTCGTAAAGCTCGCGCGAATCGGTCACGCCCCACTTCAAAACGATGTCCGGATACCTAACCCGGCCCGGCATCTTGCGCACGGGGCTGCCTTCGCCCCCATCGCGATATTCCACGACTTCAATCTCAGAACCCAATCCACTGCACTCGGCAAAGGCCGCCTGCTGAATGCCCTCGATCTCCACCAGAAAGCGATAGCCTTTGTAAGGATCGATTCGCTGTGGCATGAGCCACCTTCCTAACGGGGTTTCATGGTCTCAAGCGCTTCCTGAATGGCGCCCAGAGCCCGGGCGCTCGCATCCAGGCTCTCGTTTGTACGGCGCGAGGACTCTTCGAGCACTCCCTCAGTGGATTGTAGCCGGTCACAGATCGCCTGCAAGACTCGCCGCGAGTCGTCCAAGGAGTTGCGCATATTCTCGAAGTTGATTATAAACCGCCGGAACGCGCCCCGGATTGCACCCATGAGCCAGATCAGCGCCCAAATGCAAAGCACCCAGAAGAGCAGGGCAAAGACCAACCCGCCGATCGATGTGACGAACATTGCTGCCTCGGGCGCGGCCCTATGCGCTACGAGCACCCACTCGTACTCCCGCAATTCATGCACCGGAAGCAGGCCCCGTTGCGCACCATAATGGCGCCGCAGTCCGGGCAGCTTGGGGCGTCGTCCTCATGGACGACGCCCGCAAGGTGCGGCTGCAGGGTGCGCGTCTCAGGCCCAGATGGGGGAGGGGGAACCGGGCCGATCCCTGCTGCCTGACTGAACTGCGAGGCCAGTTGTGCTGCGCTGGCAACGTCAGAGCCGTTGGGAGTCACCAGGCTGGCGTTTTCTTTCGGTTGTGCGTCCTTGGGAAGAAACTTCAACGCCAGCCAGCGAAAAATGTAATCCATCAGCGACTTGGCGTAGCCGATCTCGGGATTGGTTGACCAGCCGCTAGGCTCAAAGCGGGTGTGGCTGAACTTGTCGCACAGGACTTTGAGCGGCACGCCGTACTGCAGCGCCAGTGAGATGGCGGTGGCGAACGAATCCATAAGGCCCGATACCGTCGATCCTTCCTTGGCCATGGTGATGAAGATTTCGCCCGGCTGGCCGTCGTCGTAGAGCCCTACGGTGAGGTAGCCTTCGTGGCCGCCTACAGAGAACTTGTGCGTGTAAGCCTGACGCTCGTCTGCGAGTTTGCGGCGGAAAGGACGCGCAGCGGGACTCGCGATTCGGGTTTCGGTGTTCGGTGTTCGGGGTTCGCCAGCGTCGGGACTCGGGACTTGGGACTCGGGACTCGGACCTTGAGATTCGGGGCTCGCTAGGCCCTGCTCTGCCGACTGCTGACTGCCGACTGCCGACTTCTTCTTAGCGTCCGAAGTATTCAGTGGCTGAGAGCGCTTCGATCCGTCGCGGTAAATGGCGATGGCCTTGAGTCCCAGCCGCCAGGACTCGAGATACGCGTTCATGATGTCGTCAACGGTGGCTTCCTCGGGCAAATTGACCGTCTTCGAGATGGCTCCGGAAATGAACGGCTGGGCGGCCGCCATCATTCGAATGTGGCCCATATAATGAATGGCGCGCTTGCCGTTGGCCGGCTTCAAAGAGCAATCGAACACCGGCAAGTGCTCCGGCTTCAAGTGCGGCGCGCCTTCGATGGTGCCGTGCGCGTCAATGTAGTTGACGATTTCCGCCGCCTCCTCGCTGGTATAACCGAGGCGCAGAAGCGCGCTGGGCACCACCTGGTTGACAATCTTAATCAGGCCGCCGCCCACCAGCTTCTTGTACTTCACCAGCGCGAGATCGGGCTCAATCCCGGTGGTGTCGCAGTCCATCATAAAACCGATGGTTCCGGTAGGCGCCAGCACAGTTACTTGGGCATTGCGGTAACCGTGTTTCATTCCGCTGGCCATCGTTTCATCCCACACCTTTTTGGCCGAATCCATCAGATTCTCCGGCACGTTCCGCGCATTGATGGCGCTGACGGACTGGCGGTGCATGGCAATCACGGCCAAAAAGGGATCGCGATTGGCGGGGAAGCCCGGGCACGGGCCGATCTCGCCGGCAATGCGAGATGAAGTCAGGTACGCCTGGCCGTGCATGAGGGCGGTGACCGCGCCGGCGTAGTCGCGGCCCGCATCGGAATCGTAAGGCAGACTGTTGGCCATCAGCAGCGCGCCGAGATTGGCGTAGCCGAGGCCCAGCGGCCGGAAGTCGTGTGAGTTCTGCGCAATCTTCTCCGTGGGGTAGCTCGCGTTATCAACAATGATTTCCTGCGCCAGGATCATGACCTCAACCCCCTGGCGGAAGGCCTCCACGTCAAACCGGCCGTCAGGCGTGAGAAACTTCATGAGGTTGAGTGAGGCCAGGTTGCACGCTGAATCATCCAGGAACATGTACTCGCTGCACGGGTTCGAGGCATTAATGCGGGCGGTGCTCTTGGACGTGTGCCACTTGTTGACGGTGGTATCAAACTGCATGCCGGGATCGCCGCACTGCCAAGCCGCCTCGGCGATTTTGCGCATCAGGTCGCGGGCCTTGTAGGTGTTCATGGGCTGGCCGTTGGTGATGCGCCGGGTTGACCAGTCCTTGTCTTCCACCACCGCCTGCATGAAATCGTCCGTGACGCGCACGCTGTTGTTGGCGTTCTGGAAGAAAATGGAGCTGTAAGCCTCACCGTCAATGGATGAATCGTAGCCCGCGTCCACCAGCGCCCAGGCCTTGCGCTCCTCCTTGGCCTTGCACTCGATGAACTCCACGATGTCGGGGTGATCGATGTTGAGGATCACCATCTTGGCGGCGCGTCGCGTCTTGCCGCCCGACTTGATGACGCCCGCGAAGGCGTCAAAACCCTTCATGAACGATAGGGGACCGGAGGCCACACCACCACCCGACAGCGGTTCCAGGGAGGATCGTAAAGGGGAGAGGTTCGTCCCAGTACCCGAACCCCACTTGAAGAGCATCCCCTCGGTCTTAGCCAACGTCAGGATGCTATCGAGGTTGTCCTGAATGGAGTTGATGAAGCAGGCAGAGCACTGCGGATGACGGTAGGCCTCCGTCTCCTTCTTGATGCCGCCGGTGGCCGGGTCCCAAAACCAGCCACTGGCGGGCGAGCTTCGGTGATACTTGTGCCAAAGGCCGCAATTGAACCAAACCGGCGAATTGAATGCGGCCTTCTGCCGAACCAACAAGTGAACCAGTTCGTCGTGGAAGGCGCCGGCATCTTCCTCGCTGCGAAAATAGCCGCCCTCCACGCCCCACTCGGCAATGGTATCCGCCACGCGCGCGATGAGCTGACGCACGCTCGATTCGCGGTCCGTGGTGTTGAGCTTGCCGTGAAAATACTTTGAGGCCACGATGTTGGTGGCCGTCATGGACCAGTCCTTAGGCACCTCAACGTTCTGCTGCTCAAAGATGGTCTGGCCTTTTTCGTTTTGAATGGAAGCCGTGCGCAGTTCCCACTCAACCTCATCGAAAGGATGAAGTCCAGGACGGGTAAATTGGCGTTTCACAGCCAAACCGCGCTTGCGGATGGGGGTTTCAGTTACCTGATCCTTTATTAATTTCGCAGCTACCTGTGCTTCGGCCATCGTTCGCTCCTTCAAGCCGTCTTGTGGCGCCCCGCGCCCTTTCCCTCTGCTGCTTTGGGATGCGCTACGCGGCCCGGACTGGGCGGGGCTTGAAAGCGCCCCCTGGCTTCCATTCCGGCGCATCAACACCTGCGGAGTTCATTCATAAACCTTGGCGATGCGCCTGTCAAGCAAAAAATACTACCGGTCGTGGAAGGGAATCAGGAGTGACGCAAGATGTGGTAGGGGAAGAAGTCAGGAGTCAGAAGCCAGAAGTTAGGAGTCAGGAGACAGAAGTCAGAAGTCAGAAGCAAGAAGCAAGAAGTCAGGAGTCAGAAGCTCTGTGACCCGGCTTCAGGAGGAATGCCAGGGCGGCGGCAGGCGAAAAAAGCAGCAGAGCGAGATTCCTCGCAGCGCCGCCGTTGGCCCTGAGCGTCGTCGAAGGGAACGGCCGCCCGCAAAAATCGCAGAGTTTCACTCTGCGCCAGCCGGTCGTGCCGGTGGAGTCCATGCCGTTTTCAGTGGAAGGAGCAGTTTTCCTTGATCGCGGTAAGATGTCCCTCCTTGCGCAATTTGTCAAAAAGACTCCAGACGATTTCGTCCCGCTCCTGTGTGAGGCGGTTTTGCTCACGTGCGAGCTGACCTGCCAGTTTCAAATCCGAACCACCCACGCGGGCCTGCCTCTCTGCCAAGGCGTCCTGGGGCTCCTCGGTTTCTTTGAGACTTGCGACGACCTTAGGATCATCGCTCACGTAGCATCCGTCGCTGGTCGAAAACCAGACGAGATTTCGCAGATGCTTCATTCTTTGATAATCAAGCGCAGATGCCCGCGTTGAATAGTTAGGTCCTCGCGGAATGGACCGCTTGCCGAACACCAGCACAAATGAGTCCTTGCTGTGCGACGCTGCGTGCGTACCACGGGTCGACCAACCTGGATCCTGAGCGAGGATTAACGTCGAAATCACAGCCATCGGATATAGGGAGTGGCAAAGCGCGTTCATCGTCTTCGTCCTCGCCCGGCTGGCCTCCGCGGGTAGCAACGACATTGTACTGCATGTTGTTGCCACGCGGCCGACTGGCGCAAAGCGCCTAGCCCTGCGATTCACGTCCAGGTCGCCCGCAAAATCGCAGAGTTTCACTCTGGCTAGCTGGCCGAAAAGCACGGCGGCGCCCGGAATGACATTTTGGGGGAGGCTTGCCGGCACTGAGAGGTTGACTTGTCTCTCCTGGCTTCTCTCTCCTGCCTTCTGGCTTCGTTCTTCTGGCTTCTGACTTCTGACTCCTGTCTTCTGACTCCTATGCTCCGTTGATGTGCGTTACAATTAGGCGAGGCACCATGTGGCCTAGCGGAGCACCCTGCCGCTCATACGCGCTTAGCAGTTTACAAGATATCCATGCCGCATTCGTCTTCAACCGCTAGTTCGTCTGCTGCATCCGGCACCCAGCCCGAGGCGCTTCTGGCTCAAGCCGCTGCGGGGAACTGCGCCGCGTTTGCTGCGGTCTACGATCGCTTTGCACCGCACGTGCTTGGGATCATTGAGCGCATTCTGGCGGACGCTGACGCCAGCGAGCAGGTGTTGGAAGAAGTTTTTCTGCGGCTGTGGAAGGAAGCGTCTAAGGTGGTTCGCGCGCAGGTGAGCGTAGGCGCATGGCTTTTGCTTACGGCTCGCACGCTTGCGGTTGACCGGCTTCGGCAGCGGTCGAGCACACTTTCGCCGGGCGCAGAGTCGCGGCAGGCAGGTGGCTTTCATAACGAGTCTCTTACGTGGATACCGGACGCGCAGGCGATCGGGCGCCTGGAGGAGCGGCGAGCGTTGCTGCGCAAGGTACTGGGGCAATTGCCGCGCCCGCAGCTCAAATCTTTGGAGTTAGTGGTGTTCGCAGGCCGCGCCGAAAGGGAACTTGCCGCTGAACTCGGCGAGCCCTTGGCTCGCGTCAAGACCGAGTTGCGGGCGGCCACGAGGTTTCTAACACATCGGCGCCGGGCCGTGGTGGGATCATGGACTGTCGACATCTAGAGGACGGGTACGAGATCTACTTGCTGGGAGCGCTCGACCGCAGCGAGCAAGAAGAGCTGCACCAGCACGTCCTCCAGGGTTGCGTCGCGTGCACCGCTGAACTTCGGGAAGCTGCGGAAAACCTCTATTGGTTCCTACAGACCGTTTCACCGGTTCGGCCTTCCGCGGCCATGAAATCGCGCCTGCTGCACCGCCTCACGTCGAGCTCTTCTCACGCGGCGGCGCGCAAGAAGCCGCGTGTCTCTGCGTTCGTCCGGCGCGCGCCCATCCGTTGACGCTTCGACGGCATTGACGAATGAGCACCGGATGAGCCCCGCGCTTCCACTCCGTTCTGGAGAATTCCTCAAGTTGGGAAGCAGCCCGGTCGCGAGCTAGCGGACGATCGCGAAAATCGCATCCTCATCAATCGCAACGCGCTCAGGAGCCGTCTGGGTGGTGAACTGGAAGCGCCCGCCCGCGCTTGATACGGGTACGACGATCCGCCGGGAATAGGGCTCGCGAGACCTGCGGGGACCGAACGCCGCGACGACAGGAACGAGCATCTCGAAGCCGGCGGGTCCATCGACTTGAGTGATTGTTCCCTGCACTTGGTAGGAACTTTGCGCAAGCCGCCGCGTCGACGTCTTCAGCCGGTACTCGGGCACGCCGGTGGAATACACCCACTCATTGAAGAACCAGTCCAGCTTCCCATTCCGGTCGAGGTCGGAAGCGGGCGTCATATATCTCTCGGCGAAACGGACAAAATCTTCGGTTGAGGCCGCCTTGCCCCGGTAGGCGGCGAGGAAATCCCGCAGCATTTGAAAGAAGCGGCCGTCCGAACCCGTTTGGGGATCGGTGAGCACCAGACGCAGCATGTGGAGCACCCAGCAGGCCTTCTTGTAAACAATCGTGTTGTAACCGTCAGGATTAAGAGAATTGGCGAGCCGGCCGCCTAGAAAGATGGGTCCTCCGGACTCCACGGTCGTGCCCTGTTTGTCTTTGGCAAGCAGGTCATTGCGGTAATCGCGCAGCACACTGTGAAAGAGCCGCTCGCCATCCCTTTCCTGGAGCAGATCGAGTGCGGCCGCGTAGCTCGCGACTCCTTCCGCGAGCCACTGGTCATGATACGTGCTCCAGCCGGTTTCGTTGCCCCACCACTGGTGAGCAATCTCATGAGCGAGGGCCGTGCGGTTTTCCAGATTGGCATTTCCCTTAACATCGAATGTGGAAGTAATGGAAGCGGGCAGGAACGCATAGGTAGGGAGGTACACGAGCTCGGGCCAGCCCTGGCCAAAGTCGCCGGGGATCTGCGAAATGGCCAGCCTCGGATAAGGAAAAGGCCCAAAGAGCTTTACAAAATAACTCACTGCCTGCGTCGCGCTGGCGGCCACTTTATCGATGAGTTCTGCCGGCTCCAGGGGTTGGAGCAAGGGTGGTGGGCTCCCGGGGAGCGCGCGGCCAAGTAACTCCTCAGTCTTCGTTTGAGACTCCGCCTGCGCCTCCAGATACCGCCGCTCGAGCGCGGCCTCAGCTTCCGGCGTGGCGTAGACTTCAAGACGGGCACCGCCCACGTTGCGCGAACGGGAATCGTAGGGGCCAAGGTTGAAGCCGGCCAGCGGGAAGACGCCGTCTGACACCCAACGGCTGCGGTGGTACCCCTGCGAGGACGAATCCTCGACGCACCGCCCCGTGGCCACCAAAGTGAGACGTTCGGGATACTCGAACCGTAGGTCGTAGGTCGCGGACGGACTGGGGCCGGTGTTGGGATACCAACTCTCGTGAGCGCCCACATAGAGCACGCCGTTTCCGACCTCGGTCACCACGTTGCCCTGGTAAGTGAATGTGAGGTGAAAAATCTCTCCAGGCGCGTGCGCCCGGGGCAGCACTAGGGCTACCCAATCGCTGCGCTCGGAAGTCCTTTCGTTGAGGGCGCTCTGGAACGCGGGCACCGTGGCATTAGAGTCGTCACGCACGTCAATGAGTTGCAGGCGACGGGACAGGTTGAAGGCCAGGAAGCGCGTGGGCTCACGCACTTCCAACTCGAGCTCGGCGCGGCCCTGGGTGGTCTTTCCGGGGTCGATGTGAGTGTCCACGCGGTAAGAGCGCACCTGAACGGGAGGCAGCCAAGGCTTTCGTTCGCGCGCCTGGGACTTGCTCTCGAACGAGCACCAGACGTCGTCATACGTGACTCCGTTTGTTACCTTGAGGGCCTCGACGTCGACGGCCTCGGACCGGCGCTCGTCGATCGTAATGTTGAAGGCGCCGAGGGTCAACCCTTGGATCGCGGCGGTGAAGAATTCTGGCCGTTGATCGCTAACCAGGTCGTCGAGGACGCGCAGAGAGTGGCCCGGGTTCAGGCGCTTGGCAAGATCGTTCCAGGCTGGTACGAACTCGGCCGGCGGCTTTTCCGCCGCTTCGGGGTCGGGCGGCCGCGCGTACTTGAGAAGCTCGTGCGCGGTGCCGTCGGTGAATCGCAGATAGGTTGAGGTGAAATGCTCGTCGAGCACGGGCGACTGGGTGAACCAGGCGAGCGACTGCCTCTCCACAGCATCCGGCGGAACCATCAGCACCTCCCCGTCGCCCAGGAAGGCGGCGCCGGTGACTTCACCCTGCACCGTGCTCAACAGCCCCAGGAAACCCCGATTGAAGTAGAGTGTCACGCGGTCGCGGGTGATGCGGGCATCACGCAAGAAGTAGACCTGGCTGGAATCGATGGAGAGCTGATTGAGAGTCTTCAGCAGCTCTCGCGGGTCTGACGGCACGGAAGGGTTGGCCCACGCCTGCGGCGCTGACGTCAGGACCAGAATGACAACCAGCGAGCTAGCCCAGGGGCGCATCAGCCGTGCCCCTCGCTTCACTGAGGCGTTCAGGGGGCGCTCACCGGGTATCATGGGATCAGCAGAAAAGGTACTTGCGCCAGCGCTCGTCGGACTTGGCCATCATCCGCATGAGCTGCCGGCTGGTGTGGAGCGTGAACGGCCGGGGTGCACGCAGCAGCTTGAGGTTCACCTCTTCGGGAAGACGATCGGCCTTCAGATTGTTGCAGCGGTGGCAGCAAGCCACCAAGTTGTCCCAATCGGTGTGTCCTCCGCGCGAGCGTGGGATCACGTGGTCAAGCGTCAGTTCGGCGGCCGGCAACACGTGCCCGCAGAACTGGCACGTATAACGGTCGCGCATCAGGATGTTCTTTCGCGAGAGCGCCCGGGTCTGATAAGGAATGCGGCGAAACTCGCGCAGCCGAATCACCGACGGCACGCGAAAGCTCGCCGACGCGGAGTGGATGAAGACCCCATCTGCTTCCTCGGCGGTGGCCACTCCCTTGATGATGAGTACCACCGCGCGACGGACGGGTGTGACGTTGATGGGCTCGTACGACGCGTTGAGCACCAGCACTGGAGATTGCATTACAATTGGGGCGTTCTCGGACATGACAGCACCCCATTATCTCCGGTAACGCCCGCCGGGTCAACCCGTGCGGGCAAGGGCCGTCGGGAACGGCTACCGGCGACGTACTTATGTAGCCGATCTCTAGACTGTTACGGGCACAGAGTCCGGGAACTGCGGCGTGGCGCGCGCCAACGTCAGAACCACCACTCGCCGGGCTCCGCCAGCTCGAAGCGCCGCTGCACAAGCCGAGGCGGTGGCGCCCGTGGTCATCACGTCGTCCACCAGGACCAGGTCCCGCCCACGGAGCCCAGCGGGATCGATCACTTCAAACGCCCGGCGGACGTTCTCGCTTCTTCGCTGCAGGCTGAGCCCGCTCTGGGGCACGGTCGAATGCCTTCGCAACAGCGCACGCGTGGCGACGTTCGCCTCGGAGATCGCCCCGCGCTTCTTCATCGCACGGGCGAAACCACGGGCCAGTAGTTCCGCCTGGTTGTAACCTCGCTCCCGTTCCCTGGAGCGGTGGAGTGGCACAGGAATGATGACGCAAGTGCTACGGAACGCCGAATCTGCTTCGAGCGCCAGCCATGCGCCCACCAACAGACTGCCGAGCCGCATCCCCAATTGCTCCCGGCGGTGAAACTTCAACTGGAGCACGGCAGCCCGGAGCTTCCCCGAGTAGACTCCGTAACCGCGCGCCAAGTCGAAATCCGGCTCACGCAAGCGGCAGTCGGCGCATATGAATTTCGGCGAGTCAACGTCTCCAGCCAGCGGCAGCCCACAACGGAAGCAAACGAATCCGGACCAGCATTCGAGGCCGCACCAACATCCGCCGCAAAGCCCTCCCAGTAAACTCCCGGTGAGCTCCCCGTGACACAAGACACAAGGGGACGGGAACACCACGGCCAGCGTAGTTTCCAGAAACTGATGCCAAAGGGGAGGTCTTACAGCGGCAGATCGTGCATTGGAGGATGCCAGATTAATCCGGTGAGAGCGAGCAGGCTGATAGGGGACCGGCGTTTCAGTGCTTCCAGAAGAGTACTCCAACATCTCCCCAAATATTTCGGTTTCAGTCTGCACCGCAGCGGAATCGAGCGTCCCGCCGCTCCGCGCCTTTGTCTAAGGGCGACGTCGTTACAGCAAGCCGCGATCCTCTTTTTCTTGGCACTCGATACAGTGGCGCGCCCAAGGAACGGCCTCGAGCCGCTTCGTCTGAACCTCTTGCTCGCAGACTTGACAGATGCCGTAGGACCCTTCCTTAATCCGATCGAGCGCCTCGTTCACCATGGTGAGGATCTGACGATTGTCGTTGCTCTGGTGAAAGAGGAATTCCTTAGTGTAAGCGTTCGCCGCCTTGTCGGCAAGGTCCTGAGTGCCTTCCTCGTCTGCCTCGCGGCCGTCCTGATCAGACTTCGACACCAGCCGCATCAACTCATCCTGCTTGTCCAACAGCCGCTTGCGGTACGTGTCAGCTTTCTTACGATCCATAATACCCTTGTGGGTTAGGCGCTTCAGGCCAGAACTTCTACTGTAAGATGGCGCTCGAAGAGGTGTCAAGGCACCCACGCGACACGACGGGCAGGCGGCCACTGCCGGAACAGACGTCAGGTCGATGCACTTGTGGGCTCCGTGCTTCCCTCACGAGAAACGATGCGTGCGGCTAGGGCGTCAAGGCCAAGCTGTTGATTAACGTTGCGCACTTGGAACCGGCGGGCCTCGTCAAGCCCACGCTTTAATACTTCGATCCCGCGAAAGCCCAGTTTTGCCGCCCAGGGTCTTATGCGCGTGGCGACATCGAGATGCGTTACGTGCGCACGTTCGCCACGCTCGAGAACCTGGAGCAAGTCACTCAACAGGCTGTAGCCGATGCCGAGACTCTCATCGAAGTGCTCACGATCCGCCGTCAAAATTCGGGTGGCTTCAAAGATTCTCTGCCAGTCCGGCCCGGCGGCGCGGGTTGCGCTGGCCGGGCTTAGTCCATCCGGGGCGAGCCCACTCGTGAGGCTCTCCAAGAGCTGCAACCAAGGCTCGCGCCGCTCGATATAGGCTGGGAGATCGAAGCCGAGAGCCTTGCCGACGCTGCCTCCCGCGAGGCGAGCAACCAGGGCAGGCTTGGCCTCGGGCGGGCCGCTTTTCGCGGCCAGAAGGCTCACGATCGATTCCTCGTCCACGGGTGCAAAGGCGATCCTCTGGCAGCGGGAGCGAATGGTAAGACGCAGCTCACTGGCGTTGGGGCACACTAACACAAAAGTGGTGGTGGCCGGCGGCTCCTCCAAGACCTTCAGCAGTAGGTCGACGGCCTGCCAGTGGATGGCCTGCGCCTGGTCGATGATGAAGATCCGCCGAGGGAGCTCAAACGGGCGCGTGTAGGCGATGTGCCGCAAGAGGCGGACTTGCTCAGTGAGAATGTAACGAGTGAAAGGTGCGATAAGCTGAAGGTCAAAATAAACCAGCCCATCAAGACGCCGAGCAGACTCTTTCATTTCACGGCGTCGCGCAAGGTCCTCCGCGGCACCAGCCACCATCTCCTCAGCCCTCCGGCATCGAACACACTCGCCGCAGAAATCGTCCGGTAGGCGTTCGCACACCATGGCCTTTGCCATCATCAGCGCCAGGGTCTTCTTGCCTACACCTTCCTGCCCTGAGAAGAGCAAAGCGCCGGGCACCCTATGCGCCCGCAGCATTTCGCGAAGGGCCTGAACTGCCGCCGAGTTTCCGAGAAACGAATCGAAGCCCATAAGAAAAGAAGTCAGAAGCCAGGAGTCAGAAGTCAAAATGATGGAGGATGAATTCTGAATGGCATCGGCCGCCATCCCAGAGCAGGCTCTTCTTCTGCTCCTTATCTCTTTCTTCAGACTTCAGACTTCTTACTTCCGGCTCCCGACTTCTGACTCCTGACTCCTAGTCCCTCGCCCACCACTCGCTGAATCTCGGCCTCAACTTCCTTAGGGGGCCGGTCAGCGGGAATCAAGCGGACTCGCTCGGGATCGCGCCGTGCGCGCGCACGATATCCTCGGCGCACGCGCTCCTGAAACTTGAGGCCTTCGGCTTCGAAGCGGCTCTGCATTGAGCCACGGCGGCTTTCGCGGCGTAAGGCCCGGTCCAGGGCCACGCGCGCGTCGAGGTCGAGCACCAAGGTCAGGTCAGGCTGCACGGGCCCGCAGATGGCGCGGTCCAACAGCCGCACCACCCGGTTGCCAAGCCCGCGGGCATAGCCCTGATAGACGAAACTGCAGTCGTTGAACCGGTCAGTCACCACGATTTCCCCGCGATCGAGGGCCGGCCGGATGACATCCTCGATGTGCTGGGCCCGCGCGGCATAAAACAGCACCAGCTCTGTCAGCGGGCTGAGGTGGTCCTGCGAAGCGAGCAGAATGGCTCGCACCTTCTCGCCCACCGCTGTCCCGCCTGGCTCACGGGTGGCGCGTACCTTGTATCCAAGGCGGCGCAAGTACTGAACCAGGCGTTTGCATTGGGCCGTTTTGCCGCTGCCGTCGATTCCTTCGAATGTGATGAACAAGCCGCGTGATTTCAAGTCATCCTTAGCGTTCTGCCGTGGTTTGCCGCCATTCGAAGTTAGCATCCACTTTCGCCCCGCGACAAGAGCTGAATGAATGGTGGACTGAATGGTAGAATGCTTGGCGCTCGAAGCGGGGAAGACGGCACGATGGAAACCGGCACCGGGACGATGGCAATCCGTCAGAACGTTGCGCGAGTTCGAGAGCGGATGGAGGCCGCGTGCCGTCGCTCTGGACGGCGTCCGGAAGAAGTGTTATTGGTCGCAGTCACCAAAACGGTTCCGCCGGAGAGGATTCGTGAGGCTTACGAGGCTGGTCTGCGGCACTTCGGCGAGAATCGCGTGCAGGAGGCGCAGACGAAGCGTGCGGCGCTCACAGACTTGCCACTGACCTGGCATCTCATCGGGCATTTGCAGACCAATAAGGCCAAAGCCGCGCGCGACATCTTCCGCTGGGTTCATTCGGTGGACTCGCTGCGCATCGCCGATAAGCTGGATCAGGCCGTGGAGCGCATTGCCAGTCCATCGACAGAGCGGGGTGCTGGGAATCCCGAAGCCACTGGGCCTATCCGGCTGCCCGTGCTGATTGAGGTGAACCTGGGCGAAGAAGCCACCAAATCGGGCATTGAAGAGGCTGCGGCACTGGAGCTGGCCAGCCACATCGGCCGGCTGGCTACGCTCGAGCTCCGCGGCTTGATGCTGGTTCCTCCCTACTTCGATGACCCCGAAAAAAGCCGGTCCTATTTTTCTCGTCTGCGCGAGCTTGCAAAAGTGATAAACTCTGCGAGTTTGCCCGGCGTCCGGATGGATGAGCTTTCGATGGGAATGAGCCACGACTTTGAAGTGGCGGTCGAGGAGGGGGCAACCTTAATCCGCGTCGGCACGGCAATTTTCGGACTGAGAGCTTGAGTACAACTGAGCACGGAGGAGTAACCTATGGCGCCTTTTCGAGTGGAAGGCATGCGCGTGACATTCCGCGTGAGCGTCAAGCCGCGAGCCCAGCGTGACCGCTTGCGGTTTGACCACACGGGAAGGCTGCGCCTCGAAATCCGGGCCGTGCCCTCTGAAGGTGACGCCAACCTGGCCATCACCAGGTTTTTTGCGAAGCGGCTGCGCGTTCCCCAGGATTCCATCGAGATTGCGTTCGGCGTGAGGGCACGCCAGAAGCTGATTCGAGTGGTTGGTCATCCGCCGTACCAGATTACGGACCGGCTGATGGAGCTTGCTCATGAAGAGTGACGACCATTCAACGGGCGCGGGCCGGGCGCCATCGTGGTCAGCTCGGCCTCGCTGCGCTTTCCTCCCTTCCCGGCTTGAAAACCCGGTCGTAGAGCAGCATCAATACAGTGCCGATGAGGCCGGCTCCCGTGATGGCCCACCACATTCGCTGCGGCTGGTGCAGCACATCGCCGAACCGATGTAGCAGGTAACCTCCCAACGGACCAGCGATGAAGTATCCAATAGCAATCGGCAGAAAGGCGTAACCCATATACAGCCCTTGCTGGCCTGAGGGCGCAAGCCGCGAAATATAGTCGTAATATCGCGCGGATTGCGTCATCTCTCCAAGCGCTAACACCACCAGGGCGGCGATGAGTCCGGCAGTGGTAGGATGGATGGCCAGAATCAGCCAGGATAGGCTGGAGATGAGAAGCCCCAGCGTCATGGCGGAAAACGCCGGGATCTTGCGCGTGAGATGGGTCACGAGAATCTGGAAACAGATCACCGTGAACGCGTCAATGGAGAGCACAAGATCGGCATCGGCGTTGGGATTCACATAACCTCGCAAGAACAGTGGAGCAGACACAAATTCCTGCCAGAAGACAACGTAAAAACTCGAAAAGATCAGTAGGAACAGAACGAAGCGGAAATTGGCCAGGACCACCAACATGTTTCGCAGAGCGGCGCCCACGCTCTCCACTCGCTGTTCGCCGGGAGTTGCCGGCTCCTGGTAGAAAAGCAGCGTAACCAGAAACATCAGGAAAACACTCAGAGCAGACACCCGGAAGACGTTGGCCATGCCCAGCCCCAGGCGCTTCCGCACCAGCCAGGCCACCACCGGACCGAGCGTCCCGCCGATGTTGACGATGGTGTAATAAATGGAGTACCCGATGGAGCGCACATTTTCCGTCGAAGCTCGCGCCGTGGTCCCCGCCACGCAAGGCTTCACCACTGCGGGTCCGAGCGCCGGAATCATCAGGATGACCAGCACCAGCCATTTGTCTCCGAGAGCGCTGCGGGCCGCCTGCATCCACGGAGCGGCCAGCGAGCCCAGGAGAAAATAGCCCAGCGTCATCACCAGGTAGGCGAACATCAGCGCGCGGCGAAAGCCGAACCGGTCCGCCAGTGACCCGCCCAGCACCGGCAGAAACCACACGACGAAGCCGAAGAGGCCGATCATCCAGCCCGTCAACTCTTTGGAAAAGTGAAGTTGCTCGCTGAGGTACATCGCCAGCACCGCGCTGGCGCCGTAATATGCCAAGCGCTCGAAGAGCTCCGTGAGGTTGGCCACCCAGAAAGGCCGTCCGAAGCCGGTGCGAATCTCTTCGAGCCGTTGGTTGAAGCTCACCTTTCACTCCTCTCGTGGGTGCCTTCCGGCTCCCGGCAAGGAACTCGGATTGTAGCGCAAACCCGCCGCTACGTGGTGAGCGCTGCCGAATTTCACCCATCTTGCGACGTCCCTGAGGGAATTGGGCCTGATTTGACGCTTATACGCGTGAGTGGAAATCAAGCTGACGGCTGGCGACTGGCGTGGACCGTGTTTCGCGGGGCTGACCCGAAAAGGCCCACCCCTCGACGGCCGGAGTCGAGTGATCGACCCCGCAGCGGCTGCAGGATTCCACACCAACAACCTCAAAAGGAGAATCGTAATGTTTTCGCAGAACTCAAACCCGACGGAGCGCAGGAGAGTGAGGCAGATGGCTTTAGGGCTGAGCTTGGTGGCTCTGTTCCTGGCGCCTCTCTCGGCCGCGGCCCAGGATACCACTTACACGTTCGAAACGCTGATCTACCCCGGCGATACCTTCACACAGACGCTCGGCATCAACGTTTCGGGCACGATTGCCGGGTATCATGGCGCCAACATCAACAAAGGGTTCACCCTGGTGCCGCCCCATTCGTTCACCTTGGAAAACTTCCCAAATTCCGCTCAGACTCAGGTGATCGGAATCAACAGCGCAGGCTGGACGGACGGTTTCTACATCGACCAGCAGGGCAACACCCACGGTTTTATAAAGGAAGCTTCGGCCCTCAACTCGGCATTCCGGACGGTCACCTATCCCGGCACCACTTTCAACCAGCTTTTGGGATTGAACGATGAAAACCAGGCGGCAGGCTACTACGCCGACGCGGCAGGGAACGATCACCCCTACGTCTACGACGAGAACGGTGGCGTCTTCCTGCTCATCAACATCCCCGGGTCCGTGAGCGCGCAGGCAACGGGTATCAACAACCGCGGCGAAGTCTCTGGCTTCTACATCGACAGCGCGGGAGTAAACCCAGCCGTTTCGGAATGTACCTCGTTCAGAATCGACTTTGTGCCCTTTGGTGGACGGTTCTGAGCCTATCTCGGGCTGTCGGCAATGTCATCCTATTTTCGCACTCGAAAAAGTCCTTGATTTCCT
>Ga0335085_10001131_pt1 | contig 61581 bp, 63 predicted proteins | sample Lox_Sample_45_FD_206712 | JGI IMG/M metagenome (GOLD analysis project Ga0335085, IMG submission 206712) | Soil microbial communities from Loxahatchee National Wildlife Refuge, Florida, United States - Lox_Sample_4.5 | ecosystem: Environmental > Terrestrial > Soil > Wetlands | place: USA...
AAGGCTTGTGCCGGTCGCTCGCGGGCTTGGCGCAGATCGGGCAGGGTTTCGAGGCGGATGCGTCGCTCATGGCGAAGAGATGGGGTCAGGCCGCGCGGATATCGAGGGTCTCGCGCGCCCATGCGGGCTCCGGCGCGAGCGCGAGCGGCCGTCCCAGGCGCGTCTCGAGCGCCGCGAGCGCGGGCGCCGCCTCGCCCTCGAGCGCCGCGACGAGCTCGGGGTGAACGTGCAGTGCCAGCGCGCGGCCCGGTATCGCCGCGGCCTGGCGCTGCACCGCCGCCAGCGCCTCGAGCGCGAGCGTGAGCGCGGTCTTGACGAGACCGCCCGCAGCCGTGCGCTCGCAGAGGATCTCGTGCAGCGGCGCCCGCCGCCGGGGCCGCGTGAGCTCGGCATGGCCGAGCCGGGTCCAGCCCAGGAGCTGCGCCTCCGGCACCTCCTTGGCGAGCGCGCCCCGGAACGCCTCCAGAAGGCGCTCGCGCATCTCGCGCCGGCGCAGCGCCACGAAATCCACCACCAGCGCCCCCGCGAGGCCGCGCAGGCGAATCTGCCGCGCGATCGCCTCCGTCGCCGCGAGGTCGACGCCGAGAAGCGCCTCCTCGCCCCCGCCGCGCTCGTCGCCGAGCGCGCCGCTGTCGACGTCGATCAAGGTCGCGGCCGCGGTCGGCTCGATCGTGATGGCCCCGCTCCCGGGGAGCGCGATCCGGAGGTCGAGGAGGCCTGCGACCGCATCGGCGACGCCCTCGGCCTCGAAGAGCGAGCGGGCTTCGCGGTGCGGGACGAGGCGCTCGGCGAGCGCGGGCGCCTCCCGCGCGAGCCAGCGCTTTGCCTCCGCCAGCACGGCGGCATCGTCGACCGCAATGCGCTCCAGCGCCGCGTCCGCGAATTCCGCAAGCAGCGCCGCGAGCGGCGGTACTGTCTCGAGGCAGGAAGGGGGCTCCGCCGCCGCGCGCAGCCGCTCGATCTCGCGCCAACGCGCGCGCAGGGCCTGGACCTCCGCCGCGAGCGCGGCATCCGCGGCGCGGAGGGAGGCGGGATGGAGCCGCGCGCCCTCTCCGGCCTCCAGCAGTGCCGCGACCTTCGCGGCCGCACGCTCGCGCTGGGCCACCGCGAGCTCCTCCGCGATGACGCCGGGGCGGAGCGGAACGAAATCGAGGTAATGGCCCGCAAGCCGCAGGCGCTGCGTCACCGCCGCCGCCTTGTCCGCGCGCGCGTCGCGCTTCACCTGCACCAGCACCGCCGCCCCCTCGTGCAATCCCTCGAAGTCGCGCTTCTGCGCGTCGTCGGCGCTGAGAAAGGCGGGCCTCGCCTGCCCGATCTCGACGAGGGCCGCGCGAAGCGCGGGAAGCAGCCGCACCACGCGACCGAGACGAACCTCGCCGACGGCGCTCGCGCCCACCGTGCGCGCAAGGCGGAAATCGCGGAGCTCGCCGGCCTCGACGACGGCGGCGCGGAGCTCGCCGGGCGATACCGCGATGAGGAGGCTTCGCGTCATGGCGCCTCGAGAATGCGGCGCGCCCGCTCGTAGCCGCGGCCGGCCAGGAGCGCCACCGTCTCGTAGAGCGGCAGGCCAACGACGTTGGAATAGGAGCCGCTCAGTGCCCGCACGAAGCGCGCGGCGATGCCCTGGATCGCATATCCGCCGGCCTTGCCGCGCCATTCGCGGGTCGCGAGGTAATCGCCGAGTTCCTCCGGCGTCAGACGCTTGAAGGCGACGGTGCTCTCCGCGATCCTGCTCGCGAGCCTGCCGTCCGGTCCGAGGACGGCGATGCCGCCGATGACGCGATGCCGGCGTCCCGAGAGCAGCAGCAGGCAGCGCCGCGCGGTCGCCTCGTCTAGCGGCTTCGGCAGAATGCGGCGGCCGCAGGCGACCACGGTATCGGCGCCGAGGACGTAGGCCCCGGGGTGACGCGCCGCAACCGCGCGCGCCTTCTCCTCCGCGAGGCGCAGCGCGTGCCGCGCGGGTGTTTCACGGGGTCGGGGGGTCTCGTCGAGCTCCGCGGGGTCGATCGCGTCCGGGGAAAGACGCACCTGCGCGAGGAGATCGCGCCGACGCGGCGAGGCGGAGGCCAGAACGAGAGGGGCTATCGGCTCGGCCGCGCGCACTCGATGAGACGCCGAGAGGTCTGGGGTGCCATCTTCCGCGGCCTCGATCCCTGCATGGTCATGTCGTGTCAAGGGTGCGATGCTTTGCGGTGTTGCGCAAGGATGGAGGCGGCTATGGCCGGTCTCGAATCGATCCTCCGGGTAGATTCGCGGGAGGTGCGCGTGACGGAGGTGCGGCTCGAGCCCGGCGCCAACACAGGGCGACACCGGCACAACTACGATTGCGTCGTCGTCCCGCTGACCGCGGGGACGCTGCGGCTCGTCGCGGCCGAAGGGGAGAGCACGGTGACGCTGAGCCCGGGCGCCGCCTATTACCGCAGGGACGGCGTCGAGCACACGATCTATATCGCAGGCGCGGCACCGCTCGCCTTCATCGACGTCGAGCTCAAGGATCGGCCGGGCTGATGGGCCGCCATGGAATTTCGCGCGGGGAGGCCCGTTCTCAGCAGAGATGCCGCTGGCGTCTCCGGATCGGGCGGCCATCGCGAAAGCGCGGAGGGAACGAAGAGATGAGGCGAATCCTCGGAGCCTGCGTCATCGGCCTGGGATTGGCGACGAGCCTGTCCGCCTGCACGAACCCATACGATCCCGGCCAGCGCGCGGTCGGCGGCGGCCTCATCGGCGCCGCCGCGGGGGCGGCAATCGGTGCGGCCGCGACCGGCGGGCCCGGCGCTCCTCTGGGCGCGGCGATCGGCGGAGCGGTGGGCGCCGTCGCGGGCGCAGCCTCTACTCCCCCGCCGGGCTACTACGGCTATCCCGGATATTCGGCCTATTACGGGTATCCGAGCGGCTACGCCTACCCCACGCCCAATTACGCCTACCCGAGCTACAACGGCTACTACGGCAATTCCGGCTATTACTACGGACCGCGCCGCCACTACTACCGATATTATCCCGGCTAAGCAGGCGGCAGGCGCCGCTCCCCTTCCCGGACGCGGAGCTGGCCTCCCGCGATCTTGATTTTTCACGGGCGGAGCGACACGATTTCGCGGCACCACAGGAGCCGCCCCATGGCAAAGGTCACTCCCCTCAAGACCGCGAGCCCCGCGTCGGACGAGGCGCAGCTACGCGTCGATCTCGCCGCCGTCTTTCGCATGGCGGCTCATCTCGGCTGGCACGAGGCCGTCGCCAACCACTTCAGCCTCGCGGTCTCCGCCGACGGCAAGAAGTTCCTGATGAATCCGAGGAACCGCCATTTCTCGCGGATCAAGGCGAGCGAGCTGCTGCTCCTCGACACCGACGACAAGGAGACGATGAGCCGGCCCGACGCGCCCGATCCCTCCGCCTGGTGCATCCACGGCCACCTGCATGCGGGCGTGCCGCAGGCGCGCTGCATTCTCCACGCGCACCCGCCCTATGCGACGGCGATCGCCTGCCTTGCGGACCCCGAGGTGAAGCCGATCGACCAGAACACCGCCCGCTTCTACAACCGCGTCGCGGTCGATCTCGCCTTCGGCGGCATCGCCGACAACGACGCCGAGGGCGAGCGCCTCGCACGCGTCTTCGGCAATCAGACGCGCATGATGATGGGCAATCACGGCGTGCTGATCGTGGCCGAGACGGTCGCGGAGGCCTTCCACGACCTCTACTATCTCGAGCGTGCGTGCCAGACCCTCGTCCTCGCCTACTCGACGGGACAGCGGCTCAACCTCCTCTCGCCCGAGATCGCGGAGCGCACGGCGCAGGGCTGGCTCGACTACAACTACGCCGCCTTCAAGCATTTCGCGGAGATGAAGGCGATCCTCGACGAGAAGGATCCGTCCTATGCGGACTGATCTCGGCCCAGATCTGCGAGCTGCGGCGGGGCGCCATGAGGCGCCCCCGCCGGCCCCGTCGGCCTACTGAAAGAGCTTCAGCGCGTTGACCACGGTCTGGACCACGCCCCAGACCAGCGGGATCCCCACGAAGCCCCAGGCGAGCACGAGTTTGAGTCCGTTGCCGGACGTGCCGTTTGCCATGTTCCCCTCCCCCGTCAGACTGTCGCCTCGGCTTCCTGCGCCTTCATGTGGTGCCGCTCGTCGACGGCGCGGATGAAGTAGTTGCAGACGAAGCCCACCACCAGCAGCACCGCCATGACGTACATCGTCACGTTGTAGGCCTGCGCCTTCGCGACGCCGTGCGCGACGTTGTATTCGCGGATGTAGTTGACGAGCACGGGGCCGAATATCCCCGCCATCGACCAGGCCGTCAGCAAGAGGCCATGGATCGCGCCGACGTAGCGCGTGCCGAACATGTCGCGGAGATAGGCGGGCACGGTGGCGAAGCCGCCGCCGTACATGCTGAAGATGACCCCATAGGCGAGGACGAAGAGGACGACGCTGCCGATCTCGCCGGTATAGGGCACCGCCGCGTAGAGCAGCGTCCCCAGCGCGAAGAACACGAAGTAGGTGTTCTTGCGCCCGAGGAAATCGGACATAGACGCCCAGAAGAAACGCCCGCCCATGTTGAAGAGGCTCATCAAGCCGACGAAGCCCGAAGCCGCCACCGCCGTCACGCGGCCGGGAAACATCTCCTGGCTCATCGCGGATGCCTGGCCGAGCACGCCGATCCCCGCGGTGACGTTGAGGCAGAGCACCCACCAGATCAGCCAGAACTGCGGCGTCTTCAGCGCCTGGTAGACGTAGACGTTCTGGTTCGTGACGAGCTTCTTCGACTGGGCCGGCGGGACATAGCCTTCGGGCTTCCATCCCGGCGCGGGAACGCGAACGATCGCCGCGCCCACCATCATGAAGCAGAAATAGATCGCGCCAAGCGCGAGGAAGGTCTCGGCGACGCCGACATGGGTCGCGGTGGTGAACTTGGCCATGAGCCAGACCGAGAGCGGCGAGGCGATGAAGGCGCCACCGCCGAAGCCCATGATCGCCATCCCCGTCGCCATGCCCGGCCGGTCCGGGAACCATTTGATCAGCGTCGAGACCGGCGAGATGTAGCCGATGCCGAGCCCGAATCCCCCGAGGATTCCGTAGCCGAGATAGATGAGCCAGATGTTGTGGAGATAGACGCCGATCGCCGACAGCACGAAGCCGCCGGCCCAGCAGAGCGCCGCCGTGAACATCGCCTTGCGCAGGCCTCCTTCCTCGACCCAGCGCCCCAGCAGCGCCGCGGAGACCCCGAGGAAGAAGATGCCGAGGCTGAAGATCCAGCCGAGCTCGGTGAGCTTCCAATCGTCCGGTGCCGACTGCGCGATCCCGATGAGCTTCGTCATCGGCAGGTTGAACACGCTGAAGGCATAGGCCTGGCCGATGCAGAGATGGACGCAAAGCGCGGCCGGCGGAATCAGCCAGCGGCTGAACCCCGCGGGCGCGACGATCCGGTCCTTCTCGAGAAACGATAGCACTGACATTGCGCTCCCCCGTTTGCTGCGCCGTTCCTCGTCTTGCCCGGGGTTGCGGTCTCCCCCATTGCGCGAGGCGGCTTTGGTCTAGGTCCTACCGGCAGCCGGAGCCGCGCGAGTGGGATTTACCGCAGAAATGAAGAGAATTATGCATGGGAATCGCCCTTGAGTCCTATCTGTAATCGGTGCATAAATAAGCATGCCGATGCAATACGAGCGCCATGCTTACCTCACGACCGAAGAGGTCTCGGATTACCTGCGGCTGGCCGAGCGAACGGTCTACGAGCTGGCGCGAACGCGCCGAATACCCTGCGCGAGGATCACCGGGAAATTGCTGTTCCCGCGGCACCTGATCGACCTCTGGGCAGGACGGCAGACGGAGTTCGACGGGCAAGGCTTTCATGCCGCCCCGCCCGTGGTGGCGGGCAGTCACGATCCCCTGCTGGAATGGGCGCTCAGGGAGTCGGGATCGGATCTGGCGCTGCTTGCCGGCGGAAGCGAGGACGGTCTGCGTCGCCTGGCGGGCGAGCAAGCGGTGCTCGCGGCCATGCACATCGTCGACAGCGCGAGCGGCGATTACAACGTGCCTGCGATCAAGACCATGCAGGGATTGGCGGATGTCGTGCTGATCGAGTGGGCGAAGCGGGAGCAGGGGCTGGTGCTCCCGCGGGGCAATCCCCGCGGCATCGGCAGGATCGAGGATCTCGCGGGCAAGGGCGTCCGGCTCGTGCGGCGGCAGGCGGGCGCGGGGACTCAGACGCTGCTGCGCCACTTGCTCGCCCGCGCCGGCCTCGATCTCGACGCGCTCGCGGTAGTGGAGGCGCCTGCGGCCACCGAGACCGACCTCGCGGTGGCCATATTCGACGGTAAGGCGGATGCCGGTCTCGCGGCGCGTGCGGTCGCGAACCGGTTCCATCTCGACTTCATCCCCTTGCACCGCGAGCGGTTCGATCTTGCGATGCGCCGGCGCGACTACTTCGAGCCGGCGATCCAGCGGCTGTTGCGGTTCGCGCGGACCGCGCAGTTCGCGGAGCAGGCGCAGAAGCTCGGCGGCTATGACATCGAGGAGCTCGGGCGCGTCCATTACAACGCCTGAGCAGGTGATGCGGTCCTTGAGGTCGTAGGGCGTCCTCTCAACGTTGACCCGGTCTCCGGCGAGGAAGCGGATCCGGTTCCAGCACATTTTGCCGGAGCTGTGCGCGAGGACCATGCGATCGCTGTCGAGCCTCACTCGGAACATCGCGCTCGGCCGCAGCTCCGTCGCCGTGCCAGGGAACTCGATCAGGTCTTCCTTGGGCGGCCCGACCCGTTGCCCGTTGCGCGTCCCACGGAAATCCGGCTCTGGCCAGGGTTCTGCGGTATTTTCGTTTTTGCCGGCCCGCGCAAGCTCGCTTCTTCCCGGGACCCGAAAGGTGGGCCACATGCGTGCCTCTCTCGCATTCCTGCTGGCGCTGATCCTCTCGACCAGCTTCACGATCGACCGCGCCGGCGCCGACACGCTCGCCACGATCCGCTCGCGCGGCGCGATCGTCATCGGCTACCGCGAAGGAGCGCCGCCCTTCTCGTTTCTCGACGCGCAGAAGAAGCCGCAGGGCTACTCCATCGATATCTGCAACCGGATCGCGAATTCGGTGAAGCAGGTACTTAACCTGAGCGAGCTGCAAGTCAAATACGTGCCGGTGACGGCGGAGAACCGCATCGAGAAACTCGAATCCGGCGAGATCGACATCGAATGCGGCTCGACGACCCGGACCTTGAGCCGCCAGGCCCGCATCGACTTCACCCTGTTCACGTTCCTCACGGGCACGGAGATGCTGGTGCGCGCGGGGTCCGGCATTCAGGGGCCGGCGAATCTCGACGGCAAGAAGATCGCGCTGCAGCCGGGCACCACGACGGCGAAGGCGATCGCGCGGGCGCTCGCGGACGCCGGGTCCAAGGCGGAGATCGTGTCGGTCGCCGATTCCCAGGAGGGAGTCGCGGCCCTCGAGAGCGGCAAAGCCGACGCCTACGCCTCCGACGAGGTCGTGCTGATCGGCTTGGCGATGGCGTCGAAGGATCCGAGCAAATTCAGGCTGACGGGAAAGCTCTATTCCTACGAGCCCTACGCGCTCATGGTGCGCAGGAACGACGCGGACTTCCGTCTGGTCGCCGACCGCACCCTCGCCTTCATCTACCAGAACGGCGAGATCGTGGAGATCTGGCGGCGGTGGTTCGGCGGCTGGGTCTCGGAGCCGCCGACGCTGCTGCAGGTGATGTACGCCATGGAATCGCTGGTGCCCTAGAGCATTGCCAGGCCCAGTGGATGCCGGTTCGCCGTGGGCAATGCGACAAAATCAATGAATCGAGAGCGTGATCTGGATCGACCTGATCGGATCGTGCCCTAGGACCCGCACCTATTCCGCGGCGGCGCGGGAGCGACCGGCGCTCAAGACCGAGGCCGCTTCCTTGGCGACGGAGGTGCCCTCGAAGAACCGCGGATTCTGCGCGCCCCAGAGCCGCACCGCGTTCGCGAAGGCGAAGTCGCGGAAATCGTCCTTCGTCATGAAGCCATCCTCGACCATCTCGTAGGCTTCGGGCACGGGGTCGAGCATGTTCGGCACGTCGAAATGGCCGATGTCCGAGCTGAAGATCGCGTTGAGCCGCGCGCCGAAGGGATTGGCGCGGCTGAAGGCGGCCACGTTCATGCGGTCATCGGCCTCGCAGCCGAAATAGAAGGGCTTGGCGTAGAGGTCGATCCAGTCCTCTTTCCGGGTAATGGCGCAGGCGGCGTAGTCGTCGTGCACGGTCATGCCGCCGGTGAGATCGTCGACTTCGCGCTGCGGCCAGCCGTCGCGCCGCTCGAGCTCCTGGGCCATGTCCTCGTAGCCGTATTTCCGGACCAGGCTCATGAGAAGCGCGCGGTCGAGCTTCCTCGGGTCCATATAGGCAAGACCCGCGGCGCCGCGACGCTCCCAATGCTCGATCAGATCCGCGAAGAGCTGGCTGCCCCAGCCCACGCCGCCCTCGAGGAAGGCGAAATTGAGATCGGGAAAGCGCCGCGTCACGCCGCCGAGGAAGAGCGCCTTCGCGACGGCGTGGCCGGAGGAGGCGAAATGGCCGATGTGGTTGTAGGTGAAGTTTCCGGGCGTGTTGCGGAGCCCGAAGCTGCGGCCTCCGGTGTGGAAGGTGGGAGCGATGCCGAGCTCGCGGCAACGCTGCCAGACGGGATCGTAGTCGAAGTGACTGTCGAGGCCGAGCTGGTCGTAGGTGACCGTGAACCGCGCCAGCGCGGGATCGAGTCCCTCCGCCGCGGGGAGCCGCCGCTGGATGCCGCTCGCGAACATGCAGACCTTGGCGCCCAGCTCCTTCGTCGCGAAATCGAGCTCCGCGATCGCCTCCTCGGGCCTGTGCATCGGGATGACCGCCGCGGGCGCGAGGCGGTCGCCGAGCTTCTCGAAATACTCGGCCGTGACGATGTTGAAGCCCCGGACGACGGCGCGGCGCGTCTCGTCGTCGGGGATGCGGTGGATGCCGAGGCCCGCCGTCGGGTAGACGACCGCGAAATCGATGCCGATCTCCTCGAGCCGGTCGTAGAGCATGCGCGGCATCATCGCGGTGGCGCGGTCGCGGGTGTTGGTCGATTGGCGCGACCAGTAGGCCTCCATGGCGAGCCCGCGCCTCTTGCGCTCGTCGACCGAGAGCTTGAGCGCGTCGGGCACGCGCTGCTGGCTCTTGATGAAGCCGTCCGCGGCCACGTCGCCCGCGACCTCGCGCATCCGCTCCGCAAAGACCGGGAGGTATTCGAGCCAGTGGCCGTCGGCGTCGACGATCGGATGCTTGAGGCCGGCGCGGACTTCCGCGGGACTGCGATGCGGGCTCATGCTCCCCCTCCGGGATCGCGATGCGGGCGCTGCTGGAGCTACGGTATCCCTCCGAGCCGGCGCCCGCAACGCGTCGGGCCGAGGTCGTATCAGCCGAAGGCCCGGCTTATGCGCGCCCAGTCCGCGATCGCGGCCTCCTGGCCGGGTACGAGCTGGATCGCGAACTCGGTATAGCCGGCGTCGCGGAGGAGGCCGATCCGCCGCTTGATCTCGCCCTCCGTCGCGGTGAAGGACGTGGCGCGGATGAGGTCGGCCGTGATGAATTGCCGCTCCTCTGGCCTTATCGCCATGAGATGGCTGCGGTGATTGCTGAGATAGCGCGCTTCGGCGGGCTCGAACCGGCGCGCCACCTCGATGTAGCCTGCGATTTCCGCGCGCGCGAAGCCCGGCATGGCGGTACCGGGCGCAAATCCCGATAGCGCCTCGTCTGCCGCGCGGTGCAGCATGACCGCGGCTCGCGGGCCTCCCTGCGCCACCGCCCGCTCGGAATCCGCGGGCTCGCCGTCCTCGAGCACGCAGCCTAGTGCGAAGGCCGTGGCCGAGAGGTCCGAGAGCGAATGTCCGACCTTGCTCCATTCCTGCCGCATCCCCTCGACGTCGCGGACGGCATGGTCGACGTTGCTCACGAAATCCAGCCATCCCGCATTGAGCCGCGCCACGAGCGCGCGCGTCCGCGGCCCGTAGGCCGAGACATGGAGGGAGATAGGGTCGCTGGTGTTGTAGAGGCCGAGCTCGGGATTGAGGAGCCGTATCTTGTGGCGCTCGCCCTCCATCTCGAAATCGACGATCTCGCCGCGCAGCAGCCCGTAGACCTGCCGCACGTAAGTTTCCATCGCCTTGAGCTTGATCGCGCCGAAGCCCATGGCGCGCCGCGCGGTAAAGCCGGTGCCGACGCCGAAGTCGATGCGGCCCGGAGCGAGCTTGTTGAGCGACGCGAGGGAATTCGCGGTGACGGGCGCGATTCGGTTCGAGGGCACGAGGACCCCCGTGCCGAGGCGGATGCGGCGCGTCTTCACCGCCGCCGCGCTCATGGCGACGAAGCAGTCCGCGCTCAGCATCTGCGTGTCGTAGAACCAGGCGCGGGCGAAGCCCAGCTCCTCGGCGCGCTCCACGATCCTCCAGGCGTCCGCCGCCGCGGGCAATGCGATCGCGAAGTCCATCCGCGCCTCCCCACACTCCGCCGGCAGCCGGCGCAGGCGCTCCGGCATGCCTCGTGCATGGTCGGAGCCGAGGCTGGGGCCTGTCAACGGGGGCGGCTGCGGCGGGAAACCCAGCCAAGGCAATATTGCATTGCCTGCTGATATCGGAACAATATGGAGTTCCAGGGAATAAACGGAGGCAACAATGTCAACCAGACTTCGCCTCGCAGCGCTGGCGGTTGCGCTGCCGCTTGCGCTAGGGGGTGCTGCATCCCATGCGGCGACCCCAAAGGATACGGTGGTGATCGGGTGGCAGCTCGACAGTGTTCTGACCTTCGATCCAGCCGAATCGTACGAGATCCAAACGCAGGAGTTCGGGACCAACATCTACGACCGCCTCATGCGGTACGAAGCGGAGGACCCGACCAAGCTCGTGGGCGGCGTCGCCGAAAGCTGGACGGTCTCGCCGGATGCCAAGACCTACACGTTCAAACTGCGCGCGAATCAGAAATTTGCCGACGGCGCGCCCGTGACCGCCGACGACATGGCGTGGTCGCTGCAGCGCGTGGTGATCCTGGACAAGGCCCCGGCGTTCCTCTTCACCCAACTCGGCTGGACCAAGGACAACGTAAAAACCCTGGTGCAGGCGACTGACCCGAACACGCTCACCTTCAAGATCACCGAGGATTTTGCACCCTCTTTGGTGCTGAACCTCATGAGCACCTATGCGGCGTCGGTCGTCGAGAAGAAGGTCGCGATGGCGAACGAGGTCAACGGCGACCTCGGCAACGCATGGCTCAAGAACCATTCGGCAGCCTCCGGGCCCTTCACCTTGGTGTCCTGGAAACCCGACGAATCCGTGACGCTGGAGGCCAATCCCCTCTACCATCTGGGTGCGCCCAAGATTAAGCGGGTGGTTATCCGCCACATCCCCGAGCCGTCGACCCAGCGCCTGCTGCTCGAGAAGGGCGATATCGACATCGCGCGCGATCTGACGCCCGATCAGTTAAAGCCGATGGAGGGGAACAAGGACATCCGCATCGAGTCGTTCCCGGGGGCCAACAACTTCTATCTCGGCATGAATATGTCCGAGGAGCATATGAAGAACCCCAAGGTCCGCGAGGCCATGAAATACCTCGTGGACTACGACGGTCTCGTTAAGACGGTGCTCAAGGGCCGCTTCATCGTGCAGCAGACCTTCCTGCCGATCGGCTTCCTCGGCGCCATTCCGTACAACCCCTACAAGCTCGACGTGGCCAAGGCGAAGGCTCTCCTCGCCGAGGCGGGCTATCCCAATGGTTTCGAGCTGGAGTTCACGGCGCCGAATCTATCGCCCTGGACCGAAATTTCGCAGTCGGTACAGCAGACCATGGCGCAAGGCGGCATCAAGCTCAAACTTGTGCAAGTCGAGCTCAAGCAGGAACTGGCGGTCTTCCGCGCGCGCAAGCATCAGCTCGTGCTCAACAGCTGGGCGCCGGACTACTTCGATCCGCATAGCAATGCCGACACCTTCGCGCACAACGACGACGACGGCGATACGCCGAAGATCAAGCCTCTGGCGTGGCGTACGCACTACTACATTCCCGAGATGACGAAGCTCACGCTTCAGGCGGCCAAGGAGATCGATACCGAGAAGCGTAAGGCCGAATACGCGGAGCTTCAGAAAAAGGTCACGGACGAGGGGCCGTTCGTACTCATGTTCCAGAACGCCAACCAGGTTGCGATGCGCGCGGACGTGAAGGGGTTCAAGACGGGACTCTTCGAGGACTTCAACTTCTATCGCACGATCACGAAGTGACGGTTTGCCAACGGTGCCGGCCGTCCGCATAGCGACGGTTGCCGAGGACGGATGGGTTGGGCGGTTTGCCAAACCCATCCGTCGCCTCGGCAGGCTGCTGTTCTCGGTGGCGCTGACCTTCCTGGGTCTGACCTGCGTCACCTTCTTCATTGGCCGCGTGATCCCGATCGACCCCGTGCTCGCCATCGTCGGCGACAAGGCCTCGATCGCGACCTACAACAAAGTGAAAATCGAGATCGGCTTGGACCAGCCGATCCCGGTGCAATATTGGCGCTATCTCGTCAAGATCGTGCACGGGGACTTCGGCAATTCCATCATCACTTCCGAGCCCGTGCTGCACGATCTCATGCGCGTATTTCCGGCGACGCTCGAGCTCTCGCTGCTGGCGCTCGTCATCGGCGTGGCGCTGGGCGTGCCCTTGGGTGTCGTCGCCGCGACGCATCGCGGGCGCTGGCAGGACCAGGTGATCCGCTTCGTCTCGCTGCTCGGATATTCGATGCCCGTCTTCTGGCTCGGGCTCGTGGGTCTGCTCGCCTTCTATGCCGAGCTCGGCTGGGTCGCGGGGCCCGGCCGGATCGACGTGAGCTACGACGACATCGTTCGTCCCGTCACCGGGCTCCTCACGGTCGATAGTCTCATAGAGGGCGAGGACGAGGTGTTCTGGAATGCGCTCAGCCACCTGATCCTTCCGGCGTCGATCCTGGGATACCTCTCGCTTGCCTACGTCGCGCGGATGACGCGGAGCTTCATGCTGGCGCAACTCAAGCAGGAATACGTCCTGGCGACGCTCGCGAAGGGCCTCTCGCCTTTCCGCGTCGTCTGGGTGCACGCGCTCGGCAACGTTTGGGTTCAGCTCGTGACGGTGATCGCGCTCACCTTCGGCAATCTGCTCGAAGGCGCGGTGCTCACCGAGACGGTATTCGCGTGGCCCGGGCTCGGGCTCTACATGAAGAACTCGCTCTTCAACGCGGACCTCAACGCGGTGCTCGGCGGAACGATGCTCGTGGGCGTGGTCTACATCGGCCTCAACATGCTCTCCGACCTGATCTACCCGATCGTCGATCCGCGCGCGCGGGAGCAGCGATGACCGACGCCGTCGCATGGCGGGGATGGCTCCTCGACCCCGCGCCCGCGAGCCGGCGCCAGGCGCGTCTCGGACGCTGGTACCGCGCCTGGATGGCGTTCCGGCGCAACGGGCTCGCGATGACCGGGCTCGGTGTGGTGCTGCTGGTCGTGCTGATGGCGGTCTTCGCGCCCCTCATTGCGGACCCGAGCGCGGCAACATTGCAGGTGCTCACCGAGCGGCTTCAGCCCGCTTCCTCCGCGCACTGGTTCGGCACCGACGAGCTCGGCCGCGACATCTTCGCGCGTATCGTTTTCGGCGCGCGCACCACGCTCGTCATCGTCGCCCTCGTGTCGGTGATCGTCGTTCCCGTGGGCCTCGGGATCGGGCTTCCCGCGGGCTATTTCGGCGGCTGGATCGACGCGGTGCTGATGCGCATCACGGACATCTTCCTCTCCTTCCCGCGCCTGGTGCTGGCGCTCGCCTTCGCCGCGGCACTCGGACCGGGCATCGAGAACGCCGTCATCGCGATCTCGCTGACGACCTGGCCGCCCTATGCGCGCCTCGCGCGCGCGGAGACGCTTACCCGGCGCCGTGCCGAGTTCATCGAGGCCGCGGAGATGCAGGGCGCCTCGCACCTGCGCATCGTCGTCTCGCAGATCGTGCCGCTCTGCCTCCCCTCCGTGATCATCCGCCTCACCCTCGACATGGCCGGGATCATCCTGACCGCCGCAGGCCTCGGCTTCCTCGGCCTCGGGGCGCAGCCACCCGCGCCGGAATGGGGCGCCATGGTCTCCTCGGGGCGCCAGGTGCTGCTCGACCATTGGTGGGTCGCGACCATCCCGGGCATCGCGATCTTCGTCACCAGCGTCGGGTTCAATCTGCTCGGCGACGGTCTGCGCGATGTCGCCGATTCCCGCGCAGCATGACCGCATCTCCGCTCCTCACCGTCCGCAATCTGAGGGTGACCTATCCCGGGGACGAGGGCGACTTCCTGGCCGTCCGCGGCGTCTCCTTCGCCCTGGAGCGGGAGCGCCTCGGCATCGTCGGCGAATCCGGATCGGGCAAATCCACCACGGGACGCGCGATCATGGGCCTCGTGCCCGAGCCGGGCCGCGTCGAGGCGGACGAGCTGCGCCTCGGCGAGGAGGATCTGCTGCGGCTCGACGAGCGCGGCTTCCGCCGTCTCCGCGGCAAGCGGGTCGCGATGATCCTGCAGGACCCGAAATACTCGCTCGACCCCGTCATGAGCGTCGGCCGCCAGATTGCCGAGACGCATCGCTGCCACTCCGGGAGCGGCGCCGCGGCGGCGCGGACGGCGGCGCTGGAGATGCTGGCGGCGGTGCACATCCGCGACCCCGAGCGTGTCTACGCGCTCTATCCGCATCAGGTCTCCGGCGGCATGGGCCAGCGCGTCATGATCGCGATGATGCTCATCGCGGGCCCAGATCTCCTCATCGCGGACGAGCCGACCTCGGCGCTCGACGTCACCGTGCAGCACCAGGTGCTGGCGATCATGGACGACCTGGTGCGCCGGCGCGGAATGGGCCTCATCCTGATCAGCCACAACCTGCATCTGGTCTCGGCGTTCTGCGACCGCGTGCTCGTGATGTATGCCGGCCGCGTTCTCGAGACCTGCAAGGCCTCGGAGCTCGCGGCCGCGCGCCACCCCTACACCCGCGGCTTGCTCGCCTCGCTCCCCGAGCTCGGAAGGCGGCGCGCGGAGCTGCCGCAATTGCTTCGCGACCCCGCCTGGGCGGCGGAAGCCCCGTGATCGCGCTGGAGGACGTCACCGTCAGCTACGGCAGCGGCGCGCGGCGGATCGACGCCGCGAGCGGCGTCTCCTTCCGCGTCGCCGAGGGCGAGACCTTCGGGCTCGTGGGCGAATCCGGCTCGGGGAAGTCGACCGTGCTGCGCGCGATCGCCGGCCTCATTCCGCAGGCGCAGGGCCGCGTCACGCTGGCCGGGCAGGAGATGCATGGGCGCCGAAGCAAGATCGCGCGCAAGATGGTGCAGATGGTGTTCCAGGATCCCTATGGCTCGCTGCATCCGAACCAGACGGTCGATCAGACCCTGAGCATGCCGGTGGCGATCCACCGTCTCGGCGACGCCGAGCGCCGCGTCTCGGCCGCGCTGCGGGAGGTCGGCCTCGGCCGCGAGCATCGCTACCGCTTCCCGCACCAGCTCTCCGGGGGCCAGCGGCAGCGCGTGGCGATCGCGCGAGCGCTCATCCTCGAGCCGCGCATCCTGCTGCTCGACGAGCCGACTTCCGCCCTCGACGTCTCCGTGCAGGCGGAGATCCTCAACCTGCTGGCGCGGCTGCGGCGGGACCACGGCCTCACCGCGCTGATGGTAAGCCACGATCTCGCGGTGGTCGCGCATCTCTGCGAGCGGGTCGCCGTGATGAGCCACGGCCGGCTCGTCGAGATCACGACCGCCGATGCCTTGGCGTCCGGGAAGGTGAGCCATCCCTATACGCGCGAGCTTCTCCGGTCCAATCGGGGCTTCGACCGGAGCGGCGCGGAGATCGACGACGCGGTCTCCTGACGGCTATCCGCCTAGCGACCCGCTTTCGCGATCCTCTCCAGCGCAGCGCGCAGCGCGGCGGCGGCTCGCTCGCGCTCCTCGGCCGACATGCGCTCGGGCTCGGCCTCGAGCTTCAGATGCGGAAGCTCCGTGCGGATCGCGGGACAAGAGGCGGCCAGATTCGATTTCAGGTCGATCGCCCGGTAGGTCATGATGGGATAGGCGATGCCCTTGACGCGGATCTGGCCCTGCTCCGCGCATTCGATCTCGTCCTTCACCTGCGCGTAGGTCTCGAAGGAGATGAGGACGCTCCCCGGCTCCGCCTCGTGCTCGAGGCGCGAGGCCAGGTTCACGGCGCCGCCCACGATCGTGTAGTCCATCCGGTCCTCGCTGCCGAAATTGCCGACGGTGCAGAAGCCCGTGTGAACGCCGATCCGGCTGCGCAGGGGCGTCTCGATTCCGGCATTGCGCCATTCGACCGCGAGCTCGCCGATCCTCTTCTGCATCGCGATCGCCATCTTGACGCAGGCGAGGGCGTCCTCCTTGACGCCCCGGCTCTCGGGATCGCCGAAGAACATCACGATCGCGTCCCCGACGTATTTGTCGATCGTCGCGCCGTGGGCCAAGGCGATCCTCGACATCTCCGTCAGGTAAAGGTTGAGGAGCTGCGTCAGCTCCTCGGATTCGAGCTTGTCAGTGGTCTCCGTGAAGCCCGCGATGTCCGAGAAGCAGACCGTGAGCTTCTTGCGCTGGCTCGCGATCCTCACGTCCTGGCGCCCGGTGAAGATAGAGTCGTAGACCTGGGGCGCCAGGTATTTCGCGAGCTTGCTCGAGAGCGTCTCGAGGGCGGCCGATTTCTCGGCGAGGCTCGCCTCGCGCTGCTTCAGCTCGGTGATGTCGGAATAGACGGCGACGGTGCCGCCGTCCTCCGTGCGCCGCTCGCTGATCATCATCCATCTTCCGTCGCGGCGACGCTGCACGTGCGGCGGGCCCGGATTGCGGTGCTGCCGCAGACGTTCGGCGATCCACTCCTCGACGTGGCCCTCGGCATCCTTGATGGCGCCGTGCTCGGCCGCGCGACGCACGATCGTCTCGAAGCTCATCCCCGGCGTCGGCGCGAAGTCGCTGCCGGCGTAGAGGAGATTGCGATAGCAGGAATTGCAGACGACGAGGCGATCCTCGGGGTCGTAGCAGACGAACCCCTCGGAGATGGTCTCGATGGCGTCGACGAGGCGCTGCTCGCTCTGCTTGCGCGCCTCCTCGGCGTTCCTGAGCGCCGTGATGTCGTAGATCCACATCATGCGCTTGGCGCCCGCAAAGCTCACATGGCCGCCCTGATATGCCACCTGGACGTAGGAGATGAGCCCATGGACGGGCGTTCCCTCCTTGGTCTGCCATACGGCTTCCTGGTCGAGTAGCTGGCCGCCGCGCTTGCGCAGGGCCTCGATCACTCGCGAGCGCTGCTCGTGGTCCTGCCAAAACCGCTTGGTATCGATGCCCCGCAGCTCCGCCTCGCCGTAGCCCAGAAGCTGGCCCAGGCGGGCGTTGTGGAAGATCAGCCGGCCGTCCTCGTCGACGACGACGAGCGCCGCGGGGCAATATTCCAGGATCTCCCTGAATTGCCGCTCCTGCTCCTCGATCTGCGCGTTCCGCTGCTTGATGGCCGAGACGTCGTAGACCCACATCACCCGCTTGCCGCCGACGAAGCTGGTGTGGCCGCCCCGATATGCCACCTGCACGTAGGAGATCTCGACGTCCAGCAGCTTGCCTTGCTTCGTCCGCCAGACCGCCGCCTGATTGAGGAGCTGCCCGCCGCGCTCGCGCAGCGTGTCGATGATGCGCCGGCGCTGCTCGAGATCGTGCCAGAACTTTCTGGTGTCGAAGAGCTCGAGCTCCTCCTTCTCGTATCCCAGAAGCTCTCTCAGGCGAGCATTGTGGAAGAGCAATCGCCCGTCCTCGTCCACCGCGACAAGGCCCGCCGGGCAATACTCGAGGGCCTCGCGGAACTGGCGTTCCTGCTCGGCGATCTGCGCCGCGTGCCCCGAATCGCCGCGCGCCATCTTGGCTTCGCCCCCTCCCCCTTCGGCTTCTTTGGTTCCGAGAGTAGCACGCCGCGCACGATCTTTCGACCGTCGATCCCCGGCTGCCGCCGTGCCCGCGTCCCCGAAGCGAAGCGCACGCGGAGTCGCGGAGTCGAGCTTGAAAAGAGTCGCGCGCGGTCCGAAATTGATCGACAGTACGGCCGTTGCCGCCGCTGCGGAGGTCCGCACATCTCAGGGTTGAGGCGCCCGAGGTGACCGGCCGGCACGAATACGAGAATCGGCATTCGTATCAGCGACGGCAGGCCCGCGTCCCGGAGACGAAAGGCCTCGCTCATGCGTCAATTCCAGCAGGGTTGCTTTGCCGACAAGTGTCGTTCCAACCCCACTTCTTTCGCCAGGACCTTGCGGGCGCTCGGCCCGTTCCTGGTTCTGATCCTTACGGCGGCCGCGCCCGAGGGCACCGATCCCAATTCCGGCATCTCGGAGTGGTATCGGGGCTTGCGGCAGCCCGACACCAACATGGGATGCTGCAGCATCGCGGACTGCCGGCCGGTGCAATATCGCATCGTCGGGGACAGCTACGAATTCCTGCTCGACGACCGATTCTCGGGCGTGCACGAGCCGAAATGGGTTCCCGTTCCCGCCCAAAGGATTCTCGACCACACTCCCAATCCCACCGGCTCCGCAGTCGCCTGCTGGGAGCCCCTTTCCGGAGTGCGCTGCTTCGTGCGCCCCACGGACTCCTAGATCGGGGCGCGGCCCTAGACCTGCCCTCGCGCCTCCGGCGGGAAGCGCTCGCGGATGCGGCGCCAGAGATCGTCGCGGAGCGCGCGGTAGGCCGCGACGATCTCCGCGCGGCTCCCCTCGACGGCGCTGGGGTCGTGCGAGGGCCAGAACTCGACCTCGCAGGCCATGCTGCGCGTGAGCTCGACCGCGCGGTGCTGCGCCTGCGGCGTCAGCGAGATCACGAGATCGAAGGAGCCGTCCTCGAGCTCCTCGAAGCTCTTGGAGCGATGCCTCGCGAGATCGATCCCCATCTCCTCCATCACCGCGACCACGAAGGGATCGATGGGAAGCGCGCGGAGGCCCACGCTGTCGACGAAGATGCGCTGCCCGTGCAGCCGCCGCAGCATCGCCGCCGCCATCGGCGAGCGGATGGAGTTGTAGTTGCAGGCGAAGAGCACGCTGCCGGGAAGCCGCGACATCGCCTCAGCCTCGGATGTGCAGGACGCAGATGAGCGTGAAGAGCCGGCGCGCGGTGTCGAGGTCCATCTCGACCTTTTCGGCGAGGCGCTCGCGCAGGATCTCCGAGCCCTCGTTGTGGAGGGCGCGCCGGCCCATGTCGATCGCCTCGATCCGCGAGGGCGTCGCCGTACGGATCGCCTTGTAATAGCTCTCGCAGATCAGGAAGTAGTCGCGGATGATGCCGCGGAAGGGCTGCAGCGGGAGCGCCAATCGGTCGAGCGGCGTCTCGTCGGTGCCGCGGAGATCGAGGATGAGCCGGCTCTCCTCGAGCCCGATCCGCAGATGGAACGGCCCCACCCTCGGCGCGACCGGAGCGAAGGAATTCTCCTCCAGCAGATCGAAGATCGCGACCGCGCGCTCGTGCTCGATGTCGGCGTTGCGGCGGACGACGCTCTTCTCGTCGAGGTGAATCTTGACGATGCGCTGGTCGCGCGCGGCCATGGGCTCAGCGCGGCGGCAGGTTGAGCCGGATCGCGATCGAGAGCGCGTGGGCGTCGAGACCCTCGGCGCGCGCGAGCTCGACCGCCGCGGGTCCGACCGCCTGCAATCCCTCGGGCCCGCAGGCAAGGATCGAGGTGCGCTTCATGAAGTCCTGGACGCCGAGGCCGGAGGAGAAGCGCGCGCTCCGCGCGGTCGGCAGCACGTGATTGGGTCCGCCGACATAGTCGCCGACGGCCTCGGGCGTGTGGCGTCCCAGGAAGATCGCGCCGGCGTTGCGGACGCGATCCGCAAGCGCCTCGGCGTCCTCGACCGCGATCTCCAGATGCTCCGGCGCGATGCGGTCGACGAGCGGGATCGCCTCTTGCCAGCCGCCCGTCACGATAAGGGCACCATGCCGCGCCCAGCTCTCGCCGGCGATCGAGCGGCGCGGCAGCGTCTCCAGATGCGCCTCGACGGCGCGCGCGACGGCATCGGCGAAGGCGGCATCGGTCGTGATCAAGATCGCCTGCGCCGCTGTATCGTGCTCGGCCTGCGAGAGCAAATCCGCCGCGATCCAGGCGGGGTCGTTCTGCGCGTCGGCGAGCACCAGGATTTCCGAAGGGCCGGCGATCATGTCGATGCCGACGGCGCCGAAAACCTGCCGCTTCGCCCCGGCCACATAGGCATTGCCGGGACCAACAATCTTGTCGACGGCCGGAATGGTCCGAGTGCCGTAGGCGAGCGCCGCCACGGCCTGCGCGCCGCCGATCCGGTAGATCTCCGACACACCCACGAGCTTTGCCGCCGCCAGCACCAGGGGATTGAGCTTACCCTCTGGCGCAGGCACCACCATGGCGACGCGCTCGACGCCCGCGACTTTGGCGGGGATCGCATTCATGAGCACCGAAGAAGGATACGCCGCGAGACCACCGGGGACGTATATCCCCACTGCCGCGATTGGGCGCCAGCGTGCGCCGAGACGAATGCCCTGGGGATCGACGTAGTCGAGATCTTGCGGCAGGAGGCGACGGTGATAGGACTCGATGCGGTCGGCCGCAAGTCGGAGCGCCGCCAGGGTCTCTGCCGAGCATTGCTGCGCCGCCGCGTCAATCTCCTGCGCGGAAATGCGCATGGTCGCGGGCGTGAGCTCGAGACGGTCATAGCGCTTCGTCGCCTCGATTACCGCGTAATCGCCGCTCTGCAGCACATCTGCGACGATCGTGTCGACGGCGTAAGCCGCCTCATCAACTATCTCGCGCCTCTCCGCGAGAAGGGACGCGAAATCCTGAGCAAAGCCGGGATCGGAGGTCGCGAGCCTACGCGGCATCCGCGGCCTCGCGGAAGCGCTCGATCCAGCCGTGGATCTCGCGCGGCCGGGTCTTGAGCGCGGCTCGGTTCACGATGAGGCGCGAGGTCACTTCCGCGATGCGCTCGATCTCCACGAGCCCGTTCGCGCGCAGGGTCTCGCCGGTCTGCACGAGATCGACGATGCGCCGGCAAAGGCCCAGGACCGGCGCAAGCTCCATCGCACCGTTGAGCTTGATGCATTCCGCCTGGACCCCGCGCGCGGCGAAATGGCGCCGCGTGATCTCCGGATATTTGGTCGCGACGCGGACCCGGCTCCAGCGCTGCGGATCGTCCTGCCCCAGGAGCTCCTTGGGTGCGGCGACCGCGAGCCTGCAGCGGCCGATCCGGAGGTCGAGCGGCGCGTAGATCTCGGGATACTCGAATTCCATGAGCACGTCGTTCCCGGCTACGCCGAGATGCGCGGCGCCGAAGGCGACGAAGGTCGCGACGTCGAAATTGCGCACGCGGACGACGTCGAGCCCGGGGTGGCTGGTGGAGAAGCGCAGCTTGCGCGAGTCGTCGTTCGCGAATTCGGGCTCGATCTCGATGCCCGCGCGCCGCATCAGCGGCACGACCTCGCCGAGGATGCGTCCCTTGGGAAGCGCCAATACCAGCGTCTCGTTGCCGCGCGTCACGCTCGCTCTCTCCGAAGTAGATAGTCGGGCGGGCGCTAGCGGCCCGCGTCCTCCAGGGGATGCCGAGGCTGCCAACGGGTGGGCCAGGGCTCGCCGAGGTCGTCTAGATGGCACAGGATCTCGCCGGTTTCCAGCCGGATCGCCGCGCCGCCCGCGAAATCGAGCTGGAGCGCGCCCCCGACCCGCCGGATCGCGAGCAGGGCCAGAATGCGGTCGCGCTCGGCGAGGCTGAAGCCCCGCCGCCTGACCGCCGTCACCCCGCCGATGCTGAGCCCGGTCAGGCGGCGCTCGAAATTGTCGCGGGGGCGGTCGTGCGGCGCCTCCCAGCGGAAGCGGTTCGCGACCAAAAGGAAGCGCCGCTCCTCCGGGAGATAGGCCATCTCGGAGATCGGGATCAGCGCGTCCTGCAGCACCGCCGAGAGGACGGCGAGGTCCTCCTCGTCGCGCGCGATGAGCTTGAGGGTCTCGGCCGCACGGGCCTCGTCAGCCATCGCCGAGCCGCTCGATGTCGGCGCCGCAGGCAGCGAGCTTCTCCTCCAGCCGCTCATAGCCGCGGTCGAGATGGTAGACGCGATTGACCAGGGTCTCGCCGCCCGCCGCGAGCCCGGCCAGCACCAGCGAGACCGAGGCGCGCAGGTCCGTCGCCATCACCGGCGCGCCCGCGAGGCGCGGCACTCCGCGCACCATGGCGGAAGCGCCGTGCACGTTGATGTTGGCGCCCATGCGGCAGAGCTCGGGCACGTGCATGAAGCGGTTCTCGAAAATCGTCTCCGTGATCATCGCCGCGCCCTCGGCCGTCGTCATGAGCGCCATGATCTGCGCCTGGAGGTCGGTCGGGAAGCCCGGGAAGGGCTCGGTCATGACGTCGACGCCGGAGAGCCGGCCGTTCTGGCGCTTGACCAGCAGGCCGCCCTCCGTCGGCGTCACGCTGACCCCCGCGCCCTCGAGGACGCGGATCACGGAGGCGAGGCTGTCGCCGTCGGCGCCGACGAGCTCGACCGTGCCGCCGGTGATGGCGGTCGCGACCATGTAGGTGCCGGTCTCGATGCGGTCGGAGATGACCCGATGCTCGGCCCCGTGGAGGCGGGAGACGCCACGGATGCGGATGCGATCCGTGCCGGCGCCCTCGATATCCGCGCCCATCGCGGCGAGGCAGCGCGCGAGATCGACGATCTCGGGCTCGCGCGCGGCGTTCACGAGAACGGTCTCGCCCTCGGCGAGGCTCGCAGCCATCAACAGGTTCTCGGTGGCGCCGACGGAGATGGTGGGGAAGACGACCTCGGCACCCTTGAGCCCCTTGGGCGCCGCCGCCTCGATATAGCCCTGGCGCAGCGTCACCTTGGCCCCGAGCCGCTCCAGGCCCTTGATGTGGAGATCGACGGGCCGCGTCCCTATGGCGCAGCCGCCGGGGAGCGACACCCGCGCCTCGCCCGCGCGCGCCACCAGCGGCCCCAGCACCAGCACCGAGGCCCGCATCTTGCGCACGAGGTCATAGGGTGCCGTGGTTGAGACGATCCGCCTAGCGCGGAGCTCGACGGTATGGCCGCTCTCGTCGGCGGTCTCGACGCCGTTCAAGGTGATGGATGCGCCGTGCTGGACCAGCAGATGCGCCATGGTGTCGATGTCGACGAGGCGCGGCAGGTTCTTGAGCGTGAGGGTCTCGTCGGTCAGCAGCGCCGCCGCCATCAGCGGCAGCGCCGCGTTCTTGGCGCCGCCGATCCTGATCTTGCCCTCGAGCGGCTTGCCGCCGCGGATGCGAATCTTGTCCATGACCTCGGGGAACCCCTTCTCGAGACGATACCGACCTACCGACGGCCCCCCAACCTAGGCCCCGATTATGGCGGAATTCGCTACAGTCTTGGAAGCGTGACGCCGCGCTGGCGCATGTATTTGCCCTTGCGGTCGGCGTAGGAGACCTCGCAGGGCTGCTCCCCCTGGAAGAACAGGAACTGGCAGATGCCCTCCCCCGCGTAGATGCGCGCCGGGAGCGGCGTCGTGTTCGAGATCTCGATGGTGACGTGGCCCTCCCATTCGGGCTCCAGGGGGGTCACGTTGACGATGATGCCGCAGCGGGCATAGGTCGACTTGCCGAGGCAGACCACGAGGACGTCGCGAGGCACCCGGAAATATTCGATCGTCGAGGCGAGCGCGAAGCTGTTGGGCGGCACGATGCAGACGTCGGTCTCGCGGTCGACGAAGCTCTGCGGCGAGAAGGCCTTGGGATCGACCACGGCGCTGTCGACATTGGTGAAGATCTTGAACTCGCGACCGACCCGCGCGTCGTACCCGTAAGACGAGAGGCCGTAGGAGATCACCCCCTCGCGCGCCTGCCGCTCGACGAACGGCTCGATCATCCCCTTGGTCGTGGCCATCTCGCGAATCCAGCGGTCGGACAAGATCGGCATGAGCGAGACTCCCTGAGCTTCACCATCCACGACTATGCCGCCTCTATGCCCCTTTCCCCGAACCGTCATGGCCGGTCTTGTCCCGGCCAGCCACGCGCTTACGGGCGCGCGTTGCAGAACGCGGATGGCCGGGACAAATCCGGCCATGACGGCTGGGAGAGAGCAGAGCGCAGCAACGGCAACCGTATACTGCATCGAAATCTTAACTGCACGTTTGCGTTCACCGCTCCTTGCCCGACGGCGAGTCGGAAGTTGCGGACGCCGCGCGCTCGCGCGCTTGGGCCTTGCGCTTGCGGAGGTTCTCGCGGAGCGCCACCGCGAGTCGCGCCTTGCGAGCATCCGCCGCGCGGGTGTCGGCGCTGCCGAGCCTCGGGGGTGTCTTCGCGTTGCGCATGTCGGGGCAAAGTGCCGGCTCCGAGTGAGAGGGTCAAGCCGAGGCTTTCTTCGCATGGCTCCGCCGCGTAAGGTTCAGCGCGCATGATCGAACTCTCCATCGCCGACATCCTCCCGCAGTTTCCTGAATTCCGCGTCGCCGTGGGCCTGCTCACGGGATTAGCCCCGGCCGAGAGCCCGGCGCCGGGAATCCGTGCGCTCGTCCACTACGTCGAGCGCGACGTGCAGGCCTCGCTTGCCGAGCGGGACCTCGAGAAAGTGCCGGAGATCGCCCGCTGGCGCGCGGCTTTCCGTGCGGTCGAGCGCGACGTGCAGGGGGCGCTCGCGGAGCTGGAGAAGCTTCCCGAGGAAGACCCGCGCCGGGCTCCCTATCGCGCGAACGGCGCCAAGAAGATCGTCTATCGCAGCTCCTGCGACGCGCTGCTGCGCCGCCTCAAGGCCGGGGAGATGCTGCCGCGGGTGCTGCCGCTCGTCGATCTCTGCAGCGCAATTTCCGCGCGCTTCCGCGTCGCGGTCTGCGCGGACGATCTTGCCGCGGTGAAATCGCCGCTCGCGTTCCGCTACGCGGTGGAGGGCGAGCGCTTTCTCGACGCGAGCCAGGAGCCGCCGGCGGAGGACCTGGCCCCGCCGCGCGAGGTCGTCTATGCCGACGCCGAGAAGATCCTGAGCCGGCGCTGGAACTGGCGGCAGGACGCGCGGAGCCGCATCCGGCCGGAGACGCGCGGCGCCGTCGTCGCGATCGAGACCCTCGAGCCCGACGGCGAAACGCGCCTCCAGGGCGCGATCGGCCTCTTGCGCCATCATGCCGAGGGCGGCCTCGGCGCCCGGACCCACTGGGCGATCGCGAGCAAGGCGCTCCCCTCGGTGACGCTGGGCTAGCTCACTTGCCAAGCTCGGGCGGGGCGGTGTATTGCCTCGGTCCCGCGGAGATCGCCGGCGCTGCCGTAGCTCAGTGGTAGAGCACGTCCTTGGTAAGGACGGGGTCGGTGGTTCAATCCCACTCGGCAGCACCAGTTTCCTCCTTCCCCATCGAATTCAGAGGAGAGAAAGCCCGATGGCCCAATTCCTCGTCCTCGCCTACGACGCGACGGATGCCGAGGCGCCGGCGCGGCGGAAGGCCGCGCGGCCCGCGCATTTCGAGGGCATCAAGCCGATGGTCGCGAAGGGGGAGATCGTGGTGGGGGCGGCGCTCCTCAACGACGAGGGCGGCATGATGGGCTCGGCGGTGGTGATGGAATTCCCGAGCCGGGCCGAGCTCGACGCCTGGCTCGCGCGCGAGCCCTACGTCAAGGAAGGCGTCTGGAAGAAGATCGAGGTGAGGCCCGTCCGGATCGCCGTCCGCGACGGGAAGATCAATCCCTGATCGGCACAACCCCCTGAGCACAAAAAGAATGGGCCGCATGGGAGGCATGCGGCCCAAGTTTCAGGGAGGAAAAGCCCGAAGGACTTACGGGAGGCCGACGGGGGAGTCGGCCAGCTCCCGCGAGCTTGTTCTACCGAAGATAGATGAATGAATCGTTAATGAATTTGCGCCGCCTAAAGGGGGTGACAACCGCCCGAGCCGCGCGGACTCAGGCCGTGTGCATCAGGTCGAAGTAGTCGTTGACCGAGCGCACGACGCCGAGCGCGAGCTTCTTCTGGTAGTTCGCGGCGCGGAGCTGCTTCTCCTCGTCCTTGTTCGAGAGGCAGCCGAGCTCCACCAGCACCGAGGGGATGTCCGGCGCCTTCAGCACCACGAAGCCCGCGGAGCGGTGGCTGTTGTTGAGGAGGCGCACCTCGCGGCCGAGCTCGTTGACGAGCTTCCGCGCGAGCACGATCGAGAGGTTGTTGGTCTGCCGCCGCGCGAGGTCGAGGAGGATGCTGCCGACCTCCGGGGGATGGCGCGAGAGATCGATGCCCGCGATGAGATCGGCCTTGTTCTCGCGCTGCGCCAACGCCGCCGCCTCCGCGTCGGAGGCGCGCTCGGAGAGCGTGAATACGGAAGCGCCGCGAACCGTCGAATCCGGAATGGCGTCCGCGTGGATCGAGAGGAAGAGATCGCCGTGGGCCGCGCGCGCTCGTGCCACGCGGTCCTCGAGCGCGACGAACTCGTCATCGGCGCGCGTCAGAACGACCTTGTAGCGCTTGCTCGCCTCGAGCAGACGCGCGACCTCGGTCGCGGCCGCGTAGGAGATCTGCTTCTCGTAGATGCCGCTGATGCCGATCGCGCCGGGATCGACGCCGCCATGGCCGGGATCGAGCACGACGAGACGGCGCGCAGAAGGCTTCGCCGGCGCCGTGCGCGCGAAGGCATCGGGCGCCCAAGTCGCCAGCGCCGAGGTCGCCGCGATTCGCCCCACCCAACGCAGGACACTCCGCCGAGTCACCATGTCCCGACCATTAACCATAAGGCCTCGAAAATACTACCATCTCTCGGGCCTGTGGCGCCGTGCCTTACCGGGCGTCGCCCAGGATTTAGGTTAGAAAGATGCCATATCTATTTGGCGAATCAACATAAAACTTTCGTAACCCACGGTCGCGGAAATGGCCCCCGCAAACCCGCCCTTGCCGCCGCGGGCGGCGGCCCGCTAAGAACGGCGGCCGTCCGCGCCCTGCTTCTCGTTTTTTCCGCGAGTCCCGGCGATGCCTGCCTCGTCCGCGCTTCCCGCCAGCGAGCCCACGATCGGGCGCGGCATCGCCTCGATGCTGCTGGCGGTCATGGTGTTCAGCACCATGGACGCGTTCATCAAGTGGCTGGCGCCGACCTATCCCGTGATGGAGATCGTGTTCTTCCGCTCGCTCTTCGGCCTGGTGCCTCTGCTGCCGATGATCATGCGGCAAGGCCGCGCCGCGATCCGCACGCAAAGGCCGTTCGGCCAGACCCTGCGAGCGCTGGCGGGTCTCGGCGCCACGGTCTGCTTCTTCCACGCCTATCGCTATCTGCCGCTTGCGGACGTCTTCGGCATCGCTTTCGCAGCGCCGCTCTTCGTGACCGCGCTCTCGGTGCCTCTGCTGGGCGAGCGCGTGGGTATCCGGCGCTGGAGCGCCGTCAGCGTGGGATTCCTGGGCGTCCTCATCATGGTGCGTCCCGATTCCGGCATCGCCGATCCCGCGACGCTGCTCACTCTCGTGGGGACGCTTTGCTATTCGCTCACGCTCATCTTCATCCGCAATCTCGGCAAGACCGAGCCCGCGGCCTCGATCGTGTTCTACGCGACCTGCACGAATACCGTCGCGAGCGCGCTCACCCTGCCCTTCGCCTGGCTGACGCCGGACTGGCCCGACCTGTCGCTTCTCGTGCTCATCGGATTGATGGGCGGCGTGGGCCAGCTCGCGATCACCCGCGCATTCCGCCTCGCGCCTGCGGCGGTGGTGGCGCCCTTCGACTACACCGCGCTCCCCTATGCGGCCGCGCTCGGCTACTTGATCTGGGGCGACGTGCCCGAGCCGATATTCCTGCTTGGCGCCCTCATCGTGATCGGAAGCGGCCTCTACATCCTCCACCGCGAGACCCGCCTCGCGGTGCGGCGATAGGATCGTCTCGCGCGGAGGAAGCGGAGGCGTTGTCCTCTCGCTATTGCGCTCGCATGTCCACCACGACCCGGCCGCGGATCGCGCCCTTCAGGATCGCGTCGGCAAGCTCGGGCAGGCGCGCGAGCGGCACGGTCTCGGTCATCGCGTCGAGCTTCGCAACCGGGAGGTCGCGCGCGATCCGGGCCCAGGCGGCCTCGCGCCGCGGGCGCGGGCACATCACGCTGTCGATGCCCAGGAGATTGACGCCGCGCAGCAGGAACGGGATCACGGTCGCCGTGAGATCGTTGCCGCCGGCAAGACCGCAAGCGGCGACGCTCGCGCCGTATTTGAGCTGTGTCAGAACCGTCGCGAGCGTGGTGCTGCCGACCGCGTCGATGGCGCCCGCCCAGCGCTCGGCGTCGAGCGGCCGCGCGGGCGGCTTCGCGAGCGACGCACGCTCCACGATCTCCTGCGCGCCGAGCTCCTTCAGATAGGCATGCGTCTCCGCGCGCCCCGTCGAGGCCGCGACGCGGTAGCCCAGTTTCGCGAGGATTGCGGTCGCGACGCTGCCGACGCCGCCCGCCGCTCCCGTCACCAGCACCTCGCCCGCTCCGGGCGTGAGCCCGTGCTCCTCGAGCGCCATCACCGCGAGCATCGCCGTGAAGCCCGCGGTGCCCACTGCCATCGCGCGCTTCGTGGTGAGCCCCTCCGGAAGCCGCACGAGCTGGCTCGCCTTGACCCGAGCCTTCTCGGCGAAGCCGCCCCACTGCGCTTCTCCGACGCGCCAGCCCGTGAGGATCGCGGCGTCGCCGGGCTTCCACTCCGGCGAGCTCGAGGCCGCGACGCGGCCCGCGAAATCGATGCCGGGCACGTGCGGATATTTGCGCACGAGGCGGCCGAGCCCCTTCAGGATGAGCCCGTCCTTGTAGTTCAGCGTCGAGTACTCGACGTCGACGGTGACATCGCCCTCGGGCAGGGCGCTCTCGGCAAGACGCTCGATCCCCGCGCGGACCTTGCCCTCGGCCTCGTGGAGGACGAGAGCCCTATACTCCGACATCGAAGTTTCTCCCACTTACGACGGCGGCGAGGGTTGGTGTGGCGGCTCGCCGCCGGCGGAAAACAGGCCTCACCTCAAGCGCTCCAGCACGCTCACGTAATTCGCGACCGCGGCGCCGCCCATGTTGAAGACGCCCGCGAGGTCGGCGTCCTTGACCTGCATGCCGCCCGCCGTGCCCGTGAGCTGCATCGCGGCGAGGACGTGCATGGAGACGCCGGTCGCGCCTATGGGATGACCCTTCGCCTTGAGACCGCCCGAGGGGTTGATCGGGAGCTTGCCGGTCTTCTCGGTGATGCCCTCCTCGATCGCGCGCGCGCCCTCGCCGGGCCTCGCGAGCCCCATCGCCTCGTAGATCAAGAGCTCCGCCACGGTGAAGCAGTCGTGCACTTCCGCGAAGTCGAGATCGTCGAGCCCGACCCCGGCGGCGCCGAGCGCGCGCTTCCAGGCGAGCGCGGGACCCTCGAAGGCGATGATGTCGCGCTTGGAGAGCGGCAGGAAATCATTGACGTGCTCGGCCGCGCGGAAGACCACGGCCTTGTCGAGCGCGAGCGCGGTCTCGACGTCCGCGAGCACGAGCGCCGCCGCGCCGTCGGAGACGAGCGAGCAGTCCGTGCGCCGGAGCGGCCCGGCCACCAGCGGGTTCTTCTCGGAGACGGTGCGGCAGAACTCGTAGCCCAGATCCTTCTGCAGCTGCGCCAGCGGATTGGCGGCGCCGTTTCTATGGTTCTTGGCGGCGATCCGCGCTAGCGCGTCCGACTTGTCGCCGTAGCGCTGGAAATACATCTGCGCGATCCGGCCGAAGACGCCGGCGAAGCCGCCCTCGATGTTGCCCTCCTCCTTGAGATAGGAGGCGCGGATGAGGATGTCGCCGACGGCGGGTCCCGTGACCTCGCTCATCTTCTCGACGCCCACGACCAGCACCTTCCGCGCGCGCTTCCCCGCGATCGCGGAGAGTCCCTGATGGATCGCGGCGGAGCCGGTAGCGCAGGCGTTCTCGACGCGGGTCGCGGGCTTGAAGCGGAGCGCGGGATCGACCTGCAGCACGAGCGAGGACGGAAACTCCTGGCGCACGAAGCCCGCGTTCATGGTGCCGATGAAGATCTCGTCGATCTCCGCGGGGGCAAGGCCGGCGTCTCGGATCGCCTCCGCCGCGACCTCCACGATCATGGCCTCGATGTCCTTGCCTTCGTGCTTGCCGAAGCGGCTGTGGGACCAGCCGACGATGCAGGCGGTCATGCTCATATCCTCCGGTTGGGCATGCTCCTCTATATAGGTCACGCAGGACCCGCTTGCCAGCCTCGCGCTTTCTGGCGACATTCCCGGCGTGAGCGAGCAGCGAATCACCCTGCGCCGGCCCGACGACTGGCACGTGCATCTCCGCGACGGCGCGATGCTGGCGGCAGTGCTGCCCTGGACGGCGCGGAGCTTCGCGCGCGCGATCGCGATGCCGAACCTCGTGCCGCCCGTGACTACGGTCGCGGCCGCCGAGAGCTATCGCGGCCGGATCGTGGACGCGCTCCCCAGGGGCGCGCGTTTCGAGCCGCTGATGACCTGCTACCTCACCGACGACAGCGACCCCGTCGAGATCGAGCGCGGCTATCGCGAGAAGGTCTTCGCGGCGGTGAAGCTCTATCCCGCGCGGGCCACCACCAATTCCGCCCATGGGATCACCGACATCGCGCGGACCTACCGGGTGCTGGAACGCATGGAAAGATCGGGGATGCCGCTCCTCGTCCACGGGGAGGTGACGGACCCCGCGGTCGACATTTTCGACCGCGAGGCCGCGTTCCTGGAGCGCGTGCTCGCGCCGTTGATGGCGCGTTTTCCCGGCCTCAAGATCGTGCTCGAGCACATCACCACCGCCGAGGCCGCGGATTTCGTGACGAAGGCGGGGCCGAGCCTTGCCGCGACGATCACCGCGCATCACCTCGTCATCAACAGGAACGCGATCTTCGCGGGCGGGCTCCGGCCGCACATGTATTGCCTTCCGGTCGCCAAGCGTGAGACGCACCGCCTCGCGCTCCGCCGCGCGGCGGTCTCGGGCAATCCCAAATTCTTCCTCGGCACCGACACCGCGCCGCACGCGATCAAGGACAAGGAGGCCGATTGCGGCTGCGCCGGCATCTTCAGCGCGCCCGCCGCGCTCGAGGTCTATGCGCAGGTCTTCGCCGAGGAAAGCGCCCTCGACCGCTTCGAGGCCTTCGCCTCACTCAACGGCCCGCGCTTCTACGGCCTGCCCGTGAACGAAGAGAGGATCGCGCTGGTGCAGAGGCCCTGGCGGGTTCCCGAGCGCGTCGGCGCGGGCGATCTAACCCTGAAACCGTTCCTCGCGGGCGAGGAGGTCAGGTGGACGCTGGAGGAAGCGTGAGATCGAGAAGTCCCTCTCCCCATCGGGGAGAGGGGGATATCGCGGAGAAATGTCCGGATGACCTCGCCCCGCACCACCGTCGTCTTCGATCTCGGCGGCGTCCTCATCGATTGGAACCCGCGGCACCTCTATAGGAAGCTCTTTCCCGGCGATGAGGCCGCGATGGAGGAATTCCTCGGCACGGTCTGCACGCAGGCCTGGAACGTGATGCAGGACGCGGGCCGGACATTTGCCGAAGGTGCCGCGGTCCTCAAGGAGCGCCACCCCGGGAAGGCCGCGCTCATCGACGCCTTCGGCGCGCGCTTCGGCGAGATGATGGCGGGAGAGATCGCGGGCTCCGTCGCGATCCTCGAGGAGCTGCATCGCCGCGGCGTCGAGCTCTACGCGCTCAGCAACTGGTCGCGGGAGACCTTCCCCTTCGCGCAAAGGCGCTTCGCCTTCCTCGAGCGCTTCCGCGGCATCGTGATCTCCGGCGAGGTCGGGCACGTGAAGCCGGAGGCCGCGATCTATCGGCATCTTCTGGAGCGGTTCGCGATCGATCCCGCGCGCGCGGTCTTCATCGACGATATCGCGGGGAACGCCGAGGCCGCGCGCGCCTTCGGAATTCACCCTATCCACTTCACGTCAGCACCTGCGCTCGAGCGCGAACTGCGGGGCTTGAGACTTCTCTGAGTTTCGGCGACCCTAGCGCCGGGGAGGACGTAGAACATGGCCGACGGGACCGCGGCGCTCGAAGTGCGCGCCGCCGAGGTTTTTTATGGGCAGCTCAAGGTCTTGGACCGGGTCTCGCTGACCGTCCGTGGCGGCGAGTTCGTGGCGCTCCTGGGCTCCTCCGGGTGCGGCAAGACCACGCTCCTGCGCGCGATCTGCGGCTTCGTGCCGGTGGCGGGCGGCAGCATCTGGGCCGGCGGCCGGGATATCACAAAACTGCCACCCGACAAGCGTAACATGGCCCTGGTCTTTCAATCCTACGCGCTCTGGCCGCACATGACGGTGGCGCAGAACATCGGGTACGGCCTGAAGCTCAGGGGCACCGGTCGCGGGGAAATCGCCGGAAGAGTTGGGGAGATGCTGAAGTTGCTGCGCCTCGAGGGGCTGGGCGAGCGGCGCGTTACCGAGATTTCCGGAGGCCAGCGTCAGCGCGTGGCGCTGGGCCGCGCGCTCGCGATCAGCCCGAGCATCCTGCTGCTGGACGAGCCGCTCTCGAACCTCGACGCCCGCGTGCGCGAGGAGGTCCGGCACGAGATCAAGACGCTGCAGCAGGGCCTCGGCATCACCACGGTGCACGTCACGCACGACCGCGAGGAGGCGATGGTGATGGCCGACAAGATCGCCATCCTCGATGCCGGCCGCATGGTGCAGATCGGCACGCCCGAGGAGGTCTACAACCGCCCGAACTCGCCCTTCGTCGCGAGCTTCATGGGCGCCTCGAACGCGATCCGCCTGCCGGCGCGGCGCGCCCAGAGCGGGATCGAGATCGCGGAGAGCGCGCACACCGGCGCCGCCTCGATCGCGGCCTCGGCGCTCGACGGCGCGACGCTCGAGCGCATCGACGCCGCGAGCGAGATCGTCGCCTATTTCCGCGGCGAGGACGCGCGGCTAGAGCCCGCTGGCGCGGGCGCGCGCGACGGTCTCGTGCTGCGCGGCGAGATCGCGCAGGCCTCATACCCCGGCGGCCATTTCCGCTACGCCGTCACGGTGGGTCCGGATCAATTCATGGTGGACGACGATCGGCGCTATTCCGTCGGGGCGCCGATCGCCGTCGTCCTTCCGCTCTCGCGGCTCCATCTCTACCCGGCCGCGGGCACGCCGACGAAGCTCAACTGAAGAGACTGGAGGCAAGCTATGAGACGCTCCGTTCTGCTTTCCGCCGCGATCGCGCTCGCGGCGGTGCTCGCGGCCTCGCCCGGCCACGCGCAGCGCAAGATCACACTCAACGTCGTCACCGCCGGCGACCAGAACATGGTCGACTACGTCAAGGACTACCTCGCTCCGATCTTCGAGAAGGACCATCCCGACGTGACCGTGAAGTCCGTCGGCACCGGCCCGGGCGATGCGGGCTCGCAGAAGATCTACGAGAAGCTCGTCGCCGAGAAGGGCAACGCCGAGTGGGACATCGACGTCGCCGTCATCCACCAGAAGGCCGCGGGCCAGATGGTGGCGGAGGGTCTGCTCGCGGCCTATGTGAAGGACGTCGCGACCGGCAAGCTCGTGCATTCGCCGGCGGCATCCAACTCGCTCGGCGCCAACGTCGCGGGCTACGTTATCCCGATGTTCAACAGCCAGACCGCGATCGCCTACAACTCGCAGCTCGTGAAGGACCCGCCCGGGACTTATGCCGACCTCGTCAAATGGGTCGACGCCAATCCCAAGAAGTTCGGCTACAACGGCATCAAGGGCGGCATGTCCGGCGTGAGCTTCGTCGTGGGCTGGATCTACGCCTATACGCCCGACGCCGAGAAGCTCATGAAGGGGCCCTATGACCCCAATCTCAAGGGCAGCTGGGACGCGGCCTTCGCGAGCCTCAAGGCCTTCAACCAGAAGGTCGTGCTGACGCCGGGGAACGCCGGCACGCTCGACATGCTCGGACGCGGCGAGATCGAGATGGGCCCGGTCTGGGTCGACATGTTCTACACCTGGCAGGCCGACGGCAAATTGCCGCCGAGCGTCAAGCTCAAGCTCATCGGCCCGGGCATGCCGGGACAGCCCATGTACTACACGGTGCCCGCCAAGGCCGCGAACATGAAGCTCGCAGAGCAGTTCATCGAGCTCGCGACCAGCCCCAAGGTCCAGGCCGAGGGCATCGTCAAGCGCTTCAACTGGTATCCCGGCATCGACGCGACCGAGGTCAAGTCGCAGCTCGACGACGCCACCTGGAACAAGCTCTTCGTCGACGTGACCCCGCAGGATCTCCAGACCAAGGGCAAGACCTTCCCGATCGCGCCCTACTTCAACGACATCCTCGAGGGCTACGAGAAGAAGGTGCAGTGAGTCTGGCGCGCCGCGCCCCGGTTTGCCGGGGCGCGGCGGCCGATCCTTGAGACGCGAGGCGGCATGCGGGAGTCGCGGCTCGCGATGTTTCTTCTGGTGCTGCCGGCGCTGGCGGTGGTGCTCGCGCTCTTCGTCTATCCGCTCGCGATGTCCGTGGTCTCCTCCGTCACGGACAAGACCGGCGCCACGACCCTCGACAACTTCGCCAAGGCCTGGGAGCTCTACCGCGAGGACGTGATCTTCACCTTGCTGATCGTGTGCGTCTCCACGGCCTTCATCGGCGCGCTCTCCGCGGGGATCGGGGGATATCTCGTGCTCGGCGAGAGCAGGCGCGCGATCGCGGCGCTCCGCTGGCTCTACCGCTGGCCGCTCTTCATCCCGTTCATCGTGGCCGCGCAGTGCATGCGCACCTTCCTCGCCAAGAACGGCCTCATGAACAACGCCTTCGACACGATCGGCCTCATCGACGTGCAGAACGCCGTGGGCTTCCTCGATTGGCGCGGCATCATCGTGACCTTCGTCTGGAAGCAGACGCCCTTCGTGGCATTGATCGTCGCGGGCGCGATGGCGTCCCTCGACCGCTCGACCATCGAGGCCGCGCGCAACTTGGGCGCGAGCCGCATCCGCATTCTCCTGGAGATCGTGCTGCCGCAGGTGAGCTCGGCGATGATCGTGGGCTTGACGCTCTCCTTCGTCACCATGCTCTCGGTGCTCTCGGTGCCGATCATGATCAGCGGCGGCGCTCCCACCATGATCACCGTCGACATGGCCTTCCGCATCAACGCCTACAGCGACTACGGCGTCGCCAATGCCTTGGGCCTCATCTCCTACGCCATGACCGCGATCGCGGCCTGGGTCTATCTCCGCAGCAACGCCGCCAAGCGGGGCATGGCATGAGATCGGTGCTCTCGACGATCCTGCGCGGCTCGGGCCTCGGCGCCGTCGCCTTCGTCGTCTTCGGCCCCATCACCAATCTCGCGCTCTGGGCCTTCGCGGTGCAGTGGTATTTCCCCTACAAGCTCCCGGTCGTCTGGGGGTTCAAATACTGGTACGAGGTCTTCAAGCCGCGAAGCGATGCCTGGGAGTCGCTCACGACGAGCGTGCTCATCGCGCTTTTCACGGTTGCGGCCTGCCTCGTCCTCGCGGTGCCCGCGGGCTATGCGATCGCTCGCGGACGGCTCCCCTGGCGCGGCGGCATTCTGCTCGCATTCCTCCTGCCGCAGGCGATCCCGAGCATCGCGGTCTATTTCAACGTCGCGCGGATCTTCTACGGCGTGGGCCTCAACGGCACGATCGCGGGCGTGGTGCTGGTACACACGGTGCACGGCCTCGTCTTCGCGGTCTGGATCGCGGCCGCCGCCTTCGCCGCCGTCGATCGCGAGCTCGAGCTCGCCGCGCGCAACGTCGGCGCCTCCGCCCTCCGAAGCTTTCTCACCGTGACGCTCCCCCTCGCCGCCCCCGGCATCATGGCGAGCGCGATCTTCGTCTTCCTTGAGTCCCTCGACGAGTTCACCGGCACGTATTTCGTGGGCGTCCCCGACGTGACCACTCTGCCGCTCCTGATGTTCACCGCGAGCGTCGCCGGCAACTACCAGATCGCCGCCATCACCGCGCTCATCCTCCTGGTGCCATCGGTCGGCTTCATGCTCTTCATCGAGCGCTTCCTCAAGGCCGACGTGCTCGCGAAGGTGGGTGGTTGATAAAGGACGCCATGCTCCCTCTCCCCACCGGTGAGAGGGGTGGGGTGAGGGGGGCGCGCGCAACGCCCAAAGGATTTTTCTCCGGCCTGTCGGCCGCTGCGCCCCACACCTAGCCTCTCCCCGCTGGGGAGAGGGATTTTGCTCACGCCCGCTCCCCCAGCGCCGCGAAGACGTCGCCCGCGAGCGGGCGGCGGAGCACGTGGTGGCGGTGCCAGAGGGCGTAGAAGAGCAAGGTCCAGGCGGCGAAGCCGACGCGGCGCCGGCTCGCCTCCCTGAAGAGACGCGTCACGGCTTCGGGGACGCAGATCTCCGCGATGCCGGGGGCGGCGGCAACCAGCGGACCGAGCTGCTCGCCGCGGCGCGCGATCCATTCGCTCACGGGCACGGTGAAGCCCTGCTTGCGCTGGAAGGCCTGCGTCACCGGCACGTGCTCGCCGACCCAGCGCCGCAGCAGCCACTTCCCCAGGCGCTTGTTGATCTTGAGCTCGTCGGGAAGGCGAAAGGCGAATTCCGCGACGACGGGATCGAGGAAGGGCGTGCGCCCCTCGACGCCATGCGCCATGAGACAGCGGTCGAGCTTGGCCAGGAGATCGTTCGGGAGCCAATCCGCGCAGTCGACGGCCTGCGCCACCTGGAGCGCGCTCCGCTGCGGCCGCGCTTCCGTGGCCTCGGCGGCGCCGATGCCGTCACGCCAGCCCGTCAATTCCTCGCGCAGCACGCCGAGCCCGTCGAGGTTGCCGCGCCGGCGCGCGAGCTTGCCGCCGAGCCACCAGGGCCGGAGCCCGCTGCGATAGCGTCCGTAGCCCGCAAAGAGCTCGTCGCCGCCCTCGCCGGAGAGGATCACCTTGAGCCCCGCGGCTCTCGCGGCCGCCGCGAGCTTGTAGGTCGGCAGGATCGCGTAATCCGCGGTCGGATCGTCCAGCGCAGCCGCGATCTCCGGCAGCAGCAGCCAGAAATCCCCCTCGCGGAACTCGACCTCGCTGTGCTCGGCGCCGAGCGCCTTCGCGACCGCGCGCGCCTCTCCGCGCTCGTCGGGCGCGGCGGTGTTGGAGAATCCCGCGGTGAAGGCGCGTACGGGACGCTCGTTGAGCCGCGCCATCATCGCGAGCACGGCCGCGCTGTCGGTGCCGCCGGAGAGGAACATGCCGTAGGGCACGTCCGAGCGCTGATGGATGCGGACGCTGTCGGCGAATATGCCGTCGAAGGCCGCGAGCGCCTCCTCCTCGGCGCAGCGCAGCGGCCCCGCCTCCGGCAGCGCCGCGCGCCGCCGCCGCTCGACGATCCGCCCGCGCGAGACGACGACGGTCTCGCCGGGAAGGAGCCGCTCGATCCCCGCGAAGATCGTCTGCCGGCCCGTCGTGAACTGAAGCTGCAGCAGCTCGTTCCGCGCCTGCGGCACGAGCTTTCCCTCGACCGCGCCGCCGTCGAGGAGAGCCCGCGGCTCGCTCGCGAAGGCGAAGCCCTCCGGCGTCGCCGCATAATAGAGCGGCTTGATGCCGAAGGGGTCGCGCGCGAGCACGAGGCGCTGGGCTCCGGGATCGTGGAGCGCGATCGCGTACATCCCGCGGAGCTCTTCCGTGAACGCAATTCCGCGGCGGCGGTAGAGGTGGAGCGGGAGCTCGCAGTCGGATCCCGTCGCGAAGGCCGCGCCGTCCATCGCCGCGCGCAGCTCCACGTAATTGTAGATTTCGCCGTTCGCGACCAGCGCGGCGCCGCCGGGCTCGTAGAGCGGCTGGTCGCCCGTGACGAGGTCGATGATCGCGAGGCGCCGCTGCATCATCGCGACGTCGCCCGCGCGATAGTGTCCGATCCCGTCGGGCCCGCGATGCGCGAGCGTTTCCGCCATCGTCTGCAGCGCGTTCGCGGAGGGCGCGCGGCCGTCGCTCGTCATGATGCCGGCGATGCCGCACATCAACGCGCCACCCGCTCCAGAAACTCGCGATAGCCCGCGACCACCGTTCCCTCGCTGAACTCGGCGGCGTAAGCCAGGCGGCCGGCCTCGGCGAGCCGCTTCCCGAGTGCGGCATCGCCGGCAAGACGCTCGATCGCGGCTGCGAGCGCGCCCGCGTCCTCGATGGGCACGAGAAGTCCCGTCTCCCCCTCGCGGATCAGCGCGGCGGGGCCGGCGCTCGCCGCCGCCACCACGGGCACGCCCGCGGACCACGCCTCGATCACGACGTTGCCGAGCGGCTCGTGGCGCGAGGGGCAGACGAGGATGTCGGCCGCTGCAAGGAGCGCCGGCGTGTCCTCGCGCCAGCCCAGAAACCGCACGCGCTCGGCGATGCCGAGGCGCCGCGCCTGGACCTCGAGCGCCGCGCGGAGCGGCCCCTCTCCCGCGAGCCAGAGATGCGCCCGCGGCGCCAGCGCCAAAGCCGCCAGCAGCACGTCGAAGGCCTTGTTCTCATGGAGCCGGCCCAAGGCGAGGACGAGCGGCACATCCGCCGGCGTTCCGAGGCTCGCGCGCGCGACCGGCTGCGCCCGCATGTCCGGCACGAAATTCGGGAGGTAATGCGCGCGCTCCGCGGGCCAGCCCGCGCGGACGATGAAGTCGCAGATCTCGCGGGTGTTGCCGATCAAGTGCTGGCACCGCCGATAAGGCCGGAGGTCGTAATAGCCGCCGAGCCTCGCAACATGCACGAAATCGCCGGGCGGGCAAAGCTGGGTCGCGCGTGTCATCCAGGTGAGCACGACCCGCGGACGCCAATCGCGGATCGCGCGGCGGAACCCCAGGGGCGTCGCGAGATCGAGCCAGCGGCGGAATGGCAGCTCCACCGGCGCGATGCAGCCCGCGCGGAGCAGTGCCGCGCGAGTGGGATCGCGGCGGATCACGATGCGCTGATCCTGGCCCGCCCGCCCGAGCGCGAGCGCCAAGCGCACGAAGAAGGTCTCGGCCCCGCCGTGCGGCGCGCCCGCCATCGCCTGCAGGAGGCGGATCATGGAATGAGGGCCTCGAATCGCGCCGCGGCCTCGTCCCAGCCGATGCCCTTCTGGAGCCCCACGGCCGCCGCGTGCTGCCGGCGCCAGAGCGCATCGTCCGTGAGGATCGCGACGGCGGCCGCGCAGAACTCGTCGTCGTCTCCGGCGACGGTGCCGGTGACGCCGTCGACGACGCGCTCCGGCAGCGAGCCCAGCTTCGTCACCACCGTCGGCAGCCCCAGCGCCTGCGCCTCCGCGACGGCGAGGCAGAAGCTCTCGCCGATGTCGCCGCGATAGAGCATCGCCCGCGCCGCGCGCAGCGGCGGGATGAGCTGCGACTTTGGCACCGGCTCGTGGCGGCGGACGCCCAGCGGGGCGAGCGCCTCCGCGCGCGCGAGCGCTGTCGCCATCTCCGCAGCCTTGCGGTCGCCGACGGCGCCGTAGACCTGCGGCCCCGCATAGACGTGGAGCTCCGCAGCGGGAATGGCGGGGCGGATGCGGCGCTCCCAGAGATCGAGGAGCCAGTCGAGGCCGCGGAGCGGATTGGAGGTGAAGATCGCGACGGGAGGGGGCGTGTCCGTGCGCGGGCCCGCAGTCCGATAGACGGCATCGAGGCCATAGGGGACGATCGCGCGCCCGCCGCTCGGAACCCAGGCTGGAACGGTGCCGGCGTGAAACTCGCCTGAGAACACCAGCACCGGTCGATGCACGAAGAGCGGCCAGAGATAGCGCGGCTTCAGGATGTATTCGCCGGGATTGTGGAGCCAGAAGGCGCGGCCGCGGGCCTTGCGGGCGAGGCCGATGAGGCGATGGCCGCGATTGGCGATGTAGAGGTCGCAGACGTCGGGAATGCCCGCGGCGATCGGCGTCCAATCGACCCCATTCAGCGTCATCGGCGCGGGGCAATTGTTGCGCACCATCACGCGGTGCCCGCGTGAGGCGAGCGCCTCCGCGAGAGCGAGGAAGGCCGCCTCGGCGCCGCCGAAGGGACGCTCCGCGGGCGTTCTCCCGTCGAAGGCGACGCCGTCGTCGGCCATGACGATCAGCGCCATCGGCCGAGCCTCATGCAGCCGCGCCCGCGAGGCGCTCGAGGAGAGTGCGCGCCGCCGCCTCGACCGTCTCGACCTCGAGGCTGTCCATGAGCGTGTCCGCGGTCAGGTAGTGGAAATCTGGCGCGGCCATGAGCTGCGCCGGCGTGAGCGGCGTCCGCACCACCGCCGCGCGCGGGCCCCAAGGCGCGAAGCGCTCCGCCGGGCTCGGCCCGAAGAGCGCGAGGGTGGGTGTGCCGACGGCGGCCGCGACGTGGGTGAGGCCGGTGTCGTTCCCGACATAGAGCGCGACCCGCCGCAGCGCCGCCGCCGCCGTCAGGAGGTCGGTCCGTCCCACGAGATCGAGGCGGCGCTCCGCGGGGATCGCCGTGAGCACCGGCGCCGCCTGCTCGCGCTCGTGCGCCGCCGCCATCACCGCGACACGCGCGCCCGCGAAGAGGCCGCCGGGGCCGGTGAGGCGGCGCGCGAGCTCCGCGAAGCGCTCGGCCCGCCAAGTCTTCGCGCGCCAGTTGGCTGCGGGGCCGACCGCGAGCACGGGCGGCCCCGGCGGGATCAGCGCCGCGGCTGCATGCTCGTGCCGCGGCAGGGTCCAGAGCCGCGGGCTCGGCGGGGGATCGAGATCGAAGAGCCGGCCGAGCTCGCGCACGCGATGCTCGCCCCGGTCGCCGCGGCCGGCGACGCGGCGCCGGCGCGCCCAAAGGAAATAGACGAGCGCGGAGCCCCGGAGATCGACCGCGAGGTCCCAGCGGTGGAATGCCACCTTCCGGTAGAGCGTCCACCAGTGGAGCCGCCGCTTCTGCTTGTCGACGACGATCAGGCGCTCGAGCCCGGGGACGCCCTCGAAGAGCGGCGCTGCGACCGGTCCCGCGGCGACGGTGACGCGCGCGCCGGGGTGGCGCTCCAGCAGGTGCGAGAGTAGGCCGGTGGAGAGAACCGCGTCGCCGATGCGGGTCGCGGTGACGAAGAGGATTTTCATGAGGTCCGGCGCCTTATACCCCGGCCCATTCCGGCTTGCCAAGCAATGCCGCCCTCACTACCTCTAGGGGCGCATGACCCAGGCCCGATACGCCATACTAGAGGAGCGCGGGATCCTCGCGATCTCCGGCGCCGACCGCCGCGAGTTCCTGCAGGGCCTGATCTCGAACGACACGAGAAAGCTCGGGCCCACCCGCGCGCTCTACGCCGCGCTCCTCACGCCGCAGGGGAAATATCTGCACGACTTCTTCCTGGCCGAGGCCGGCGATAACATCCTGCTCGACGGCGAGAAATTGCGCCTCCCGGACCTGCTGCGCCGTCTCACGCTATACCGGCTCCGCTCCAAGGTAAGCCTCGCGGAGGCGAGCGAGCGATATCTCGTGGCGGTCGCGTTCGGGGAGAGCGCCGCTCGAAAGCTCGGTCTCGGCGACGAGCGCGGCAGCGCCATGGACTTCTCCGGCGGGATCGCCTTCGTCGATCCCCGCCTCTCCTCGCTCGGCGCGCGTCTGATCCTGCCGCGCGCGACGGGCGAGGCTGCGCTTGCAGCGACGGACCTCGCGCGTGGCGATGCCGCGGACTACGACCGTCTGCGTCTCGAGGCGGGCGTGCCCGATGGGAGCCGCGATCTTCCGGTCGAGAAGGCGATCCTGCTGGAAGCGGGCTTCGACGAGCTCGGAGGCGTCGATTGGGAGAAGGGCTGCTACATGGGCCAGGAGCTGACGGCGCGCACGAAGTACCGCGCCCTCATCAGAAAGCGCCTGCTTCCCGTCAGGATCGAAGGCGCCCTCCCCGCGCCCGGAACGCCCGTGCTGCTCGACGGCGACGACGCCGGCGAGATCCGCTCCGGCCGCGACGGCCGCGCGCTCGCGCTGCTGCGGCTCGAGGCGGTAGAGGCGTCCGAGAAATCGGGTACGCCGCTCACAGCGGCGGGCGCCCGCGTCACCCCGATCAAGCCGGAGTGGGTGCGGTATTAGAGGGCTATGCGGGCTGCGCCTCGATGAGGTAGTGGCCCATCGCCTCCGGAGCGCTGCCGAGCGGGATGGTTCGAGCGAGTTTGAGGCCGCTCTGCGCCAATAGGCTCGCGTATTCGTCCGTCGTGCGCTCTCGCCCGCCGACGTTGACGAGCATCTCCAAGTCCGCGTGACGAACGAGCAGCGCCTCGCGGGGATCCTCCGAGAGATACCGCTCCACGAGGAGGAGGCGCGCGTGGCCCCCCATCGCGCGGCGGCAGGTCCCGAGAATCGCGACCGCCCGATCGTCCTGCCAGTCGTGAATGATGTTTCGCAGGATATACGCATCGCCGTCCCCGGGCACCGCTTGGAAGAAGTCTCCGCCGACGAACTCGCAGCGGTCGCTCGCACCTGCTTCCTCCATGAGTTCGCGAGCGCTCTCGACGACGTGCGGCAGGTCGAAGAGGATGCCGCGGAGGTGAGGATTGCGCGTGAGGATCGTTGCGAGCAGCCTTCCGCGCCCACCCGCGACGTCGACGACGCGGCGCATCCCCGAGAAGTCGTAGGACGCCGCCACCAGGTTTGCGTGGGCGGGCGAGTTGCCGGCCATGCCCTTGTTGAAGAGGTCGGCTTCCTCGGGGTTTGCGGCGAGATAGTCGAAGAGGCTGGCGCCGTGGACGTGCTGGAATGCCGTTTCCCCGGTTCGTACGGTATGCAGGAGGTGGCCCCAGGGCCGCCAATGCGCCTCGTTGAGCGAGAACAGCACGTTCGACCGCACCGAGCCCGGGACGCCCGTGCGCAACGCGAACCCGACATCGGTCAGGGCAAAGCCGCGCGCGCCGACCTTCTCGAGCACTCCGGCCCCGGCGAGTATCAACAGGACCCTGCCGAGGCTCTGCGGATGCGAGCCGGTCTCCCGCGCGAGATCGTCGATGTCCCGAGGCCCGTCGGCCAGCAAGTCGGGAATGCCCAGGCGGGCCGCGACGTAGATCGCCTGTGTGATCCGATAGCCCCGAATGAGGCCCAGGAGACGCTCGCGGCCCTCGGCGCCGGGAGCGCCCGATTTGACAGGCTCGCTCATTGCACTTCGTTCCCCGGCCTTGGCCACTCGGGACACTGCGACGCCGCTCGCGCGCAGGGTATCACAAAGCGCCATCGTGCTCGCTAGAGCCACGAAATCGCGCCGGCACCAACGAGGCCTACGTCGACCAGTGGCTCCGCCTCGCGATCGCGGCGAAGGAATATCGGAAGATCTCCGACAGGTGGTCCAAGCAAGAACACCTCTCCCCCTGGGGAGAGGTGACAGCTACGCCGTCGTGTCCACCCGCTCCTTGACGAGCGCCGCCTGCGCCGCCGCGAGCCGCGCGATCGGGACGCGGTAGGGGGAGCAGGAGACGTAGTCGAGACCGATCTCGTGGCAGAAGCGGATGGAGGCGGGGTCGCCGCCGTGCTCGCCGCAGATGCCGAGCTTCAAGCCGGGCCGCGTCTTGCGCCCGCGCTCGCTGCCGATGCGCATGAGCTCGCCCACGCCCTCGCGGTCGATGCTGACGAAGGGGTCGTGCTCCAAAATCCCCTGCTGCTGATAGGCGCCCAGGAAGGTGCCGGCGTCGTCGCGCGAGAGGCCGAAGCAGGTCTGCGTCAAATCGTTGGTGCCGAAGCTGAAGAACTCCGCGGTCTCCGCGATCTCGCCCGCGCGCAGCACCGCGCGCGGCAGCTCGATCATGGTGCCGACCATGTAGGGCACGCCGACGCCGGTCGCTCGCACGACCTCGGCGCCGATGCGGTCGATCATGGTCTTGAGGATGTCGAGCTCCTTCCGCGTGGCGATGAGCGGGATCATGATCTCCGGCTCGACCCGCTCGCCGGTCTCCTTGATGACGGCGGCCGCGGCCTCGAAGATCGCGCGCGCCTGCATCTCGTAAATCTCGGGCGCGGTGATCGCGAGGCGGCAGCCGCGATGGCCCAGCATCGGGTTCGTCTCGTGAAGCGCCGAGGCGCTCTGCCGGATCGCCGAGATCGGCTTTCCCGTCGCCTTCGCGATCTGCTCGAGCTCGGCCTCGGTCTTGGGCAGGAACTCGTGGAGCGGCGGATCGAGGAGCCGGATCGTCACCGGCAGCCCCTTCATGATGCGGAAGATCTCGACGAAGTCGCCGCGCTGCATCGGCAAGATCTTCGCGAGCGCCTTGCGGCGGCCCTCGGCGTCGTCGGCCATGATCATCTCGCGCACCGCCGTGATGCGCTCGTCGTCGAAGAACATGTGCTCGGTGCGGCAGAGGCCGATGCCCTCGGCGCCGAAGCGGCGCGCAGTGCGCGCGTCCTCGGGCGTGTCGGCGTTGGCGCGGACGCCGAGCCTGCGGATCGCGTCGGCCCAGCCCATGAGCGTCGCGAAATCGCCGGAGAGCTCCGGCTGGATCGTCGGCACCTCGCCCAGCATGACCTCGCCGGTCGAGCCGTTGATGGTGATGACGTCGCCTGCCTTCACGACTTGGCCCGCGACGGAGAAGGTCCCGGCCTTGGCGTCGATGCGGAGATCGCCCGCGCCCGCGACGCAGGGACGGCCCATGCCGCGCGCGACCACCGCCGCGTGGCTCGTCATGCCGCCGCGCGCCGTTACGATGCCCTTCGCCGCGTGCATGCCGTGGATGTCCTCGGGGCTCGTCTCCAGGCGCACGAGGATCACGGCGGCGCCCTTGGCGGCGAGCGCTTCGGCCTCGTCGGCGGAGAAGACGACGCTTCCCGAGGCGGCGCCCGGCGAGGCCGGCAAGCCCCGCGCCAGCACGGTTTTCTGGGCCTTGGGATCGAGCGTCGGATGGAGGAGCTGGTCGAGTGCGGTGGGATCGATGCGCCCGACCGCCTCCTCTTTAGGGATCAGCCCCTCGCCCGCCATCTCCACGGCGATCTTGAGCGCCGCCGGCGCCGTGCGCTTCCCCGTCCGCGTCTGCAGCATGTAGAGCCGGCCCTGCTGCACCGTGAACTCGATGTCCTGCATGTCGCGGTAGTGCGCCTCGAGCGCGCGGCGCACCTGCATGAGCTCCGCGAAGACCGCGGGCATCACCTCCTCCATCGCGGGGAGACGGGACTTGTTCGCGAGCTTCCCCGCGATCGTCAGATGCTGCGGCGTGCGGATGCCGGCGACCACGTCCTCGCCCTGGGCGTTGACGAGATACTCGCCGTAGAACTCGTTGGCGCCTGTCGAGGGATTGCGGGTGAAGGCGACGCCCGTCGCGCAGTCCTCGCCCATGTTGCCGAAGACCATCGCCTGCACGTTGACGGCCGTGCCCCAATCCGCGGGGATCTCGTGGAGACGGCGGTACGTCACCGCGCGCTGGTTCATCCAGGAGCCGAATACCGCGCCGATGGCACCCCAGAGCTGCTCCCCCGGCTCCTGCGGGAAGGGCTTGCCCAGCTCGCGCGCGATCGTTCCCTTGTAGCCCTCGACCACCGCCTTCCAGTCCTCCGCCCCGAGCTCGGTGTCGAGCGTCTTGCCGCTGTCGAGCTTGTGGCTCTCCAGCAGCTCCTCGAAATGGTGATGATCGACGCCGAGCACGACCTGCCCGTACATCTGGATGAAGCGGCGGTAGCTGTCATAGGCGAAGCGCTCGTCGCCGCTCCGCTTCGCGAGCCCCAGCACCGTCTGGTCATTGAGGCCGAGGTTCAGCACCGTGTCCATCATGCCGGGCATCGAGGCGCGCGCGCCCGAGCGCACGGAGACGAGGAGCGGGTCCGCGGCATCGCCGAACTTGGCACCAATGCGCTGCTCCAGCGTCGCGAGCGCCGTCGTGACCTGCGCCTTGAGGTCCTTCGGGTAGCTGCGCTCGTTGGCGTAGAAGTGGGTGCAGACCTCGGTCGTGATGGTAAAGCCCGGCGGCACCGGCAGGCCGAGATGGCTCATCTCCGCGAGGTTCGCGCCCTTGCCGCCGAGGAGGTTGCGCATCTCCGCGCGCCCCTCCGCGCTGCCCGCTCCGAATCCGTAGACCCACTTTGCCATCGCCGCCTACCCTTCGATCTCCGAGAAGTCGGCGACGGCATTGAGCGTCGCCCGAATCTCCGAGAGCAGCCTGAGCCGGTTCGCGCGCAGACCTCGATCCTCGCAATTAACGGTTACGCGATCAAAAAATTCATCGACGGGCCCGCGTAATGTCGCGAGCGCCGCCATGGCGTCGTCGAAGGCCTCGCGCTCGAGCGCCGCTTCCGCCCTCCCGGCTGCCGCCCCAAGCCGCTCCGCAAGCGCTTTTTCCTCAGGCATTTGCAGGAGTTTCCGCTCGGCCGGCCCGTCGTATTCGACCTTGTCCTTCTTCTCCTCGATGCGGACGATATTGGCGGCGCGACGATAAGCCACAAGGAGGTTCGCGCCGTCCTCGGTACCGAGGAATTTGTTGAGTGCGGCGACTCGGGCAAGGAGACGAACGAGGTCGTCCTCGCCCGCAAGGGCGAATACCGCCGTGATCAAATCGTGGCGCACCCCCTTCTCGCGCAGGTGGACCTTGAGGCGGTCCGCGAAGAAGGCGACGAGGTCCTCGCGGGGGTCGCGCACGAAGCCGCCATCGCGGCCGAGCTCGAAGGCACGTCCGAAGGCCTCGCGAAGGGGAATGCGCAGGGTGTTCTCGAGGATGAGACGGATGACGCCGAGCGCCGCGCGGCGGAGCGCGAAGGGATCCTTCGACCCCGTCGGCATCTCGCCGATCGAGAAGAAGCCCACGAGGCTGTCGATCTTGTCCGCGAGCGCCACCGCGACGCTCACGGGCGCGGTGGGGCAGCGGTCGTTGGGACCGAGCGGCGAATAGTGCTCGGCGATCGCGTCGGCGACGGTCTTTTCCTCGCCGTCGTGGAGCGCGTAGTAGCGCCCCATGATCCCCTGCAATTCCGGGAACTCTCCGACCATGCCGGTGGAGAGGTCCGCCTTGGCGAGGAAGGCCGCGGAGCGCACGGCCTCGGCGTGGTCGCCGGGGACGTAGCGCGCGAGCTCCACCGCGAGCGCCTGGAGCCGCGTCACCTTGTCCTCCATGGTGCCGAGGCCCTTGTAGAAGACGCGCTCGCGGAGCTTCGGCACGCGCGAGGACAGCGGAAGCCTGCGGTCCTGCTCCCAGAAGAAGCGCGCATCCGAGAGCCGCGCGCGCAGCACGCGCTCGTTCCCGGCGACGACGGCCTTGCCGCCGTCCTTCGTGACCATGTTGGAGACGATGAGGAAGCGCGGCGCGAGCTCGCCCTTGGCGTCGAGGCAGGCGAAATACTTCTGATGGGCGCGCATGGAGGTCGTGAGCACCTCCGGCGGGAGCTTCATATAGGCGGGATCGATGCTGCCAGCGAGGACTACCGGCCACTCGACGAGCCCCGTCACTTCGTCGAGGAGCGCGGGATCGTCCTTGAGCGTGAGGTGCAGCGAGGATGCGGCCTTCGCGAGCGCCTCGGCGATGACGGCGCGCCGCTCGCCTGCGTCGAGGATGACGTGCGCCGAGCGGAGCTTCGCCCCATAGTCCGCGAAGTCCTTGACCGAGAATTCGCCGGGAGAGAGGAAACGGTGGCCGCGCGTGCTGTCGCCGGCGGGAATGCCGTCGAAGTCGAAGGCGAGGCGTTTGCCGCCGAAGAGGCACAGCACGCTCGCGATCGGCCGCACCCAGCGGAAGCTCGCGGCCGGGAAGCGCATGGACTTGGGCCAGGGGAGATCGAGAAGCGCCGCGCGCAGCAGCTCCGGCAGCACCTCGGCACTGCGCTTGCCCGCACGCTTGACGACCGCGAAATAGAAGACGCCCTTTCCGGTGTCGCGCTGCTCGCACTCCGCGAGCGAGGCGATGCCCGCGGATTTGAGGAAGCCCTGCACGGCGTTCTCGGGCGCTCCCACGCGCGGGCCGCGGCGCTCCTCCGTCACGTCGGCCTGCGCCTCCGGAAGTCCTACTACCGCGAGCACGAGACGGCGGGGGGTGACGTAGGTGCGGATCGCGGTGCTCGCGAGGCCCGCGGCGCCGAGCTTCTCGCTGGCGAGGCGCGCGAGGTCCTCCGCCGCGCGCGCCTGCATGCGCGCGGGGATTTCCTCCGTGAGGAGCTCGAGGAGGAGGTCCGGCATCGCGTGCGAGCCGGCGACCCTCACCCTCCCGCGCTACGCGCGGGCCCCAACCCTCTCCCGCGAAGCGGGAGAGGGGCTATTCCTCCCTCTCCCGCGGAGCGGGAGAGGGTTGGGGCCCATGGCGAAGCCATGGGAGGGTGAGGGTTCACGATGCGCTCTCCGCTTCGAGCCACGTCTCGCAGCAGCCCTTCGCAAGCGCGCGGACGCGGCCGATGTAGCCCGCGCGCTCCGCGACGGAGATCGCGCCGCGCGCGTCGAGGAGATTGAACCGGTGGCTCGCCTTGATGCACTGGTCGTAGGCGGGAAGCGGCAGCTTCCGCTCGAGAAGCGCCCTGCACTCCTTCTCGGCGTCGGCGAAATGCCGCAGCAGCATCGCCGTGTCCGCGTGCTCGAAATTATGCGCGGAGTATTCGCGCTCGGATTCCAGGAAGACGTCGCCGTATTTGACGCCCGCGCCGTTGAAGTCGAGATCGTAGACGTTCTCGACGCCCTGGACGTACATGGCGAGGCGCTCGAGCCCGTAGGTGAGCTCGGTCGAGACGGGATCGCACTCGATGCCGCCGACCTGCTGGAAATAGGTGAACTGCGTCACCTCCATCCCGTCGAGCCAGACCTCCCAGCCGAGCCCCCAGGCGCCGAGCGTCGGGCTCTCCCAATCGTCCTCGACGAAGCGGATGTCGTGGCTCGCGAAATCGATCCCGATCGCCCTTAGGCTGCCGAGATAGAGGTCCTGGCTATCCGCGGGCGCGGGCTTCAGGATCACCTGGAACTGATAGTAGTGCTGGAGCCGGTTCGGGTTCTCGCCGTAGCGCCCGTCGGTCGGCCGCCGCGAGGGCTGCACGTAGGCGGCGCGCCAGGGCTTGGGGCCGAGCGCGCGGAGGGTCGTCGCGGGATGGAATGTCCCCGCCCCCATCTCGAGGTCATAGGGCTGCAGGATCACGCAGCCCTGCTGAGCCCAATAATCCTCTAGGCGCAGGATCAGGGCCTGAAAGCTGGTCCCGGAAAAGGCGCTTGCCGCCATCGGGTTGTCCGGAGAAAAGTGTCCCAGATGTTGCGCCGCACCATACTGGCGCGGGTGCAGAGGGTCAACCGCGTATCAGCGCGCCCAGGGACAATCGGCGCGGCCGCAGTGGCGCGCGGAGGTGGCGCTGACATAGGTGCCGCAGGCCTTGCAGGCGACCATCTCCTCGGCCTCGACCCGCGGCGCCTGCTGCGGCTGCCGCGGGCCGGGACCGGGCGGAGGCGGCGCCGTTCCGGTGCGCGGCACCTTGGGTCCGCCCAGCATCTTGAAGAGATACCAAGCCGCCGCGGCCATCGCGACGAGCGCCACGAGCTTGGAGAGCGACCACCCGAACATGCCCCGGGTTTAGGAGCGGGCGTTCCTGGGGTCAAGCAAGGGCTTGGATCAAAGCCCGAACCGGCTCCAGACCAGCCGCTCCTCGACCGCGGCCCAGAGCTCCTCGAGGAGATCGCCGAGGCCCGGCCTCGACCGTGCGAAGCCCGGCAGGACGGTCCAGCGCCGCGTCCGCGGAGGCTCCACGGCGCGGAGCCGCACGGTGTCGCCGAAGCGCTCGCGCATGGCGGCGCGGAGATCGCCGAGCCGGTCGACGAGACCGAGCTCCGCCGCGCGGCGCCCCGTGAAGATCTCGCCCTCGAAGATCTCCGGCGCGCCGGTCGCGAGCTTGGCGCCGCGGCGCTCCGTCACGAGCTCCTTGAAGGTCTCGTGCAGGTCCTGCTGCAGCTTCGTGAGCCGCTCGATGTCGCGGGGGTCCTCGCCGAGGAAGGGATCGAGCAGCGACTTGTCGCGGCCCGCGGTGTGGAGGCGCCGATCGACGCCCACGCGCTTCAGCACGCCCGCGAAGCCGAAGCCAGCGGTCACGACGCCGATCGAGCCCACGAGCGAGGCCGCATCCGCGTAGATCTCGTCTCCCGCCAGCAAGAGCCAATACCCGCCGGAGGCCGCGACGTCCTCGGCAAAGGCGAAGACCGGGACCTTTTTCTCGGCCGCGAGCTGGCGGATGCGGCGATAGATGAGCGCCGACTGCACCGCCGATCCCCCCGGCGAGTTGATCGCCAGCGCCACCCCCTTGAGGTTCCGGAGCTTGAAGGCGCGCTCGATCGTGCTCGCGAGCCTGTCGAGGCTGAGCCCGCGAATCCCGCGCGTGCCGATCACCCCCTCGAGCCGCAGCACCCCCACCACCGGCGTCGGCGTGCCGGAGAGGTGGTCGTTGATCCAATGCTTGAGGTTCTCGAGGAACATGGGGGGAGGATAGGCAGTGTGGGGGCCGAGCGCAAAGCGCCCCTCGGGGCTAGAGCGTCAACCCCTTTCCTTCCCGCAGCACCTCCTCGGCGGCGGCGGTGTAGTGGCCGTCGGGCTCGTGCAGGATGAGGCCCGGAGAGAGCCGTGTCGGCGTGGCGATATCCTTGCGCGCGCGGACGATCACACGCTTCGCCGGCTTGCCGGCGCCGGGCCAAAGGGGGAAGACGACGATCTCGCCGGCGCGGCCGCTCAGTTGCGCGAGCACTGCATCGAGACGGTCGGCGCGGTGGATGAGGGTGATGCTGCCCTTGGGGCGCACCATCGTCAGGAGAAAACGGACCCAGGCCGCGAGATCGGCCTCGCTCTCGACATGGGCGGCGGCGCGGGCGGGATCGGGCGGAGGGGTCGCGGTGCCTTGGGCGAGATGCGGGGGGTTTGCGAGCACGTGGTCGAAGCCGCCGGGCGCGAGCTTGGGCGGCGGCGCGAGCAGGTCGCCGGCCATCACGGTGACGCGGCCGCCGAGGCCATTGAGCGCGACGTTGTCGTTGCCGAGGCGCACGAGCTCGCGGTCGCGCTCGATTCCGGTGACGCGGCACTGGGCGACGCGCGTTGCAAGGCAGAGCGCGGCCGCGCCCACGCCGCAACCCACGTCGAGCGCGCGGTCGCCGAAAATGGCGGGAACGGCGGCGGCGAGGAAAACGGGGTCGATCGCGACGCGATAACCCGTGACGGGCTGGCGGAGCCTCACACGCCCGCCGAGGAGCGCGCCCTCGCTCGCATCCGCCGGGAGCGCGCCGCTCACGCGAGCTTCTCGCCCAATTCGAGAAGCAGCGAGCGGGCGCGGGCGTGCTGCTCCTCCGCGACCATGATCCGCCGCTGGATCGCCCCGATGCTGCCCTCGACGATGCTGGTGTGCTGGTCGAGGACGACGCTCCCGATCCCCGCCGCGGAGAGCACCGCCTCGACGAAAGAGAGGCGGACGGGGTCGTTGGTGCGCAGCAGCTCTTTCACGGAACGGCGAGCCCCTCGCAGGCGGCGGAACGCCGCGGCGGGCCGGGCTTGACCCGCCGGGGCGGCGATCTATGCTCGCCTCGCGAAGCGGTTCGGTCAAGAAAGCCGCGGATTTCGATCGCGAAGGAGTGGCGGGTGGTGCAGGCCGCAAGCGTGCGCGAGACGAGGCCTCCGAGCCGGGGGGCGGCGACGCTCGACCGGCTCTCGGAGCTTCTCAGGGGCGATCTCGACGCCGTCAACGCGCTCATTCTCGAGAAGATGCAGAGCCCGGTGGCGCTCATCCCGCAGCTCGCGGGCCACATCATCGCCGCCGGCGGCAAGCGCCTTCGCCCGATGCTGACGCTCGCGGCGGCGCGGCTCTGCGGCTACCGCGGCGAGCGGCACGTGGCGCTCGCGGCGGCGGTCGAGTTCATCCACACCGCGACCCTGCTCCACGACGACGTCGTCGACGCGAGCGACCTCCGCCGCGGCCTCGCGACCGCGAACGCGGTCTGGGGGAACAAGCCCTCCGTGCTCGTGGGCGACTTCCTCTTCAGCCGCGCCTTCGAGCTCATGGTGGTCGACGGCTCGCTCGAGGTGCTGGGCATTCTCTCCCGGGCCTCCGCGATCATCGCGGAGGGCGAGGTGCTGCAGCTCGTCACCTCCAACGACACCGGCACTACCGAGGCATCCTATCTCCAGGTGATCCGCTCCAAGACGGCGCAGCTCTTCGCGGCCGCGAGCCGCATCGGACCGGTGCTGGCGGAGCGCCCGCGGAGCGAGGCCGATGCGCTCGAGAGCTACGGCCTCAACCTCGGGATCGCCTTCCAGCTCATCGACGATCTCCTGGACTATTCCGCGGCGCAGGCGGAGCTCGGCAAGACCGTCGGCGACGATTTCCGCGAGGGCAAGATCACGCTTCCCGTGGTGCTCGCCTTCGAGCGGGCGGACGCCGAGGAGCAGCGCTTCTGGCGCCGCACCCTCGAGGACCTGGACCAGCGCGAGGGCGACCTCGAGCACGCGATCGGGCTTCTGAGGAAGCACGGGACCCTCGCTGAGACCCTCGAGCGCGCCCGCGCCTATTGCGCCGCTGCCCGCGCCGCCTTGGCGCCTTTCCGCGACTGCCCCGAAAAGCACGCCCTCGACGAAGTCATCGACTTCTGCCTGGAGCGGGGGTTCTGAGATTCCCTCTCCCGCGCGAAGCGTGGGAGAGGGTCGGGGCCCATCGCGAAGCGATGGGAGGGTGAGGGTGATGGCTAGGGACACTCTACCTCCCTCACCCTCCCGCGCTCCGCGCGGGCCCCGCCCTCTCCCGCGTTCCGCGGGAGAGGGAATCTTCTTCCCATTGCCTCGCGCCGCGGGAGCGGCTATAGCTCCCGGCCGGATCGGCTCGGAGTGTAGCTCAGCCTGGTAGAGCACCGCTTTCGGGAGGCGGGGGCCGGAGGTTCGAATCCTCTCACTCCGACCATTCGTTTGCACACATGCCAAGAATCTGCTGCGCGTCCCCAGAGCGAGAGGGGAGCCGCGAGTTTGGGTCAAAGCGATAAGCCCGCGGGCGAAGGCGGCAAGGCCAGATATTTTTGGCCAACGTTCATTATTTGCCTGGCGGGAATTTACACCGCCGCCTATCTCGTCCTCGGCGATCCCCCGGAGACGGCGGCTTTGGCCGGCATCGCGGTCGTTGCAGGCATCCTCGCCTTCATCGTCGCGGGCGTGCTGCGGGCGATGCTCGAGAAGAGAGACGGGGCGTGACGGCCTCCTCACGCAAACGAGACCGGAAGCGGAGCGCTCGGCACTTGTGAGGCGCTTGGTGCTCGCCGATAATGCCGGCCGCGATAAAAATCGGCGTTCCGAACCGGCTTCATGCGCACCTTTCTCAGCCTCTGCGCGGCGCTTTGCCTGGCGCTCGCGAGCGCCCTCTCCGCCCACGGCGCCGAAACCGGCACCCTCACCATCACGGTCTACGGCGACAGCCTCGGCGACGGCGTCTGGGAGGGGCTCTACCTGCTGCTGCGCTCCGACAGGCAGGTGCGGGTGCAGCGCCATTCCCAGCTCGGCGCGGGCCTGACACGGCCCGATTTCGACGCCTGGCTCAAGAGCCTCGGGAGCGAGCTCGAGAAGACGCCGCCGGACGTCGCGGTCTTCATGGTCGGCGCGAACGATCAGCAGGGCGTCCGCGACGAGAACCGCATCGGCTACGTCTTCGCGAGCGAGGGCTGGCAGCAGGTCTACGGCGACCGCGTCGATGCCGTGATGGCGGAGTTCCGCGGCCGCCGCATACCCACCGTCTGGCTCGGCCTCCCGGTCATGCGCAAGGCCGAGTACAACAGCGGCGCGCGCGTGCTCGATGCGATCTTCGAGGCCGCGGCCGAGCGCAATCACGTTACTTTCGTGCCGCTGGCGGGCGCTTTCACCGACGCCGCCGGAAATTTCGTCGTCTACATCCACGATGGCGAGCATCGCTACCACCAGGTGCGCGCCGAGGACGGCATCCACTTCACGACCTACGGCTATCAGCTGATCGCGGAGAAGGTTTGGCCGAAGATCCAGCAGCAACGGGAAGCGGCGCGCGCGAGCGCGGCAACGCCCTGAGGGCCGCCGGAATCTTCCCCGCGCTCGCATTGCTGGCGGTGCTGCTCTCGGCCTGCGGCGGGCCCGCGGCCGCGCCGAGCGCTCCCGCGCCGGGCCGCGCGACCCTCGCCTCGGCGGCCGCTCCGGGAGAGATGGTGGCGGCGCTCCAGGTTGAGCCCGTCGCCAACCGGCCGCCGCCGCTTGCGGCATTCTTCCGCGCGCTCGAGCGGCTGGAGCAGCACGACGGCGCCCCCGTGCGCATCCTCCAGCTCGGCGACAGCCACACCGCCGGGGACTATTTCCCGGGCGAGCTCCGCGCCCGCTTCCAGCAGCGCTTCGGCGACGCAGGCCGCGGCCTCATGCAGCCGGGGATTCCCTTCCGCGGCATCCGCCAGGCCGAGATTCATCTCGCGCAGACGGGACGCTGGACCTATCGCAACAGCTTCACCCATCCCGAGGAGGGACCCTACGGGATCGCGGCCTTCAGCGCCGAGAGCCGCGGCGCCGGCGCAACGTTGAGCGTCGAGTCCTCTGACGCCGAGGGCTTCGATCGCGTGGAGGTCGCTTATCTCCGCCAGCCCAAGGGCGGCGCTCTCGACATCGAGGTCGACGGCAAGCGCCTGCGCCACATCGCGACCGGAGGGACCGAGCATTTCCAGCGCGTGACGATCGCCGTCCCGAAGGGAAGCCGCGGCCTGCTCCTCCGCGCCGCCGACAAGCGTCCCGTGCGCATCCTCTCCTGGAGCATCGAGCGCCATACAGGCGGCGTCACCGTCGCGGGCTTCGGCGTCAGCGGCGCGAGCATCGGCCTCGTGCAGAAATGGTCGCCGGAGATCGTCGCCGACGAGATCAAGCACCTCAATCCCGCGCTCATCATCCTCGCCTACGGCACCAACGAGGGCTTCCTCGAGGACTTCGACGAGGGGAGATACCGCGAGACGGTGGCGGCGGTGCTCGACTTCATCCGTCGCGCGGCGCCTTCGGCCTCGATCCTGGTGCTGGGACCGCCGGACGGCCAGCATCTCGTGCCGGCCGCCTGCTACAGCCGGCGCGGCAGCGGCGCCGAGGCGACCTGCGTGCGCGGCTCCGGCGCGAGCGGCAGCGGCTGCACTTGGGTGACGCCGCGGGCGCTCGGCACGGTGCGCGAGATCGAGCGGGAGGAGGCAAAGCGGGTGGGAGCGGCGTTCTGGGATTGGGCCGCGATCATGGGCGGCGACTGCGCGATGCATCAGTGGGGGCTTCTCGATCCTCCGCTGGGGCGCGCGGATCACATCCACATGACCGCGGCCGGCTACGCCAAGAGCGCGGACGCGCTCTTCCGCGAGCTCATCGAGGCCTACGACGCCTACCACGCGAGCGAGCAGCGCCGGATGCCGCCGAAGCGGACGCGGCCGTGACGGCGACCCGCGCGCGACGCCCCCTCACCCCAACCCTCTCCCCGTAGGGGAGGGAGAGCGCACGAGATGCTGTTCCCCACCCTGAATTTCGGGCTCTTCTTCCTCGCGGTATTCTTCGCGGCCTGGCTCGCGGCGCGCTGGCCGGATCTCCGTGTGTGGCTGCTGGTCGCCGCGAGCTATTTCTTCTATGCCTTCTGGGATTGGCGCTTCATGGCGCTGCTCTTCGGCAGCAGCGCGCTCAACTACCTCGGCGGGAGGGCAATCCGCCGCCTCGAGGCACCCAGAGCGCGGAAGCTCGCGCTCATCGCGACCGTCGCGCTCAATCTCGGCGTGCTCGGGGTCTTCAAGTATTTCAATTTTTTCGCGGACAGCCTCAACGCGCTGCTCTTCGCGCTGGGATCGGAGCGGGAGCTGCCCTATCTCGACGTGGCCTTGCCCGTGGGCATCTCCTTCTTCACCTTCCACGGCATCTCCTACGTCGCGGACCTCTATCGCGGCGCGCTCATGCGGCCCGCGCCCTTCGCGCATCTCATGCTCTACATCTCGTTCTTCCCGCAGCTCGTGGCGGGGCCGATCGTGCGCGCCTCCTTGTTCCTGCCGCAGATCGACGCGCGCCCCGATACGCAGTCGATCGCGACGACGGGCCCCTTCCTGCTGATCGCGGGCGGTCTCTTCAAGAAGGTCGTGCTCGCGAACTACCTCGCGACCGATCTCGTCGACGGCGCCTTCTTCGATCCCGCGCGCCTCGGCGCCGGTGATCTCCTCCTCGCGATCTACGGCTATGCGCTGCAGATCTACTGCGACTTCAGCGCCTACACCGACATCGCGATCGGCGTGGCGGCGCTTTTGGGCTTCAGCTTCCCGCAGAATTTCAACCAGCCCTATCGCGCGCTCGGCCTCCAGGATTTCTGGCGCCGCTGGCATATCTCGCTCTCGACCTGGCTGCGCGACTATCTCTACATATTCACGCTCGGCGGCGACACCGGCGACCGGCGGCGCTATCGCAATCTCTTGCTGACGATGCTCCTGGGCGGCCTCTGGCACGGCGCGCGCTGGACCTTCGTCACCTGGGGCGCGCTCCACGGCCTCGCCCTCGTCCTCGAGCGCGCGATCCGCGAGCGCTTCCGCGACCGCCCCCGCCTCGGGCCCCTCGGGCGCGGCCTCGCGACCGCCGCGACCTTCCACTTCCTCTGCCTCACCTGGATCTTCTTCCGCGCCCCCGACTTCGAGCACGCCTTCCTCTACCTCGAGGGCTTCACGCGGCTCTCGGCCCCGGTGACGCTCGCGAGCCCCTTCGTCTTGCTCCTTGTGTTCGGCACACTCGCCGCCCAATTCCTCCCCGCCGACCGCGTCGAGCGTCTCGAAGCCCTCCTCGCCCGCGCCCCCATGCTCCTCCAAGGCGCCCTCCTGGGATTCGCCATCGTCGCGATCGACAGCTTCGGCTCCGCGGGCGTCGCCCCCTTCATCTATTTCCAGTTCTGAAGCGCCGAACCATGTCCATGCCCCCGCCCGCCCGCGACATCATGGCCCCCGCAAGAACGGTTCCCTTGGGTCGAGCCGCAACGGCCGTTCTCAGTGCCACGGTCGTCTCGCTCTGCCTCGGCTCGCAAGCCCTCCTCGACTGGGCGACCGCGCTTCCCATCAACCGCGCGAGCGACGCCGCGCTCTCGGGCGCGACGGCGTGGCACGAGGCCATGGAGCGAATGGAAATTAGGGTGATTGCGGAGGAATTGAAGGCTGGATTTCGAAAAATGCAGAATTGGAGATTGAGAGACACTAGCGCTGGGGATCGCACGGGCCTGGTATCGAATTCCGTCACGTGGGCTTGTAAGTCCCGTCGGCCAAACCCTCCAGAGCCATTCGGGCCCTCAGCCGAAACAAGCCCGGCGGCCCGTCACCAAGTTTCTGAAGCGCGGCGTACGCCTCATCGTGAGTAACGGCAAGGAGCTGATGAGCAGCATTGAGACGTACCTGAGGATTCGCGTGCTGCAAGAGCGGGACTAACGCGTTGCGCGCCTCGACACCACGAGCGCGCAGCACATCCGAGATCGCATGGGTTGCCCTGTAGAGCCGATTATATTCTCGAGCGGCGATCGCAACGTCCTCTTCGTAATGCGCCGTCGATTGCTTCACTGAGAGAGCTATGTACCTCGCCACGAGGTCCGCAGTTTTGACGCTGTCCAGAGCTTCACTTTTCATTTCACGATCCCCAATTTCCTCAGCGCTTTCAGTCCGAAATCGAATTGCTCTTCGAAGCTCTTGCCTTTGAGATATTCCCGAGGCGTTAGGCCGCCCAGCTCCTCTAGCGTGGTCTGATAGTAGCTCTGCACATCCTTATGTCGGTAGTACGGAATGCGGACGATATTTTCCGGACTCTGGATCTGATCTTGATCGAGAAAATCATTTTGCCTACCCTGCTCTACGATGTGATGGTCCTCATAACCGGGATGTGGCCCCTTGATCCGAGCGTTGGCTGAAAGCTCTTCATATGTCTTCGGCGGGTCGAAATACGATTCTATGTTGGCATATTGATCGGCCAACCAACCTGCCGCGTCGACCATCCGAGCGATTGCATGGACAGCGGCCATATTGCCCATCGCGAAGGTCGCTGCGAGCGCGTCGGCGACCGAACGTCCCCATGGATATGTTCTATCTGGCCGCTCCGCAGGTAGCGGCGGCACCAGCGGATTTGGTACATGCGCCTCGGACTCAATCTCCTCCGGCGGATTGTTGTGGCCTATGCCGGGTGACTCGGCCTCCTCAGGAGCGGTTGGCTTGGGCGGGCTAGGGGCCGAACGGCCGGCCGGACGTCGGGGCGGTCGGGGCACCGGCGGCTTGCGCAGCAGCCTGGGAAGCAAACGGCGAATGATCTCGGTGAAAATCCGAACGGGTGCCTGAACCGGCACGAGAAGCGAGCCGCTTCCGTCTCGTGGCCGGAACCACCCTCCGTGCCCTTCGTCCGAGTGCGCAGGCCAGCGCGGATGAAGGTCGGGAACCCAGACCTTGAGGATCGCTTCCGCTTCCTGGAGGCGCGTGAGTGCCGCGCGGTCGGGAAGCGCGGGCAGACGCAGGTGAAGCGCGGCGAGCGACGCTTTCGTCCACTCGCCGGCGGTCATCCATTCCGCGATCCGCTCGAGCTTCCGGTAGATCGGAAACGCATCGATTTCTCGGCCATAGCCGACGCTCAGGATCGCGTTGGTCTCGAAGAGCGAGCGCGCTCGGTATCGCGCGCGGCCGTCCCGATCGCTCGAGCGTCGGATCAGCGGCGAGTTGGGGCCGAGCGAGAGGCCCTCGGCATCGCAGCAGAGGCCGAGCGGCGGCGCGCCGTCCGGCGGCCGTCGCGGCCACAGGCGGATATGCTGAATGTGCATGCGATGCCTCCGGCGCCGCGGCGCCTGGGCCGTGGCGTCGTTCTTGTGGAATGACGGGAAGCGAGGAGGCTGCTACGTCCGACAGGCGCGGAGCTCAGCGCGCAGCACCGCGTAATCCTTCAGCATCTCTTCGATCGCGCTCCCCTGCGGCAGCAGGGTCAGCTCCTCCGCGGCGCGGGCGCGGAAGCCCGCGTCGTAGGCGCGGAGCGGCGGGCAGTCGCTAGAAATCGTCGGCGTGCAGCCGGCCAATGAGATCGTCGCGAGTAACGGGGCGATCCTGAGCAGCCCTGAGCTCCGCATCCTTCACCTCGCTGTCATGGGTGGCGAGGCGCCCGCGCTCGGCTGCGGCACCTTGCCGATAGAAGAAGAAAAGGGCGGCGCCGACCGCCAAAGCCGCAACGGCGCCGCCGACGAGGAAACAGCTCACGGGGCCTTCGCCTCGGGGAGGAGGAACCCCAGGAGGGACGCGACGGCGATGCCGGCATCAGCGACGTGCTGCCAGAGGCCGGGGTCGACGCCGACGTGGACGCCCGCGAGGAGCGCCGCGATCGCGGCCCAGGTGCTGGCCTCGCCGAGGCGCTTGATCAGATAGCTTGCGATGGTCATGAAAGTGCTCCGTTGCTCGGGGTTGATGAGATCGAGATCAGGACTTGGGCGGAGCGCTCGCGGCGGCGAGCGCGGAGGCGCCCTCGGGTGACGCGCGGATCGCCTGCTTCACGGCATTGGCGCCGGCGATCACGGTCGCGGTCGCGGTCGCGGCATCCGTCACCTCGGGCGCGCTGCAGGCGGCATCGACGACGCTCATCGCCTCCCGCTCCGCGTCCTCGGCCTTGGCGACCGTCGAGGAGACGGCGGCGAGGCCCTGGAACACCGCGTTGAGCGTCGCGGCGTTGCCGCATTCCATGCGCAGGTCCTCGACCGTCGCGACGTAGCCCGCGGCGAGCTTCCGCGCGATGTCGTCGGCCCCTTGCTTGAAGGCGACGACCCAGGCACGGGTGTCGTCGATCACCTTCCGGGTGCCGGCGTCGAATTTCTGGATCTCGGCGGGCGTGCAGGCGGCGAGCGCCAGCAGAAATGCTCCGGCCGCGCAGGCGCGCGGCCGCACGCTGAACGTGCTGAACATGCGGGGTCTCCTGAATTGCAGTGGGGAGTTAGGCTCAGCCGGGATGGCTGAGCTTCAAGGCAAGGGTGACGAGTAGGCTCGCCATGCCGAGAATCACGGTGCCTGCGGCGGAGATCACGAGGATCTCGAGCCGGCTCACGCGCCGCGCGGTGTCCTGGAGCATCGCGAGGATGTTGGCGTAGCGCTCGGCGCAGACGGCCTCATGGACGCTGAGCCGGGGATCGGCGAGGACGAGCTCGTCGCCGACGTCGGAGGGCGATGTCATGGCGGGGAACTCCAGGGGGCGGGAGGCGCTAGAGCCGCGCGTCGGCAACGAGATGAAGCGCGAGGCGCTGGCCAGCCGAGGACCCCGACGGGCACGTGAGGTTGAACGGCACCGCCCACTCCGATGCGCCCACCGCATCGACGGCCGAGCCCGAGCAGTCCGTGCCGGTGTCGAGATTCCGCGCCTGGGCGTTGCCGGCGCTGGGGTTGAAGAGGGTGACCGTGGGCGCCTTGATCATGCGCACCGGGAGCGTCCAGAGATTGCCCTTCTGCGCGGCGGAGGCGCCGACGCCCTGGGTGAGGACGAGCGCGCCCGCGGTGCCGGCGTTCTGCGCCGAAGATGCGGCGAGCGGGAAGGTCTTGGCGTAGTAGCGCTGGCAGCGCTCGAGCTCGTCGCCGATGTGCGCCGGCGCGAAGTCGCTCGCGACCTGGCCGCCCTCGATCTGCACGTCCGCGATGCGGAGGCTCCTCGCGGAGAGGCCCGCGGGCATGCCGAAGTCGAGCTCGACGCAGAGTCCGTTCACGCCGTTCGGGAGATTATCGACGCGGATCGCGTTGGCGGCGCCCTCCCAGACGAGCCGCGTCACCGCGCCCGAGGACAGGTTGATCGCGTTCCCCGCGACCGAGCCGGTCATGGAGGAGAAATTGTCCTGCGCATCGGCCGAGAGGATCTTGGGCGTCACCGCCACCGCGGCGCCGCTGTCCTGGTAGGCGAGGCAGGAGATCGAGACGTAGCTATTCGCCGGGGCGGAGACGGGATACTTGAAGGGTGCCGCGCCGTTCACGATGTCGCGGCAATTCGCGCTCTCGATTTTGGTGCGGAGCCCGATCGCGACGGCGCCCGTGGTCCCGAGGCCCGAGGTGCCGAGCGCGACGCCGCCGGGAAAATTCGCGTCCGCGATCTGCCCGAAGCTGCCGGAGGCGGCGCTCGTCGCCATCCGGAACTCCCACATGTCCAGCGCGTACTGCCAGGACGTCGAGATCGCGACGGCCGCGACGAGCTGATTGATCCGGCACTGGCCATTGACGTTGCGGCGCTTGCCCCAGATCCCCGCGAGAGCGGCGGTGGTGGCGTCGAGGCCGGCTTTGTAGGCGGAGCCGGTCTGGCTCGTCGCGTCGGTGCGCTGCTGCGGCATCAGCCGCCTCCGCCGCCGCTCGAGGGCGGCGGGCAGTCGGGCGTCGAAGTGGTCGACACGCTTGTGACGCGGCCGTCGGCCCCGATACTGATTCCCCCAAGAGCCGTGCCGGCGCCGCATGACGGGACGAAGATGCCGTAGCTCCCGGCCGACACACCCGAGGGGGCGAGGCTGGGATTCGGATAGGTCCCCGCGAGCGAACCGCCAGCGGCGCCGGTCGGGCTGAACGAGGTGGGCGCGCCGATCAAATCGCTGTACTGACCCGTAGTGGCGACCACCGCGAGCGAGGTGGGCGTCCACATGCTCGTGCCGCCCACGAAGACCAGCGCCTGCCCGTTCGCGGGCGCGGCCGAGGAGACGGCGCGGCCCTGGATCTTGCCGACGCTGTTCGCGCCGAGCCCGCCCGTGACGTCGCCGCCGAGCCCGAGGCTCGGGAGGTTGCTCAAGTCGTTGTAGGACCCGCTCGACGCGACGGGCGCGAAGCCGAGCGCGGCTTTCGCCGTGGCGGCACTCCCGTCCGTGCCGAAGAGGCAGGTCAGATACGAGACCATGTTGGTGAGCGAGGTCTTGAACTGACCCTGCGTCACCGTGGCGCCGGTG
>Ga0335085_10001132_pt1 | contig 61456 bp, 54 predicted proteins | sample Lox_Sample_45_FD_206712 | JGI IMG/M metagenome (GOLD analysis project Ga0335085, IMG submission 206712) | Soil microbial communities from Loxahatchee National Wildlife Refuge, Florida, United States - Lox_Sample_4.5 | ecosystem: Environmental > Terrestrial > Soil > Wetlands | place: USA...
TCCCAGCGTGGCCAACAGGAGGACCGAGGTAACCAGGATGTCCAGGGGGGCCGCGATCTGCACACGCAGCGCGGCGGCGAGGTAGATCGCGATGGCCACGCTGACCCGCCCCAGATAGACAAACCGGAGCAAGGTCCGAGGGGTGGGGATTGCCGACCTTTTGCGAGTCCCGAAGAGCCACGGCACGGAGGCAAGTATTGGAAGAGGTGTCGCAAAATGCAAGACTTGGGGGAAGAGAAAGGGGGGGGCCATGGCCCCCCCCTGCTCCGTGCTCCCTGCTCGGTGCTTCCCGGCCTTACTGCACCGCGTTCACCATGTCGAAGATTGGCAGGTACATGGCCACCACCATACCGCCGACGATCACGCCCAGCACGACGATCATGATCGGCTCCATGAGCGACAGCAGGGCGCTCACGGCGGCGTCGACCTCTTCATCGTAGAAGTCGGCGATCTTGGAGAGCATCTCGTCCAGGCCGCCGGTCTGCTCGCCGACGGCGATCATCGAGATGACCATCGGGGGGAACACCTTGGACTTGGAGAGCGGGGCGGAGATGGTCTCGCCGCCGGCGATCGACGCGCGTGACTCCATGACGGCGTTATGGATGACCATGTTGCCGGCGGTGCGGGCCGTGATTTCGAGCCCGTCCAGGATCGACACGCCGGAGGAGATGAGGGTGCCGAGCGTCCGGGTAAAGCGCGACACCGCGGATTTCCGCAGCACGTCGCCCAGCACCGGCGCCTTGAGCAGGATGGCGTCGATCTGGAGCCGGCCCTGGGCCGTCTTGTAGTAGCGGTTGATGGCGAAGACGATGAGCCCGATCACGGCCCCGATGAGCCACCAGTACCCCTTGAGGATGCTGCTCATCCCGATCACGATGCGGGTGGGGAGCGGCAGCTCGAGCTGGACCGACGCGAACATGTTCTGGAAGGTCGGGATGACGAAGATCAGCAGCACGGCCACCGCGATGACCGCGACCGACATGATGACGGCCGGGTAGATCATCGCACCTTTGACCTTGCGCACGATGGCGTCGTTCTTTTCCAGGAACTGGGCGAGGCGGTTCAGGATCGTGTCCAGGATACCGCCGGCCTCGCCCGCGGCGACCATGTTGACGTAGAGGTCGGCGAACGCCCGAGGGTGCTTGCGCAGCGCGTCGGCCAGCGTCTGGCCCGACTCGACGTCATAGACCACCGCGCGGGTGACCTCCGCCAGCGCCTTGTTCTCGGTCTGCTGCGCCAGGATGTCGAGCGCCTGGACGAGGGGCAGCCCCGAGTTGATCATCGTCGCGAACTGCCGCGTGAAGATGACGATGTCCCGGGTCTTGATCCCGGGTTTGAACATCCCCCCCAGGCTGAGGGCCTTGGGCTGCTCGCGGATCTGCACGACCACCAGGCGGTTTTTCCGCAGGTGGGCGACGACGTCGTCCTTGGACGGCAGGTCGATCTGATCCTTGATCAGATCCCCTTTCAGGTTCCGCGCGGTGTACTCGAAGACTGGCATAACGCGTCCTCCCGAGCGCTCTTACCGCCGGGCGGCGACTTTCGCCGCCCCGGCATGCGGGCCGGAGCCCGTTCCTTCGCGGTCGTCGACCGGCGTTTCTCCGATCATCCGGAGAAACTCATTCGGGTCGGCGGAGACCCGCAGGCACTCCTCTTTGACGACGTCCCGGCTCATGTACAGGGTATAGAGGGCGTCGTTCAGCGTCTGCATGCCGTGTTTCTTGCCCGCCTGCATCGAGGAGTAGATCTGGTGCACCTTGTCGTCCCGGATCAGCGCCCGGATGGCGGGCGTGCACACCATGATCTCGGCCGCCATGACGCGGCCGCGCCCCTTGGCCTTCTGGAGCAGCGTCTGGGTGAGCACGCCTTCGAGCACGAAGGCCAGTTGGGCCCGGATCTGTGGCTGCTGATGCGACGGGAAGATATCGATGATGCGGTTGATCGTCTCGGCCGCGGAATTGGTGTGCAGGGTGGCGAGCGCCAGGTGCCCGGTTTCGGCGATCGTGAGCGCCGCCTGCGTCGTCTCGAGATCGCGCATTTCGCCCACCAGCACGACGTCGGGGTCCTGCCGCAGCGCGTACTTGAGCGCCGCCGCGAAGGAATTCGTGTCGGTCCCGACTTCGCGCTGGTTGACGATGCACGACTGATGGCGGTGGATGAATTCGATCGGATCCTCCACCGTGATGATGTGCCCTTTCACTTCCTTGTTGATCTTGTCGATCATCGCGGCGAGCGTGGTGCTCTTGCCCGAGCCGGTGGGGCCGGTCACGAGGATCAAGCCGCGCGGCTTTTCCACCAGCTTGGCGGCGATCGGGGGCAGACCCAGCTCGTCGAAGGTCTTGACCGTGAAGGGAATCTGGCGGATGACGAGCGAGACGCAGCCGCGCTGCTTGAAGCAGTTGCCGCGGAAGCGCGCGAGGTTCTGGATCCCGAACGAGAAATCGAGCTCGTTTTCCGTCTCGAAACGCTTCTTCTGATTCTCGGTGAGCACCGAGTAGGCGAGCGACAGCGTGTCCTTGGGGGTGAGCACGTCTTCCACCGAGGAGTTCGTGATGTCGCCGTCCACCCGGATCTTGGGGCGCTCGCCGGCCACGATGTGGAGGTCGGACGCGTCCTTTTCGATCATCTCTTCGAGCAGGGCCCGAAGGTTTATCGGCATACGTGCGTCTCCTTCAACCCGCGGCGGTTTCCTTGACGACTTCCTCGAGCGTAGTGACGCCCCGTTTGACCTTCACCATGCCGTCCATGCGCAGCGTCAGCATCCCTTCGCCGACCCCGGTTTCCCGCAGCTCCTCGGTGGACGCGCCCTTCAGGATCGCCCGCCGCAGCGCCGAGGTCAGCAGCATCACCTCGTACAGCCCCTGCCGGCCCTTGTACCCCGTGCCGTTGCAGGTGTCGCAGCCCGCCCCCTTGAAGAAGGGGCCCTCGTCGCGGCTGATCCCGAAAGCATGCATCTCTTCGTCGGTGTAGTTGTGCTCCTGCTTGCAATCGACGCAGATCCGGCGCACCAGCCGCTGCGCGACGATCAGGTTCACCGCGCTCGCCACGTTGAACGGCTCGATGCCCATGTCCACCATCCGGGTGATGGTGGAGGGCGCGTCGTTGGTGTGCAGCGTGGACAGCACCAGGTGGCCCGTGAGCGCCGCCTTGATCGCGATCGAACCGGTTTCCAGGTCGCGGATCTCGCCCACCATGATGATGTTCGGATCCTGCCGCAGGAACGCCTTCAGCGCCGCCGCGAAGGTCATCCCGACCTCGTTGCGGACCAGCACCTGATTGATCCCCATCAGGTTGTACTCGACCGGGTCCTCGGCGGTCATAATGTTCACTTCGATCGTGTTGATCTTGGACAACGCCGAGTACAGCGTCGTCGTCTTCCCCGACCCCGTGGGCCCCGTCACCAGCACCATCCCGTAGGGGTTGAGGATCGCTTTCATCAGGTCGGCTTCGGCCTTGGGCTCGAACCCGAACTTCGAGAGATCGAAGGTGAGGTTCCCCTTGTCGAGAATCCGCAGCACGATCTTCTCGCCGAACAGCACCGGCAGCGTCGACACGCGGAAATCGATCACCCGGGAACCCATCTTCAGCTTGATGCGGCCATCCTGGGGGACCCGGCGCTCGGCGATGTTCAGCTGCGCCATGATCTTGACGCGCGAGGTCAGCGCCGCGCGCATTTTCACCGGCGGCTTCATTACTTCCTGCAGGGCCCCGTCGACCCGGTAGCGCACCCGCATCTCGTGCTCGAACGGCTCGATATGGACGTCGGAGGCGCCGCGCTTCACCGCGTCGGTCAGCAGGGTGTTGATCAGCTTCACGACGGGCGCATCCTCGGCCAGATCCGTCGCCTTGACGTCCTCCTCCTGCTGCTCCTCGACGACTTCGACGTCGGCCTCTTCGGCCTCCATGCTCTTGAGGAGGTTCTGCAGCTGGGCGTCGGACTGCTGGTAGTAGCGCTCGATCGCGTTCTTGAGCGTGTACTCCCCGGCGATCACCGGGAAGATGTCGCAACGGGTGATGAACTTGATGTCCTCGATCGCCGTCACGTTGTTCGGGTCGGCGATCGCCACCGTGAGGGTGCGCCCCTCCCGCTTGAGCGGGAGCACGGTGTGCTTGTTGGCGATGTCGGGCGGAATCAGCTTGATGATCTTCTGGTCGACCTCGAAGCGGGAGAGGTCGACGGCGGGCATCCGGTACTGCCGGGCCAGCATCTTGGTGATCTCGGTCTCCTCGATAAAACCGAGCTTCACCAGGGTATAACCGAGGCGCATCCCCGTGTTTTTCTGCTCCGCCAGGGCCTTCCGCAGCTGGTCCTGGGTAATCAGGCCGTCGCGGACGAGGATGTCACCCAGTTTGTCAGGGGTAGCGGCTGCTGTGGCCGTACGCAACTCGTTGAAATTGAATGATCTAAGTTATTCCTCCCTCCCCTCCTGTCAAGGCAGCGGCGGAACAAACCCCGAAAATGAAACGCAGGGACGCAACAGGTCGAGCAGCTTGGCACCGAGGCCGGGCACGCTGTCGAGCGCCGCGAGCGAGGTGAACGCCCCGTGCGCGTCGCGCCACGCGACGATGCGTTGCGCGAGCGCCGGCCCGACGTGCGGCAACCGCGTCAACTCGACGGCGTCCGCCCGGTTCACATCCACCCGCTCGCCGGGCGCGAGCGGCCGGGAGAGCCGGGCGGACTGCCGCGCGGTCGCCGCGATGGCGCCCGGCGGCGGCGTGTCGCTCGCCACGAGCCGCACATCCCCCGGCGCGGCGTCGGGCCGGGGAGCGAGCGCGAACCGCGCGGCCCCGCCCGCCAAGGCGAGCACCGAAAGCAGCAGCGCCGCCCGCCGGTCGTCCATGTCCTGAGACTAACGGGTCGCTCCCGGAGCGACGGCATCCGACGTACGCGTCGAGGGCTGGAAAAACGCGGTTCCCGAGTGCGGAATGGGAGTGGGGAGTGTCGAACATTCGTACCGGTCATGCGCGCGCCCGTGGCTCTCCGGGCTGTTCCGCACGCTCCACTCCCACTCCGCACTATCTCAGCAGCGCCACCGCCACATCGCCCACGATCTGGAGCGACGCGGCGCTCACCTTGTCGATCGTGTCTTCGGTCGTGTGCCAGGGGGGGTAGTCGAAATCGACCACGTCGATGGCGTGGATCCCCGCGTGCTGCAGGCTGACATGGTCGTCGATCAGGGTGTAACGGACCTGGGGCACGAACACCCGTCCGTACCCGAGCTCGCTCGCCGCGCGCCAGACCCGGTCGACCACCTCCGGGGCGCCCGCCTGGGAATTCCCCTCGATGTAGATCTGGAGGTCCTTGTCGCCCACCATGTCGAAGAGCACCGCGTAGAGCGGCGGGTACCCGGCCGGCTGGTGCGCGGCAAACCAGCGTGAGCCGATCAGGACGTCGTTCGAGTCGGCGAAGTTGCCGTAGTCCTCGCCGTCGACGAAGAGCAGGTCGACGCCCAGGGCCGACGGCTTGGCCTTGAGCGCGTCGGCGACCCCGAGGAGCACCGCGACCCCCGAAGCGCCGTCGTCCGCTCCCGGCACCGGCTGGCGTTGCTGGGCCAGGTTCTGGCTCTTATCGGCGGTGGGCCGGGTGTCCCAGTGCGCCAGGTACAGGACGCGCTCGGCCGCGGCGGGGCGGAAGCGGGCGAGGAAATTGCGCAGCCGCAGCGTCTGCCCGTTGTGGGTCACGTGCCGGATTTCCTGCACGATCACCGTGTCGGCTCGGGCCCGGAGCTCGCGCTCGAGCCAGTCTCCCTCCCGTTCATGCGCCGGCGTCCCGGGAATGCGGTATCCGAACTGCACCTGCTGCTGCAGGTAGGTAAACGCGCGTGCCCCGTCGAACTCGCGCGTGCGGGCCCGGGCCTGGCAGGCCAGGATCGAAAGCAGCGCGCCGGGACCGAGGCCTAGCAGGCATTTCATGCTCCAGGTCATCGCATCTGTCCCGCGCTGGCGTGGAACTGGATAAAGGCGGTAAACACGAGTTGCGACGTCTTGCTATTGGTCTGCAGTTCTTCGTTGATAAGATAGGCGGCCTGTAGTCCAGCGCTGAGTGAGGGGGGGAAGCTCGTATCCATGGTGAGTTGCGCCTGGGACTGCCGGCTATCCACATAGGATGTGCAGGCGGATTGACCCACCGGCTGAAGGCAGGTGGTCTGCTCGGTGATCGAGTAGCGCGCCGTGGTGCGGATATCCCCCCGCATACGGAACAAGGCGGCGGGGGGACGCCAGGCGAACGAAAAGGTCACGTTCTGATTCTGGCGATCGTCGTGCGTGACATTGGCAGCCTGCGTCACGTCGCTCCGCACGAAGGACGCATCGAACGAGGTGAGGATGCCGTGAAACCACGACAGCGTCAGGGACGGTCCAAGACTGTGCTCCACCGTCGCGGTCTGGCTTGCGCCATTCTCCGATCCCGCGAATCCGGGGGAGTTGGTATTGGCCGACCGCTGCCGGGCGGCGAGCTGCGCGGTGATCCCGGACAGGGCCCGGGAAAGAAAAGTGCCGGCCGGCGCGAAGCTCCACGATAAGATGCCGGACGGCCACTCACGGCTATGGGTCGTGAGCGGCACTTGCTCCTTGCCGCGCAGGAGCCAGGAGAGCCCGTCCTGGCTCTGGTAGTTCACGTTGAGGCGGAAGCCGACGGGCAGCACCAGGCTGGTCACGGCGGTCGTGACCCCGGTGCGGGTGGCAGCGTTGGCGAGCGTCCCCTCCTGACTGCGGAGGGAGGAAAACCCAAGGAGCCCGAGTTGGTAGGCGAGAGAGGGGGCGGCCGCCGTCCGACTGTAGCTCGACGTGTTGGTCTGCAGATAGCTGACATCCACGACGGTCACCCGGTCCAAGACCCCGGTCACTCCGCTCGAATCGCCAAAGAGCCTGCGGCTCAGCGCCCCCAGGTCGAATTGCGCCCCGAGATCCAGGCGCTGGGAGTTCGCGTAACCGACCGGCAAATGGAAAGCGCCGGCGGTATCGCCGACATCCCGCACCGGCGTCCGCCCGTTGGGATCCCGGTTCAGCGCGAATGATGTACTGAGCGACGCCCGAGGGCGGAGCCACACCGTTCCGGCCGGCTGGATCCCCAGGTACGTCGTCACGTCCCGCTGCGTTTCGAATCCGATGTTGGTGCCGAACAAGGTCTTGCTGGCCTGATGGGTCAGAATGCCCATCGTCGTGGAGTCGCCGTAATCCCGCAGGTCCCGCGTCGATCCCGCATCCAGGCGCAGCTGTGTGCCTGGAAGCGGGACGAACGTCAGGCCGCCGGAGTTGCGCCAGAAGCGCTGGAGCGAGCGTGCCGGGATCAGATTCGAGTCGCTCGGCTGCGCCACCGGCACGGTGTAGTTGGTCAGCAGACCGTCCGAGCCCGTGAGACCGGAATGGAAACGCAGCGAGGCGGGACTCCAGCGCAGGCGGACGGCTGGGAGACCGGGCACATGCAGCGGAACCGATGTGGCTCCCGGCACAATCACATAGTCGAGCTGGCCGCTGAAGGTTGACGCCGATGCCTCGGAGAGGCTCGACCGCGAGTCGCCGGTCGTGTAGTTCCCGGTGAGCGAGAGCGGATCGTACAACCATCGCCCCAGAGCCGTCATCGAGCGATGCACGTGGCGAATCGTGAGACCCAGAATGCTGGCCGTGGACAGCGGTGTCCGGAGACCCGGGAGCCCCGAGGCGAGCACGTCGGTCCCGGCGAGGTAGAACGGACTACTCGTCGTGCGCGCGAAGCTCACCGTCAGCGGCGCGGACAGTCCCCAGCTCGCGGGCGTAAGCCGGTCCAGGTGCATGGTCGCCACCCCGGCGAGCGCGTTGTTTCCCTGGTACGTCGGGTCCTCTCCCAGCTGGCGGAAGTTGGCCCCCGTCTGGGTCAGGCCGAGGGCGACGTCCAGCAAGTCCGCCGCGGTAAGGCTGAGGTTGAGGGCCCCGGCGGCGCCGGCGTCGTCCACGACGTCGGAAAGCCGAATGTCGTCCACCCAAACCTCCGCCTGGGGAATGAAGACCTTGTCGGCGACGCGGATGATCCCGACGGCCAGTTCCTGAACCGCCGCCAGGTTGGGAGGGGAAAGCCCAGGATCACGAATGTGGGCGATGTAGGGTCCCTCGCACATGACATACGCGGTGTCGTGAGGGACGATGGTGGAATCCGGACATCCCGCGTAGACGTGGGGCGTATCCCCCCTCAACCACGCTTGCTCGATCAGCGCCCGCAGAGACAACCATCGATCGAACCGCATGACGACCTCCGGTTCCCAGGAGCTGGTTCGAGCCGGCACATGATAAAGATAGAAGTTGTCCGCGTCCTTCCCCACCTTGAAGTAGAACTCGAGATCGTGATCCTCCCAGCCGGGGCCGCGCCCGCGGGCCCAGGCATGAAGCGTCCGATACTTGAGCAGGTTCTTGTCGCCCTCGGCGCCGAACCGCGTATAGGCTTCCGCATGCTGGCCCTGCTCGAGCCCGGTCGTGACCAGCCGCAAGGACTGCTCGTTGATCTGCGTCGAGGTGACCTGCAGCCCCGCGCCGGCCTGTGACGCCGCGTTGGTGACGCCCGGGGGGGGCGTATACCCCAGATCACGATCGACCGTCCCGACAATCGAAGCGACGACCGACCCTGCCCCGGTCCCCTGCTCTCCCGCGATCCCCGGAATGGGCGTATCGGCGCGTTTCAGCCATGAGGCGCCGACCAAATTGAGGCCGGAAAGAGCGAAGTAGATCTGGGGGTCCGGCTGTCCCGGGGAGGCGGTCTCGGGAGCGAGCACGGTGATCCGCACGGATTGCACCTGGCGCAGGTTCGGCAGTCCGATCTGCAGCGTATCCGCCCGGAATGGGATGCGATAGAGCCGCCACCCTGAGGCGCCTCCCCCCGGACTGGGGAGCATCCCGCCCTGCCGGACGAAGTACCGATCATCACCAATGGGAAAGACAAAGCGGACGAAGTCTTCTTGGCGTCTCACGCCGGCGAGCGTGTCCAACAGGAAGTCGCCGTCCTGGTCCTCGGTATCCGCAGCACCGTTATGTCGAGTGCAGCGGGCCCGCAAATCTCCGAACGCGTAGTACTGGAACTGGCCGTTCACCGAAGCGCTGCAGAGCGGCAAGGTGTCGATGACTTGGCCAGTGGTGGCGTTCTTGATCTGATCGACGACCCGATCTCCCAGGATGCCTTCGTCATTGATTGCCGCACTCCATGAATGCGTGATGGGATCGCGTTCGGTATCGAGCCGGCCCGCCCCCGCCAACCGCACGCCGTAGTACGTCGTATCACCCCCCGGGCTGACCGTGAAGGAATCGGGCTCGAACGCGATCGCGTCCTCGAATATCGAGCCGAAGTCGAAGAGGATGGCCGCTCCGTTCGTCTTGGCCGTTCGCTGCGCATCCTCCCACACCCAGAAGTCCAGATACTCCACGCGGGAGAGATCGAGCCCCGTGGTGCTGAGACTCTGCGTCATGGAGCGCCACCGCGTCGCCGCTCGCGCGTTCGGACCGCTCCCGGGCCGTCGCCAGTTCGGGACACCGGTTCGCGAGTCGGCAAGGCCCATCACGGTGTCGGGCTTGAGCATGATCCACAGCACCGGGGCGGCGGACTGGGTCTGGCCCACGAGGGCGATCTGCGGATCGATCTGCTGGGGGAGGAACTGCACCGGACGTCCTTGGAAGTCGAGCGGGAGGCTCTGCCAGGTCATGGCTGCCGCGTCTTGGACGTCGAAGCCGGTCGACGGAACGCCGAATGCGGTCGCCCCCCGGGCGCTGGTAGGCATGCTCCCGAATTCCCAGGTCGTCTCGACCAGTGAAATCGGTCGAGACGCGACATCCTCGAAGCTCTCCAGGTAGGCGACGCCGACCGCGTTGGGGCTGGGCTTGGAGATGGCGACCTCGCCGGACACGTTCAGGAACGACGGTGCGTCGGTGTGCACCAGGGGGATCGCGTTGGCCAGCCGCGTCAGCCATTCCGGGTGGAAGTGCAGGTCCGCATTGATGCCACCGATGAAGCTGGAAGCAGGTTCCAGACCGAGCGGCGGGCGGGTATAGGGACTCTGTTGGTTTTGGAACAACCCCGTGAAGTTGACCGCTCCGGTCGTCCCCAGGTCGTACTTCCCCGCGAACCCATAGACCGACGTCTGCGTCGCCTGAAACTGCTGCCGTTCCTCGAACTGCGCTCGGATGGTGGCGGTCCCTCCCACGCCAAACAAGGAGTCGGGATTCCGGAACACGACCTGGCCGATCGAGTAGTCGATGGTGTAATCGATCCCCCGTTGCAGCTGAGTATTGCCCAGAAAGATCTTTTCCGACCCTTCGCGGATCTGAAACGAGTTCAACGACAGCGTGCCCCGATCCCCCGAGGCGACGACATTGGCGTGCATGGCCAGGGTGAAGACCGACGGTGGCCCCTGGATCGCCAGCAGCGACCGCGGCGTGCGGTAGAGGGAATCGTTGCGCTCGTCGGGCGCGAGCAGAGCAGTGTCGGCGAAGGGAACCAGGTGCGGGAACACCACAAAGAAGTCGTGCACGGGGGCGCCCTGCTGGGGATCCCGGTCCCGTGGGAACAGGCGGTTGTACTGATCGAACGTGGTCGGGTCGTTGGCCAACGCCATCCCCAAACGCGACAGGTAGGTTTCATTCGTGGTCGCCGTGCGCTCGCGCTGGTTCACCATCAATGACAGTCGCAGCGATTGGCGGTCGACCTCCTGGCCACCCACCCGGTACCCGCTGCGGATCTCGAACCGGAACGACGGCGACGCGGCAGTGGACCCCGGCCGCGGATCGTACACCAGACGCAAGGTATCGACCACGTTGGGATTCTCATTCGCCTGTGCGGGGAAGGTCCCCACACATCCCGAGCCCGCCGTGCAACTCGTCTGGCCCACGGGGACGTAGGAAACGGCGAGATAGTCGGTCTGGTCGAGCCGATTGGTGAGCGCGAACCATCCCCCGCTCGGATCGACGTAGTAGTCCTTGCCCTCGAGCAGGATTTCCCATTGGAAGGGACCGGCCCGCTGGGCGATACAATCTACCGGTGCCACCGCCGTCGCCCCACAGGCCACCGCGCGGACCCCGCCGATGTTCTGGTTTGCACCGGGACTCGTCGTCAGCGTCCGCACCCGGTAGACCCGGAGGGCGCCCACCTGCAGCGCCGGGGGGAGAGCCACGCCGGACAAGTTCAGAATGTCCACGGCGGGGTAGCCGGGGATCTGCTTGGGATCGATGGCGAAGAAGAACCGGCCGAGCTCCACGTCGAGGTCGCGCACCAAGCGATCCAGCGGTTGGCTCGTCGTTTGCCCGATCGTAAACGTGCGATCGCGGACCACGTTGTCCTTCTGCTGCGCATAGATACCCCGCAGCTCGAGCGATGCGATCTGTGCGACGACTTGCACGCCGAAGTTGCTGCTCGGCACCGCCGCGCTGATGAACCGCGACCCCGGGATCTGGAAGGTGATATTGCCCACCTCAACGCGGCGCAGCACTTCGTCCTCCAGGCCCTCGTACCACGCCTGAATCTGGTTGTTGGCATCGAATTCCCGCTGGCTGTCGAAATCCACGTTGAGGTGGAGCCGTTGCCCGACGACCCCGGCGGAGCGGATTTGATACTGCGGGTTCGGCGTAATCGTGGGGAAGCCTGCCTGGCAGCCCGAGATCGCCTGCAATTGCTGATACGACGTGCAGCGCAGGTTACGGAACTGATCCGCCTTGAGTTCGAACCGGAGATTCATGTCGAGGCCGATGTCGGCGAACTGCCCGAGGTTTCCCGTCGGACCCACCGCCTGAAACGTCGGCGATGCCTCGGGGAGCGGGGCAACGCGAGCGGCCTCCGCCACCGGAGCCGGCAGTGTCGCGCCGAGTCGGGAGTCGGCGACGAACTTTTCCCGGATCGCCGAGGCCCATGCCACACCGAAGACCTCGGCACTGACGCGGGGTCCGAGGCGTCCGCCGGGCTCGAGTGCCGGATTCCCGGGCGGGATGAGCGTAAACACCGGAAAGGTGGCGACGAACCCCGGCGCCCGGCCGGTATCAGCGGCGACCTGTGCGTGGGCCTTGGGGGTATACAAGACGGCGGCGAGAACAGCGACCGAGGCGGGGCGTCGCATCCCTTGTAGCAACTTGGAGTCCCGAATATAATGGCGCGACGGACCGTGCGCATCCTCACCCGGTATCTGCTTCGCCAGCACGTCGCGCCGTTGGGCTTCGCGCTCGCCGCGCTCACCGCGTTGTTGCTCCTCAATCAGGTCGCCAAGCAACTGGGGCAGCTCGTCGGCAAGGGCCTGCCCTGGAGCGTGATCCTCGAGGTCTTCCTCCTGTCGATCCCCTTCATCGTCGCGATGACGGTGCCGATGGCGGTGCTGGTCGCCGTGCTGCACGCCACGAGCCGGCTCGCGGCCGACAACGAGATCACGGCGATGAAGGCGAGCGGCGTGAGCGTCGCACGGATCGTCGGCCCGATCCTGGCCGGCGCCGCCGCGGTCTCGGTCCTGGCGTTCGCCTGGAACGACCAGGTCCTGCCGCGCTCGAATCACCGGCTGCGCCTGCTGCTCGTGGACATCGCCCGCAAGAAACCCTCCTTCAGCCTGAAGGAACAGGTGATCAACGAGGTCTTGCCGGGACAATTCTTCCTGCGCGCAGCCCGGATCGACCCCGCGACTAACCGTCTCAAGAACGTGACGATATATGACCTGCAGGATGCCGAGCGGCGGCGGATCATCAGCGCCGACAGCGGCCGTATGGCTTATACCCCGGGCGGCCGCGATTTGTATCTCACGCTGATGGACGGCAGTATCCAGGAGGTCAAGCGCGCCGACGCGGCGCAGTTCAACCGCACCTTCTTCACGATCAACCGGCTCCGTGTAGCCGGGATCGGCAACCAGCTCGAGCTGTCCCAGGACGATCAGTACCGGGGCGACCGGGAGATGTCGATCTGTGAAATGGACAGTGCGGCGGCCGATGCCCGGCAGGACGCCGTCCGGGCGCACCTGGACGCCCGCGCCGCGGTGGAAAACGACCTGCGGCGAACCGCCGGACTCGCGGCCGTTCCGGCGCCGATCCTGCCGCCGCCTGGCCGCAACCATTCGCTCTACTGCCGGGCCCTCGACCGGTTGGCGGATCTCGTCGCGCCCCGCGTCGCCCATGCCCAGACCCCCATGACCCGGCAGCAGCGCCAGGCGGCGGCCGCGGACCGGTCGCGACAGGCCCGGCAACCGCCCGCGGCACCCACCCTGTTGCACCCGCTCATTCCTCCTCACGTGAGTTTCCTCACGCAGGGGGTCACGACCACGGAGTCGCAGCGCGTCGACGGAGCGATACGCCGGGAGGCGCAATACCTGGTCGAGATTCACAAGAAGTTCGCGATCGCCGCGGCCTGCGCCGTATTCGCGCTGCTCGGGGCGCCACTGGCCCTGCGCTTTCCGCGCGCCGGCGCGGGGCTCGTGATCGGCACGAGTGTCGTCGTGTTCGCGATCTACTACGTGGGACTGATCGGGGGCGAAGACCTGGGAGACCGGCTGATCGTGTCGCCGTTCGTCGCCATGTGGTCTCCCAACCTTCTGTTCGCCGTGGTCGGCCTGGGTGGTCTCTGGGCGATCCGCCATGAAGCGGGGAACGCGCGGGGCGGCGACTGGGCCGACGCGCGCGCCCTGTTGCGCCGCCTGCTCCCCTGGCGCCGGTCCCCCGCGGCCGCCGCGTGAAGACGCTGGACCGCTACGTCCTGCGGGAATGGGGCCGCATTTTTCTCGTCGTGCTGCTCGGCTTCCCGGTGCTGGTAATCGTGATCGAGCTCACCGACAATCTGAACCGCTACCTGAGCCGCGGGCTCACCAAGGGGACGGTGGCGCTGGCCCTCGTTTACGGCATGCCGAACACTATGTTCCTCGTGCTGCCGGCGGCCGTGCTCTTCGCCACGGTGTTCACGGTCGGCGTGCTGGGACGGCACTCCGAGATCACCGCGGCCAAGGCCTCCGGCATCTCTTTCCACCGGCTCGCCCGCCCGCTGTTCGCCGCCGGGGTCGTCGCGTTTCTGGTGGGAATCGGGATCGGCGAGCTGGTGCCGGTCGGCTACTCCCGCAAGGCCGTGCTGCTCGGCGAGAAAGCGGTGCGTACCACCGGCTCCCGCTTCAACTTCGTCTATCGCGCCGACCAAGGGTGGGTGTACGCGATCCGCTCCCTCGAGGTCACGCAGCGGCAGATGCGCGACGCGGTCCTCGACCGTCAGGGCACCGGCCCCGAGTATCCCACGATCGCCGTCGCGGCCCCGCGCGGAACGTACAGCGACACGACCCATCGCTGGACGCTGCGGGACGGCACCATTCGCCTGCTGCTGGGCGCCGACCGCGAGCGGGAGTTCGGTTACGAGACCCTGCGGATGCGTACCCTCACGGAAACCCCCGAAGACCTGCTGGCGGAGCCCAAGGCGCCTGAAGAGATGCGCTACGTCGAGCTGGGACGCTACATCGACGCCCTGGCCCGCAGCGGCTCGGACATCCGCAAGCTCGCGGTGGACCGGGCCCTGAAGCTGTCGATCCCCTTCACCTGCATCATCATCGCCCTGTTCGGCGCGCCGCTCGCCGTCACCAACCCGCGAAGCGGCGCCGCCTGGGGGGTGGCCGCCAGTCTCGCCACGACCTTCATCTTCCTGCTTCTGGAGCAGCTGTCCCGGGCCATCGGCGGCGGCGGCTTGCTCCCGCCGACGCTCGCCGCCTGGGTGCCGAATCTCTTTTTCGGCGGCGGGGCGGCGTGGTTGTTGGGGCGGGCCAGAACCTAGCGAAAGGCACTGACCGCCTAGAAGGCGTACCGCGCGCCGATCTGCAGCCGCCAGCGTGAAGGGTCGGTCTGCACCCGGTCCAGGTTGACCGGAGAGAAGTTGAGCTTGTAAATCGGCCGCTGATACGTCGCGTCCCAGCCTACCGCCTGGAGCAGGTTCGCGTTCTCGAACGCGGATGTCTGCTTGATCTGACCCCAGCTGTTCTGGAACAGGTAGCTCTGGTTCAGGATCCCGCCCACGAAACTCGGCAGGTTGAACATGTCGCCGATGATCTGCAGGCTCTGGCCGTGTACGCTCGGAATCGTGAAGGCCAGCCGGGCGTTCAGGAAGTTCATCCAGGGGTTGCGGCAGCTCCCCCGCTCCATGATGCGGCCGCGCGCGTCGGCGAGGCAGGGCTCGCTGTTGATGTAGGCGTCGAGCTGCTTGTAACTCTGCCCTGGCGCCAGCGAGATGTCGCTGGCGTTCCGGGGGACATAGACCAGGTCGTTGGAAGAAATCCCGTCGGCGTTCACGTCGTTCGACACGACGTAGGCGTAGGGCGTGCCGGAGATGCCCACGTAGCTGAGCGAGAACCGGCTGTTCCACGGCCCGTTCACGGTCCCCGTGACGGTGATCTTGTGCGGCTGGTCGAACGCCGAGGTCCGCAGGTTGCGGTTGGCGAGGGTGCCGTCGACCGGGGTGAAGCGCAGGTTCGACGACGCGATCGAGGACCCGAGCGAAATCAGGTCCTGGGCGTGGCTGTAGGCGTAGGCCACGTCGATCTCCAGTCCGTTCCGGAACCGCTTCACGAGCTGGGCGGCGAACGACACCGACTTGTCGGCGCTCTTGTTGGTCTGCTCGATCACGTCCCGGAAATTCGGGCTGATCCGCACCGGATTGGCCCCGCCCGTCGCAGTGATCGTCCCGTACATCGGCCGCCCCGCCTCACCACCCATGTAGCTCTGAATCCCCTTCAGGTTCACGTCGTTCAGATACATCTGGTTGAGCGTCTGCGTGTAGACAAAATCGAGCGTCGCGCTCAACCCCTGCGCCAGACGGTGATCGAGTCCCGCGGCTCCCTTGAACACCTGCGGGAACTTGAAGCTGGGGTCGAAGTACACGATGCTCGGGATCGGGGGGGTGGCGCCGATGCCTCCTCCGGAGCCGCAATGGGTGGGCTGGTTGTTGGGATCGACGGTGAACGCCGGGACGGTATCGGTCGTCCCGCCGGAGGAGGAGAACGACCCGTCGCACACCAGCGTGGCCTGCTCGAGCCCCGTGTTGGTGAACGCGTTGGAGAGCCACACGTACGGCGGCCGGCCCGTGAACGTCCCGATGCCGCCGCGCAGCACGGTGCGGCCGTCATCATGGAGGTCGTAGTGCGCGCCCAGGCGCCACGAGAACAGCCCGTTGCTCTTCGGGAAGGCGGCCGTGTTGATGGCCAGCCCCACCGGCGCGGCGCTGTCGAGTTTGGCGTTGGTGGGGATCGCCGTCCCGATGTTCGGCAGGTCGTAGCGGATCCCGCCCGTGAGCGCGAGCCCGCGCATCGGCGCCCAGCGATCCTGCACGTAGCCGCCGTACTGCTGCACCGACCAGTCCGCGGTCGGACCGTTGGGCCGCAGGGTCGTGTTTCCCGGCACCGCGATCTCGTAGCGGTACGCCTGCCCGGCCTCGAGGGCGGCGGGGGAAGCGAAACTCCAGACGCCGATGGACGCGGGGAAAAAGACATTCAGGAAACTGAAAAACTCGTTGTGCGTGCCCACCGTGACGAGGTGGTTGCCGCCCGCCGGGAAGGTGAGGTTGTCGGTGAACTCGTAGATGTCCTGGTCCAGGGAGTTGGCCTGGGAGAACCGCTCGCCGCCGGCCGCCAGGAAGGTGCCGCTGCGGTCGCCGTTCACGAAGATCAGGGGCACGTCGTTGGGGATCACGCGATTGTCGCGGACCTCTTGGTACCCGGCGATCAGCTCGTTCGAATACTTGCTGCCGAACTGCGCGGTCCAGGTCCCGCGGAGGGTGTTGGTCTTGGTCGCCTGGTTGTAGCCGGAAGCGGAGAGCTGATACCCGTCCCGGAACCCGGTTTGCGTGGGATTGCGGGTCAGGATGTCCCAGTTCGAGTTCACGTAGTTGTAGGAGACCTCGACGCGGCTGTTTTCGGCGAGGGTAGCCGTGAGCTTGGCGAAGACGTTGGCGTCGGGGTTGCCGAGGGTCACCGCGCGATAGTTGCCGGGATCGAAGCCGTACTTGTTCTTCAGGATCTTCTCGACGGTGTCGGCCGTCGCGCGCCGGATTCCCACGCCGATCGAGTCCTGCCCGCCGGTCGTGTCGTCGCCGATCGTGATGCTCGTCGGCGGGGCGAGGCTCGTGGACGGGAGGCTGCGCTGCTGGAAGTCCCCCGCCACGAAGAAGTGCAGCCGGTCACGGACGAGGGGGCCGCCCACCGAAAACCCGTACTGGTTCTGCTGGAAGTCGCTGATCTGATGGCCCAGGGTGTCTTCGCCCACGATGCTCTTGTTCTGATACCAGATGAACGCCGAGCCGTGAAACTCGTTCGTGCCGGAGTAGGTGACGGCGTTGATCAGGCCGCCGGTGAAGCTCCCCTGCCGCACGTCGAACGGCGCGATCAGGACCTGGTATTCCTTCACCGCCTCGATCGAGATCGGGTGCGCGTTGGCCTGCCCGCCCGGCGTGCCGCTCGCGGCGAGGCCGAACAGGTCGTTGTTAACGCCGCCGTCGATCTGGATGTTGTTGAAGCGGTTGTTGGCGCCGCCGATCGACGGGGCGCCGATCGTCGTCCCGCTCTGCGGCGTCAGGCCGATCACCTGCGGTACGGTCTGCACGAATTCGGTGAAGTTGCGCGCCAGCGTCGGGAGATTGCGCAGCTGGGAGTCGGAGACGAATCCCGCGGCTCCGGTGCGGTTCGCGATCACCGGGTTCTGCTCCCCCTGCACCGTCACGCCAGCCACCTCGACCGCCGCGCGCTTCAAAGCCTCGTTCAGCTCGAGCCGCTGCCCCAGCCGCAGGTAGACGTCGGTCAAGGTCTTCGGCTCGAAACCCAGACCCCGGAAGACGATCGTGTAGGGCCCCCCGATCGCCACGGTTTCCAGGTTGAACCGGCCGTCACTCTCGGTGTGGGTCGAGAACCGCTCGCCCGTCGAGGTCTTGGTGAGCAGTACTTCGATGCCGCCGGCCGGAGCGCCCGCTTCATCGGTGACCCGCCCCGCCACAGCGGCGGTCGTCACGCCTTGCGCGGCCCCCGGCGCGGGCACGAGGCACAGGAACACGAGGGCGCACCCGGCGAGGCGCGCCGCGACGAACGTGAACGGTCGGTTCATGAACGGCTCTCCGGAGGAAGGAGCGGGCGCGTAAAAACTGCCCCTCCCCGGACATCCGTCAAGTCGGGCGCGTCGCGGCCTTCCAGGCGGCGTACACGGGGAGGCCGAGCAGGATGATGCCGACGTCGACCGTGAACGCCACGGGCTTCGACACGAGGTAATTGCCGAGCAGGAACAGCGACGCCGCGAGAAATACGGCGGGAACCACGGGATAGCCCCAGGTCCGGTAGGGCCGCTCGAGCCCCGGGCGGCGGCGCCGCAGCACGTACACCGCGGCGACGCCGAGCGCGTAGAACGGCCAGATCCCGATGATGAATTGATCGGCGAGCTCGGTGAACCGCCGCACCAGCACGAACAGCATGCCGAGACCGGCGGCGAGCACGATCGCGTTGGTGGGCGCCCCCGTGCGCGGGTGCACGCGGGAGATCGCCCCGGGGAAGAGCCGGTCCTCCGCCATGGCGAAGAATATGCGCGGCGCCGTCATCATTGATCCGTTGAGGGTGCCGAAGGTGGACACCGCCACCGCGGCCGACACCGCGACGACCCCGGCCCGGCCGATGAGGAGCTGGGCGGCGTCAGCCGCCACGAGCTCGGCGCCCCGCATCCGGTCGATCGGGATGAGGTGGAGATAGACCACGTTCACGGCGAGGTACAGCACGACGACCACGCCGGTCCCGAGGAGCAGGGCCCGGGGCAGCGTCCGCTCGGGAGCGCGCACCTCGCCCCCGACGAACGCCAGATCGGCCCACCCGTCATACGCCCAGAGAATCGACACCATCGCCAGGAGGAAGGGCGAGAGGGTGACGGCGGGCGCGGCCACCCCCGAGCCTCCGGGGGACCCGCCGCCGCCGAGCGCGAATCCCAGGACGACGAGCGCCAGCAGCGCGGCGATCTTGAACACCGTGCTCACGTTTTGCACGATGGCGCCGCGGTGAATGCCCAGAGAGTTGACCGCCGCCACGACGGCGATGAACCCGGCCGCGAGCAGCTGCTCCTGGCGCACGGCGGTGCCCAGCACGGCGGCGCCCGGGTCGAGCCCGAACAGCCGCAGCGCGTAGGCCGAGGCCGTGATCGAGATCGCGCCGTAGGCCCCGGGGCGGATGACCAGGAGCTCGGCCCACCCGAAGAGAAACGCGGGAAGCGGCCCGAACCCCTCGCGCAGGAACACGTAGACGCCGCCCGAGCGGGGGAACGCCGCGGCGAGCTCGGCGTAGGTGAGCGCCCCACAGACCGCCACCACGCCGCCCACGACCCAGGCCAGGAGAAACAGCGGCACGCTGGGCACATCGGCCGCGATCGACGCGGGAGTGCGGAAGATCCCGCTGCCGATCGTGGACCCGATCAGCACGGCCACCGCGCTCCACAGGCCCAGGCGGCGGGGGAGGCGTTCGCCGAAACGATCGGTCTCGGTACCGCTGCCGCTCTCATTCATCGTGTGGAGATTTCACCGGGAACGAGAAGGCGCCGGGCGTACGACGCCCGGCGCCTTCCAGACCGCGAGGTGCGGGGTCAGTTCACGGTTACGGCGACGGAGGCTGCACTCGCGCCCGAGCTCGAGAGTGTGACGCACCGCCGGCCGACGTGCGTGCCCGTGACCACAAACCGGGTGCTGATCCCGGCGGGCACCGGATCGTACGTCCCGTCCACCGCGATGGTGATGGAACCGGTGTCGGCCGCCGTGGCTGGGGTGCAGGCAGCAGCGGCTCCCGTGATCGTCGCCACCAGCGGCGTCTGGCGATTGTCCACCACCTGCGCGGTGATCGTGGCCGTGTTTCCATTCGCCACACTCAGGGCGGAGAAGTTCGCCTGGACGGCAACGGGGGTGCCCGCTCCGTCAGCAAGCGGGACGTTCTTGCAGCCGAGTGCCACGACGCAAAGCGTGGCGCCAATGCCGAAAAGGCCGGTCAGTTTACGATCCATGCGATCCTCGTCCTCACATGAAGGTCTCACTGGTTGCCCCTCGTTGGTCAGTCCTGTTGCTCCAGATCCCGCAACGCATCCGAACCAAGCAGCGCTTCCCACCCCGGACGGCTGGCCTCGCGCGGATCGTTTGTGTAAATCAGCGTCCAGTTCCCGAACCGCGTCAGGTCCATGAAGATGTAGGTGTAGAGCCGGGTCTTCGTGTACCGCCACACCTCATAGGGATTCCCGGACGCCGAAACCTTGCGACTGTAGACCTCGTCGGGCATGCCCATCTTGATAAAGATCCGCCCGCGGTCGGTGCTCCAACCCGGGCGGGCCGACGCCCCGCCCTCGTAGTACTTCCGATTCGCGAAGTCGATGGCCGCATAGAACTGATCCCGTGCTTCATTGACGCTGGTGCCCGGCGTGGGATCACGTTTCGCCCAAAACTGCGCCAACCACTTCCGTTTTCCGTCCACCGAGAGGGACGAATACACGCCCCGTTCATCCTGTGTCATCAGATAATCAAGCGGCGCGTATGCCGAATCCAGCTGCGCCTCGCTCAGCTCCGCCGGCCAGGCCCGCTCGGCCAACATGGCAGCGGCGGTCTGCACGGTCTCCAGCCCGCTCATACTGAAGGATCCGGTCCGGGTCACCTCGGGACCGGGCCCCGTCGCCACGACTTCAAGGCGGTAATTCCCGGCCGGCAGGCCCGTCAGATCGAGCATCCCCTGACTGAATCCGCCGCCGGCGCCGATCGGGAGCCGCCCACCGGCTACACTGACCACCGGACGCCCCGAATCCGTCAACACACGCAACGCCACCGTCACCGTCTCCGCCTGATCCGCGTACAGCTCGAGGTAGTAGCTCAACTTCGCCGCCACGGGGGTCAGCACGGGGTGACCGGTGGTCGTCAGTACCAGCCCGCCCTTCTGCACCTCCCCGGCTTGGAGCACCGAGTCAGCATCACTGCTCGCCCGTATGTCCGTCGCGAGGAGCAGGTCGGAAGCGGACGGCGGCTGGGCGAACGCTACCACCTCCAGTTGGCGCCGCACGGACCGGCCGCTGGCCGAGTCGGTGACGGTGACCTCGACTACGTACCGCCCAGGCTGCGCGCCGAATCTGAACTGCTCGACCGTGGACGCGCCCCGGGTATGCAGCGACACCGCACGGACGGGCTCCTGTTTCGAACTCCGGGTCAACACCAGTCCGGCAGTGTCACGCACGACCACGTCGAACCGGAACCGGCCGGCGCCTCCCGCCTGAATCGGATTCACGATGGCGAGCGGCACCCGACAGAACACATCGACCGTGGTCAGCGGTCCCCGACCCTCCCGATTGGCCCGGTAGAACCGCACCGCCTGCACTGCGAGTCCGGAATCGCTCTGCGTCTGCGCCGGACTGGCGGTGCCGGCGGTCAGCATCGCCGCCAGCACCGCCGCCTGCCGCCACAACTGCTTCACTCCGCCAACCGTTACCAGCCTACGCTGAAGCTCAGGTAATTCGTCGATCCGAGCGGCCCCATGTTCTTGTAGGCGTAATCGAAGCCCAGCAGGAACTGGCCACGGCCGTAGGCCACGCCGCCGCCGGCCGCGAGCCCGTTGCTCGTGAAGCTGCCGGACGAGTATTGCGACGTGAATCCGGCTGCGTTGCCTGGGTCGAGGTTATTGTCCGGCTTCATGGTATAGCTGCCGCGCAGGGACAGCGAGAAACCCGAGTTCGAAATGTTCGACGCCGCGTACTCGAGACCCAGGCTGGCACCAGGTTTGTTATTGATCGGCTGGTTGAACATCCCGAGGATATTGACCCGGTTCATCCCCGAGGCCACGGCCTCGAACGACACCCCGACCAGGAACTGCACCGGCAGTCCCCATTCTGACGCCTTGAGGGAAGCGGGCTGCGCGTTCTGCGGAATGTCGACCGTGCCGAGCGGAGGCGTGCGGTTGACGCCGGCGTCCAGCGCCGACCCACTCGCCTGCAATGAGGAGCCGAGGTTCTGAATCGTGAACGCCGCCCGGATCGCCCGGTCACCGATCAACGCATGGAAGTTCGTGCCGAAGTCCACGGCGAACGCCGACGCGTTGGTGGAGCCAAGCTTGTCGGAAATGAGTTTCGCCGTGAACCCCGCGGAGAACCGGTCGGAGAAGTTCTGGGCATAGGTCCCGCCGATGAACGTTTCCGAGACCGAGTAGGTCTGCCCCGAAGTGCCGTCGGGGTCGTCCAGCGTGTACACGGGCTGGTTCGAAAACCCGAACGACCCGAGACTCAGGCCGATGGCGCGGGTCCCACCGGAGAACGGGACACCCAGTCCGACCCAGGTGTAGTGCGTGTTGGCGACGTAATTGTAGGTCGACACCTGGGCCTCGGCGTGCGGCATTTCCGCCAGCCCGGCGGCGTTGTAATACAGGGCCGTCACATCTTTCGTGAGGGCGGAGAACCCGTCCCCCAGCGCGGCGCCACGCGCCCCCGCCCCGAGCAGCAAGAACTCACCGGCGGTGGTGCCGTACCCCGTGTTGTCCTGGGTCGTCGATACGGCCTGGCCTCGAAGCGGCGCGACGGTCAGCGCCGCCAGACCCATCAGCGTGCCGAGCACGCGTGTCAGTCTCTGTGTCATGGCAGCCTCCCTCACGGCGCGTAGGTGACGATGGTGAACCGGCCAACCTTGGTCTTCCCATCGGGGCCTTCGACATGGTAGAAGTAGACGCCGCTCGCAACGAGCTGATTGTTGCGGTTGCGCAGGTTCCACGTCGCCTCTCCCGATCCACCGGGATCGTTGTGCGTCAGCACGTTCACCAGGACGCCGCTCATCGAGTAGATCCGGATGATGGCCCTGGAGGGGAGGTGCACGAACTTGAGGATCTTCTGGTTCGCCGTCGCCTCAAGCGCGTTGGCCACGTAATAGGGGTCGGGCACCGTGTGCACTTTGGACAGATCGCCCGAAGAGTTGTCCGCCACCGCGTACTTCTGGGACACGGTGATCTTGTAGGTCAGTCCCGGTGCGTAGGACGGACGTGTCTTGAACCCTGAGAACGTGTAGCCGGTGCAGGCCGACATGATCGGGCCGTACGGTCCGTCGGTGCCCGACGGCGGGGTGCCGACGATCGTGCAGGTGGCGTCCTCGTTGCCCGACACCGCCCGCAGCCGCCACTTGGTGCCGGCCGCCGGGATGCTGGTCATTTCCATGAGCCACGGCTCGCCGTTGATCATGAAGACGATTCCCTGCGCCGTTCCGGTCTGCGCCCCCGTGACGTCGAGGGAGAGCGGCTCGAGCTGCGCCGTCCGCTGCATGGGTACGCACGTGATGCCCCACCAATCAGGCGTGCAGGTCGGGCTCGTGGTATAGAAGTGCCGGTACCCAGCCACCGCCACGGTCGCCGGGTTGGCGTCGTCCTGGATATCCCCGTCGGCAACGCCGGCGGCCTGGAGCGCCCGGACGTTCACAAAGCCCCACCCCGTCCCACCGTTCGGCGAGAACGGCAGAACGCCGTGGTTCGTGGAATCGAACACGGTGATGCTGGAATCGGCATTCCACGTGATCAGGAAGTCCGCCGGGTACCACTGGCTATTGGCGTACCCGAAGCCGCGGAAGTTGAGACTCATCGCTCCCTGCGCGCCCGCCGCGTCCGCATTGCCGCTCTGCGGCCACCGGTCGCGGTAATTCTGGGGCGACCAGATCCGGCCCACGCCGGTCAGCTTCCCGGCGTGGTGCGCCGAATCGGCATACCCGACGATGGTCGGATCAGGCGGCTCGGATCCACCGGCGTCGAACCAGCGCGAGTGCGCCAGGTAGCGGCTCCCCTCACTGGCCCCCACGCCGTACCGCCCGACGATCAACCCTTCGCCGTAGGAATGGCGCACCAGCGGCGTGATCGAATCGCCAAAGGTGATCGGCATGCGGACGTCCTGCGTGAACGCGATGCCGAAGCGCTTCGCGTTGGTCGAATCGTAGGGCACCAGGGCCTGGTCGAATGAGTAGCCGGTGTTGCCCGTCGCGCTGAAGCTCGGCTGCGTGGTCGGAACGACCCGACTGACCGTCGAACCGCCCGCGCTCATCGTGATATAGATGTTCGGCTCGGCGCCGATACCGTTGACGAAGCCCGGACCGACCGAGTCGATCACCACCTTGATGTCCCCCTGCGGCAGCACCTCGTTGACGGCCGACCCGAGCACGAGGCCCGCGGTGTTGGCCGGCGGCATGTTGCCGCTGAAGGTGCCGTTCGCAGCATTGATCGACGGGTACTGCGCGTCCGGATTGAGCTGCACGCCGTCCGCGCCGTACAATCCCTGCACCAGGACCACGTTCGACGTATTGGGTCCCGCCGCGCGCGGCGTCGCCAGCTTCGTGATCCGCGGGGACTCGAGCGAGGACGGCCCCGAGTGATAGGAATTCACGTCGAACGCCGTCACCGCGTAGTAGTAGTTGAACGAATTCAGCACGCCGCGATCGACGTAGGCGAACGTGACCCCGTTGTCCGAGAGCGCGGGATACCCCTTGCCGCCACCGGAGACCGCCGTGTCGGCCTTGAGAATCAGCACGGCGCCGTTGGCGAGCTTCACCCGATCACCCTTGTGGACCTGAATCACGTTGCCTACCAGCGGCCAGTCATTGGACTGCGTGTAGGGGGGGGCAGTGTCGAAGGGTACCGGGCAGTCTGCCTCCGCGCCGAGCTCCGGCGCGCAGGCCACGATCCCGTCGCCGTTCAGGTCTGTCGTGTACGCGAACTCGCCGGTGTAGTCGGTGATCGCCGTGCCCGCATAGTCGAACTGCGCGATCAGATCGAGTTGGCTGGTGGAGCGCCCGCGATAGATGCGGTACCCCTCGACGTCGAAGTGCCGGAAGTTCGGGTCGTACAGCGTGGAGAGCGGATTCGAGGCGATGGCGAAATACGGATCGCCGCCCCCCGCGAGCTCCGTGGAGCTCTTCTGCCAGGCGATCGTCACCTGGTTGTTGCCCGGCACCAGGAAGAATGTCGGCGAGGCCGGCGAGAACGGCAGCAGGAACCGGTTGTCGTACACCGCCTGAGCCGTCAGCGCCTTGTTGAGCAGCGAGTGCGGTACCGTCTGCACCTCGTTCTGCTCGATGATCTGATCCGGCCCTCCCCCGGCCGCGCCGCCGGTGTCGGCCTGGTTCACCCAGCCCATCGCCCGCTCGATTTCACGCACGCGGGCGGGATTGGCCGCGATCGTATCGCCCGATGCCGGGACGCCCGGCTTGAAGTCGCCGCCGATATTGGCCAGCAGCGTCGGCGTGGCGACGGGCGCCGCCAATATGTAGGCCATCACGATCGTCCTCGCCTCCCCCGGCTTCAAGGTCATAGGGCCGGAGGATTGGAAGAACCGCGTATCGATCGCCTGCTGCGACTGGTAGCAGAAGTGCAGCAGCAGCTGCTGCCCCTGCACCGTGCATGTCCCGTCGCCGAGTGTCGGACTGGACGTCCCGGAGAGGTACCGGTACAACTGCCAGATGCCGACCGGGTCAGGGTAGTGCGCCGGCGCCGAAGGCGTCGGGTTGTCGGTGTTGCTGAACATCGTGAGGCCGATCTGCTTCCCGGTCGAATCCGTCGGTGACCGGAGATACTTCGCCCCGACGAACCCCGGGCTGCTCGTGAACGGCGCCCCGAACTTGTCCGCGGGGAACGTCCAGGTGGGCTCGAGGAAGTTCGCCTTGTACGCCACTCCCATGGCGAACGGAATCACCGGGGTGGAGTAGTTCAGGCTCGCGTCCCCGACGTCCGCGTCCATGAAGAACGCCGCGTACATGTTAGTAATGGGGTAGCCGCACGCCGGGATGGCGATCCCGAATTTCGCATTGTTGAGCGAATGGAAATTCGAACCGGCTTGCTTTGCCGCATCGCGAATGGCCGAATTGGCGTGGTCCGTGTCGACCTTGTTGTACGCGGTGTCGCACGCCGTGCCATCGGCCGTCACGTTGTAGAACGTGTACACCCAGTAGATGACGTCCTCATTCCCCGTGGGGTAGTTCCACGCCATCCCCCGCTCTTCGACCATGATGCCCATGGGGTGCTTGCGACCGGAGAGGAAGGAGGGGTCACCTTCCCACGTGAGGGTCCAGAGGTCCTGCTGGGAAACGTTGATGCCCGAGCCGTCCCCTCGAGCCTTGCCGGTATCCGCCCCCTTGACCAAGACCGAATCGAAGATGGCGGTGTCGCGCACGAAGGCGGCCGCGGGCCATTGTCCCGGAGCGTTATCGGTCGGGTCGAGAGTGTTGTACACCGACGTCACGGGCGCGCCCTGGCGCTGGTCGCCGCGGGGGTCCATGAAGAACGCTCCGACCGTGTCGCCGGCCCACGCAAACCCCGCCCCGAGGGGGATCGTACCCGCGAGTTGCAGACCGGAGTTGAAGATGTAGTTGTCGGGCGTACCCTTGGGCCAGAAGCCGCCCTCGAGCACCGGCGAGTCGTTGGGATCGACGCAGACCTCGCCCCGGTTGTTGATCCCGCAGTAGATGTTATTGCTGTTCATCACGTTGAACGTCAACGCGAACAGGCTGGAGCTGGACCGTTTGATGGGCTTGACGGGCTTCCCCCACGCCGCCGGAACCTCAGCAGCGGCGACGAGCATCGTCAGGATCAGCGCCGCGCGGCCTCCGCGAGTCCACCAGGTTGAACGCATAGAGTCAATCCCTCACGTAGTAGAGATCGGCGGGCGGCGCCCCGACGAGGGCGCCGCCCCGGTGATCCGTCAGAAGCTGAGCTCGAAGCCCACGCGGATCGAGCGCGGCGTGCCGTAGAAGTTCTGCGGCCCGGCCGCCATGTTGTACCACGCATTCAGCGCGCGGGTCTGCTCGTCGAGCGTATAGACCCCGTCGCCATTCCCGAACCGGGCTTCCACGCGCCGCAGGTTCACGCAATCCACGACGCCCTGCGAGGTCGCCGTCCAGGTGCTGCAGGACGGGCGCAGATCGATCGCCCCACCCGGCAGGTTCACTCCGTTCTGCTGCGCCTCGGTCTGGAGGCTGGCGTACTCCGGGCTCAGGGTGTTTTCCTGATACTTGGGGTTCACCACGTCGCCCGTCTCGACGAAGAGACTGGTGACGTTCTGGAAGTTGAACAGGTTGCGGAAGTCGCCGACCAGCGTCAGGTCCATACTCGAGAAGTGGAACCCCTTCGTGACGCGCAGATCGAACGCCTTGATCCACGGCATCGTCGACGCGTTGAGCGGCTCGGCCGCATTTCCCGTCAGCCCGAATCCGGCGCGCGGCCCCACCGACCCCTGGCCGGTGTTCTCGATCCGGGTGTAGGGAAGTCCGGACACGAGGCGGAACGACGCGTACGCGCCGACGTTCTGGAAGATGGTGCCGAGGGTCTGCCCCTTCTGCCAGTCACGCGGCACGGTCAACGAGATCGCCCCCACGAAATTGTGCGTGCGGTTGTCATCCGTGGGCAGCGGCTGCTCGGCGGGCGCCGCCCGCTCACCGGTGATCTGCTGCGCCGCACGGGCGGCGGTGTTGAGGTACGTGAACGGATCCGAGCCGGTGTTCTTGGCCTGCTGGAACGTGTAGGAGCCCGAGAACACGAGCCAGCTGCCGATCCGCTTGTCGAGCTTGAAGTCGATGCCCCGCGAGTACCCGAAGTCGGCGGACGTCAGCACGTTGATGTCGAGCACCGAGCCCGGGTTGGAGGGGTCGCTGTACGGCTTCAGCCGATACGACGGGTCCGAAACCTTGTTCTTGTTGTAGGCGGAGACGTCGAGCACCAGGTCCGGGGTGAACGCGTGACGCACGCCGAACTCGAAGGCGATCGACTTGCCGAACCCGATGTCGCGCCCGAAGGCGTCGTTCGTGTTGGTGAAAGAGAGGTCGTTGTTAGACGCCGACAGCAGCGTGTTGAAGTCCGGCGTGTTCACTTGTTGCGAGTACGACAGCCGGAAGTCCGTCCGCTCGGTGATCGGGAAGGACACCCGGATGCGCGGCTCCAGCGCCGTGTGCCAGCTGGCGGGCGTCATCACGGAATCGAGCGAGGCCTGGTACGCGGCGTCGTTCGTGACCGTGCCGTTCTGCCACAGCGGGTTCGTGAAGATGCGACCCGGCGTGTTGGCGAACAGGCCATCGCTGTTCATGGCGTCGTAGCGGAGGCCGAGCTCGAGCACGACGTCCCCGAGATCCAGCCGGTCGGCCGCCCACAGCGCATACGTCTTGGGCTTGACGTCGTAGGCGTCCATGAAGATCTGGCTGATGATATTGGAGCTCCAATACCGCAGGCTGGTGGTGTTGTACTCGCCGCCCAAGTTCAGCCGGTTGAACTTGTCCAGCTGCCAGTCGACCTGGGCGAAGGCGCGGTACCGGTCCTCCGCATTCAGGGTCCCGGTGGCGCTCGATCCGCCGGTGAACCAGTTCTGCCCGACCAGTCCGTAGGGGTTCATCCGGTACGGCTGGACGTTCCGCAGATCGGTCCGGTTCAGGTAGGGGATCCGGCAGTCTGACCCGTTCGAAGCTGCGCACTCCCCTGCGTTCGACCGGATGTTCCGGATCACGGCATCGGTGATGGGGAAGGGCATGTTCCCCGCAAATCCGAAATTCAGCGGTGAGAAATCGATCCCCATGGAGGGATTGCGGGTCGAGGCTTCCGACGCCGGATCGAGACTTCCGGCGATCCCGCGGTTTTCACCCCAGCTCAGGTTGACGTTGAGCGCCAGCTCCCGCTCCGGTTCCTTGAAGAAGGTATGGTTCAGGTTCGCCACGGCGAGACGCGCCCAGTTGTGGTATCCGCTGAACAGCGCCGGATCCCCGATCACGCTGCCGGGCCAGTTGCGCCCCTGGTCGCCGGTGGCGAGCCCGCTCAAGGCGATGCTCGAGCCGAGGCCGTAGGTGTAGCTCAGCTTGCCCTGGTACTGCTGCCCCGTGCTCCAGTTGTAGGGCCGCTGGATGCCGGTACAGTCGAAATTGTGGTTCGCCGCCTTGTCGCACTGACCGGATGCCTGGATGAACAGCGGAATCGCCTGGCTCACCGTGTTGCCGTTCGCATCCTGGAACTGCACGGTGGTGTCGGTGCCGCCCATGAGGTAGGTCGGCACCTGGTCCCACCCGGCGCCGATGAACTGCGACACCTGACCCTGCAGCACGCCCGACACGAAGAACCGGAGGTTGCCGGCGATGGGGCCGCCGATCGAGCCTTCGAACCGGTTCAAGCCGACACTCATCGAATTGCCGAACGGCTCGTCCGTCATGTAGTTGAAGCTGCCCGAGTACTTCGAGCCGCCCGAACGAGTGTTGTAACTGATCACGCCGGACTGCGCGTTCCCGAACTCGACACCGAGGGCGCCCGTCGTGACCGTCGCTTCTTCAACGGCGTTGGTCCCGACGTTGATCGCCTGCGAGCCAAAGTTGGTGGAGCGCACCGGCGCGCCGTCGACGTAGACATTCGCCTCGCCCGGTCGGCCGCCGCGGATCGAGAGACCGGCGCCCGAGTTCGACTCGACCACCCCGGGCTGCAGGGAGATCACGTTGCGCACGTCGTCGGTCGGGAGATGGTTGACGAGGTCGCCCGACACGATGGACTTGGAGGTCACCTGGTCGCGCGGGACGATCGGGTTGGCAGCGGCGGTGACGTTCACCACGGCCACCTGCACGGCGGACGGCGTCAGCTTGCCGTTCTGTGTCACGGTCTGCCCGCCGAGCACCTTCAGACCCTGGATTTCCAACACCTGGAATCCGATGAATTGCACGCGCAACGTGTACGTCCCAACCGGCACGTTGTTGACGAAGTAGTAGCCCTTCTGGTCGGTGATCCCGGCGAACGAGGTCCCCTGCACGAGAACCTGCGCGCCTGCGATCGCCGCGCCGGCCTGATCCGTGACCGTCCCTTCGATCTTTCCTGTCGTCTGTTGCGCCGCCAACGGTACGACCGCGATGCAGATCGCGATCCCCGCGGCGACACCCAGCGCGACGAAGCGATCGAAAGCGCTTCGCACACGATGAGTCATGGACACATCCTCCCAAGGCGTGATTGCGTGTGGACTACCGGACGGAAAAGAACGATCGGCGACACGTCACCTCCCTCCGGGTGAGCGTTCACGTGGGGCACTGCATATGCAGCAACTGCGCCTAAGCTGCCCGGCTATCACTGCACCGTCAAGCCGATAGCTGTCCCCTTCGGGAGACATCGGCGCGGCCAACATACCCCCCGGAAAGAATCCCGCAAGACCCCCGGAGCCTGGATCGGGCTACACCAGCAACAGGTTCGGCTGCGGGGTCCCCGGGGTCACGAGGGGACCGTCCGGGGCGAGGTAGACGTTGATCTCGCTCCGCACTCCAAACCGCCCGGGGAGGTACACCCCGGGCTCGACCGAAAAGCCGATCCCGGGCGCCAGGGCGCGGGTATCCGCGGTCTCGAAATTGTCGAGATGCGGGCCGGAGCCGTGCAGATCCTTGTCGATCGAGTGCCCGGTCCGATGCACGAAGTAGTCGCCGTAGCCGGCGTCGCGAATCACCGCCCGGGCGGCGTCGTCCAGCTCCGCCCCCGTCACGACCTCCCCCCCGGGGGGAGGCCACCGTTGTTGCAGGCGCTCCACAACCGCGTCGCGAGCCCCACGCACCGCCTCCCACACGCGGTAGACGTCTTCCGCTCCCCCGGGCGCCCCCTTACCCGGCTGAGCCAGCGCCATCCAGGTCTGATCGGCGAATACGGCTCCGCTCGCGGGCCCCGCCCACAGATCGAGCAGCAGCACGTTCCCCGGTGAAAGTCGCCGGTCGGCCCCGGCCCGCGGCTCGTAGTGGGGGTTGGCGGCGTTCTCCTGAAATCCGACGATCGGGGGGTGCGAGGTATACAATCCGCCGCGATCGAACGCTTCCATCACGCGGTGCTGCACCGCCGTCTCCCGCACCTCCTCACCGCGGGCGAGCTCGCGTCCCGCCCAGATCAGCGCCTCGCGGGCGATCTCCGCGAGCGCCTCGGCGGCGCGCCGGTGCCCCTCGAGATCGGCGGCCGACCAGCGCGCCGCGAATCGGGTGACGAGCGGCGCCGAGGGAATCACCCGCGCGCCGAATCGCGTGAGCAGCTCCACCACGCCGTGGGGGACGCGATCGAGGTAGGGAACGCCGTCCTCGGGGGAGACTTCCATCGCGACCGTCTTCCCCCCCACCAGAGAGCGGAGCCGCTCGTGCAGCTCCGGCCACGCGGCGTAGGGCCGGATCTCGCCGGGGAATCCTTCCAGCGGTTGCAGCTCGATCCGGTGTGCCACGGCGACCGGGGGCCCCGACCGCGGGAGCCACACGAACAGGCGCCGGGTCGCCATGCCGCTCGTCCCGAGCACGTTCGCGACGACGGGATTGACGCCGTGGAAGTCGAACAGCAGCCACCCGTCGGCGCCCAGCGCCTGCAACTCGGTGGCCAGCGCGGCGAAATCGAACCCGCCCAGGGGGCGTGGCGGAAGCGCGCCGCGCGACATCAGTGGTGCCGGAAGTCCGTCGTCGCCGCGCGCCACTCGCAGACGGCGGCGCCCGAGGCACGACAGGCGGTGTGCAACATGGTACCCTCGAATCCGGCGAGCAGACGCAACAGCTCGGCGAAGGCCGCCCCGTAGAGACCGCACGCCGCCCCGTCGGGTGTGGCCTGCACGGCCACCGCGTCGCGCACGCGGGCCACGGGCACCCGGTGTTCACGCGACAGCTCGCCCCCGAGGACGGTCCGGGCCGCGCGCCGGGCCACGGCGTACCCGATCCGTCGAGGGGATATCCGCGCGGCGAGGCGGGAGCCGGCAAAGATCCGGCGGGCCGCCCGCCGGGCGGCGCGGCGTCCGGCGTCGGCGAACACCAGGTCCGCATCGGGCCGCCGCCCGACCAGTCGCAGCAAGGCCTGGACGTGCGCGGCGTCGACTCCGCGATCGCGCCGCACCAGGGCTTCGTATTCCGCCAGCTGCACCGTCACGGTGCTCGAGAGACCGAAACGTTTCACCAGGAGCTCGTCGGCAAATTCGGAAAGACCGTCCTCCACCGGCGTATCGAGGTTGCGCACGGCTTCGAGTACGGCGAGCGGGACGATGGCGTGGATCACGCGGGGCGTAACCTAGCACCCCATTGCGGAAGCCGGGAGGCCGAGCTTCCTTACACCGTGACCTCGGCCGTCCCTCCCCCCTCTTCTCCGGCGCCGTCCGCCGACGGCCGGCGCGCGGCATTCGAGCGCGAAGCGCTGGTCCACCTCGACGCCGTCTACCGCGTGGCGCTGCGCCTCTCCGGCAACGCCGCGGATGCCGAGGACCTGGTGCAGGAAACCATGCTCAAGGCCTACCGGGCCTGGAACCAGTTCCAGCCGGGCACCAACGCCAAGGCCTGGCTCCTCACCATTCTGCGGAACTCCTTCATTAATGAATACCGCCGCCGGGCGCGTCACCCCGAAACCGTGGACGTGGACACAATCGAGCCCTTCGCGGTGTTCGAGGATATACAGGACGAGGACCCGCAGGGGACGTTCTTCGACCGGATCGTGGACGACGAAGTGCTGCGGGCCATCGACCAGCTGCCCGAAGCCTTCCGGGAGACCGTCATGCTGTCGGACGTGGAGGGACTGCGCTATGAGGAGATCGCCAGGGTGCAGGGGGTGCCGGTGGGCACGGTGAAATCGCGCCTGTTCCGCGCCCGCCGCATGCTGCAGGCGAAGCTGTACCGCTACGCCGTGGACATGGGCTACATCAAGGGATCCCCGCGATGAACTGTCGGGAGTGCGTCGAGCATCTGTACGAATACCTCGATCGCGAGCTCACCCCCGAGCTGGAGCGCGAAATCCGCGCCCACCTGGAAGCCTGCCCTCCCTGCGGCGAGCAGCACGACTTCGAGGGCCTGTTCCTCAAATTCCTGAAGGTGCGCTGCCAGACCCAGGGCGCCCCCGCCGGCCTGAAGCACCGCATCCTGGAACAGCTGTTCGACGAATGAGCGGCTGGGATGCCGTGGTCGTCGGGGCGGGGCCGGCGGGTTCCGGAACCGCCCTGCTGCTCGCCCGCGCCGGCGCTCGCGTGCTGGTCCTGGACCGGGCTCGCTTTCCCCGTGACAAACCCTGCTCGGAATACCTGAATCCCGCGGCGATCGACACACTCGCCCGTCTCGATCCGGACCTGGTGCCGGCCATCGCCCGGACGACTCCCGCTCCCGGCCGGCTCGGCGGGATGACGGTCGTGGCGCCCGACGGCACTGCCGCCACCGGACGCTTCGGCCGCTGGACCTACGCGCTGCCCCGCACCACGCTCGACCTCATGCTGCGCAACGCCGCGGCCCGGGAGGGAGCGGTTATTAAGGAAAGCACGGTGGTCCTAGACCTGGTCTACGAAGGGAGCGCCGTGGGAGGCGTGGTGGTGCGGGAGGCGGGAGGCGGGAGCCGGGAGACGATACCCGCTCGCGTGGTGGTGGGGGCGGATGGCCTGCGATCCGTCGTCGCGCGCCGCCTCGGGTTGCGTCGCGCCGGCCCACCCCGGCGGGTCGCCTTCAGCATCCACCTGCGAGACGTCGCCGGCATGACGGACGCCGGCGAGATGCACATCGGACGGCCGGGCTACGTCGGTCTGGGCCCGATCGGCCCCGACGAGACCACGCTCGCCCTCGTGCTCCCCGTGCAGTACGCGCGGCCTCGCGCCCGGGCGCTGCTCGCCGACGTACGCCCCGAGCTGGAACGCTTCCCCCGGCTCGCCGGCCGCTTCACCCGGGCCCGCGTCATCCGCCCGGTGCTCACCACGGGACCCTTCGCGCAATGGTCGCGCCGGTCGGTGGCACCCGGAGGCGGGGCGCTCCTCGTGGGCGACGCCGCGGATTTCTTCGACCCGTTCACGGGCCAGGGGATCTACGCCGCGCTGCGCGGGGGGGAGCTCGCGGCCGACGCCGTACTCCGGGGCCTCCGCGACGCTCCCGCCGGTCCGCTGTCCGCCCGTGCCCTCGCTCCATACGCACTCGCGCGCCGACGCGCCTTCGCCGGCAAGTGGGCGCTGGAGCGGTTGATCGGCTGGGGCGTGGGCTGGCCCTGGCTCGCCCAGCGCGTCGTCTCCCGGCTCTCGCGCCGCGCGCCGCTCGCCGATCGGGTGGTCGGCGCCACCGGCAACATCGTCCCCGCCCGCGCGGTGCTCACGCCAGCCGCCCTGCTGCAGCTCGTCTGGTGAGATGACCGCCGTTCCCCCCGAGCAGTTCCGCGAGCTTCTCGGCCGGTTCGCCACCGGCGTGAGCGTGCTGACGGCGCTCGCGGCGGACGGGAGCCGCCGGCCGGTCGGGATGACCGCGAACTCGCTCGCGTCGGTGTCCCTGGAGCCGCCTTTCCTCTCGGTCGCCGTCGAACGGCGCCACGAGATGCACGCGGCGCTCGAGGCGGGGACGCACTTTGTCGCCAACATCCTGGCCGACGATCAGGAAGCCTGGTCGCGCCGGTTCGCGGAAAACGCGGAGAACCGGTTCGCGGGCGTGGGGTACCGAGAGAATCGCCACGGCATTCCCCTGCTGGACGGTGCCCTCGCCCACATCGAATGCGCCAAGCACGCGGCCGTGGCAGCCGGCGACCACACGATCTTCGTGGGACTCGTCACGGGCGGGGCGGTGTCGAACCGCCGGCCGCTGCTCTACTACCGCGGGGGATACGGCAACCTGCGGGAAGGCTGATGCGCACCACCGACACGATTTCCATCGACGCGCCGCTGGCCCGCGTGTTCGAGACCTCCCGGCAGATCGAGCGCTGGCCGCAGATCCTGTCGCACTACCGCTGGGTGCGGATCCTCGAGCGGCGGCCGGACGGCGCGCTCGTCGAGATGGCCGCGTGGCGACCCTTCGGCGGGGGCCTCGCCCGCTGGCCGACCTGGTGGGTGTCCGAGATGACGGTCGACGCGGCGGCCCACGCCATCCGCTACCGCCACGTCCGGGGCGTGACCGCGGGAATGGACGTGCGCTGGGTGCTGCGGGAAACGGATGGCCCGCCCCGGCGGACCGTTGAAATCACGCTGACCCACGACTGGATCGGGCCCGCCTGGCCGGTCGTCGGCGGACTCGCGGCCGCGCTCGTGATCGGTCCCGTGTTCGTCCACGGGATCGCCTCCCGCACGCTCGCGGGGATCAAGCGTCACGTGGAGGCGGGATGAGGCGCGTCGTGATCACGGGGGTCGGCGCGGTCACGCCGATCGGCACCGCGGCCCACGGGCTGTGGGACGGCCTGCAGGCGCGGCGCTCCGCGGTCCGGACGATCACGCGGTTCGATCCAAGCCCGTTCCGCAGTCATGTCGCGGCGGAGATCCCGGACTTTCGCCCCCAGGATTTTCTCGACGCCCGTCGCGCCCGCCGTCTCGACCGGTTTTCCCAGCTCGCCGTCACGAGTGCCCGCCTCGCCCTGGCCGATGCGCGCCTCTCGCTGGAGCAGGAGGACCCGGACCGGATCGGCGCGATGATGGGCTCCGCCCTGGGCGGCGTGGCGTTCGCGGAGTCCCAGGTCGAGCACTACCTGCGCGACGGGCCGCGGGGACTCGACGCGTCACTGGCGCTGGCGGTGTTCCCGGGGGCCGCGAGCTGCAACATCGCGATCGAGTTCGGCGTGACCGGTCCTAATTCGACCAACGCCATGAGCTGCGCGTCGGGGACGATCGCGGTGGGCGAGGCGTTCCGCGTGATCCGCGCCGGGGGAGCGGACGTGATGCTCGCCGGCGGGGCCGAGGCCCCGCTCGCACCGCTCACCTTCGCGGCGTTCGCGAACATCCGCGCCATGAGCACCCGCAACGACGATCCGGCGACGGCGTCGCGGCCGTTCGACGTGGACCGCGACGGATTCGTCATGGGTGAAGGCGCGGCGGTGGTGGTCCTGGAAGAGCGGGCCCGCGCCCTTGCGCGCGGCGCACCGGTCTATGCCGAGATCGTGGGGTACGGGATGACCAACGACGCCTGGCATATGACGGCGCCCCGCCCCGACGCGCGCCAGGCGGCGCGCGCGATGCAGCTTGCCCTGGCCGACGGGGACGTCACCCCCGCGGAAATCGGGTACGTCAACGCCCACGGTTCGTCCACGCCGCTCAACGATTCCACCGAGACGCTGGCCTTGAAACAGGTGTTCGGCGGCGCGGCCTACCGGCTCATGGTGAGCGGCACCAAGGGGTACTATGGTCATGCGCTGGGCGCGAGTGGCGCCATCGAGACGGCGATCTGCGCGCTGGCGATGGACCGCCGCTGGCTGCCTCCGACCCTGAACCTCGCGGTGCCCGATCCCGCCTGCGATCTGGACTGCCTCCCGGGGGAAGGGCGTGACTCGGCACCGGAGGCGATGCTCACGAACTCCTTCGGCTTCGGCGGGGTCAACGCGTCGCTGGTGTTGCGGCGCGCCTAGCCGGGCCGGTAGATTGCGCGGCCACTTCCCACCCTGAACTGGAGACACCGGTGAGCGCTCCTTCCACTGCTTCCTTCCGGCCGGTGCTAGCCGAGGCGCTCGGTACCGCTCTGTTCGTCTTCATCGGCTGTGCGAGCGTCGTCGCCAACGGGATCACCGCCGGCGCGATCGGGGGTCTCGGCATCGCCTTCGCGCACGGCGTCGGCCTCGCCGTCCTCGTCAGCGCGCTGATCCGCGCCCCCGGTGGGTACTTCAACCCCGCGGTCAGCTTCGGCCTGCTCGTCGCCGGCACGATCGACGGCCGGACCTTCGGCAAGTACGTCGTGGCTCAGCTGATCGGGGCGATCGTCGGCGCGGCCTTGGTCAGAGCCGTCTTTCCCACGACGTCGGTGATGGCGATGAGCGCGGGAGCGCCGGGGCTCGGGTCGCTGATCAGCTTCGGTCAAGGGATCGCCATCGAAGCGCTGTTCACGTTCTTCCTCGTCTCCGCCGTGTTCGGCACAGCCGTGTCCTCGGAGGCGCCCAAGATCGCCGGCTTCGGGATCGGGCTCGCGGTCTTCGTCGCGGGGGTGGTGGTGGGTCCCCTCACCGGGGCGGCGCTGAACCCCGCCCGGGCCTTCGGTCCCGCGCTCATCGCCATGGATTTCAAGGCACACGCCGTGTACTGGATCGGACCGCTCGTGGGCGGCGGTCTCGCGGGGTGGGTGTGGCGGACCTTCCTGCTCCCCCGGGATCCGGCGCGCCTGTAGCGCCCTCCAGCGGCGGGCGCGCGGCACTGGTGCGGTTCGCCATCCGTCGCGCCGCCGCGGCCCGCTTCCGCTCCCCGTGGCGCGCCGAGGCCTGGTTGCGGCTCGCCTGCGCCGCCACTCCGGACTTCCATCCCTGCTTCGGACAGCTCGTGGCGTTGCGGCGGGCCCGGGAAGACCGCTGGGGGGCCGTCGCGACGGCGCAGGACGCCACGCAGCGGTTTCCCCGGAACCCCGATGCCTGGATGCTGCTCGGCGAGGCGCAGCTGATGGTGTTCCGCCAGCTCGACGCGCTCACCGCGTTCGAGCAGGCGATGACCATCGTGGAGCGCGCCGACGCGGCGCTCGCCGCGGGGGAGATCTACTTCCGGCAGGGCCGCCACCCCGAAGCGGCCGCGCGTTTCGCCCGCGCCTACGCCGCCGGCGGCGGCCCGGAGGCGCTGCGGCGCAACGCGCAGGCGCTGTACCGGGCGGGCGACGAGGCGGCGGCGGAAGCGGCGTTGCGGCTCTGGTCGGAACAGGTTCCGGGCGGCACGGAACGGCTCGCCGAGGTGCGGGCGGAGCTCCGCGCCGAGCGCCGTTAGGAGGAGCGGCGGCTCCGGCGGAACAGGAACAGGGCGTAGACGAGCAGGATGACGGCGGCGTCGATGTAGGCCGCCACCATGTAGGCCCCGTTCTGCGGCATGGTATCAGGCATCGCGCTCCCCCCCATCCCCGATCGCGTACCGCAGCGTGACGAATCCCACGTAGAGCAGTGTGAACACCCCGAACGAGCAGAGCAGCGTGACGAGCATTTCCGGCGGCAGGGAGGGCGCGCTCGGTTTGAGCACGATCGGCGCCGGGTGCAGGGTGCGGAACAGGTAGACGCTCAAGTGGATGAACGGCAGCAGGACCAGCCCGCAGATCCCGAGCACCGCGCTGTAGCGGGCGCGCAGCCCCGGCTCCGTCACGGCGCCGCGCAGCAGCAGATAGCCGAGAAACAGGAAAAACAGAAACAGCGTGAGGGTCAGGCGGGCGTCCCAGGTCCACCAGGTTCCCCAGATCGTCTTTCCCCAGATCGGGCCGGTGGTCAGCATCACGACCGAGAACGCCGTGCCGACTTCGGCCGACGCGGCGGCGAAGCGGTCGTAGCGCGGATCCTTGACGAGCAGGAACAGGATGCTCGACAGGCCGACCAGGCCCATCGACAGCATCGCCGACCATGCCGCCGGCGCGTGCACGTAGAAGATCTTCTGGGCCAGCCCCTGGTGAATTTCTTCGGGAGTGAAGACGAGGGCTCGCACATACACTCCGGCGAGGAGCAGGAGGGCCACCCCCGTGATCCAGCGTCCGCGTTGCGCGAGCGTCATTCGGTCACCGTGGAGGGGAAGAGGATCGACGCCAGAGACACGAACACGATGTCGTAGGCGAGCAGCAACCTAAGCCACCCGCCGACTTCACTCAAGGGACGGCCCGCGAGGAGCTTCGCCGTGACCTGCACCGCGCCCACGAGCGGCGGGATCAGGAACGGCAGCAGCAGCACGGGGAGCATCAGCTCCGCGAAGCGGGTGCGGATCACCATCGCGCTGAACAGCGTGCCCACGGCGATGAAGCCCGTCGTGGCGAGCGCGATGACCCCGACGAGCGGCAGCAGGATGTGACCGACCGGCACATTGAAGAACAGCGTGAACAGCAGCAGGCCCACCGTTTCGACCACGGCGACGAACGCGAGATTGGCGAGCAGCTTCCCCCAGTAGAGGCTGATCCGACTGACCGGCGCCAGGAGCAGGCCGTCCAGCGCCTGGTTCTCGAGCTCCGCCTGGAACGCGCGGTTCAACCCCAGCATCGCCGCGAACGAGAACGTCACCCACAGAATGCTGGGCGCGAGGTCCAGGGTCGCGATGGCGGTCGGGTCGCGCCCGAACTCGAAGATCACGAGCACGAGGGCCGTGAACACCACCGCCGAGAGGATCGCGGTGCGGCTCCGGAACTCGAGCAGCAGATCCTTGCGCGCGACGATCCACGCGTGACGCAGCGTCTTACGCACCGGGGACCGCCTCTCGATACGCGGCGGCCACCGCCGCCGCATCGCGCCCGCCGCGCGCGCCGAGCTGAACGAAACGGCCGCCGCGCATGAACGCGATCTCCGTCGCGAGCTCGACGCCCTCCTCCACGTTGTGCGTGACCAGCACCGTCACGCGGCCCTCGGCCGCTTCCTCGGCCAGCAGGCGGCGCAGCTCGCCGGCCGCCACCCGGTCCAACCCCGTGAACGGCTCATCCAGGAGCAGCACGCGGGGGTCGTGGATCAGCGCCCGCGCGATCGCCGCCCGCTGCAGCTGCCCGCGCGACAGCACCCGCACCAGACGATGCTCCAGCGCCTCGAGCCCGAGGCGCCCCAGGAGGTCCGTGGCGCGGCGCGCGAACACCGCCCCCTCCGGGTCCACGTCGTAGAGCGACGCCCAGAACCGCAGGTTCTCGAGCACGGACAGGTGCCCGTACAGCTGGGATTGATGCCCGATCCAGCCCACCGCGTGACGGCCGCCCTCGATATGCGCCCGGCCGCGCGACGGGTGCAGCAGCCCCGCGAGCACCTTCAGGAGCGTGGTCTTCCCCGCCCCGTTGGGGCCGAAGATGGCGAGCGTTTGTCCGGGAGTGAGAGAGAAGGAAATGCCGTCGAGCGCGCGGACGGCGCCGTAGCGGTGACCGAGATCCTCAGCCCACAGCATCGATGCGCGTGGCCAGCTCGTTCAGGTCGAAAGGCTTGACCAGGTAGGCGCTGTGCCCCAGATCCAGCACGTGCATCAGCGGCTCCATGCTGACGTAGGCGGTCGTCACCACGACGGGGATATCCGGCTGCCGCTCCCGGATGCGTTGCAGCAGCGCGATCCCATCGGTATCCGGAAGGCGCAGATCCAGCACCAGGACGTCGGGACGATGGGTCTCGAGCCGCTCCAGTGCTTCGGCGCCGGTGCGGGCGAACGCCATCTCGTAGCGCGCGCCGAAAAAGCGCTCGTAGGAGGTCTGCAGCGCCTTCTCGTCCTCGATGAACAGGACCCGACGCTTGAGGCCAGCGGGCGGCATGGCGCGAATATAGCGCCCGCTAGGGGGCGCCGCCTTCGAGCTCGAAGAGATCGTCGAGCTTGGTCAGCACCAGGAGAAACCGCAGCTCCTCATTCACTCCGCGCAGGCACACCGTCTGCCGGCGCTCCGACGCCTTGCGCTGAATCAGCATCAGGGCGCCGAGCCCCGCGGAGTCCACCTGACGCGTCGCGGCGAGGTCGATGACGAGACGTCCCCCCGCTTCGGGGAGCTGGTCCAAGAGCTCCGCCGCCACCCGCCGGAACTCGGTCCGGGTGCCCAGGTTCAAGCTCTCGGGTGCCGCCAGGATTTTCTGCTCTACGGGCTGCGTGGGAGCCATGCGCGTCGATTCCGCCGTCAAAACGTTGATGACCGAATCCCGATCGAGAAGTCTTTATGCCGCAACCGATTGCAGGCGCCCGGGTGGCTCGGGGTCTCGTCCGCAGCTGCCGCACCGCCACCCGGGGCATTCTGCAAGGCGCGGGCGACCCGTACCTTACCACCTCCTGCGTCAACCCGCGAGCCCATGAGCGAACGCATCGAAACGCTGCTCGACGAGCAGCGCAGCTTCCCGCCAAGCGCCTCGTTCCGCGAGGCCGCCCACGTCCACGGCCATGAGATCTACGAGCGGGCCAGACGCGACCGCGAGGCGTACTGGGCCGAATGGGCCGCGCAGCTCGAGTGGGTCCGTCCCTGGGACAAGGTACTCGAGTGGAAACCGCCGCACGCGAAGTGGTTCGCGGGGGGCAAGCTCAACGCATCGGTGAACTGCCTCGACCGGCACGTGCGCGCCGGGCGCGGCGACAAGGTCGCCCTCATCTGGGAGGGAGAGCCGGGAGAGGTGCGACGTCTCACCTACCGCGATCTCCACGAGCAGGTTAACCGGATCGCCAACGTGCTGCGCAGCCTGGGCGTCGCCCGCGGCGACCGAGTGGCGATCTACATGCCGCTCGTCCCCGAGGTCGCGGTGGCGATGCTCGCCTGCGCCCGCATCGGCGCGCCCCACACCGTCGTGTTCGGCGGCTTCTCCGCCGAGTCGCTGCGCGACCGCATCAACGACGCCGAGGCCAAGGTCGTCGTCACGGCCGACGGCGGCTACCGTCGCGGCAGCATCGTCCCGTTGAAGACCAACACCGACGACGCGGTGCGGGAAACCCCCACGGTCAAACACGTCGTGGTCCTGCGCCGCACCGGCCAGCCGGTCCCGATGATCGACGGGCGCGACCACTGGTGGCACGAGCTCGTGGCGCGGGCCGAGCCGGTCTGTCCCCCCGAAACGATGGACGCCGAGGACCCGCTCTACATCCTGTACACGTCGGGGACCACCGGGAAGCCGAAAGGCATCCTGCACACCACCGGCGGCTATCTCACCCACGTCTACGCCACCACCAAGTGGGTCTTCGACCTGCGCGACACCGACGTCTTCTGGTGCACCGCCGACGTGGGCTGGGTCACGGGTCACTCCTACGTCGTATACGGGCCGCTGGCGCTCGGCGTGACGGAGGTGATGTACGAGGGGGCGCCCGATCACCCCGGCAAGGACCGGTTCTGGGAAATCTGCGCCCGCCAGGGCGTGACGGTGTTCTACACGGCGCCGACGGCGATCCGCGCGTTCATGAAGTGGGGAACCGATCTCCCCGCCCGGCACGATCTCTCGCGGCTCCGGTTGCTCGGCTCCGTCGGCGAGCCGATCAACCCGGAGGCGTGGATCTGGTATCACGAGCACATCGGCGGGCGCCGCTGTCCGATCGTCGACACCTGGTGGCAGACGGAGACCGGCGGCATCATGATCACCCCGCTCCCCGGCGTCACCACCACCAAGCCCGGCTCGGCCACGGTTCCGTTCCCCGGCATCGACGCGGAGCTCCTGGACAGCGAGGGGCGGCCGGTGCAGGTCGGCGGCGGCTATCTCGCCATCACGAGTCCCTGGCCCGGAATGCTGCGGACCATCTGGGGGGACGACGAGCGCTACCAGAAGACCTATTGGAGCCGCTGGCCCAAGACCTACTTCCCCGGGGACGGCGCCAAGCGGGACGACGACGGCTACTACTGGATCCTGGGACGGGTGGACGACGTCCTGAACGTCGCGGGGCACCGCATCGGGACCATGGAAGTGGAGAGCGCCCTGGTCGACCATCCGGCGGTGGCGGAAGCGGCGGTGGTGGGGCGGACGCACGAGCTCAAGGGACAGGCACTGGCGGCGTTCGTCACGCTGAAGGAGGGCCACCCCGCGAGTGAAGCCCTGCGCGACGAGCTGAAAGGCCACGTGGCCAAGAAGATCGGGGCCCTGGCGCGCCCCGACGACATCCTCTTCTCAGCCGACCTTCCCAAGACCCGCAGCGGCAAAATCATGCGGCGCCTGCTGAAAGACATCGCCGAGGGCCGGACGCTGGGTGACACGACGACCCTCGCCGACCCGGGCGTCGTGCAGCGTCTCAAGGATCAGTACGAGGCCGACGAGTCGTGAGGCCGCGCTAGCGCGCGCGGCGTGCGTCGAGCGCGGCCGTCACGAAGATGGCGGTGATGATCACGGCGGAGGCCACGCACCAGCGGCAGATGGCGTGGAGGACGAAGAGTTCGACGTAGGTCAGATACAAGGAGAAGAGCCACCCCACTCCCGCGAGCCCGATCAGGAGACGCGCCGGGCCGGCGCGCTCCACCAAACGCGGCTGCAGTCCGGCCAGGGCGACTCCGAACAGGACGGCGTACCCGATCACCCCGTAGAGCGCCACCGGTTGACCCAGGAACACGCTGTAGGCGCTCGTCTGGACGTATTCACAGCTCCCCGAGCCGCACTGTAAGCCGCCGATCACCCCGATCTTGTACAGGTAGAGGTAGAGGGCGAGGAAGCTACCGACGAGCGCGAGCAGCGCGATCGCCTGGCGATGCCGCATCTAGTGCTTGCGGGGAGCCAAACTGTCCACGAGATGCTGGAAGTCGTCCGAGCTGGCGAACTTCCGGTTGTCGAGGGCGTGCCCGTTGACGAAGAATGTCGGAGTCCCATTCACGCCCAGCGTGACGCCCGCCTGGTGGCTGTATTCGATGCGCCCGGCGTAACGCTTGCTGCTGACGCACGCTTTGTACTTGCTGAGATCCACTCCGGCGGCCTTGGCGTAATCCTGAAACTTGCCCGTCGGGTCGCTCGAGGAGTGAACCGCCCAATCCGCCTGATGCTGGAACAGGGCGTCGGCCATTTCCCAATAGCGCCCCTGCTCCCCGGCGCATTGCGCGGCGAGCGCCGAGACGCGCGAGAACGGGAACCCCAGCGGAAACTCCCACAGGCGCCACCGCAGCCGCCCCGTCCGAATCAGCTGGTCGCGAATGGTCGGAAACTGCAGAATGGCGAACTCGGCGCAGTGCGGACACTGGAAATCGGCGAACTCGTTCACCTCGACCGGCGCGGAATCGCTCCCCAGCACGGCCCCGCGATAAGCGCTGTCCGAGGCGGTGACGGTGACGGGGGTGCCGCTGTCACCGGGGATGACGCCCGAACTCGGGCGCGTACCGGCCCAGAGCAGGACGCCGGCCGCCACCGCGACTACCACGAGCAACAGGTAGAACCGATTCATTCCTCGGAATTCCTCCGCCAGGGTTCATCATCCGGCTCGTCGAACTCGAGCGCCCGCTCGGCTTCCTCCACGATGCGTCGGCTTTCGGCGATCTCCGGGGTATCGTAGGTGCAGCGGACCTCGTAATGAAACAGCTCGCTGCGGACGTTCCCGAGCATCCGTTGCAGCTCCGGGGCCGCCTCGAGCAGCCGGCCGGCGCGGTCCAGCGCCTGGATCCGTTGCGCCAGCTCCCGCAGGGCGGCCACCAGGCGTGCCGCCCGCTCCGGACCGTAGATTTCGTCGTTCATAGCCGCTGCATTATACCACGATTGGCCTCTCGGAGCCCTGTATTTGCTTGCCCGGACGCGCTTTGTTAGATTGCCCCCCCGAAAGAACCCCAGAACCAGGTCCCAGTGCCCCGAGAGGAGTGCGCCGAATGGCCAAACAGCGTGAGCCCAGAAAACCCGCGACCCCGACGACCTTCGAACAGGCCCGTGACGAGTTGTTCTCCCACATCCTGCGGTGTGGGGTGCTCGAAGCCGCTCCGGAGCACCAGAAGGAGTGGTTCGACGACACCATGCTCTACCTGGAAGACCGCTACGCGGACCTGACCACCGAGGAAATCGGGCAGCTCCGGTTGCTGGGTGAGCGCTACTGCCGGCCCGTCGTGGCGCGGCCGGCGCCGGTGGGGGCGAACGCCTGACCGGGGCCAGGTTCCGGCCGGAGGCCATCAGGGCGCCCGCTTCGAGTGGGCGCCCTGCGTGTTTCCGGGGGAAGGGCCGTCAATGCCACCAGCCGGGATACTGGCGCCAACGATAGCCTACGCGGGCGAAGACGCCCCCTGAGAACCCCGTTTCGACGTACCAGCCATGGCGGCGGCCGGCGGCCTCCTCGACCCCGGCGAGCAGCGTCAGGTACTCGTCCGGACTGTTCTCCGCCACCGCGCGGAATGCGGCGCCCAGGCCACCGTACAGCGTCACGCCGGAGCGGGCCGAGGGATTGACGAGAAACTCCCCCGACAGCTCGAGGCGCATCGCCGCCTGACCGTTGACGACGCCGCCGGCCAGTGCCGCCGTGAACCGTCCCTGCGAAGGGCGCCGCGCCACCGACAGCTCGAGCCCGTAGAAGTTCCGGTCGGCCCAGCTCGCGATCGCGCCGGCTCCGAGCTCCGTCACCGCGGGCGTCTGCGCCCGGAGGGCGGCTCCGCCCGCGATCGCGGCGGCCGCGAGCAGCGGGCTACGCCAACACGACGTCGTAGCTCACCGCGATGTCGGGCTTCAGCGAAGCCATCACCGAGCAGTACTTCTCGAGCGACAGGTCCGCGGCGCGGTGGACCTTCGCTTCGTCGACGCCCTCTCCTACGACCCGGAACCGGAAGTGCACCGCCGTCAGGCAGCGCGGCTGCTCCTCGCGCCGCTCGGCGCGCACGTCGATTTCGAAGATGGCGATCCGCACGCGCATTTTTTCGAGGATCGAGATGATGTCCGCGCCCGTGCAGGTAGCCCCCGCCAGCACCAGCAGCTCCACCGGCGACGACGTCGCCTTGGAATCGCCGTCCACCAGCGTCGCGGGGCGGCCCGCCGGGCCGCCTTCGAACTGCAACCCGCCTTTCCAGCGCGTCGAGATCAAGACCGGTTTCCCCGCCACGTCAGCTACCTCGCCTGGTCGTCAGGCCGATGTACAGCCGGTTGTTGGTGAAGGCGCCCATGCCGCGATATTCGAGCAGCCAGTTGAACGATTGCCGGAACCGGAGCTCGAACCCGAGCACCAGGGTCCAGCGGACCGACGGACAGCCGGGGTCGGCGCCGCAGTCGTCGTGTCCCGTGAGCGCGAGGCCGGTGCCCAGGTACGGGATGGCGACTTCCTGATCGTCGGTGAAGCGATACAGCGCCTCGACGGTCCCGGCGTAGGTGTTCGCGCCCTTCCATACCCCGATCTCCCCCCCCGGGCGCACGCGCAGGCGCGGCGTGAAGAGGTGACCCAGGTCGAGGGTCGTGCCGAAGATGCCCTGGCCGTCGTTGAAGTCGACGCCGGCCCGCACCCCGAAACCGTCCAGCGCGATCCGGGTCTGCGCCGCCGCGGCGGGCGCCACGAGCAGCGCCGCCACCGCGAGGCGCCACGCCGTCGCGCGCGTCACGACGCCGCCCTGCCGGAAGCGGCGGGCGCCGGGGTGCGCGCGGCGCGGCTGTAGTCCCAGATCGCGTAGAGCGCCACCGCCCCGGTGGCGTAGGCGAGCGGCCGGACGAGGGGCGACTCCAGAATGAAGGCGACGAGGGTCAGGATCTGGCACACCGTCACCGCCTTCCCTCCCGCTCTCGCGGGGAGGGCGTGCGGATGGCGCAGCACCACGGTTCCCAGGTAGGCGAGCGCCGCGACGATGTCGCGCAGCAGCACCAGAACGATTTCCAGCGGATGCAGCAGGCCGCGTTGGGCGACGGTGACGAACGCCGCAACCATGAAGGTCTTGTCCGCCACGGGATCGAGGAACGCCCCCAGACGTGACCCCCCGTACCGCCGCGCCACGAACCCGTCCAGAAGGTCCGAAACCGCCGCCGCGGCCACGATGCTGAGTTCCCAGGCGGCCTGGTGCACAAAGGGGAACACGGCGGCCAGCGGAAGCCGCAGCGCGGTCAGCAGATCGGCCGGCCCCACCGGTCGTTTCCCTTGCTCGCTCATGCCCGCTCCCATACCTTGCTCCACGATGGACATCAATCTGCTCAAGAACGCGGCCATCTTCCAAGACCTGGACGAGGGGGAACTCGCCCGGGTGGCGGAAGTCTGCCGCGAGCAGAAGTTCACGGTCGGCCAGTATGTGTTCAAGGAGGGGGAGCCGGGCAACCGCCTCTTCATCATCGCCGAGGGGGAGGTCCGGATCTCGCGGACCATTCCCGGGTCGGGGGAGGAGGCCCTCGCGGTCCTGAAGCCCGGGGCGATCTTCGGCGAAATGGCGATCTTCGACCGCTCCGAGCGCTCCACCGACGCCATCGCCAACACGGCCTGCACCCTCACCACCATCTCCCGCTCCGACTTCGAGCTACTGCTCGACTTCAACCGGGACATCGCGTACAAGGTGCTGTGGTCGGTCGTGCGGCTGCTCTCCTCGCGACTCCGGGCGACGAACGACAACCTCCGGTCGTTCCTCGCCATGTCGATGTTCTAGCCCGGCCGGGCTCCCCGTTTCTCCCATCCCTGCAATGCCCCAGCGCCTCGCACCGCTCGCCGCGATGGCGGCGCTGATCGCCGCCTGCAGCAACTCCACGACCAGCGGGTCACCCGATGTGATTCTGTCCCCGCTCGTCGACTCGCTGTTCGTCGGCGACTCGGCGACGGCGCTACAGGTGACATACCACGACGCCGCCGGCAATACGCAGCCCGCGGGAACCGTCACCTGGTCGAGCGGCGCGCCGACCGTCGCCACGGTCGACGCGGCGAGCGGCGTGATTCACGCGGTCGGCCCGGGCAGCGCGGTCATCAGCGCCGTCGCCAACGGCACCACCGGGCAGGCGCTCGTGGCGGTGTCGCGCCGGCTCGACCTGACGATTCTCCTGGACAGCGTCTACCTGATGCCGACCGACACGTTCACGATTCCGGTGTCGGTGCGCCACCAGGCCACCGGTACCCCCACCGTCTGGTTCACCGCCCCGAGCAACGCCGTCTTCGCGATCGATTCCGCGTCGGGCCGCGACTCCGCCAAGTCCCCCGGGGCACCGCTCCCGTTCATCGCCCACGCGGCGCTGGGCGCGGACACCATCGTCGATACCGGGTACACCTCGGTCGTGGTGCTGGCCGACACCACGGGCGGCGTCGGCTACTTCACGGTCTACGGCTCCGTCGTCCGCCAGGTCGCCGCGGGCGAGCGGGCGCTCAACTACCGGCGCGCCGACCGGTCCCCGACCTTCCGGGTGCGCAGCTTCGTCAACCAGGGGAACACGACCGTGGAGGCGGTGATCATCACGCTGCTCGATTCGCTGTCGGGGCCCGGGGTCTATGCGATCGATTCCATCGCTCCCGCGGAAGCGTTCACGACCGACCCGAGCAAGAGCCCCGTGTGCTATCCGGCGCGACCCTGGGGCACCTGGTCGGCGTTGTTCAGCGGCTTCCGCCTCGACGCGGTGTCGCGCCCCGCCGGGACGCTGGGCATCACGCGCGTGGTCCCGGTTGTGGGCGGCAAAGCCATCAGCGGCCGCTACACGTTCCTCGGGCAGCGCACCGATTACTACACCAACCCGCTGGGCGCGGTCACGATCCGAGGCACGTTCGTGGCCCCCCTGATCAGCACGACCAGCGCGTGCCAGTGAGCTGAGGAGCGTTCATGAACCGGTTCGGTCCGTACGCCACGGTGGTGCTCCGTCTCGCCACGGGCGCGGTCTTCCTGCACCACGGGATCAACAAAGTCCAGCATGGCCTCCCCGGCGTGGCCGAGTTCCTCCACTCACTCGGATTCCCCTTCGCCATTTTCTGGGCCGGGATCGTCGTGACGATCGAGACCCTGGGGGCGGTGTGCGTGATCGCGGGGCTGTGGACCCGGGTGTGGGCGGCGGGCATGGCGGTCGAAATGGTGGTGGCGATCCTGCGCGTCCTCGTGCCCGGCGGCCGGGGATTCGAGCTGGAGGGGATGCTGCTCGCCGCCGCGCTCGCGCTGGTGGCGCTGGGCGACGGGCCCTTCGCGCTGGCGGTGGGGCTGAAGCGGGGGGAGTAACGCCCCTTAGTGCAGGATCCGGAGCAGCCCCGCCTCGGCGCTCCCCTTGATGAAGCTTTCCGCATCGGTCGCCGGAATGCTCACCCCGGTCTCCCGGCGTCCCCGCTGCGCGCTCGCCTCCATGTACTGCTCCACCGACCCGCCCGACCAGCCCGCCGCATCGTTCTTCATCTGCTGCACGATTTCTTCCCAGGTCCCGACGTAGGTCATCCCCGCCCGGGTCCGCACCCGGTGGACTTCGGTCCCCGGCGGTGAGGCGCTCTTTTTCATCCCCTGCAGTTCGGTCAGCAGGGTGCCGAACAGTTCGAGCTGACGCGGATCTCGGACCTGGCCGTCGGGCCCCATGGCCTCGATTTCGGCGAGCAGCAGGTCCTCCGGCTCGGCTTCCTCGGTAAGGGCATCGAGCCGCTCGTTCCAGGGGTGCAGCTCGGGGTCGCCGTCCGGCAGCCGGTACACGCTCTTCTTCAGCTCCAGCAGCCGCCAGATCGCCAGGGTGTCGAAGTGATCATCGGGCTCGGTGCGCTCGAGGTGGAACAGGGCCGCCTCGTATTCGCCGCGGTCGTACAGGAGGTTGGCGAGGTAGATCCGGGCTTCCGCCTGCGCGGGGTCGAGCTCCAGCGCCCGGCGCAGCCAGTGCAGCGCCCCACCCTCGTCCCCCAACCGGTGCGCGGCGTACCCGGCGCACGCCGCCGCCTCCGCGGAATCGGGATGGGCGGACAGCGCGACTTCGAAGAAGCGCCGCGCCTGATCGAGCACCCCCTCACGGAACAGGGCCCGGCCGAGCTGCAGCATGAGGTCATGGTCGTCCTGGAATCCGAGCCCCAGGATCCGCTCGAAGGAAGCGATCGCACCGCCCCGGTCCCCGAACTTGAGCAGCACCTCACCGAGCCCGGCGAGGGCATCTTCATGATCGGTGTCGAGGCTCACCGCCTCTTCGAAGGCGTGGCGTGCCCAGGCGAATTCCTCCCGGGCGAGGCGCGCGTACCCCATGCCGACGTGCAGCTCGACGGCGTGCGGGTAGAGTCCGAGGCCCTCCTTCAGGGCTTCGATCGCCTCGTCGTACCGTCCTTCGTTGTAGAGCTGGTGTGCGCGTTCGTCGTATTCGTCGGAGCTGAGGAACGGTTCCCCAGTCATTGCGAACGGGACCCCTGGGATGGTTGCGCTATGATACGAAACCGCGCGCGGTTACACAAGAACCAGGGCGAGCCGGGAGGCTCGGGTCAGCCGGGGAGACGTCGCGCGTGAGAAACGTTGACGGGCGTCGGCCGCGGTGGGGGCGGAACGTCGGGCAGCTGACGCCGCACCGTTGCGAGCGCGGCGGCGTGTGTCTGCCCGCGCTGCAGTTCGAGGATGGCGGACGCGGCGGCGTCCAGGAGGCGCATCCCGCGGAGACCGCTCTGCACCGCCGCGACGATCAGGTCGACGGAGGAATCCGCGCTGAATCCGTGTCCCACCAGATCCGCCACGGCGTGGAGCGCCGGACCGGGGGGCTCCCCCGGCAGCGCGGCCGCGAGGTGATTCGCCAGCTCGGTGTCGAGCCCCCGCGCCAGCGCCGCGGCCACCGCCTCAACCTCACTGAGCGAGACGGACGCGTTGGGGGCGGTCCCGCGGGCGACGAGGGCATACGCCGCGCGCAGGCGCTCCGCCCCCGCTCCGACCGCGGAGACGATCCGGTCGGGAGGCGCCTTCTTGGCCGCCCCTTCCAGCGCCTTCTCGATCAGCGGCTCGGTCGGGAGACCCGCCGCCGCCGCGCTCGCGACGATCGAATCCACGGCCGGGAGCGCTTCGTCCGGCACCCGGCCGCGCAGCCGCGAGCTCCCCCCCCCCGACTGCATCGGGAGCGACGCCGCCACCAGGGCCGCGGCGAGGACGCGAACCGCCGTCATTGGGATCCGCTGCCCGCGGCCGCCGCGGGCCGAACGATGAGCAGCGCGTTCTGACGGCCGAAGCCGTCTGCCACGTAACGTCCGGCGAGCGGGTCGGTCACCCACTGCTCGCCGTCGACGACGAACATGTACTCGTGATGCCCTACCGGCAGCACGACCGACCCGTCCCAGGTGCCGTCGTGGTCGTCGTCGCGCAGGCGCACGACCCCGGGACGCCAGTCGGTGAACGACCCGACGACGTCGACCGAGTGAGCGCTCGGGAAGCGGCCCACGAACTGCACGACGCCTTCCTGCGTCGAGAGCGCGGGGCCCGGCCCGTGCGCCGGGAACACCGCGATCACGGCGAGGACGGCGGCCAGGGCCAGGCTCCAGATGGGGCGAACCTCCAGCGTCACCGCGTGCGCCTCGGTGAACCAGCGCGCCACCCGGCGCGCCGGTGACGGGCGCGGCTGGCGCAGGGCCGCCATGACGCGCGCGGCGACGCTGGGCACGGCCGCCGCGGCGAGCAGTCGCGCCGCCGCCTGCAGCCGCTGCACCTGGCGCTGTTCCTCGAGGGTCAGGGCGGCGGGGTTGCCGCCCTCATCCAACACCCGGTGCGTTTTCGGGTCCAGCGATCTCATACGTCCTCCTTCAGCGCGTCCAGCAACGCTTCGCGCGCCCGGTGAACGCGCATCTTCAGCGTCGGGATGCGCTCCCCGGTCATTTCGGCCATTTCCTCGTATGACAAGCCTTCCACATGCTTCAACAGAAACGCCTCCCGTTTTTCCTCCGACAACGTGGCCAACGCCCGTTCTACGAGCGCCAACTGCTCCGCCCGCTCGACGTCCCGCATGGGGTCGGCCGGATCCGTCTGGGCGGGCGCGTCCTCGAGGGGCAGCTCGTCGGCGGACCGGCGGGCCAGGTAGCTGCGACAGCGGTTCCCGACGATGCGGTACAGCCAGCTGCGCAGCTTCGCAGGCTCACGGCACGTGGCCAGGTGACGGTAGGCCCGGACCAGACCTTCAGCCACGGCATCGGCTGCGGCATCCGAACTGCCAAGCATCCGGGTGGCGAAGCGCAACAGCCCGGACTCGTAGCGCCGGATGACGACGCCGAAGGCTTCGACGTCGCCCGACAGCACCCGGGCCACGACCTCCGCGTCCGGGGTCTCAGGGGTCTCTGCTGGTAGACCTTGGGGCATGCGGCGGCGTCACGACGGCGGGCGAAAGCCTAATGCCCGCCGAGGGCGTCACGGGCCACGATGAGGAAGCTCGCCGCGGACAGCCCCTGCGAGGGCAGGGTCCCTGCGAACGCCTCGAGGGTGGCCTCGGCGCGGCGGCGGTACTGCTCATTCCCGGTGGCCGCGGCGAGCCGCAGCAGCACGCGGGCGGCCCAGGGGTTCGCCCCGGGGAGCCGGTCATCGGTGGCGGTGCGGGTCCGCGTTTCGAAGACCGCCGGGACCGGATCCCCCCGGCCGGCGGTGTCGTAAAAGCCTCCCTGCGGGGCGGCGTAATCCCGCGCCAGCAGCGCGGCGAGACTCGTCGCCACGTTGAGGTAATGGGACCGGCCGGTGGCGCCGAACGCGGCGAGACTCGCGTCGGCGAGCTGGACCTGGTCCTGCAACAGGCCGCCGACGCCGCCCGCGGGCGTGTGGCGCACGCCCCAGCCGCGCGCGTACACCCGCGCCGTGAGGGTGTCCAGCGCGGCGATCGCTCGGCGCTCCGACGCGGAGTCGTGCAGCAGCGCCGCGGCGTCGAGCGCGGCCGCGATGGCGAACCCGTCGCGATCGGCGAAGCTGGGCCGGTCCGCCGGCGCGAGGAGCCCCGCCACGAGCGTTTGCAGGGTCGCCTGGCCCGCCTCGCGATAGCGCGGCGAACCGGTGCAGGTGAAGGCGAGCGCCAGCGCGCGGGCAAGGCCCCCCTGCACGATCGCCTGGGGCTCATCGAGCGCCGGCCGGGCGACCGACGCCCCCGAGTCGATCATGGCATCGAGCACCCTGGTCGCGACCTGCAGCGAGGCGGTATCGCCCGCCCGGAGGTACTCGGCGAGCAGCAGCGTGACCGCCTGGGTGTGCACCAGTCCGCCGCGCTCGACGTCGCCCGTCGTCACGGCCAGCTCGCCCCGGACGCGCGCGATTCCGGCTGCGATCACCTCGGGCGCCAGCACGCCGTGCGTCGCCGCCGGCTCCAGGGCGAGCTGCTGCACCATCATCGCGTGCCGCTGCACCGTTTCCCGCCGCTCGCGGTAGCTGCGCGCGACCTCTGGGAGGATCTGGCGGAGCCCGCGTCCAGTCACCGGATCGTCGGCGGGGAAATAGGTCCCGCCGAAAAAGGCCGCGCCGTCGGGGGTCAGGAACACGGTGAGCGGCACGCCCCGCAACCCCGCCAGCGCCAGCACCTCCGCGCCGTAGCGCTGAGCCACGTCGGGGCGCTCGTCGCGGTCGACGCGCACGGGAATCACGAGCGAGTCGATCAGCGCCCCGAGCCCGGCGTCGCCGTACACCTCGCGGTCCATGGTGAGACACCAGCGGCAGTCATCAGCGCCGACATAGAGGAGGATCGGGCGGTCGAGCCGTGCCGCGAGGGCGAACACATCCTGTCCCCACGGCTGCCAGCTGACCGGCTGCCGCGCCGCCCGCAGCAGATACGGCGTCGCCGCCTGTGACATGCGGTTGGCGAACGGCCCGCGCTCGGTCGCGCACGCGGCGACCACGATGAGGCCGGCGAGGCCGGCCAACGCTCCTGGGCGAGTCATGGGAAACGCCAAAGATACCCGCCGCTGTGTGGGTGCGTTCCGGACGCCCGATGGAACCCCATTAGATTGCCGGTCATGACTACGACCATTACCCCCAAGGCCAACGGGCCCTTCATTGTGGAAGGACCCGTCCGGCTCGTGACCCCGGATGGCCGGGAGATTCCGGTGCCGCCGTTGAAGGACGGCAGCCCGGCGCAAGTCGTTAAACTGTGCCGCTGTGGCCACTCCGCCACCAAGCCGTTCTGCGACGGCACCCACAAACGTATCGCTTTCCAGGACGCCCCCGCTCCAACTCCCACCACGTGAGGCGAGGGTGTTATGTTGGAGGCCGTTTCGTAACGGACCCTCCCCCCCTACCGGAGGAACGCAATGGCGAAGGGTGGCAAGACCCCGATGGCGGCCGACGAAGGCTACTGTGTGAAGTGCAAGACGAAGCGCAAGATCGCCAACGGGCAGGAAGTGAAGATGGCCAATGGGCGCCCGGCGCTGAAGGGCGTGTGCCCCGTGTGCGGCACGGGCATGTTCAAGATCCTGCCACCGAAGTGATCCCCGAGACCTACTGCTCGGCCATAAACGGATAGGCAAAATCGGTCGGCGGCACAAACGTCTCCTTGATCGTCCGCGGGCTCACCCAGCGGATCAGATTGAGGAGGCTGCCGGCCTTGTCGTTGGTGCCGCTGGCCCGGGCGCCGCCGAAGGGCTGTTGCCCGACTACGGCCCCCGTTGGCTTGTCGTTGATGTAGAAGTTGCCAGCGGCATAACGGAGGGCCCGCATCGCCTCGTTCACGGCGCCGCGGTCGCGCGCGAACACCGCGCCGGTCAACGCGTAGGGTGAGGTCGAGTCCACGATCCGCAGCGTTTCGGCCCAGCGCGCCTCGGGGTAGACGTGCACCGTCATCACCGGGCCGAAAATCTCCTCGCACATGGTGCGGTACGCCGGATCCTCCGCCTGCAACAGCGTCGGCTGAATGAAGTACCCCTCGCGGTCGTCACATCCCCCGCCGAACAGCAGCTGCACGCCTTTCGCCTGCTTCGCGCCGTCGATGTACTCCTTGATCTTGTCGAACGCCTTCTTGTCGATCACCGCTCCCATGAACGTCCGGAAGTCGGCCGGGTCGCCGACCTTCACCCGCTCCAGCATCCCGAGCACGCGGTCGCGCACCTCCGGCCAGAGCGAATCGGGCACATAGGCGCGCGACGCGGCGCTGCATTTCTGGCCCTGGTACTCGAACGCCCCCCGCACGATCGCCGTGGCCAGCGCTTCGACCTCGGCCGAGGCGTGCGCCACGATGAAATCCTTGCCGCCGGTCTCACCGACGAGCCGCGGATAGTCGGCATACTGGCGCAGGTTCTTCGCGACGGTCTCCCACAGCAACTGGAAGACTTCGGTCGAGCCGGTGAAATGGATCCCGCCCAGGTGCCGGTGGCCGAGCACCGTTTCCGTCACCATCCCCGAAGGCCCCGGCACGAAGTTGATCACGCCGGGGGGCAGTCCCGCTTCCTCGAACAACTTCATGATGTAGTAGCTCGAGAGCGCGGACGTGGCGGCGGGCTTCCAGACGACGGTCGTCCCCATGATGGCGGGCGCCGACGAGAGATTGCCCCCGATCGAGGTGAAGTTGAACGGCGAGATGGCGTACACGAACCCTTCCAGGGGGCGGAACTCCATCCCGTTCCACATCCCCGGCGCCGATACCGGCTGCTCGGTGTAGAGGCGTTCGGCGTAGCTGACGTTGAAGCGGAAGAAGTCGATGATCTCGCACGCCGCATCGATCTCGGCCTGGTGCGCGGTCTTGCTCTGCCCCAGCATCGTCGAGCCGTTGAGGATCGGCCGGTACTTCCCCTGCAACAGATCCGCGGCCTTCAGGAACACCGCGGCCCGCTGGCCCAACGTCCATCCCGACCACTCCCGCCAGGCGGTCCGGGCCGCCGCGATCGCGGCTTCGATTTCCTTGGGGCCGGCCTGGTGCACCTTGGCAAGCACGTGCTGATGACAATGCGGCATCACCACGTTGACGGTCTTGCCGGTGCGGATCTCCTTGCCGCCGACGATCACGGGGATGTCGACCTGGCGGCTGCTCATGGATTTGAGCGCCTGCTTCAACTCGTCGCGCTCATGGGTGCCCGGCGCGTAGCTCTTGACGGGCTCATTGACGGGAGTAGGGATCTTGAACATGGAAATCAAGATAAAGACGACGCTGGGAGAATGCGACGCTAGAACAAACGTCGTCAGCATGAGGCGACCAACCGGGCATAGCCGTTTCGCATCATCCTACCGTCGGTGCCTCCTAGCGTCGCAATATCCTCGCGCCGCATTTATCGTTGACGCATGATCCCCGCAGCCACCCGCATCGGCCACGTGCACCTGACGGTCGCCGATCTCGATCGCGCTCTGCGCTTCTATCGTGACGTGCTGGGCTTCGAGGTGACCGCCCGCTACGGACCGGACGCCGTGTTCCTTTCGGCCGGCGGTTATCACCATCATGTCGGCCTGAATACCTGGGCCGGCCGGAACGCCCCGGCCCCCGCACCGGGGACCACCGGTCTCTATCACTTCGCCATCCTCTACCCGGACCGGCGCGCCCTGGCGGCTGCGCTGCGCCGGCTATTGGACCATCGCATTCCGATCGAAGGTGCCTCGGACCATGGCGTGAGCGAGGCGATTTATCTACGCGACCCCGATGGCAACGGGGTGGAGCTGTACCGGGACCGGCCGGAGGCGGAGTGGCCGCGCGGCCCTGGGGGGGAGCTGCAGATGTTCACGCGACCGCTGGACTTGGATGCGTTAGTGAATGAAGCGACCTCAGAGTGAAGCGACCTTAGAAGAAACGACGTTAGGATACGGCGAAGAGTCTGCTCGCCTCATCCTAACGTCGCCTGTTCCTAACGTCGCCTAATCCTAGTGCTTCTTCCCTTTCGGCTTCGGCTTCAGACTGTCACTCACCTGCGGCCCGAAGAAATCGAACCGGCTCGGCGTCTTGGGGCTGCGGGAGATCATCCCGGGGAGGTTCGCGAGCTCCAGCGCGCTCACCGCCATCACCGTGGACGCCTGCCGCAGATCCCAATCGATCGCCTTGTCGTAGGTATCCGACTGCGAATGATGGGTGTGATTGTACCCGCGGGTGATCTGGTTGAAGTTGAACCCGGGGACGCCCAACGGGATGAACGACAGGTGGTCGGTCCCGCCTTTCATCGCATCGGTGACGGTATCGGCGTGGAGGGAGCGCACCGGCGCGAGCAGCGCGCGCCAGAGCCCGTAGAGATCGGGCCGACCCTGCAGCGCCTGACCGGTGATCGCCCCGACGCCGTTGTCGAGCACGATCACCGCCTGGATGGAATCCGCTTCGCCGGCGTGCTGCTGCGCGTACGCGCGCGAGCCGAGCAGCCCTTCCTCTTCTCCGGTGAACAGGACGAACCGGATCGTGCGTTTCGGCTTCACGCCCGCCTTGGCGATGATCCGGCCCGCTTCCAGCGTAGCGATCGAGCCCGTGCCGTTGTCGCTCGCCCCGGTGCCCAGGTCCCAGCTGTCCAGATGGGCCCCGACGATCACGACCTGCCCGGGGTGCTCGGTGCCGCGGATCTCTCCCACCGTATTCCACTGCGGGACGGAGTCGGTCGCCATCTGATTGTCGCTCGTGACCTCGAGCTGGGGGGTGACGCCGTTCTGGAGGAGGCGGGCGAACATGGCAAACTCGTCATGCGCAAGCACGACGTAGGGGAGTGGGTAGATCCGGCTGGGGGAGCCGCTCATGTTGAGCAGTCCCTGCTCCTTGCCGGCATCGGTCAGCATCCCGAGGGCGCCCAGGTTGCGCAGGATGTAGGGAAGATCGACGCGGAACTGCATCAGCTGCGCCCGGCGCGCCGAGTCCCCCTGCTGCGGCGGACCGAACGCGCGCCGGAACGACGCCCGCATCGCCTCGGAATCGGCGGCGGTCATCGGCGGCCCATCGTTGTTCCAGACGAACGACGGCGGGCCGGTCATCACCCACGCGCCTTTCACGACGGCGCGATACGCCGCGAGGCTCTCGGGTGAGGCGGCGTTGATTCGCACCACCGGTCCACGCGCCGGCTTGCCGCCCGTTCCCGGAGCCCAGGCCCAGCTCGCGGCCGCGACGGCGTGGACCCGCGGGGCCACCATGCGGGCCGAAAAGCCGCCGCGCGCCCAGGTGCCGGCGAACGACCACGCCTCGAGATGCGAGTCCAGCCCGTAGTCCTTGAAGCGCTGCATCGTCCAGTCATTGGCCGCCTTGGCGGCCGGTGAGCCCGTCAACCGCGGTCCGATCACGTCCGCCAGGTGCTCGAGGTTCTTCATCGCCTCGGAGCGATTCATCCCTTCGTCGATCAGCACGCCGGCGCCGGCGGTATCGACGGTCAATTCCTGAGCCGCCAGAGTGCCGGTCATCGCCACATCGGCGCAGCACAGCCAGAACACAGTGGAAATTCTCATGACTTGCCTCGGATGGGGTCAGTAAGTCTACGCTTGAGGTTGGACGACCGTTCGCTGGCTGCCGCGTTGCGGAGGGATCGGAATCGACACGGTGAAAGTCGTCCCCGAGCCGACCGTCGAGGTCACCGACACGACGCCGTCGAATTCCGACTGGGCGACCCGGCGAACGATGGCGAGGCCCGCGCCCAACCCCTCACCGTCGTTCTTGGTGGAGAACCCGGGCTCGAAGACCTTTTCGAGCAGGTCGGGAGGGATGCCCACGCCGCGATCCTGCACGGAAATGCGCAGCCGGTCCTGCTCCCGCTCCAACCGGACGGAGATCGGTCCCGGCCGGACCAGCGTCGCCTCCGCGGCGTTGCGCACCAGGTTCAGCAGCAGCTCGTAGAGCAGCCCGGGATCGCCGTTCAGGTGCACCGCCTCGAGACTGGTGATGAGATCGAGCTCCACGCCGCGGTGCCGGAGCACACGGCCCTCCAGCGCCACCACCGACCGGGCGACCCGCACCGCGTCGAACCGCACCGCCCCGGTCCGGGTCCCGCGGGCCCGGTCCTGCACCGCCTGCAGGAAGTCGAGGGCGCGGTCCAGGGCCTCGAACACTTCCCCGAGCTCTCCCGCTAGCTCCCGCCGCCGGTCCTCGGGGAGCGGCAGGCGCCGCACCGTATCCATCGTGAGCTGCAGCCCGGCCCGGGCCGCGGCGAGCGGGTTCTTCGCCTCGTGGGCGATCACGGCCGGCAGCGTGAGAAAGTCGTAAAGCAGGTCGTGACCGGTCGGCGGTGTCGCCCGTCCGGGCAGCTCGCGGCGGTCGACCAGCCCGATGCACAGCCCGGCCAGCTCGATCGTCAACCGCTCCGCGCTGCGACGCTCGCGTCCTCCCGGTGGCGGAGCGGGGGGACGGATGCGGATCGGGGCGATGACCCACGGGCCATCGTGCGACAGCCGGCACCCAACCCAGCGGTGCCCCCGCTGGATCGGAACCCCCCAGCGCTTCAGGGTATTGTCTATGTCGATGCTCGTAAAATGATGTCGGGGTTGGGGATCGCTCGTGGCCTGAGGAATGAGCATGGGTCCCTCGGCAACTTCCCACAAAGTCACCGGACGGCCGCCGAGCGCCACGCTCGCCTGCCGCAAGATCTCCCCTGTGCCCTGTCTGAAGGTCTCGGTCAACGCCAAGGCCGCTCCCATCAACCGGTTGTGGACTCCATGACGTACGTAAAGTAGCAACGACGTGCCATGAAGGGTACGCTTCTCCCCGCCTTCGTCTGGAGGGACTCCACCGGCCGCACGACCGAATTGCCTCATGTGCGGAGTGGTGTCGGTCAACTAACCGCGCCCTTGCGTCCGCCGGGGGGACGGCAAATCTTCCCGTCCCTCGGCGTATTCATTCCTGTCCACACCGACCCTAGAGCCCATGCGCCCGCTCGTCCTGGCCTTGCTCGTCACCGCGCCGCTCGCCGCCCAGCACGGCGCCGCCGCCACTCCACCCCCGATCCACGGGTTCCCGCGCGATCAGCTCGCGGTCGAGATGAGCCGGGAAGCGACGGCACGCGCCGTACCCAACGCCGACACGCTGCGCGCGCTCTTGCGCCGGCTGTCCGCCGTGCCGCACGAGGCCGGGACGGAGCGATCCCACAACGTCGCGCTGCAGATCCTGGAGCGGTTTCGCAGCTACGGACTCGACGCGCGGATCGAGCAGTTCGACGCGCTGATGCCGCGTCCGGTCTCGCGCACCCTCGAGCTCGTCGCCCCCGAGCATGTCGTGGCGACGTTGCGCGAGCCGCCGGTCCCGGGCGACACGGCCTCGGGGCAGCCCGATCAGCTCCCGACGTTCAACGCCTATTCCCCCGACGGCGACGTGACCGGCGACCTCGTGTACGTGAACTACGGGCGGCCGGTCGACTACCGCATCCTGGACAGTCTCGGGATCAGCGTGAAGGGCAAAATCGTCATCGCCCGCTACGGCGCCTCGTGGCGCGGCATCAAGCCCAAGGTCGCGGCGGAGCACGGGGCCATCGCCTGCATCATCTACAGCGATCCGCGCGACGACGGGTACTGGACCGACGACACCTACCCCGAAGGGCCGATGCGCCCCGACGCGGGCGTGCAGCGCGGCAGCGTGCTCGACATGCCGGTCGCCGCGGGCGACCCGCTCACCCCCGGCTGGCCCTCCATCCCGGGAACCCGGCGGCTCTCGCTCGCGGAGGCGACGACCCTGCCCCGGATACCGGTGTTGCCGATCTCCTACGGCGACGCGCTGCCGCTGCTGCGCCGGATCCGCGGCCCGGTCGCGCCGGAGCCGTGGCGCGGAGCGCTGCCGGTCACCTATCACATCGGACCGGGCCCCGCCCGCGTGCACCTCGCGCTCAAGTTCGACTGGCAGTCGCGCCCGCTCTACGACGTGATCGGGACGCTGCGCGGCTCCGCGAGCCCGGAGCAGTGGGTGGTGTACGGGAACCATCACGACGCCTGGGTCAACGGCGCGGAGGATCCGCTCTCGGGTCAGGTCGCGCTCAACGAAACCGCCCGGGCCCTGGGGGCCCTGGCGCGCACCGGGTGGCGGCCTCGGCGGACCATCGTGTTCGCCGCGTGGGACGGCGAGGAATGGGGGCTGCTCGGCTCCACGGAATGGGCCGAGCGCCACGCCGCCGAGCTGCGCGACCACGCCGTCGTCTATTACAACTCCGACATCAACGACCCCGGCTGGCTCGAGCCCGGCGGCTCGCATTCCCTGGAGCGGTTCGTAGCCGAGGTCGCCCGCGACGTGCGGGATCCGCGCAGCGGCCGGAGTGTGCTCGAGGCCTACCTCGCTCACAAGCGAGAGCGCCGGGCGCCGAAAGACACTTCCTCGGACACGGTGTTCGCGCTGCATCCGCTCGGATCCGGCTCGGACTACACGCCGTTCCTGCAGCACCTCGCGGTCCCGTCGGTGGACGTGGCGTACGGCGGGGCGGGGCATTTCGGGATCTACCACTCCATCTACGACAACGACGTCTTCTACGAGCGGTACATCGACTCGACCTTCCGCTACGGCGTGACCATGGCCCAGACGATGGTGACCGCGATCCTGCGCATGGCGGACGCGCCGCTGCTCCCGTACGCCTTTACCCCGGCCGCGCAGGCGTACCGGCGCTACCTGAGCGAGATCGAGCGGGCCGCCGCCGAAAACGACACGACCCGAGGCCTCGACTTCGCGAACGTCCGGGGGGCGCTCTCCCGGCTCGACTCCGCGGCCGCGAGCTACGATGCCCTGGCCACCGCGTTCGACACCCTGCCGGGGACGCTCACCCGCAAGCGGGCCGACGCCGTGGGGCGCGTCGACGACATCCTCGCGCGGACGGAGCACGCGCTGGCCGACACGGCGACCGGACTGCCGCGCCGTCCCTGGTTCGCGCATCTCATCTACGCTCCCGGCCTCTACACCGGGTACGACGTCAAGACGCTCCCGGGCATCCGCGAGGCGGTCGAGCTGCGGCGCGCCCCCGAAGCCCAGGCACAGGCGGCGCGCGTCGCGGCGGCGCTCGACGCCTACACCGGCGCGGTCCGGGCCGCCACGGAGGCGCTGCACTCGGCGCTGTATTGACAGCCCCCCGGCTGGCGGATAGCGTGGGGCCACCATGAGCAATCCTCCGCCGCCTCCGCGCATGTCGGTGCCCCGGTCGTCCTTCGCCATGGCGATGAAGGACTACACGTTCATCCGCCCGGGGCTCGCCGTCACGATCAGCGCCATCACCCTGATCGCCTCGTTGATCATCGGCGTGTTCCTGATTCGCTCCTTGCGCCATGCCGCGGCCTCAGTGGATGCGGGCGCGAACCTGAGCGAAACGCTGCATCGCTACAACGCCAAGTGGGAAGTGTACCTCACGATGGCGACGGGCACGGGCCCCGAGTACAAGCGTCCGGAAGTGATCACGCAGCGGGACAGTCTGCGGTCCGACCTGCAGTCCGCGCTGCAACGTCTCGACCAGCGGTCCACCACAACCGACGAGGAGCGGGAGCTGATTCGCCAGATCCTCGAAGGGTTGACGACGACCGATCCCGCCACGATCAAGCATGCCCGGGAGGCGCTGGTCGTCATTCTCGGCAATCAGGACCGGAAGCTGTTCGATGCCGCGAAAG
>Ga0335085_10001133_pt1 | contig 61405 bp, 58 predicted proteins | sample Lox_Sample_45_FD_206712 | JGI IMG/M metagenome (GOLD analysis project Ga0335085, IMG submission 206712) | Soil microbial communities from Loxahatchee National Wildlife Refuge, Florida, United States - Lox_Sample_4.5 | ecosystem: Environmental > Terrestrial > Soil > Wetlands | place: USA...
GATCGGAGGATACCACGATGAATGTCGGTGAGCGAATCCACCTACTCCGAGAACAGAAACACTTGAGCCAAGGCGATGTCGAGCACAAGAGCGGGATGCTCCGGTCCTACATCTCTCGCGTCGAGCATGGACAGACAGTTCCCTCACTCGCCAGTTTGGAGCGGTTTGCCGAAGCCTTCGACGTTCCTCTTTACCGCCTGTTCGTTAATACCGACCTTTGCCCGACGGCGGCCAAAACGCGAAATCTCTCGCTTGAAGAACTGGCCGACGAGCCGGGAGCGGTAGGACATGAGGCGCGATTTCTTTTGAAGATTCGGGATCGGACGGCGAACATGAGCGAAGAATACCGGACGTTCCTGCTGGACTTCGCCGGTAAGCTCTCGTTGCTAAACACGCCAGCTACAGAGTCGCGGCGGCACTGATCTTCGACCGGGCGCTTTGCCGCCTACGAGCCGGATGACCCGGAGACTCCGCAGGGCGATACACGCACGGGACTGTGCAAGCTGATTCGCTGGTTATGGTCTTGGTCCCGGTCCTAAGGGCTGGATTCTGTCACACAGTCCGGTAAACCGAAGTGTCCTTCCGACGTGTCGATCATCCGCGACTATGTTCTTGCTGTTAAATCAGTTGGCGTTCTATCGGTTCCCTCGCTTCCCTCGCCCACGCGCTTTCCAACCGCGCCCGTCCTGCCGATTCGCATTCCCTGCCTATCCATGATCGTCACAACTAACAGTGATCTGGATTACTGCGCCGAATGTAAATCACAGGTAATCAACACGTGTAAACCTCACACAGCTCCCAAAAGGGGGCAGTCATGGGCACCGCGCGTACCGCGCGGCACGTAAGCACGCCTCCCTTCACCCCGAACAACACAAACCTGTCCCCGGCAGTCACGGACCTCAGGACAACCAAAGGAGGGCATATGAAACACGAAAGGCAGGGAAGAACTGTTCCATTTGTGGTGCTGCTGGGGCTGTTGGGCTCCTTGGCAGCGTTCAGTTTGAGTGCCTGGGCGCAGGCCCCAGGCACGTGGAAGACCACGGGCAGCATGACAGGCAAGACTCACATCGGTTTACCGGCAGCGAGTCGAAGTGCCGGCTCATTGACATTCGCGGTTAACAGCACGGCTGATTTGGTCGATGCGAACATCGGCGACGGCCTGTGTGCGGCGGCCAACGGCCTTTGTACATTGCGGGCCGCAATCCAGGAGGCGAATGCCGATCCTGGGGGCGATGTTATCACGCTCCCAAGCGGGACATACACGCTCACCATAACAGGAGCGAACGAGGAGCAGGCCGCAACCGGCGATTTGGATGTCACAGATACGGTCAATATCGTTGGCGCGAGTCAGCAGCAGACCATCATCAGGGCCGCTTCAGGCTTTGGCGATCGAGTGTTCCATCTGATGAACGGAGCTACGGTGAGGATCAGTGGTCTCTCGATCGAAAACGGCCATGCGGTCTGTTGTGGCTCCGGCTATTACTGGGGCGGCGGGGCGATCTACAACGATGGCGCCAGCCTGTATTTGAGCAACGCGAGTATTCGTTCCAACACCTCGGATTTCATCGGAGGCGGCGTGTATAACACGGGATTCGCCCTGCTGACTTCAGTGGTGGTGCAGGGCAACTCGTCTTCCTACGATGGAGGGATCAGGAACGAAGGAACGATTCAGTTCTTTGGTGGCGCCATCGTGCAAAACTCGGTCTGCTGCGGAACCGGAGGTATGTCGAACTATGGCACAGCAAAGTTGACTGATGTCGCGGTAAGCCACAACACCTCTGGTGGCGACTCCGGAGGTATCTGGAATGCCGCCGTACTGATGCTCAACCGCGACACGTTTGTTGGGAATACTTCCCAGACCTACGGCGGGGCTCTTTCTGTCTGGGAGGGGACCGCCAGCCTGTTCAACGTTACGATAACGGGCAACTCGGCTGGGGACGGCGGTGGAATCTCCAATCTCAACGCGACATCGACGTTGGTCAATGTCACGGTTGATGGGAATGGCGCTCCAGTAGGCGGAAACATCGAGAACCAGAACGGAATCGTGACACTTTACAGCACAATTGTGGCGGACTCCACTTCTGGCGATAACTGTGTCGGTCTCATAGGCTCCCGAGGATATAACCTTGACAGCCAGGGCGCATGCCAGTTCAGCCAGGTCGGAGACCTCTCGGGCGTTGATCCACTGCTCGGTCAGTTGGCGCGCAATGGAGGCAAGACTGAGACTCAAGCATTGTCTGACGGTAGTCCGGCGATAGACCACATACCCCCGGAGAACTGCAAGATGAATATAGATCAGCGAGGGGTGCCACGACCTCAAGGGGTTGGCTGCGACATCGGCGCCTTCGAGAAATCGGCACAGCCGTAAGGAAAACGGCGCTCCTTCCCGGCGGCACCATCCATACCGCCACTATCCCGGCAAGGGTGCAAAAAACAGAAGGGAGAACGAAAGTGAGAAGAGCTTCGATCGGTTTCGCGACGCTTGTTCTCGGTCTTGTCGCGGCATTCGGCAACGCGCAAGCTCCCGTGCCTTTCATCAATCAGCCTCTGGTGCCGGACGCGATGGTGCCGGACGGTCCGGATTTCACCCTTACGGTCAATGGCACCGGCTTCGTTTCCAACTCGACGGTTAATTGGAATGGCAGCCCCCTCGCGACGACGTTCGTGAACGGCTCCCAATTGAGGGCCACGGTCCCTGCCGCCAACGTCGCCACGGTTAACACCGGTTTCGTCACAGTGATTACCCCCGGGCCAGGTGGCGGAACGTCGAATACGGTCTTCTTCACCGTCGCGGATGAGCGAGGCAGCGCCGTGGCGTTCAGCTTGGCTTCGTCTCCGCATGTCGGCTCCTATACCGAGTCCGTGGCCGTCGGCGACTTCAACCGGGACGGCAAGCTGGACCTTGCGGTCGTAGATGAGTGCGGGACCGCCGGTTATTGTGGATTCCCAGGGAGGGTATCCATCCTGCTAGGCGACGGCATAGGGAACTTCACCTTGACCTCGTCTTGGGGTGCGGGTTACCGTGCCGACTCCGTGGCAGTGGGCGACTTCAACGGCGACGGTAACTTGGACCTCGCGGTGGCGAATGATTGTAACGGTGGCCCTTACAGTTGCTACATGCCCGGGAACGTCTCTATTCTGCTGGGCGACGGCACCGGCAACTTCACGGGAGCGGCCGGGGGAGTGGGTGCGGCGGGGAATGGATCGCCGTCCGTTGCGGTGGGTGACTTCAACCGGGACGGCAACCTGGATCTGGCAGTTGCCGACGAGGGTGACAGCCTTGTTGTCATTGACCTGGGCGACGGTACGGGCGGTTTTCCTAACTTCCTCTTTCCGGGTGTCGGTTCCTCCCCTGAGTCCGTAGCCGTGGGCGATTTCAATGGGGATGGCAAGCTCGACCTGGCGGTCACCGGTAGCAGCACCACCGCTATTCTGCTGGGCGACGGCACGGGGAACTTCACTGCGGCCCCGCCTGTGGCCGTGGGCGGTTACGCCGTAGCGACCGGCGACTTCAACGGGGATGGGAACCTCGACCTAGCGGTCACCGGCAGCAGCACCACCGCTATTCTGCTCGGCGACGGCACAGGGAATTTCACCCTGGCCTCGTCTCTGACGGTTGGCGGTTGGTCCGTAGCAACCGGCGACTTCAACGGCGATGGCGACCTTGATTTGGCGGTTCCTGGCGGTATCCTGCTCGGGGACGGCACAGGGAACTTCACTCTGGGCTCGCCTCCCGGTATAGGCGGCGATTCCGTCCATTCCATAGCGACCGGAGACTTCAACGGGGATGGCGAGCTCGACGTGGCGGTCGTCAACTGGAATGGGGACACGGCTTCCATCTTGCTCCAGCTTCCGCCCGGCCTGTTCATCACTCCCACAAGTCTCAATTTCGGGTCCCAACAGATTTTCACCGCCAGCGAACCCGAAAACGTGAGCCTGACCAACACCGGCACGGCGACGCTGGATATCACCAGCATCGTTGCCAGCGACAGCTTCTATGAACTGAACAATTGCGGCTCCAGCCTGGCGGTGGGGGCTCAGTGCAACATCAACGTGTTCTTCTCGCCACACGCTACCGGCACCATTACCGGGACGGTGACGATCACCGACAATGCTTCCGACTCTCCTCAGACGGTTTCACTCACAGGTGCCGGCACGATGGTAGGCCTCTCGCCCTCCACGGTGAGCTTCGACCCGCAGACCGTGGGGACCACCGGTGCGGCGCAAACCGTGACGATGACCAACCACGGCTATCGTGCGTTGAGCGTGGGCTTCGGCTTTCGTGGATCGAATCCGGGCGACTTCGCCCAAACGAATACCTGCGGAAACAGCCTGGCAGCCGGAGCGAGTTGCACCATCAGCGTGACCTTCACGCCGCAAGCGAGGGGGTCACGGACAGCTACGCTGGACGTGGTGGATAACGGCGGCGGCAGCCCGCAGGTCGTGACGCTGAGGGGTTACGGGATGTAGAGAAGCAGTTGGCAGCGAGGTAGCGCGGACTTCCGTTGTTTGAAGTCCGCGGCATCTCTCCAACCCTACGAAAAGCCGCGGACCTAAAAAACAGGTCCGCGCTACACCCCCTTGCCCGGCAAGGGGCAAAAAACAGAAAGGAGAACGAAAGTGAGAAAAGCTTCGGTGGGATTGGCGACGCTTGTTCTTGGTCTTGTCGCGGCATTTGGCTACGCGCAAGCTCCCGTGCCGTTCATCAATCAGCCGCTGGTGCCGGACGCCGTGGCACCAGGCGGGCCGGATTTCACGCTTACGGTCAATGGCACCGGCTTCGTTTCCAAATCGACGGTGAATTGGAACGCTACCCCGCTCGCGACCACGTTCGTCAGCGGATCGCAGTTGACCGCCACTGTTCCGGCCGCGGACATCGCTAAGCCGACGACAGGTTGGGTCACAGTGGTCAATCCCGCACCGGGCGGCGGCACATCGAATAGTGCGTTCTTTACGGTTATCGATAAAAGCGGCACGGTTGCTTTCGGCTCGGCTTCGTCTGTGCCGGTCGGGTCGTATCCGAACTCCGTGGCCGCGGGCGACTTCAACGGCGATAGCAAGCTGGACTTGGCGGTCGCCAACTGGGATAGCAATACCGTTTCAATCCTGCTGGGCGACGGCACGGGCAACTTCACCCTGGCCTCGTCTCCGCCGGTCGGGTCGTATCCCGACGGCGTGGCGGTAGGCGACTTCAACGGCGACGGCAAACTGGACCTGGCGGTCGTCAACGAGGCTAGCAATACCGTTTCAATCCTGCTGGGGGACGGCACGGGCAACTTCACCTTGGCCTCTTTACCTACCGGTTCTAATCAATACTCCGTGGCCGTGGGCGATTTCAACGGGGACGGCGACCTTGATCTCGCGACCTGCAACACAAACGACACCGTTTCCATCCTGCTCGGGGACGGCACCGGTAACTTCACGTTGGCCTCGTCTCCGACTAGCGGCTACGACCCCCTCTCTGTGGCCGTGGGCGACTTCAACGGAGACGGCAAGCTCGACCTGGCGGTCGCGAACTGGAGCAGCAACACGGTTTCCATCCTGCTCGGCGACGGCACGGGCAACTTCACCCTGGCCTCGTCTCCTGCGACAGGCTCCTATCCGTACTCCGTGGCGGTGGGCGACCTCAACGGAGACGGCAAGTTGGATCTCGTGGTTGCCAATTCCCAAAGCAGTACGGTTTCCATCCTGCTCGGCGATGGAACGGGCAACTTCACGCTGGCTTCGTCGCCGGCTGTGGGTCTCTATCCCGTGTCCGTGGCCGCGGGCGACTTCAACGGCGATGGCAAGCTGGACCTCGCGGCTGCCAATGACGGCAGCAGTACGGTTTCCATCCTGCTGGGGGACGGCACGGGGAACTTCACGCTGGCTTCGTCGCCGGCTGTGGGTTTGTATCCCGTGTCCGTGGCCGCGGGCGACTTCAACGGCGATGGCAAACTCGACCTCGCGACCGCCAACAACGGTAGCAACACGGTTTCCGTCCTGCTGCAGGTTCCACCCTACCCGATAGTGACGCTCTCTCCGACCAGCCTCACTTTTGGGACGCAACTGTTCGGCACAACCAGCGGTCCCCAGACTGTGACCTTGACGAACACGGGCACGGCGACGCTGGACATCACCAGCATCGTTGCCAGCAACAGCTTCTTTGAGCTGAACAATTGCGGCTCCAGCCTGGCGGTTGGGGCGCACTGCAACATCAACGTATTCTTCTCGCCGCACGTCCTGGGCACCATCACGGGGACGATCACGATGACCGACAATGCTTCCAACTCCCCGCAGACGATTTCGCTCACGGGAGCCGGCACGATGGTGGGTCTCTCACCGACGACGGTGAGCTTCGACCCGCAGACGGTCGGCACCACCAGCGCGGCGCAAACCGTCGCGATGACCAATCATGGCTATCGCGCCGTGAGCGTGGGCTTCGGCCTTCGGGGATCGAATTCCGGCGACTTCGCCGAGACCAATACCTGTGGAACGAGCCTCGCGCCACAGGCAAGCTGCACCATCAGCGTGACCTTCACGCCGCAAGCGAGGGGATCACGGACGGCGACGCTGGACGTGGTCGATAACGGCGGCGGCAGCCCGCAGATCGTGACGTTGAAGGGCTTCGGCACATAGGGGAAGTAGTCGGCAGTACGCAGTCGGCAGTAAGCAGGTGGCTCCTAAATTAAGAGCACCCGACGAATCGCGAAACCTATCCGCGGGCCTGGCCCCGGCCCGAGCCCGATGATCCACAAGCCGACCCGGACGAATGAGGCGGGCCTGAGTCGGATAGAGAATTGGAGCCGCGAGGGCGGCGAAGGAGGAATTTCAGATGAACAAGCTCAATTCTGCAGGGAGGGCGTGCGCTGTTCTGGCGCTGTGTGCGGCGACAGCAATCACGCTCCACGCACAGACGTTCGGAGTGTTGCACAGCTTCGATCTCACGGACGGCTCAATGCCCCTTGCCGGATTGATCCAGGGCACCGACGGGAGCTTGTACGGGACGACGCAACTAGGCGGGGCCAACCTTTATGGGACGGTCTTCAAAATCACGCCGACGGGCACGCTGACAACCCTCTACAGCTTTTGCTCCCAGGGGGGATATAGGTGCTTTGACGGCCACAGTCCGGTTGCGGGACTGGTCCAAGGCACGGGCGGGAACTTTTACGGGACGGTGGCACAGGGCGGGGCCAAGGGTTACGAGGATGGCACGGTCTTCAAAATCACGCCGACGGGCACGCTGACAACCCTCTATAGCTTTTGCTCCCAGAGCGGGTGCACGGACGGCGACTATCCCTACGCGAGTCTGGTCCAGGGCACCGACGGGAACTTCTACGGGACAACAGCAAACGGCGGGGCCAACGGTGGTGGCACGGTATTCAAAATCACGCCGACGGGCACGCTGACGACGCTCTACAGCTTTTGCCCCGTGACCGGCTGCGCGGACGGCTACGCACCCCTCGCGGGTCTGGTTCAAGGCACCGACGGGAACTTCTACGGGACGGCGTCCAGTGGCGGGACCAACGGGTACTCTGGCACGATCTTCAAGATCACGCCGACGGGCACGCTGACAACCCTGTACAGCTTTTGCTCTCAGACCAGGTGCACGGACGGCGTCTATCCCTACGCGGAGCTTGTCCGGGGCACCGACGGGAACTTCTACGGGACGACAGCATACGGCGGGGCCAACGGTGACTATGGCACGGTCTTCAAAGTCACGCCGACTGGCACGCTGACAACCCTCTATAGCTTTTGCTCCCAGAGCGGGTGCACGGACGGCCAGGAGCCACGGGGGCTTATCCGGGGCACCGACGGGAACTTCTACGGGACGACAGCAAAGGACTATGGGACGGTATTCAAAATCACGCCGGCTGGCACGCTGACGACCCTCTACAGCTTTTGCTCCCAGAGCAGCTGTGCAGACGGCTCCTATCCCGAAGGGGGGCTGGTCCAAGATACCAATGGGCGCCTCTACGGGACAACGAGTCAGGGCGGCGCCAGCGGACGTGGCACGGTCTTCACGCTCTCCATGGGTTTGCAAGCGTTCGTGGAAACACAGCCGAGCTTCGGGAAGGTAGGAATCCGCGTCAAGATTCTGGGCACGAATCTGACGGGCGCGACCAGCGTCACCTTCAACGGCGTGCCGGCCACCTTCACCGTGTTCTCGTACTCGCTGATCGGGACCACAGTGCCGGCGGGCGCAACCACGGGCACGGTCCAGGTGACGACGCCAAGCGGCGTGTTGTCGAGCAACGTTCCGTTCAGAGTCACGCAGTGAAGCGCAGAGGTCTTCGCAGGTTGCTGAAAAACTCATTCACGTTCATGGTAGAGGTCGGCTTTAGGCGAGAATCCCATTGAAATCAAAATGCCGGGCTGAAGCCCGCCTCTACAGAACGCCGTCCAACACAGGCTCTTCAGCCTGCTAGAGGAACACCCAATCACGGACGAGCGGCGACCCGATGCCGCTCCCGGAGCCTGCCCCGGCAAGGCTGAATACAAAGGAGGCTGAAATGAGAAAGGCATCGATAGGATTCGCGACGCTTGTTCTTGGTCTTGCCGCGGCATTCGGATACGCGCAAGCTCCCGTGCCGTTCATCAATCAGCCGCTGGTGCCGGACGCGGTTGCGCCGGGCGGGCCGAATTTCACTCTCACAGTCAATGGCACAGGCTTTGTTTCCAAATCGACCGTGAATTGGAACACTACCCCGCTCGCGACTACGTTCGTAAACGGATCGCAGTTGACGGCCACTGTTCCGGCCGCCGACATCGCCACGGCCAGCACGGCTTGGGTGACCGTGGTCAATCCCGCGCCGGGCGGCGGCACATCCAATGTGGCGTTCTTCACGGTCACCGCGAACATTGGCAACGCCATTGGTTTCACCGTAGCATCGTCGCCGCCGGTCGGCGGCTACCCATGGGCGGTTGCGGTGGAGGACTTCAACGGCGATCGCAAGTTAGACCTGGCGGTCGCCAATGAGGGGAGCGACACAGTATCCATTTTGTTCGGCGACGGTGCGGGCAACTTCACGGCTGGCCCGACCTTGACCGCGGGTAACACTCCCGACGCCATCGTTACAGGTGACTTCAACAATGATGGCAATCCGGATCTCGCCGTTGCCAACTACGGTTGGAGCCAGGGCGGCACCGTATCCATTTTCTTGGGAGACGGGACCGGCAATTTCACCCTGGCCTTCTCTCCGGGCGCGAGTTACGACGACTGGTCAATGGTCGCCGGCGACTTCAACGGTGACGGAAACCTGGATCTTGCGGTGGGCAACTTTGGTAGCTATGCCACCATCCTGCTAGGCGACGGCACCGGCAACTTTACGCTCACCTCCTATGCCGGTACGGGCTACGGCCCTGGGCAGATGGCGGTAGGCGATTTCAATGGGGACGGCAAGCTGGACATTGCCGTGGCAAACTCGTGCGGAAACGACTCCTCGTGCCAGTCGACGATCGGTTCGGTCTCCATCCTGCTGGGAGACGGCACGGGCAATTTCAGCCCGGCTTCCTCCCCGGCTGTGGGCGACTGGCCAACATCCGTCGCGGCGGCTGACTTCAACGGGGATGGGATCCTGGACCTTGCGGTTGCCAACAAGCACGACAACACGGCCTCCATCCTGCTAGGCGATGGCACAGGAAACTTCAGCTTGGCATCGTCGTCGGCTGCGGGTGGCGAGCCCGCGTCCGCGGTGACGGGCGATTTTAACGGTGACGCCATTCCGGACCTCGCGGTGGCCGATTGGGAGGGCACCGTTTCGATCCTATTGGGGGACGGCACAGGAAACTTCACGTTAGCATCCAGCGTAGCAACGGGAATCCAGCCCTGGTCCCTAGCAGCGGGCGACTTCAATCGGGATGGCAAGTTGGACCTCGTCGTGCCGTCCGTATTCACCGATACTGTCTCCATTCTGCTGCAAGCTGGCCCAGCAGCAACGCTCTCTCCCGCCAGCCTCACTTTCGTGACGCAACTGCTCGGCACGACCAGCGGCCCCCAGACTGTAACCTTGACCAACACCGGCGGCGAGACGCTGGACATCACCAGCATCGCGGCCACGACGAACTTTTCCGAAACCAACACCTGCGGGTCGACTCTCACGGCAGGCGCGAGTTGCAGCATCACCGTGACCTTCACGCCTGTGGGCGTGGGCACGCTCACGGGCAGCATCACGGTCACCGACAGCGCTTCCAACAGCCCGCAGACGGTGCCGCTCACGGGTACCGGGACAGTCGCGACGCTTCTGCCAGGCAGCCTGAATTTCGGCGTCCTGCGCGTGGGCAACAGCGTCACGCGGACGGCGACGCTGACCAATTACAGCTACCGGGCGCTGAACATCTCCGCGGTTCAATTCCTGCCGCCCGCCGCCGGTGATTTCTCGCAGACCAACACCTGCGGCACAAGTCTCCCGGCGCAGTCGAGCTGCGCATTCAGTATCACCTTCACGCCGCAAGCGAAAGGATTGCGCAAAAGCACCATGGGCGTGATCGATAACGGCGGCGGCGGGCCCCAGAAAGTGGCGCTCTCGGGAACGGGAGAGTAGAAAGACCGAAGTCTGAAGTCAGAAGTCAGAAGGCGCTGGATCGTGGAACCGCCTCGGAAAGTCGACCATTGAAGGCCCGAAGGGCCGGGCCAAGACAGCCCAGGCCATCGGCCTGGGTTCGGATTGGCGGTGGTTTTAACAATTGCAAGCCTTGAAAGGGCGGACCACGAGCGCCGGGCCTTCAGGTCGCCTCGGAGGCCGGGTCTCCGAGCTCCGTAAATCGCATTAAGAGAATTCCAGCCGCGAGAGCGGCCAAGGAGGATTTCAAATGAATAAGCTGAGTCTTGTGAAACGTGCGTGCGCACTCTTGATCGCGTGTGTCGCGACCGCGATCGTCCTGCAGGCGCAAACGTTCGGTGTACTACACCGCTTCAACGGAACGGACGGCGCCAGTCCCTTCGGAGGGCCGATTCAATACTACGACGGAAATCTCTATGGAACGACAGCTACGGGTGGGGTTAACACCTGTGCTTATGGTTACAGCTGCGGCACGATCTTCAGAATGACCCCCGACGGCACCCTCGCCACGCTGCACAGCTTCGACGGCACCGACGGAGAATACCCGACGTCCGCGCTGCTCGAGGCGAGCGATGGAAGCTTCTATGGCACAACGAGCAACGGCGGTGTCAGCTCGTCGTGCAGCTCTCCGTATGGCTGCGGCACGGTCTTCGAATTCACGGCAGGCGGCGTTCTCACGACCCTGCACAGCTTCAATGGCGTGGACGGTTTTGAGCCGAACGGAATTATTCGAGCCAGCGACGGAAACTTCTACGGAACAACATCCTTGGGTGGGACCTACGGCGGCCAATCTCAGGGAGGCACGGTCTTCAAGATAACCCCCAGCGGTACCTTGACCGTGCTCTACAACTTCTGCTCTCGAGCTGACTGCGCGGACGGCAGCACTCCCTTCGGCAGCGTACTGGTCCAGGGCGGAGACGGGGACCTCTACGGGATAACCGACTTTGGCGGGGCCCTCAACGCGGGCACTGTTTTCAAAATCACTACTGCGGGGACCTTGACGACGCTTTACAACTTCGGTTCCCAAGACGCCGATGGCTTAGACCCCGAGGGCGGGCTGGTCGAGGGCAGCGATGGCAACTTTTACGGGACCGCGACATCGGGCGGCGGGAACTATTCCTGTCCTGCTGGCTGCGGCACGGTCTTCAAAATCACCCCGACCGGCGCCATGACCACGGTGCACAGCTTCAACGGCACCGATGGCGAAGGGCCCGAAGGCGGGCTCATCCAGGCCAGCGATGGGAATTTCTACGGAACAACCCTGTATGGGGGATCGAGTAACTACGGTACGGTCTTCGAGATCACACCGGCCGGGACACTAACGACCTTACATAACTTTCGCGGGACGGACGGGAGCTTTCCCATAGCGCCACTAGTGCAGGACACCAACGGCAACTTTTACGGGACAACGGAATACGGAAGCAACGATACCTGTTTCCGAGGCTGCGGCACAGCCTTCGTGCTCTCGACAGGTCTCGCGTCCTTTGTAGAGACGCAGCCCAATCATGGCAAGCCCGGAAGGGTCATCCAGATTCTGGGAAGCAATCTGGGCGGCGCCAGCAGCGTCACCTTCAACGGCACGCCGGCCGTATTCAAGGTGGTCTCGAAATCCCTGATCGGGGCCGTGGTGCCGGCAGGCGCGACCACCGGCATGGTCCAGGTGACAACGCCCAGCGGCGTATTGTCGAGCAACGTGCCGTTCAAAGTCACGCAGTGAAGCGCGGAGGTCTTCGCAGCAGGGTAGAGCCGGCGATGCCGCGGTGAGCGGGTAGCTACAGCAACTTGCGATGAGTTCTCGAACTCATCCAGTCCTCATAGGGCCGCAGGTTCAACGTCGCACCCTTCCCCTTTAGTTGCCCCAACACCGCGCGCTTCGCTGCTTCCTCCACCGCTGATCCCGGCTCACCTTCCCTTGCTGGCTCACGAGGCGTCAACTCCACGCCGACATCGGGTGCCTGTACGCGAGCGCGACCGGTGAGAAAGTCGCCAAAGGCAACTGCCTTCGTGATCCAGAATGGCGCGCTACGATCCTGGTTAACCGCCTTGATGCGATCCGAGAGGGCGGCGAGAGCCGCTGAGACTGCGGGAGGAGTAAAACGGGGCGGCTTCGATCCCGCTACCGTGTCGCCGGCTGCCGTCGTCAGCCAGTCGCCGGCGTCAGATGGTTCGATGTACCCCTGGGCCTGCAGGACGGGCAGCACTGCCTTCGCTACGCCGGTGCTGACGTTGAGGGACCTGGCGAGGTCCGGGACGGTCCAACTCGGCGCTCCCCGGGTCTCCTTGAGGGCACTCAGCACCTCGGCCAAGGGTAATGGCGCAACTCCGGAGACCCGCTCGCCGGACTTTGCTGAGGATGGCGACTTGCGCGAGTTTGTCGTCATTGCTCAGGCTCTCGTCAGATGGATATATTACCGCAGCTTTCCCTTGCGGCCGCTTATGCCCATCCTAAAGGTAGACGGGCCGAATCTTAGCGAAGCTGCACCATCCCGACGTCTTAAGTAGGCATCGTGTTGTCCCATCCTCTCTCCAGCCTTCAACAGCACGAAGCCGCTACGCAGTCCTGCACGTCGTGGGCAACGGGTCATCGCCGGACGGTCACGGGTTGAGAGGTGATTACTGAAATTTTCAGTGGATTTTGACGACGCTTTGGCTACGCAACTCATTGAATGGAATGGGATTTTCATTTTAACCCGCGGGGAGTATGCCGACAACCGGGCGATTCGCGAGGGCGCCGCAACGCCAAGGCGATCTGGCAGGACCTGGTTTTCTCAATCTGGCTTCAGCAGCGGTATCAGAGCGTGAGCTATTTTGTCCGGAAGCTTCGGGGAGGCCCAGGCGGGATAGAAACAACTTAGTCCCGGATGCCGTCGGCCGGTTTTGAGACGATCACCGAGGATTCACTATGGTTCTTATGTGGAAACGCCAACGTGGACCCAACTTGGTCGCCGACCTGCACACCGCGACAGGGCACGTTCGGAGCTATCTTTATGCAAATGCTAGCGGCCAGTCCAGCAAGGAGTACGCTTTTCGAGGAACGCCGAGATACCCTCCTGCGCATCAGCAGCAAGCGAATTCATGGTCATGACTTCTTTGGCGTAGGCGTATGCTCTCGGCTGGTCCAGATCGACCTGGGCATAAAAGGCCTGCTTGCCAAGCGCCACCGTGAAACTGCTGGCTTCCGCGCAGCGGAGGGCCAGCCTTCGGGTTTCCTCAGACAGCAGAGCGGCGGACACCACGCGGTTAACCAGCCCCCAGTCGGCGGCCGTGCGCGCATCGATAACGGCGCCGGTCAGCAGCATCTCCAGAGCGCGCTTGCGGCCGATCGCCCGGCTGACCGCCACCATCGGAGTGGTACAGAATAAGCCGATCTTGACGCCGGGCGTGGCGAAAGATGCCTCCTCAGAGGCGACCGCCAGGTCACAAGTGGCGACTAACTGGCATCCGGCGGCCGTGGCGATGCCTTGTACCTGGGCGACGACAGGTTGCGGAATGATTGGACCTTGTGCATCAGTTCCGTGCAGACGTCGAATATCTCCCGGTATTCGGCCACAGTCCGGCCGGTCATTTCGCTCAAATCGTGTCCTGACGAGAAGGCCTTGCCCGCGGCGGCCAGAATCACCGCTCGGATTTCACCGGTGCGGCCGAGGCTGTCGAAGACCTCGATCAGCTCACGCATGCACAAGAGCGAGAGTGCGTTGCGCCTATCGGGCCGGTTCAAACAAACCGTGGCTAATGGCTCTCGACACCGGCGAGAGCTGCCAAGGCGAGCAAGAGCAATACCACCTGATGAGCTCTGAAGGCGGAGGTGCTCCGGACTTCGATTGACATGGGACCGAGCGCTCTCTTTTGCTAACTCGCAAGAGCAGCTCACCCAATTGAAAAGCCGGGGCACAGGCGATGTGCTGGCAATCGCTCTCAGCTATTCCGACCAGTCGGCACTAATCCGATAGATCGCACCTGAGAGAGCCAAGTACTCTGGCCGGGTCTAAACATGGACTTCTCCGGTCCGGGTCAAATGTCATTGGGTTTCGAGCCACTGCGAAAAACGAGGCTCGACGATCGGAGCCTTAGTGATGCCCCCCTCTCGTAGGACCGATCCAGGATGTTTCACGCAGCTGTTTTGAAATTGCTCGTAGGGACCAGTAAGCTGTTTAATCATGGAGCGCTGATAGTTCAGGGCTGCCCGGCCGTTGGGAAGGTCGAAGGTCGTTTCGGATTCGATCTCGAGTCTTCCGGTCCACTCTTGGATTTGAGTCGGGTCTTTTATGCCGTTACGAATGTCCTCTGCTGTCGGGTCAATAATTTTCTGATGGGTGTGCAGCTCATCCTCGCCGACCTTCACGAAGATTGACTTGTGACCGCTCTTGTGCGTGAAAACCGTCGCTATCCCTTGCTCAGCCTCCGCTTCCGTGACCTCTTCGATTGCCTCAGCGGCCACCGCGGCGCCCCCACGAGCGAGGAGCTCTGGGCCAACATCCGCGAGAATGTGAGCCTTCAACCTGGCTTCGGCGTTCTGTACTTGATCGATATTCTGCATTACCTCGGACGCCGATACGTCGCCGCCTGCGATCTCGTGAGTGAGTTGGTTTTGGGCAGTCCAAATGCCCTGAACGTAGTCGGAGCCAGCCTGAACAGTATCGACTCCCTCTTGCCAGAGGCCTTCGAGCAACATCTGCGCCGGGCTCGTAGTCAACAGCTCTTCTTGCTTTGCGGCGAGAATCTGAGAGGCTGCGATAGCGGACAGACGGCGCGCCCTGGCAACCACCTCATTCGCCTCGATCCTGACGGCGGTCGTCAGCAGCCGATCGGCCACTTTTCGCGCCTGCCATACGGGATCTGGACACGAGAAATTGTTGAACGAAGGATTTGGCCCAACCGCCCCGTGTCGGGTCCGTCGACCCGGACTGACTCCTTGGCTTCCCTCATATGGCGCATCATCGGGCCACTCGTAGGGCGGCGTCTCGTCTCCCTCGACCGGAGGGTCGAAGCCGGTTGGATCGGAGAAATTGACTGGATCGTTAAAAGCAAAGGCATAGGGATTTGTCGTCGCCCCGGTTCTTGGCAACACGAGCGGGTCGCGACTCATGAACCTGCCGATCACCGGGTCATAGAGCCTGGCTCCGAGCTGCGAGAGCCCGAGCGCGGCCAGCGCATCGCCACCGTTCCACTGATCATCGCTGTATTGCGTGGTATCGGGTTGTACCCCCGTCGAGCTGGACTGGCCAAACGGCGTATAGCTCACGTCTTGAACGAACGCACCCGCCTGGTTGGTCATGAACCGGGCGCCGCGGGGCTCGCCGAACGCGAACACCCAGGAATTGGTCGGGCCCCTTTGGGTGACGTTCACTCCCGGCCCCGGAAACGTTCGGGTCAGCACCGGACCAGTCCCGGCGACGTTATGCCATGCGAGCAAGCCACCGTAGTGTCGATCTTGACGCTGATCTTGCGAGCTGCTTCCGGTGACGTTCAGCTCCTGAATCGCGCCGAACGCGTCGTATTTGAAGCTCGCCGACGCACCGTTCGTGTCACTGACGGACTTGGGCTGCCCAGAGTTGTACCAAGTCAAAGTCCTTGTCCCGGTCCGGCTCGGCATCGAGATGATGTTTCCGATGCCGTCGTACTTCACCGTGCAGCCGAAGTTGTTCGTCCCAGCGTCGCCATATGCCATCTGGCAGATGTGCTCCCGGTCCTGGGTTCCCGGAGTCACCTGAAAGGCGATCTTGCCGTCGCTAGTTCCCAGATTGTCAGACAACGTCATCGCGTTGCCGAGCGAGTCGTAGAGGAAGCTCCAGCTCGACAACGTCGCCGCGCCGCCCTGATCTTTCTGGATGGAGGTGCTCAGGCGCCCGAGCGCATCGTAGGTGTACTGGGTGTAGGGACCGTTCGAGGCCGCCACGTTCGATTCCTGCTGGCTGTTCAGCCGTCCAACGGGATCGTATGCGTATCGAGGTCCGGATGATGAGAACGTGCCGCCCGCGGTGATCTTGCGATAACCGGAACCCGAGCGGACTGTCATGTCCTGGAACAGTCGCCGACCGGTGTCCTGGTATGTCGCCACGTAGTTAATGCCGCCGAGGAACGACGCGCCCAGAATCCTTCCCAACGCATCGATCGCGCTCGACTGGAAGAGCGGAACAGTCGAACTGCCGCTCGAAACGAGCATCGAGCGCATCCGCCTGGCCGAGTCGTAGCCATACGTCAACACCTCGGGAGCGTGGCCGTTGTCCGGAAGCGCGAAGCTCAGCGTGTCGGCAGTCCCGTCGCCGTGGTAGGCGTACTTCTCAACGTAGTAGCGTGCGGCGGGGTCGGTGAATGATTGCGCATTCACTCTCCCGAACGCGTCGTAGCTGAAGGCAACCGTCCCGGTCGGTGAGACCGCCCTCGACATTCGTCCGGAGGTGAACGTCGGAATCACCTCTGGGGAGACGACCACTGGGGTATCGTAGGTGAAGTCCTTGGTCGTGGTGCCGTCCAGCTCGTTGTCGTTTCGCTCCTCGCTGTGAGTGAGGCGATCGAGTCCATCGTAGGCGTAAGCGACAATGTGGGTGGGCTCGTTCGTCGCCGACCACTGCAGACCGGTTAGGTCACCCCAGCTGTTGTAGGTGCGGGTCTGAACGGTGTCGAAGGGATCTTCAACATGGAGCACTCGGCCCAGCGAGTCCTTCTGCCAGACGGTCGTCATCGCACCGATTGCGCCGTTGGTCGTGTACCGACTCATCGACTTCAATTGCCCAAGGTGGTCGAAGGTGAAGCCGATCGTCTCGAGCCAGGTCGAGCCCTGGAATGTCTGTCGAAGGAGGACTTTGCCGATCGCACTCATCGCTACGGTGCGGATAACGCCGGCTTGCGGCGAGCCAGGAGTCAGGGAGTCGGCCTCCTGGGTGCCGACCCATTCCTCTGAGTTCGAAAAGAAGTGGGAGTATGCGGTGGGAAACAGTTCCTTCGACGGGTCGGGACTGAAAGTCGCTGCTTGTGGCCCGGCCCCGCGGATCGACAGGTACTCCGAGCCATCGGCACGGAAGTAGTGTGTTGTCCCGTAGGCAGTTCCGGGGTCCTGGCTCGCCGGATAGGAGTCGGCCACAAACGCCACCCGGCCCCTGGGATCGTAAGAGCGGGCCCCTATGATCAAGGTCTCGTTGGCGTAGTCGGAGCCGAGCGCGACCTGGGTCATCCTCTCTCGTCCGAGCTCGTCGAAGAAGGTGGTCGCCGTGCGGCCTGCAGCGGTGTCGACGTCGGCGGCCGCGACCGGATCGGTGAAGACTTTGCTGGTCACCCGGCGTCCGAGCGGGTCGCCCCCCTGAAACCCCAGGTAGCTCATCTTCGCGAGCACTCCGGTCGCTCCCGACGGCGGCGTGATCGTCGAGAGCACCTCACGGTTGAACCCGTCGAACGTCCTTCCGCGAATCGTCCCGTTCGGATCGGCCGAGCTCAGAGCGGCGAGGGTGAGCGGATCGATCGTGATGAATGTGTCGAGGCTGGGAGTGTTCGAAGAGGTGACCCTGAAGTGGGTTGGCACCAACCCGAACGGGTCGTGATCCACGGTAGTGGTGCGGGTGACGCCATCATCGCGGGTCTCGACCAACGAAGACGCATTGCCCGCCGGATCATACGTTACGTCGAAAGCGTTGATCGTCCCGAGCAGCACTCCGGTGTCGGCGGTCCGCTGCTGCTTGAGGACGCGGGTGAGATGCCCGCTCGAGATGCTCCCCACCGCCAACTGGTCGTAAATAAAGCTTTCCGAGTTGTAGATCGTTGCCGACGGATTGTCACAAGCGCTGGTGGTGGAGACGGTGGCGGGCGCCGCGAGGAACCGCTCTTGGGTGCCGACCGGCACCGCAAAGGTTGTTTGAACGCAGTAATCGTCGTCGGGGCGGCTCAGGTCGTTCCGATGAGTCACCGCCGTTGCGTGCCCGTAAGCATCGACCGCGTCGACAGTGGTCATCGTCTGGACGTTCTTGGTCGACGGCGGAGCCTGATCGCCCCGCCAGGTCGAGACGGCATTGGTGTACGTGAAGCCGTGGTCCGAGCAGACATCGTAGACCTTGTCGGCGGTCGTAAAGTCCTCGCCTAGGTCCTTGTTGAAGTCATACGGACACATCAGGTGGAAGCACTCGATCGAGTCGGTCCCGCCATTGATTGGGCTCTCTTTGGTCACCACCGAGGTCCAACTGTAGTGGGTTGAGCCAATCACCCCCGTCGTGGTTCCGAGCTGAAGGCCTAGCATCGTCCACGGATCTGGTCTTCCGCTGCCGCCCACGGTGGTGACGTCGGAGATGCGCCCCACTGTCTCGTCCCAGTTGTACTTGAAAGTGTTCGTCGATCCGCTTTGGTAGGCTGCGGACGGGAGGCTGTCGTAGAAGGTTGCGACGTACTGGCCCGGAGGCGGTTTCTGCTGAGGCGGTGCCCCTTGAACGCTATCGGTCGACTCGGAGGTCAGCTCGATCCGTCTGGCGTATGCCGGGAGCCGAAAACGCTCGTGGGTGGAGTCGTACTTCAGAGTCGCGCCAGCGTACGCATACTGGGTCGCATTGAGATTGCCCCCCAAGCCCTGCAGCCCGAAGGTCTGGATCTGGCTAACCACAATTTCGGGAAACGGCACCATGTGCTCGTACCCACCTTGAATCCCCCAGCGATCCTCCTTCGCGGAACGGTAGAGAATTGTGGTCCTCTCTCCGTAGCCATTGTCCACTGCAACGAGGTGGCCCGCTTCAGGGACTCCGATCGCGGGCGAGTGGCTTTGCATCAACTGAGAAACATGGAGCACCGGAGGCGAGACGGTGTTGTCAAACCCCACCAGATCGGGCTTTCCATCGCCGTCGATGTCGTAGAGTCCGCTGATGGTAGTGGAGGGACTGCCGATACAGAGCTCGTTCTCGAACGAAAGTGTCATCCCGCTCAGCGCTCTTGCCGGTCCAAATCCGCTCCCAGTTCCAAATTGAACCTGCCAACCGGCGGTCGTGGAAACGATATAGTCGGGAATGCCGTCACCGTTGAGGTCGCGCATGCCGGCGGAAAAGCCACTGCTGGTCGGGGTTGTGGGCCCCGACCCCGATCGGCCGCAGATCGCGTCAGCCGAATTGAAGCTGGTCCCGTACTGGGCCGGCAGTTTGAAGTTGATGGCCGTGAACGCGACGTCCGCGCCGCCGACGAGACCTACCATCCGCCCGGTCCCGAGCCGGACAGTGGTTTGATCGACGCGATCGATCAACCCGTCACCGTTGATGTCCGCCAGGACACAGGTCTGAACCTGGGTTTGATCCATGTCCGAATGATTGCCATCGAGACGATTGGTGCCGGCCTCCCATTTCTCGACCCCACAGGCATTCCGATTCAACAGACGCCCGGGCGCATGGAAGAGGTAAGTCGTCGGATCCTCCGTCTCGAGCCTCATCCCCGCCATGTTGAGCATCATGTCGACGTTGTTGTTGTTGCTGTCCCGAAGGTCGAAGGATCCGTTGCAGATGCCAGGGACCGGGCCGTTGCCGGCTCCTCCACCTGTCTGGCTGCAATGGATTGCCGTCTTCGTGGGCGAAGAGTTAATCACCAGATCGGGGAAACCATCGCCATTGACGTCCTTAAGTTCCCAGTCGGTGAAGGTCATCTCATGTGACGACACCATGCCCTGCGGCTGCGCAGGGCAGTTGCCCGCGTCCTGCCACGGTGAAGTGCTGGTTGCCCGAGAGACGCAGGTGTTCATCGAGTAGTTGCGGCCGGTGCTTTGCCGAGCGAGTGGAACGTACGTGCTGACTCCGTAGTGCCCTCGCGAGGTGAGCGCGTCGGCCACGTTCTGGACGTTGACCACCTTACGCACCCAGGCGTCAAGGTGACCGGTCGCGACCGGCGTACAGAAGCTTGCGGACTTCGTCCCGTTGGTATTAAGGTAGATGACCCAGCTGCCCGGAACCTCAGCGGCGTCGATAAGGTCGATCCGACCATCCCCGTTTACGTCGATCGCCTGGCGCCACACGTCCTGCTCGTTTTCTCCGAACGGCGACGTGATCGATTGTGCCCCGTATCGCGTGTGGCCCAACGCCAGCCGCTCGAACGGCAGGGTTCCTCGAAGCGTGGAGTCGGTGAGCTGTACAGGCGCGCTGAACTTGGTTGCTCCGTTTCCATCCGCCTCGTTGACCAACACGTTCCAGTCCCCGCCAGTTCCCTTAGTCACCAGGTCAGGCCGACCGTCTCCAGTGACATCGGTCAGCTCTTGCCAGGTTGAATAAGTGACCGGCGCATCGACCGGCGCCTGCCACGTCCCGTCCTGAACCGTGGTCGAGATACCCCCTTGATCAGAGATTCCTGAGAGCGGAATCGTCTGCGTTCGAACGTAGTTAACGGTCGTTCCATCGCTGATGTTGCCGTACTTGAACGATGCGACCGGGAGAGTTTGGCTGAATTCGGCCGTTCCAGCCTGTCCAACCATCGTCACGCTGGTCAGCCGCGGCTGAGCTGTATCGAGGTCAAGCTCGTCGTAGTGCATCGTATAGGTGCGCAACGCGACCGGCGCACCACAGCTCGCTGTAGCCTCCACTGCGACCGTGAGCAGCTTGTCCACCCGGGCCAGGACGAGGTTGTTGAGAACCGAGAGGGTGTATGGGTCGGCGATCTTGTTGTCGTAGGTCAGCACGACCTGATTCTTGAAGCAGCTGGAGTTGGTTGGGTTCGGGTTGTAACTGATGTTCGTGAGGTCGATTGCCACCGCGCTGCCGCCATCCAATTCGACTGCGGCTGCCGTGTACCCTAGGTTGAGTGCGGCTCCGTCGGGACCCTTGATTGACGTCAATAGCCAAATTCCTTGGCTCAAGAGTGAAGGGGTATTGGTGGGAACCGAGAACGTGTACGTGAGGCCATTGCCGTCGTACATCACCCAGTGGTCAGTGACCTGCAGAACGCTCAGCTCGGTGGCATCGTGCTGCGCGACCCACGTAGTGGTCGTTCCCGCCATGTGAGGGACCAGATCGAGCGTCTCGCCGTCGAGCGTGATGGTGTAGCGATCACGCGTGGTTGGTGCGCCGCCGGTCGCTTCAAGCTCGTAGCGCGGTTTATGGTACGCGAAGGTCGAGTCCTTCCGAACGAAGCTGAGCGGAATGTCCCAACCGAGGCCCGCGGCTCCGACGCCGCGTGAGCCGAAGACGATCTGGAAGGGAATGGGAATGCCTCCGCGTATCGAGGGCATAGAAATCGGGATAGACTGGGAGTACCCGCCCGAAGAATTCACCGAACCAGCGAGGGTTCCGGTGTCGCTAGGCTTGCCTCCATAGTGATCTCCGGTCGGTGCCATCTGGGCGAACGCCAGCGTCGTTACCAGCAGCAAACCAAGCGATGCAGCGGCAATGGCCGTGCGCAGGTCTCTGTTCATAGGCCCTCCCAGCACTCGCTACGCGACAGATGCGAACGTCTCGAAACGTCACCACCACGCCCGCACCGGTGGGCTCCGTCGAGCTTGAGCCGCTCAAGCGCGATGGCGGCCAATTTCAGACACCCTCGATCCAATGTCTGAATTCTTCCGAACTTCCCAGAAAAACGAAATGAGAACGTTGCGCCTGAGAACTCGCGCATCGGGACGCTCGTGTTCAGCTTGGTCCCCGCCGAGCACCGCCTGGGCACTGACGCAAGGCTGCGCCGATTCTTTCTTTGCAACATTAACCTTTGGGAACCCTTTCGGCCGTGTTGGCGCAGCATTTTCGCTACGTCCTATGGCCCTCAGAGACAGCCGTCTGCTCTGCTGTAACCCCGGGCCTCTTGCGGCCCTTCGAAGCCGCTCGATGGAGAGGAGTCCTGCCACCGCTGTCTTTGGCGTTGACGTCGGCACTGTTGGCCAGCCGCGGCTCTGCCGCCTGTTTGTAGCTGCAAGACGCCGTCAGGTGCAAGGCTGTCTTGCCCTCAGAGTCCTTGCTGACAGCAAGGCGCGGATTAGCTTTGAGCAACGCATCGACCTTTGCAACATTACCTCCAGAGACCGCCTCGAAAAAGGAGGCGTGCTCTGCCTCAGAATAAGAATCTACTTTTGGCAGTTCCTTGACTCCGGATAGCTTCTTCAAAACGTTCATGGTGTGTCTCAGCACACTCCGACTCCCACGACGGCACTGACCAACGGTTAGAGCATCCATCGGCGGACCTGTGCGAGGGCGCCGCGGCCCCGCTTGGCTTGGCCGCAGCTCTTATGCGTGAAGACGAACGCTCCGCGGCGCCTTTCAAAGCACGCTGGCGTGTCGCGGGTCCGACTTCGCCATGCGCTCACCCGTCAGGCTGACTTTCTCTTGTGCTGGGACCACCACTTCCGCTTGAACTCTGAGATCTTCCGGCGGGCCTCCGCACTCATGCGCCGGTGCCGGCGCGCTGTGGCGATCTGGGTCTTCTTTGGCCTCCCGCGTCTAGGGGCGGTGCCCTCGAGAGCACTGATGGCCCGGTGAAGCCGGTCTCGTTCACTTTTCAGTTCAGCCAGAATGGTTGCGCGTGTCACAGGTTGCTCCTCTCGTTGCCCCCCGGACTCGCGCGCACAGCGCTCGCCCGCGTCCGATTCGGGGCATTCGACAGCGGAGGAGTATACACCTAGTCTGACCGAAATTCCTTCGAATCGGTCTTGAGCAGCGTGGGATCGATGGCCGCGGTCGCGAACGGCAACCCGCGGTACATTTTCTGGAACAGCGGCGCCGGCCAGCCCGAGTCGGCGGTAAAGAGCTGGCAGAAGGATCTGCGTGCCGTCTTTCTGGCGGCCGAGCTGCCCGACGGCCACCCGCACCAACTGCGCGACACCGCCGCCGTCGAGTGGCTCAAGGCGGGGATTCCGCTGGAGGAGGTTTCGAAGCTGCTCGGCCATGCTTCCATCAAGACGACCGAGAAACATTACGCGCCTTGGGTTAAGAGTCGGCAGGACAGGCTGGATGATTTGGTGATCGGGACGTGGGGGACGCCGGGAACGACGGGTCGGATGAGCTTCGAGGAGGCCGCTGCGTTCCTGGCCGGCCTTGGACGGATTGCTGTGGACGGAGGGCTCCCGGACCGAGACAAGGCAGAGGTGGCAAGGCTGGCAAGTCGGATCAAGGGGATTGTCGAGACGGCCGGCACCAGGAATGCAGTCTAGCAGTCCTCATTCGTCCGCGCTGACTGGCCAGTGCGGTACCGGGCCATGGTCTTCCATCTCGGAGCCTTGTGGCGATTGAACGAGGCCGGGCTCTTGAAGAAGCTCAACCGCATTTCCAGCGTCTCCGGGGGATCTATCACCGCCGGGATGCTGGGGCTGAAGTGGAAGGCGCTCACCTTCGACGCCCAGGGAGTGGCGGCCAACCTGTTCGACGCAGTCCTCAAGCCGGTTCTGGACCTCGCCGACCACACCTTGGATGTGATCTCGATCGTCGAGGGCGTGATCTCGCCCTTCAAGGCCGTGGCCGAGGAGATCGCGGACGGGTATCGGAGCCATCTTTACGGGCGCGCTACTCTGCAAGAGCTACCCTCGGACGGCGAGGGCCCGCGCTTCGTCATCAATGCCACGAACGTGCAGACCAAAGTGCTGTGGCGCTTCAGCAGGCCCTACATGGGCGACTACCGGGTGGGGCTCATCAGGAATCCGACGCTGGAACTGGCCGTGGCCGTAGGCGCATCGTCTGCCTTTCCGCCGGTCCTGTCTCCAGTGGAGCTGAAGCTCCACCTAGAACAATATGATCGCAGCACCGCAGGCGATCTCCAGAAGCCGCCCTTTGCCACGGACGTGATCCTCAGCGACGGCGGCGTGTATGACAATCTCGGCCTCGAAACAGCCTGGAAGGAATACGGCACGATCCTGGTCTCTGACGGAGGGGGACTGACCGCAGACGATCCGAATCCTCACAAGGATTGGGGTCGGCACGCCTTTCGAATCCTGGAACTGCTCGACGACCAAGTCGGCAGCCTGCGGAAACGGTGGGTGGTGGGATCCTTCCAAGCCGGGCTGCGAAAGGGCGCGTATTGGGGAATCAGAACCGACATCGTCAATTATGCCGTCTCCACGCCGCTGAGCTGTCCATTCGCGGCCACGACCGAACTCGCGAACACGCCGACCCGGCTGAAGGCGATTTGCGAGAGCTTGAAGCAGCGGCTGGTCAATTGGGGTTACCCGGTGTGCGACGCTGCAATCCGAAAGCACCTCGATCCGGCGATTCCCGCCGGCTCCTTTCCGTATCCGGGAGGGGTATAGGGGATCTACCGCACGATGGCATGAAGTCCTTCCTGGCTGCCAACCGTCGTCTCGCGAAGTAGATTTGCACTGGCCCTAAGGGAGAATCTCAGGTGAACAGGCTCCGATACAGAAAGGATGTCAGATGAATCCTCTGTCCGCCGCACAGCAAGCGATGGTCGAGCTGTTTCAGCAGCATGTGGGCGCAGAACTCGCTGGGGATCTCGACACGACGACAATGAACCGACGATCCCCACCTCAATCACGTGCCGTCCATGGCCGGAGGCGTAGGCCGCGAAGGCGTGCGCGCCCTCTATCGGAATCACCTTGTCGGGAAGTTCTTTCCGCCAGACGTGAAGATGACGACCGTGCCGCGCACGGTTGGGCACGATCAGGTGGTGGAGGAACTCGTGATCAGTTTCACTCACACGACACCGATTGACTGGCTCCTGCCCGGCGTCCCACCCATCTGGAAGGGCGTGGAGATGGCTGTCGTCGTGGTCGTCGGGTTCAAGAACCGAAAGATTTCCCATGAGCACATCTACTGGGACCAGGCCGGCGTTATGGTGCAGGTTGGGTTGCTTGATCCCGCTGGCTTGCCAGTCAGCGGTGCCGAAAGCGCCCGCAAGGTGCTCGATCCCAAACTGCCGCCGCGTCAGGCGTGATCCGGCTACGAAAGACATGAACGAAGTCAGCCGTACGCTCGGCACCGAACTCTGGGTGTGGACCCATGATAGCGTCCGAGTGCCCGACAATCCGGGAGCGATCTGCTAGAATCGGGACGCCAAACGGATCACTTCTACGGAAAGGCCGTTACGCATTAGGTGGACGTGATCGGGACTTTATCGGGAGTTACGTCCGTTACGGAGAGCGACGCTGGTCGCGCTGACCCCTGTCCAGGATTTGCCAGCGCAGCCTTATGTGACGCTGTTCCGTGCGGTGCGGACGACACAAGGGCATGGTGGATTGTTCCAGCGCTTGGCTGCCGCGCACGATTGTGACCGTTTCGCAAAAGTGGATTGCATAGAGCCGTCAGCGGCCGCTTGGTGGAAGAAAATGAGCCGATCGCCTGAGTCGCCCTGGAAGGCGGAAAATAACAATGCCAGACCCTTCAAGCACGGTTCCTCCTCCCTCGCCAGAGGCAGTGCAGTCGCTTGTCGAGGTAATGGAACTCTTGGAAACAGGTGAACGCGAGCAAGCCGTAAGACTGCTGCAGGGATGCTTCCGGATTGTCTCTCCACGGATGCTCGCGTTCGACGAAATGCGTTTTCTGAACGAGGCTATTGCATCGGGCAAGCGGGAAATCACGTACCACAATCCAATGCAGTTTGATTGTTTTCACTATGCTGACGCGGCGATTAGGCTGAACCTCGCCAATGAGATCGATGACGACGAAATGCGGGAAGTCATCGAGGCGGTGAGGGCCTCACAGCCCGCAGTCGAACCATCATTCGAGTTGAGCGCACGCTATGAGAAGAATCGCATGGGCGCACAAAAGGAGCGCGGCAGCGAAGGCGGAACACCCATGGTTGCGATTCCCTCCTACGAGACGATCACCAGTCGCTTTCGCGTCATCCTCGCGAAACTCGATCCCGCATCGGCGTACTATACGCTGTCTGAGGTGACTGATTCGCTTGTCCAAGCCGCCCAATCCGCTGATTCGGCGCACGCCAGAGCGCTATCTGCCCGTAGTCCTCACGCAATCCGTTTGCTGAACGGTGCGTACCGGGCGTATGCGGCGGGCGATTCTGCCCGCACAAGGCAGGGGGCGGAGGAACTGATCGCAGGAGCCGAAGTGCTCGACCCCCGGTCTCTCGCCGACGCCATGCACCTGCTCGGGCGATTACAGTTCGATGAAGGCCAGCATGCCGCTGCTGGGCAGACGTTTCAGGATGTTCTCCACCGGTGCCGCGAGTCGGGATATGCCGAAGGTCTTATCCGCGCGCTGCACGAAGTGTCCCGGGTTAAAGCAAAAGGTTGCGAACTTCTGGATGCCGAAGCGGGCTTCCGGATTGCCGCCGAGTATTACTCGGTCCGGCTCTTAAGACCGCAGGGACAGCAGGATCAGACCGATGCGGAAAGCAATTACCGGAATCTGAAGGCTGCGGTTGATGAACTGGCCAATCTTGCGGACGATTATTTGTTCATATGTGACGGCCCGATCGAAGGCGATCAACTGATCAGCAGCCTCGCATCGGACCTCCTGAAATCCGTGGATGGCTCGGGCGATGACTTCCTGACCATTCGCAGCCTGGCATTGAGATCGCTGATCGTCGGCGACCCAGAACGCGAATTTGTCGACCTGCTAGCCAAAGCCATGGCATTGTTCGGTACGCGAAGACAGTTGGCGGTATTCGCCCTGGATGAGGCTGTCTGGCACGCGGAACGGAGAGATATTTCGTACCCTTCAAAAATCAGGAGCATACTCGTTCGGGAGCGGCCTCTCCCGTTACGGGTGCGGCCGTCATTCAAGCCGGATTCGCATACGGTTACCGTCGAAGCGCCTCGCCTTCGCCATCTTACAATCGACGATGCAGCGGACTCCATTCAGAGTCTCTACGACCATCTGTCGGCAGTGGACGTCGAGGGCCGATTTGTGTACCGGGGCCAAACGCGGGAGTATGACCCTCCGCTGCTCCCTTCGGCGTTTCGGTCCATTCTTCGACCTGACAACGGAGTCGCCGTCCGTCGAGCATCGGAACGCGGCGATCTGCACAGACTTCGCGGCTGCGGCGCGAACTTCGTCGGCGAGTACAACTACTGCTTTTCCCGGTATTCAGACATCCTATGGAAGGAACGCAGCAGTGGGATAGCACAGAGCGAAATCGAGCGCATAAGGGGCGTTTACGGTCAACTGCTTCGGAACCTAGAAGTGTCAATGAGCCAGGATCGTGAGCAATTCGTCCCGTGGGCCGAACTCATCGGCCGTGTGCTTTCGGAGCCTGACCTTCAGACTTACCGAACCTACGCCAACGACTGGAATCCGAGGATTGACAACTTCCACAAAAGAAGACTTCGTAATGAGTTGTTGGTTCGCCTATTTGGATATACCCTTGGCACAACTTTTGCACAACAGTTCGGTCTCTCATCCGAAGGTCTCGATGCCACTAAGTCGTTAGCGGTCGCCTGCTTTTTCGCCAGCCGCGACTCGGTGGACTTTAAGCGTGTGCCGGAGAGCGGAGTCGGCGTGCTTTACCGCTTTCCGTTTCCCCCGAACGACGTGGCCACGCGACCTCTGTCGGCGTTCAACTTCTACAGCCTGCCGTCCATCGTCGATGTGGACGACGTCTTTTATCGTTTTGAGCAGCCGCAGTTCGAAGAATCAGATTCGATGTCGTGCATGCTTGCCTACGTGAAGGCCCAACTCACGTATCAGGCGGGCTCGACCGCCACGTTGCTGCTCCCGCGCGGGTTCCTGGCTTCTTCGCGCGTGAAAGCCCAGGAGGCCGTCATCATCATGCCTGATGAGATCCGAGAAGACCTCGCGGATCGAGAAGCCGGAATCGACGGAATCCGCTACCCGAAGTTCCGTTACATCGAGGACCTCAAGACAAGACCGGGTCTCACCCGGTTCTATTTCAGACACAATGGCCGCGGAGTGGAGGGACCTGGTTTGATCGCCAGAGAGCGCCTGTGGCCGCGCGATGACTTCCTGCTGAAGACGCTTATTCTTCTGATTGCTGGTTCTTACCCGTTGAGCCAGGCAATTCCGAGAAGATTGGACCTGATTGACGGCGGATACTCACAGGGGGAGTTTGGCACGTATGTCTCCGAGTTATACACGAAGTACCGTCATTCATTCCTGCGGCCGAAAAGCGATCTCAGCCGAAAGTACTTTCACACTATAATCCTATAATATGGCGAAGATCTTAGAGCCGGAGTTCATTCTACAAGTATCTATTCCAACGCTAGCCCCCAATACGCTGGTTGCGAGCCCGGATTTGCGGCGGGCAGCGTACGTATCCAGGTTCCGGAACGGAATGTGTGTGGTCGTTGACGGCGTGGACGGGGAGTTATTTGAGGGCATCGGCGCAGGGACAGTCGCCTTTAGTTCCGACGGCAAACACGTCGCATATGTTGCCGGGGCAAAAGGAAAACAGTTCGTCGTACACGATGGAAATGTGGGGCAGCCTTACGATCTCACGTCGAAGGGCCCTCCGCAACTCAGCTCAAACGGAGAGCACTTGGCGTATGGTGTCCGAACCGGTGATCGCTGGCGGATCGTGATTGACGGAGTGGAGGTGGGGGGATATGAATGGCTCGGCTGCGTAACCATGAGTCCGGATGGCTTGCGGCTGGCATCGATCGCTGGAGGTAGCCAGGGTATGTTCATTGTCCTCGACGGCGTCGAGGGACGCCCCTACCACGCAATCTTGCAAGATACGCTGGTTTTCAGCCCAAACAGCCAAGAGGTCGCTTACGGCGCCGCCCTCGACGGTACCCACCAATTGGTGATTCGAGACGGAGTGGAGGGATCGCGATACTACGGCGTACCCGGGCGGCCGGTCTATAGTTCGGACAGCCGGCGACTCTTGCACCCGGCAGGCGATGGCGTTCACCAGTTCATCGTTGTCGACGGCTCGGCGCGACGAGCCTTCGACCACATCGTAATCGGCCAGAACGAAATCTTCAGCAAGGACTGCTGCCATATTGCGTACGCTATTAAGGAGGGCGACCATCAGCACGTCGCTGTCGATGACGCTCCGGGCCCTCCATTCGACGGGATCGGTGTCGCTTCAGTTTGCCTAAGTTCTGATGGTCGGCGTGTGGCATACAGAGCGCGCGTGGCGAACAGCCGATTTGTGGTCTGCGACAATCAACCGAAACCGCCGCGAGTCAATGTGTGGGGGTTATTGTTCAGCCCTGATGCCGCACATCTGGCACACGTAGCGGAGGTTGGCCGCCGGCACGCTGTGGTTGTCGACGACGAAGTAGTCTTTGAATGTGACGGAGTGCTCAGCGCTGCGGCTGGCCATGCTTTGCGGTTCGATGGAGATCGGCGCCTGCGATTCGTGGCGTTGATGGGAGGGGCACTCTACTCTGTTGCGGTCGAGTTTTAGCAGAGCCCGCTTGGAGGTTGTTGGTTTTTGCACAATAAAGGCGCTGTCTTGCGGAGGAGCAATCTCTGCGGTCGAAGCGGAAGTCAGCCGGTCGTATGGTCGCCATGTCGCGGCTTTGACTGTTCCGGTCGACTGACGGGGCACTCGGAAAGTGCTCGCCGATTCTTCCGGACCGGGGACTCAATGATGGTTCTCGATTTCGGGCTCTCGACTGCGTTCGAGATGCAATCCCTGGTGCGTGGCACGACGCCGCCTTGCCCAAAAACCCCACCCCTCGGGCGGCTGTAATCGCTTGATCCTTTGATGCCAGTTTGCAGCGGATTGCCCCGCCCAGAATCAGATGATTTTGGGCGCTCCCGCTGAAAGATGCCCCTCTGGAATCGCCGACCGCTTGAACCCGTGTTACCGCCGTGAAAGGGCGTCTGCAGTGTTTCGGCTGGCTTTGCCAGGCTTAGCTTAGGCTTGCAATCACAAGGGCTTGCAGGACTTCAATCTCGCCTCCGCTTGCCTGCCTTTGGCCCGGTTTGACATGCCACGCGCTACCGACGCGCTACCGAGCTTTGGCGCGAGTCGGGCACGTCAGCTCCAATTCGCCAGCCGAGCAAGCCCTCTGCCCCTTCGCCCCGTCGAGCCAGATGGCAGGCCGAACTATGATGTCCGCCGCCAACGCTCTGTGCGGCCGTAACAGCCGGTGAGGTATGATTTGCGGACCGTCGTCGCTTGACTGTAGGAATGGCAAAGGGATCAAAGCGTGCCAAGAAAGAAGCAGATAAGGTCCGCCGCCAGCAGGCCGCGCGTGAAACGTACCCCCAGTGAGCCGGCAAATGCAATGAGGCTAACTGAACTCTTCACCACCGCAGGCCCGAGCATCCTCGCTTTCGTCGCGAAGGTGGTCCGTGGACCGGCCGGGAAACCGCCGTTATTCCCGACGATCTTCGGAACCGGCTTTCTCATCAATCCCGACGGCCTTGCCGTGACGAATCGTCACGTCATCGAAGTATTCTCAAAGATCCCGCGAAACCCCAAAACGGGGAATCGAGTTTCGCTGCGATTGCCTTCTTGCCCGGTCCAACTGAATCGGATCGTTACGCATGGCAGATGCTGGTCGTTGACATTCGCGAGTGGTTTGGCCTGAGCAGCTTCACGTCAAGCGATAAGTGGTACGGCGAGACCGTACCCGATATCGGTTTTGTTCAAGTCGGAGTCCGCGACGTGCAGCCGCTGGCGCTTGCCACAGAGAAGTTTTACCTGAGGGTCGGCATGAAGATCGCGACGATAGGATATCCCATGGGTACGCTCCCTCTGACTGTTTTGGGCAAGCTGAATCAAGTCACGCCATTCCTGCGCCACGGAGTCGTTAGCAGTGTTTTCCCCTTTCCATCACCACTCCCACATGGATTCACACTGGACGTCATGCAGCAGGGTGGGTCGAGTGGCTCTCCGGTCTTTCGCTGTAATGACGCGACCGTGGTCGGGATGATGAGCAGCGGCGTGGTGGAATGGAGGATGGCCCAGTCAGAGCAGGCGACTCTCGCCTACTCGCAGAACACGAACATCAGCATCGCGGAGCCGGCGCACGTAATCAAGGCCGCGCTAGATGAGTTCCAGCATCACCGCCAATTCAACTTCGCTGCGCTACCGACACTGAAGGAGCTACGAGAGAAATGGCCGCTAGGGTCGGTAGGAGAAGACTTGACGTGGGAATCCTTCTGACGTGGCGCGCCACCGCTTCGGGCTGGCGAAGGCCTAATTGCAGGCCGGTTAGACAGTCACACTTTGGTTCCTGCAGCGGCCCAGATCCAGCCCTCCCGTTCCGCAAGCAACCGGTCCGGCGGAGGCATCGCCCGACCCTCCAAGAAGTCCTTGGCCGCGAGCAGGCACACGGCCGCGTCCAGCACGTCCGCATTCTCTTGCAGCATCGACGTCTCAGTGGCAAACTCCAACTTTGTGCGAAGCCGGGCAACCAGTGCTTGGCGTTGCGCAAGCTGCTGATGCGTCTTTTAGCCATTCGATCGCAGACCATGCGCGCACAATGTAGCCGCGGGATAGACTTCGATCGCTGCAATCCCCTTTATGCGGGCAGGGGCCCACGCGAGCGGAATGGGTTCGCTCAACCGCGCGCGCAGATCGCCGAGCAGCCGCAGCGCCGCATGCGCAGTGCGTGCAATGCGACCCCCGAGGAGCAGCCGCGCAAAAAGGAGGAAAGCGCGGCAAGCCTTAACGCAATCAGGGAGTCGCTGGAAGCGGCGTCATCTGGTCCATTAAGAGCGAGAGGCTTTCTGTTGCCATAGCGCTCCGTCCATGCTCAGCTTCTATGGCGACCTGCGAAAGTTGCCAAGCACAGAATCCACCGAGACTGTCGGGCTTCCCCACTGCCCGGTAGTGAGCATTAGCGGCTCTGCGATGCGCTTCCGCAGCCAGTGGTTTGGACCTTTCCAGCGCCGACCAGCGTTCAACATGCCAATCGCCCGCTCGCCCGTGTAGCGCCCCTTCCTGGTCCGTGCAGACCGGCGCCATACAGTCAGCGCAGTCCTGAGTTTGTTTCGGATATTCATGCCGACATTCCATGACTCAACCTCCTCACAGAAGATAACGCTGGCGTGATTAAGGTGTCGTTGACGGATGTCATCTAATTTAGGGATCTTTTTTGAAGGAATGTCGATCGGGGTTGTGGCAGCGGCAGAACACTGGAGGTTATTGCTGACGCAGGACTTCGAGCAGCTTTTCAGGGCTGCGGATGATGACCTTGCTGCGGGCCTTCTCCACAATGCCAGCGTGCTCCCACCGGCTCATCATCCTGCTGACGGTGAAGGGAGTCATGTCTGCCCGCGCCGCCAAATCGGCGTTTGTAATCTCGATTTCGATGCCATTCGAAAGCACGTGCCCGATGCTAGATGAGAGGGCCGCCATCACCGTCGCCAGCCGCGCCGGGGATGCGTCGGAAACCAGCATCCTACGCCTCTTGGAGTACAGGAGGATGTAATCGAGCGCAATGCGAAACGCGTTTTCCATGAGTTGCGGGTAAGCAGCCACAAGCTGACGGAGGCTACGGTGCTCCCAAACGAGAACTTCACTGTGATGCACTGGCCTTACACTGCCCAGATATTCGACAGGATTAGCGAGGAAAGCAGCCACTCCAAAGACCTCTCCCGGCACGAGCCGCTTGAGCAAAATCTCCTCGCCCCGGTGCGTGAACACCAAATAGTCTGCCTCGCCTCTCGTGACCAGGAACAGTCGGCTGGCCCGCTCTCCCGCTCGGATGATTAGGTGCGAGCTATCGAACCGTTGCCGAACGGCCACTGCCAGGACCGCGCTGATTTCGTCCTGTCGGAGGCCCGTCAAAAGCTTGAGCTCAGCGGGATTCTGTAAAGGCTCGTGGTGCACGCCCCTCCCTTCCCTGGGGAGATCTATATTTGGGCATATTAACCGGAATTTCCGTTATGGACCTCCGGTCCGACCGACAAGCTACCACTTGACCGGCCCAAATGCAACCGCACTGTGTGCCGGTTAATGGGCTTGCACCCGTTGGGCTTGCACCCACGCCGCGCCGTGAAACGAGGTGGCCGGCGTGCAACCACTGAGCTTTGAAATCGTTTCGCCTCCGCTACCGCGGCGATTGGCTGCTGAACTCGACCGCAGCTTCCAGCTTGTCCATTCCCTGGCAGGAAAAGGGGGCGGTACCTCGTCACTCAATTCGTGCCACAGGCGAGGGTGTCGGCTCAGCGATCGCGCAAAAGGTAAGGAAAAGGGGAAATCGAAGACGAAGCGGGAGTCGTGCAGCGCTTGTTACCGCTTGCCCAGCGCCCGGTGCCACTTAGGACAAACGAGGGGCCTTCCCGTTAGAGGCGCGCCGCAATAAGGGCAGCGTGCGGGATCACGCCAGACATCATCGAGCACGATTGACAAGATCACGCCAAACGCGATCAACGCGACGGCAGCCGCGAGTATCTTCTCCATTGAAGTTTTCAGGGATGCCAAGAACGACAGGAAGTGGTCGGCGCTAAGCCCTCTTGATAGAAGGAGGTAGGCTTCGACTCGGCCACGTCAGTTAGTTGTGAGCAGTGATGCAGGAACCTACCGACGAGCAAAGCAAACAGGACCTCGATGGTCAGCGCTGCAGCCACGATAACTAAAATGTGCATGTCAATGTCTTCGACAAAACACCTCGTAAGCTTGAGCGCCAGTCTCAGCGGTTGGCGTCCTTAGGAATCAAAAGTTGGCGTAGGATATTGAGCGCGCCATTCCCACCAGGCAAGGCAGGAGATTTTATGACAAGCTTCGAGATCGTCCCACATCCCCGTTACCGCGGGGACTGGCTGCTGAAGCCCAGCCGAGGCGCGCCCTTCGGTCTGTGGTATAGGGAACGCGCCTATGCCGTCAGTTACGCGGAGTGGGTTGCGCGGGAGGTAGAAGCCGCGGAAATTCGGGTCTACAACCGCGACGGCACGCTGGCCGAGTGTCGAGTCGTTGGCAGAACTGCGCATCAGGGGGAATGACTGTGGAGAGGCCGACCGGAAAGCGAAGCGTCACATTCGAGCATCTGAGTTACTCCAACATGCTCACGCTAAACGCGCTCGTGGAGTTGCTGACCGAAAAAGGCGTGCTGACGCAGGCGGAAGTACTGGAGCGGATCAAGAAGCTGCAGAGCGAGACGAATGTGAGCGCATGACGAGAGACTCAGTTCGGGGCCGTCCCTGTCTGTGGCGAGCATCGCTGGCCGCGGCGTCCGCCCTCTCGCTGCTCCTATGACGGACTTCATCACGTACTCCTCGAGCGCCTGTTCCGACCAGGGCCTGGCCTGCCAGAAAGTCACCCGCACGTACCCAGTGGCTCCGGAAGACGAGCGCCTCGAGAAGTGCGTCGCGATGGTTGGTGGATGAGACGTAAGCAGCGTTGGCGACGTATCCCAGGCCACGAATCGTCGGGGCCGCCAGGACCGGAGGGCAGTGAAGCCATAACCTGTTGTGGGTTACCTGAGTCGAGTGGGTAGCTGTGTAGTGGGTCGCTGACCCACTACCCGCCCACTGCGAACAAATCAGTGAAACGAACATCAGAGCCCGATCACTAGTTGGTGTGGCTGAGTGAGCTGCGCGCGCAGAGGTCGTTTCGTTGCCCCAAATGATCCGCCGTTAAGGCGCCTGCAGCATGCTGGGAATCCCCGCACTCATCCAAGGGTTGCTTTTATGCACCCCCCTCCGCTCCGGAGAAGGTGCGAAGAGCAGAAAGAGAAGGAGGTGTTTCATGTCACGAGTAGGTTTCATCATTTCTCTGGATAATTTAACTGACAACGGTGACCGGACAAACTGGTGCTCGACGAAACAATTCTGGACGAATCAGAGCATTCAACTCTCTGGAACATCAGTTGACAATACGACAGCGCGCGTCGGCGACACTGTGACCATACAGGTCGAGGTGCGTGGGGTGCCCTGGACGAATAACCAAGGCGAAACTTTCACCCAAGAAAATAACGTGAACAGCATTCAGGCGTGGGCTTGTTACCCGAATACAATTCCCATGCAGCCTGGCGCCTTTAATACAAACGCCATCGTTGCTTCGATGAATCCCTCAAACCCGAATCGAAGCACACCACCGACGCTACCGAATCCGCCCGCGATATGCTTCGGAGGCTCTCCGGACGATCCCGCACCGGTGACCACTGGCTTTCTGAGCTTAGCCCCCGTGTGGAAGCCAATCGCCGATGACTTGCTCCCTCCCAACCAGAACGGCCACGTCTGCATTGTAGCCAACTGCGCTGGAATAGCCGATGTGAATGGCGACCAGGCCCCCATTGGATTCACTATTCCGAATGACGATTTGACACAGGTCGATATCTGTAATAACCCGCAGCAAGGCCAGCTAAACATTACCGTTCTGCCCGCTCCAATCCATAAGCGGGGCGCCTTCCAGTTCGGATTCCTCTCTGGCCTTGCTAGTTCCGAAAGGCGGGCGCAGGTGGTACTGGATATCGCTCCCGTTGACCAGGGCACGGCAGTCGATGCCGCGGTGTTGAATGTGCTCAAATCTGGTGCCTTCCGAAACCTCAACTTCCAGGCTGTGAACACGCCGCTCAGGCACCTAGCTCTGCGAAAGAACCCTCACGAGTGTCGTGGATGGTTGGCGGGAATCATCCGCGAGGCTGAAGATATCGTTGAGGACGTCATCGAGGACGTTGACCGGGTGCTGGGCCTCCACGGCCACGGCCGCGGAAAGGGGACCCGGCTGAGGCTCGCTCTCCCGCCGAATGGACTCCAACCCTTGGTATTCGAGGCTGAGATAGAGCCGGACGAAGCTCCGGGGAACGTTCACGTTTTTGACGTAATCCAGACAGACCAGGCAACCGGACAGCGGGGTGGCTACAGGATAGCTCTGGTTGCCGTTCCGTAGCCGGCGACCCCGGCCTCGAGCTCGTTCGAGGTTTGGGTGGCGACGACATGAACTTAATCCTCGATTACCTCTGTGATCGCTGGGAGAGCCTTACAAAGAGCACGGCGTCTCGAGCTTGAAGGTTAAGACGCCTCTGACGATGTCCGCGTGAAATGGCGTGGGTGAGATGCGGGGCATGAAATGAAAGGATTAGGCGGGATCACGGCAAGCCTATTGGTCAGGGCCGGTTGTATCACCTGCAGGTTAAGAACAGCCGTTGCTGGTCACCAGCTACGAATCGTATCCAAGAAACTTCGCTTCCAAGAAACTTTGCTCTCACAAGCCTATCATTAACAGCAACTTACGGCTGATACAAGAGATTACGCCGACTCAGAGTTATTGACTCGATGCATGTTAGAGCCGCAAGGGTGGCTGATGAATTGCCGTGCCGAGGCACAATTCCAGAGCCAGACAGGTGCATTTTCAACTTTTTCGGCCAGCAAGCCGTTGATTCGACGGCAGAAGAAATTTCGTTTCTCGCGCCAGACTGTAGGTTTTGACGCCGCAGAATAAAGCTTGGGCCTGCGGACTTTGAGCGTCGCGCATTTCTTGCTTGAGAAATGGCGACTCTCGTCCGCTTCGGGCGTGCCAGTAAGCAGGAATTCGTAACGCGCCCGCTACACTACGCCCTTTCCGTCCCGTCCGATCTCCGAGACTCCGCGACAGTGACCGGGCACCTGTCCGATCATCGCTTGATTCTGCATGCCGCTCCGCGCCTAAAGTCGCACAAGATGCCTTACATTAACAGGCAGGCTTCCGAGCATGGCGATCAGCCGAACGACACTGTCGGCTGTCGATTTATGATGGTCGATTGGCGGTTGGGAGTTCGTGCCCGGTTCGCGCCGGCCGATGGCGGCCAGGTGTATAAGACCTATTGCAATTGGGGGGGAAGGAGCCTTTATCGATGCCTTTCGTAGACTCTAATGGGGGCAGGATTCATTATCGTCTTGACGCCCCGGAGAACGCTTCGCCGGACGCGCCTTGCGTGGTTCTGTCCAACTCTCTCGGGAGCAACCTCTCGATGTGGGATTTTCAGATGCCCGCGTTGCTGCAGCATTTTCGGGTGTTGCGCTATGACACGCGCGGGCATGGCCAATCCTCGGCCACCCCGGGCCCATACACAAACGATCAACTCACGCTCGACATCGTCAGGCTGCTCGACACCTTGCAGATCAAGCGCGCGCACTTCTGCGGGCTCTCGATGGGCGGACTGGCGGGAATGCGGCTCGGCGTTGCCGCGCCCGAGCGCATCGACAAGCTGGTGCTGTGCAGTACCGGCGCGAAGATCGGCTCCGACGAACTCTGGAAAACACGCATCGATACCGTGCTCGAGAAGGGAATGGGCCCCGTGGCCGGTACTGTCCACGAACGCTGGTTCACCGCGTCATTTGCCGTGCGGCAGCCTTCGGCGATCGAGTCGATCCGCCAGGCGGTGCTCCAGTGCTCTCCCGAAGGCTACGTAGCTTGCTGCGCCGCCATCTGGAACGGCGACGAACGAGGGAGTATCAGCCGCATCCGCGCCCGGACCTTGGTGATTTCTGGCCATTCCGATCCAGCGACTCCGCCGTCCGATGGACACTTTCTGGCCGCGAATATTCCAGGCGCCGAGTATGTGGAACTTGAAGGATCGCACCTGTCAAATGTGGAGTGCGCGGACGAGTTCAATGAGGTGCTGCTCGGGTTCTTACGGGGTTCTAGAGCTTGAGAACCTGAGGAAGGACCACCAGGAAACGTGGTGTCGATCGGCTCTGCGGTTCGGCTCTGCCCACAAACAGGTGATTTGGGGCAGACCGATCTATGGAATCCAGCATCGCAACATCAAGCGCTTACAACGAGCCGAGGTGCTGGGTTTCTGGGCAGGCGTTTCATTGACAGGCAGCCGGCGTCCCTCGGGTAGTCTCCGTCACCGCCTTGCAGATCGCCCCGGGTCCTGTGTTGCGTGTCTGCCCCTTCACGTTTACGCTTCCAGCCCTGGGATGGGAATCGCTTACCTGTTCGTGCTATCCAAAAAGGCCGGGCTGTGCCGCATCGTGTTCGGCCTCGCGAAAGTTGGTCAACCCGACGCCGACGAGCCGGTAGCGTTGCTGTGGGCTCAGGGATACTCGTTCCCGCAGCCTGAGCGCAATCTCCGTCAACTCTTCACAGGAGGAGGGAGGAGAGCCGGGCGTATGGCTGCGAGTTAGAATTTTAAACTCGCTTGTCTTCATCTTGAGCACAACCGTGCGCGCGGTGCGCGATTCCTTGCGCGAAGCAGACCAAAGACTTTCTGCAAGGCGCCGGATCATGGGCACCATCTCGGCCAATAGCACGTCCTGCTCAAAAGAATCCTCGACGGATATCGATTGCGTCGGCCGGTTCGGGACAACTTCGCTATCGTCGATGCCGCGGGCAAACTCGTGCAGGCGCCAGCGCATAGCGCCCGAAGTGGCGCTCGAGGGTGGGCAGATCCACACTTCGCAAATCTCTCACCGTTTGTATTCCGAGTTTCCCTAGCTTCTCCCCTGTGACTTTGCCAACTCCGGGCAGGCGTCCAACGGGCAGCGGCAGAAGAAACGTGTGTTTTCAGCAGAGCTGCGTAGGCCAGAAGCAGTAACCTTGGACGATTCAGTAATGCCAGTCCTCGATGGCCTGCTTGGTTGGTTCATCGACGCCGATGGGCTTCAAATGACAGAGTGGCACGGCGAGATTCCGATTGCTCCAGCGGGTCATAACGAGCATGTCAGCTGAGCAGCTATGTTCAGGCGCCATCTTTCGGATCTCGACAGACTCCCCTTTTCGCAGCGGCGAGGTTGGTGCAGAAGTCCGATCTGATCCCACAGACAATGCCCGAGAGGCGCCTGCTGCCGGAATCGAGGCAAAGGTTGCTCCAAGATTGACAGCAGGAATCTGTCCAGCCCCACTGACACGCACGCAGCGTCTGCTACTGCGTAGGGGCATTGTTGCCTTCGATCCGTGCCTGCCAACGTGACATAACTTGCGCCGACGTCGGGTCTGATAAGAGACTTCCAATTGCGTAAGTGACGAGACTGGCGACGAGACCGACAAGTATCGGCCTACTGGCGTAAATGTCACCGCTCAGTGTGAGTGCGGCCAGGGTGGCAGCAGAACCAACGAACATTGAAGCTTGTGCTCCGCGAACAGTACCTCGCTGCCAAACGATTCCCCCCACAATCGCCACCAAGAGGCCGCCCACAAGAATGTCGTACGCGATGGTCAGCGCGGCGAGAATATCCCGAAGGGAGCACGCGAGCGCGATGCCGAGCACACCGAACACAAGAATGTATGCTCGACTGTTTTCGACTTCGCGGCGGCCATGATCGGACGGTACAGGGAGAGGTTCGCCATCGCAGTCGCGGTTATACGATGAGCGGGACCATCGGCTAACAATGTCTTCCTTGGCGACAGTAGCGGCTGCGATCAGCGCGCCGCTGGACGTCGACATGATGGCCGCGAGAGCCGCAGCGATAACCAATCCCGAGATTCCAACAGGAAGCTCTCGGGTAACAACGATTGCGTAGACATCGTCCTGATCAGCGATGTCCGGGAGCAAGACCTTGGCCGCCATGCCGATCGATGCGCCGGCAAGCGCATATAGAAGACAATAAATGCCGGCTGCCGCTCCGGCCCACTTCGCCACTCGGTCGCTGCGTGCCGTGAAGACTCGCTGCCAGATGTCCTGCCCGATTAATAAGCCGAAGAAATAGGTGACGAAGTACGCGAGGATGGCGCCGCCGCCGATAGTGGTTAGGGAAAGCGCTGAGGGAGGGAGTTGTGAGGCAAGCCCGGAGATCCCGCCGGTCTTGAACAGGAGGATAGGTAACAAGAGCACAAAGATACCGGTGGTCTTGATCACAAATTGCGCGAAATCTGTAAGGGTGATCGACCACATCCCGCCCAACATCGAATAGAAGATCACGACGCCGCCGCCGATGATCATGGTCGGAATCTTTCCAATGCCGAATATCACCGAGAGTATTGTGCTGTAGGCGATCGTGGACACGACGCACAGCATCAAAGCGTACGAGCACATCACGATTCCGGAGAAAAGCCTCGTGCCGGGCCCGTATCGGAGTTCCAGCATTTCACTTACTGTATAGACATTAAGACGGTTGATCCTTGCGGCGAACGCGAGACTCAAGAGCAGAATTCCAGAACCGATTGAAAAGACGAGCCACATTCCGGAAATACCGTAGCGATAGCCGAGTCGAACGCCGCCAATCGTGGAGGCGCCGCCAAGCACGATGGCAGCCAGAGTCCCGCCGTACAGCATCGGTCCGAGCCGACGACCGGCAACCAGGAAATCCTCGTCGTTCCTGACTCGACGTTTTGCGAGCCAACCAATGCCGATCATGGCGACGATGTAGATCGCAATTACGGCGACATCCATGGTTTTTATCGTCCTCTCACCTTGTCCTATTCACGTGCCTTGTATCTGGAGTTTTTCTTCGACCAGACCATTGGAAAACGTCCTGGGCGGGCACGTCCATGCCTTCCAAGCCGGACAACCACGCACCATTTTATGTGATAACTTGAATTGCTGAGGCCGGAGCCACGGAGCTTGCGGGCTTGGTTGGCATGCAAGGCGGCGGTGATGGGTCTGCCCAGACGTTTGCCGCTCTGCCGCGCATGGGCAAACCCGGCGCGAACGCGCTCACGCAAAACATCGCGTTCGAACTTCGCGAAGACCGCCAGCAGCCGTGCCATGGCGCAGCCCGCAGGCGAAGTCAGATCGAGAGGCTCGGTCAGCGAAAAGACGCAAACGCCGAAGTGCGGGGCTTGAACGCGCCGCCGCGCATCACGCGCACCCCCTGCCTGGAAACGAGTTCCGCGATCGCTTCTATCTGCTCCATGCCTTCAACGCTCCACGGCCCGGCCATGACTACCACTTGCTTGCCACCGACCTTCACGCCGCGGCCCAGGTCCACTACGGTTCTTCCGGGACGGAAATGCCGGCTGGCCAGCTTGTAGGGCGCGACGACAGGATGGACTTCGTGCACGCCTTCCATCAGTTCCACCACGCGGGTGTCAAATTCCGTCTTGGCGCCGACCCCACCGAGCACGGTCTGCACGGCTCCCGTGGACCGGTGGACGTCAAACCCCTGCTCCATCAGATTGCGGATGACCGCCTGGATCTGTTCCGCGATCGCCCCCCCTTGCATAACAACGATCATTGCCCGCTTACTCCTTCTCTCGCCCGGCCTGACCTTCGCCTGGTTTGGACAGCGGGTCGGACTCGCTCACGATGTGCCGTTCCAGCGACCGCGCTTCGTCGATGATGCGTTCAAACGGGCGGCGGATGGCGGCATTGTCGAGCGGCCCGGGACTGGACTGCTCGACGTGGTGCAGAGTCTGCATCTCGCGGTCCGGCTGCCAGACCGGCTGATGATTCGTCTTCTTCCAGTGGCCCGCCTGGCGGCCCACTCGGCCCGCTCGTTGAGCAGCTTCAGCAGTTGCTCGTCAATGGCGTCAATCTGCTTCCGGCAGCGCTCCAGTTCGTTCATTCGTGCACCGCGTACCTCGTATTATCGCCGTCAGCTCAGTCTCGCCCGGAATCTCCGCCCTTCAGCACGACCGTGCGCCGAGGCTGGTCTGAGTGGCAGGCAGTGCTACGTTGACGACGGCGCTATCCAGAAAAGCCATGCTGGAGCCGAGAACGACCGCAACGAGGATCCAAGGCCCTGCTTCCGCTCTGCACGGAACGCCAGCGCTCTGGGACCGGCTCAGCTTCATCGCATGGTGGCTTCATGAGCTATGGATGCATCGTATGGTGCACCAGGTACCGACGTTCACGGAGCCGTTCTTGCCGCAAGGGGCAGGGGCACGCGCCAGTCTGATCCTCCGGCACTCTCATTCGGAAGTAGTCCAGCAGCAGGAGCGGTGGGCGAAGAAGGTCAGCAATTGGTTACGGTAAGGCGGCAACAGGCGCTTCGACCATGGGGTTACAGTCCCTTCATCAAATTTGACATTGTCGTATTCAAGCCGGTCGCGATGATCTGCAAGGTGATGATGCCAACTTCACGCTTGCCCCTCTCAATATCCGAGATATGGCCGCGGTTCATGTCTAAGTAGGCCGCCATGTCGGTTTGTGTCCACCCCTTTCCTTTTCGTAGCTTCTGGATGCGCCTTCCCAACTTGACCAAGAGGGCGTGATTGCCGGTGGACATGCACCCAATACTGGGCGTATGATTCCGGCCGTGTGTCTGGCATGCCAGACACAAAGGGTGCACCGCCCTGAGGGCGCAAGGAGACCCGATGAATCCTCAGAAAACAACAAACATTCTGCTGCTGGCGCTGGTGCTGCTCTTGGCGTTCCATGAAGGGATGACGCTCGTCCGACCGGTCGGCAGATTTGTCTGGAGCAACGCGCCCGACATCTCCGCCGTCTTGGACACCGAAACAGGGAAAATTTACGGGATTGTGGGAGATAAGTGGACGACGGTTGACATGGTTACCGCAGCAAGAAAGCGGCAGAGGCAACCGAGCAGCTCACGGGCGGAACAACCCGCCAACAAGCCGTATCATGAGTGATTCTCAAACACCAGAAAGTGCCGCACACAGGTGGGCTGACCGAATGATTAGCCGGGGCTTAAAGAGAGAGGCTTCGTGCCGTGGGCCTGCCGCTTTCAGGGGGCCAAAGAAGTGAGAGACAAGGAGTAACGATTTGGAGGGGGCATGCCTGACAACGTTGGAGAGATGTTCTACTGCGGTGAGGTTCCGTGGCACAAAAAGGGAACCAAACTGACGAAGCCGGCGACCGCCGAAGAAGCGATTCACGCGGGCGGTCTGGACTGGGGCGTGAAACTTGTGCCGATTCAGACGGACGAGGGGCAACCAAGGAGCATCACCCGTCGCATGGCGGTGGTGCGCGATGACCTGGAATCAGGTGATCCCAGTGCGGTGCTAGGCGTAGTTCATCCTCACTTTCGCCCTCTTCAAAATCGAGAGGCGGTGGACGTGTTCGACGCGCTGTTGGGACGAAAGGGGCGGGTCTATCACACTGGCGGGTACCTAGGTAACGGTGAGGTCATTTGGTTGCTGGCGAGGCTGCCAAAGAATATCACGATCGGGGATGAGGACGTGGTCGAGCCCTACATGTTGCTCACCAACAGTCACGACGGCACGATCGCGATTGATTTCCGCCTGACGGCAGTGCGGGTGGTTTGCCAGAACACTCTGGCCCTTGCCATGCGCGGAGGCCAGTCTTCCCACATCTTCAAGCGGGCACATAACGTCAGTCCCAAAACCCTGCAGGCGGAAGCCTCCGCGTTCTATTCATTTTGCGCGAAAGCGGTTACCAACTTGGGGAAGACATTCAAGGCGATGCACGAAATGCGATTCGGGCGCGATCAGCTTGCGAGTTTGGCGGAGCAGCTTCTGCCGTTGCCGCCTCCCCCTGCGCGCCTTCAATTGGACGCAAGCGTGCGAAGCCAACACCAAACGCGGGCAGACAGGATCACCGGAGCGCGGGAGAGCATCGCAACGATTTTCGCGAAAGGGCTCAGCAATGGCATCACGATTCCGCCTGCCGAGAAAACATTGTGGGGCGCACTGAACGCGGTTACGGCATTTGTGGATCACGAACAGAAGATCGGCGGTGACCGATATGCGCATATCCTGTTCGGCAGCGGTGCGACCCTAAAGGAGAAAGCTTACGGGCTTGCGATGGCGCGCCTGCCGAAGGACGCGGAGGCAGAAGGTGCTGGTTTTTGGCGGAGGATGTGGAACCATCGTCAGCCAGTCAGGATGTAACGACCTCCGACGCCAGGGACTCAACCTCTGGCGAATCGGGTTTCTATTCAGGGTCACTCCCTTTGCTTCCCGTCTTTACTCCCGACGAACGCCAGGGCGTGGGTTTGAAGCGCTTAATCGCGGCTCACAAACACTTGGTTGTGGGTGGGGCAGTCCGCTGAAAACGGGCCACTGCACTGTCACTCAGTTGCGCCTGTGCGGCTGATGAGGTTTTTGGGCCGAAGCTGCCCCTCGCAGAAGACTGGACCTGCCCACTCCAAGATTGACTCCGGGCGGGCTTCTGTTGGAGCCGCGTGCGGCTTTGCGTCTATGTGCCCGTCCCCGAAAGCCGCACAGTCTGCGGACTACCGCCGCCATCGTCGTTTACGTTGACGCTGGCCGTCCTCGTGCCGGTCTTGGTGGGGATGAAGTTCACGATGATCGAGCAGGTACCGCCGGCCGGAAGGCGAGTGCCGCAACTATTCGTTTGAATGAAGTCGGTGGAGTTGATGCCGGTAATGTTAATGCCGGTGATGTTTAACGTAGTGGCCCCAAGGTTTGTGACCGAGATGAGCATGCCGGGGCTGATAGTACCCACCTGCTGGCTGCCAAAGTTGAGGCTCGAGGGCGTGACACTTACCACAGTACCGCTGCCCGTCAGGCTGATCGTTTGAGGGCTACCACCGCCACCGTCAGCGATAGACACCGCTGCCGTGCGGACGCCCTTCGCTGTGGGCGTGAATGTGACGCTGATCATGCAACTCTTGCCCGCTCCCACGCTTGTGCCGCAAGTGTTGATTTGAGCGAAATCGGATCTGTTTGTACCCGTTATGCCGATGCTGTTGATGGTGAGGGTGCTTGTCGCCGTGTTGGTGAGTGTGACCGTGCGTGGCGCGCTCGTCGACCCGTCGGGTATATCGCCAAATTCCAAGCTTGTAGCCTGCCGAAGAAGATCACGATGACCAACAAGGACAGCACATCTGTCAGCATAACGAGCATCTCGATTTCCGGAGCTAATTCCGGCGATTTCGCTCAGACCAATAATTGCGGGTCGAGCCTGGCCTCGGGCTCAAGCTGTTTCATCAATGTGACGTTCAAGCCGGTGGCAAAAGGGAGACGGACCGCGAGCGTGTCCGTCAACGACAACGGTGCCGGGAGTCCGCAGACGGTCGGGCTTTCGGGTACGGGAACGTGAGACCCTGAGCCACAAGACCGTCCATGCTCAAGAGCTCGTCAATCTGATCGCGCCATCTCTGCCGCGCTAGTCTATTGCGCCCGAGCTGGCGCCAGCCGCTCGCGCCGAAGATAGGAAAAAACGCCGCCGGGCCCGAACCCCAGGGATTTTGATCAAGCGGGCCCACGTTTACCGCTGCTGTCGATTCAGCGCTGTTCTTTGCGACGAGGGAAGTACAGGTCGGTGCTGCACACTGTCAGCGAAACTGAGCACGGCCCACAGGAGCGTCAGTAGGAAAGCAGCCGCAAATTCCACGACCGTTACGATGCCGACGTTGTCTCTTGTGGTCGTATCCGGGGCAATGGTGCTCACCCACAAAAGAGTGGCTGTAACGCCCCAGCCGAACAACGACAGCAGACCGACCAGACGAACCCAAAGTTTTCTTCCCATTTTCCGGCACCTCCTGTCCGTGACCCAACTCCATCCGACGCCGCCATTCTCACTTGCAATCTACTTGACTCCCACACACTCAGGTGTCACGGCTTTGTAAGAGTTCTGTCAAATGTCCTTTGCGATTCCACCGGCGATCAGCAACCAAAGGGGGTCGCTTGTCGTCTCAAGGTTTTTCGCGCTTGCTTGCAACGGGTCTTCAACCTACACTTGCAGTCTCTGAGGTACGCGGCGGTGAAGCAGCATGGTCTCTTGGCGCACTCTCCGGTCACACCTTTACAGGAGTGCTATCTCATCGCGGGAGCAGTCTGCTCCGTTTCCACGAATTCCGAGCTGATTCTCGCCGCCGCGCGCGATAGTTTCGGCGCGCCGGTCAAGGCTCGTGACAACATGGATGCCCGGATGCGTCTGTGGGTGGATGCGAGCGCGCGAAGCGAGCCTCCCTGGCCTGCCGCTCACTTCCGTGGAATGGACCACCTTGTCTTTGCTGCCTTCGATTCCGACAATACGCTGCTGGTGGATCTCCGCGGGCGCCGGGCGCTGGGCCGGCTTTCGCCCGCGATGGCGGCTGACCGCGGCTATCTGCGGAGAGTGGTCTTCCCGACACTGTTCGGGATCTTCACCGACGTGATCGCCGTCACCCCCATGCATTGCGCCTGCGTCGAACGCAATGGTCGCGGCTTGCTCCTGACCGGCGCTTCAGGATCCGGAAAATCGACCTTGTCGTTGGCACTATCCCGCGAGGGGTTTGGATTTCTTTCGGATGAGTGGACCTACTTCTCATGGCGCGATGGGCGCTTGCTGGCCTGGGGCTTACCGAGCCTGCTCAAATTGCTTCCGGACTCGTACCGTCATTTTCCCGAATTGACACCGATCCAGCCCGAGGTCGCGTTGAACGGAGAGGTGGCTTACGAAGTCGAGCCGCAGTCGGTCTTCGGTATTCGATGCTCGGATCGCGCTCAGCCCGACTGGCTGGTCTTCTTGGAACGCCAGGAGATTCCGGTCTTCAGCATGAGCCAGATATCGCCGGCTGAAGCAGCTGTCGAATTTGAAGAGCATGTCGAGTACTATGCAATGCACGGCTTGTCGGAAGGCAGGGAGTTGCTGGTGAAGACCATCGAGAGCCTGGGCCGACTCTCCTGCTGGCGGCTCCGGCATGGCGGACATCCCACGAACGTGGCGCGCGCACTCGCCGAGTTTTTGGAGAACAACCACGTCCGAGGAGGGTCCAGAGGCGTGTTTCAGCCCGCCGAAGGATAAGCGAATGTTGCCCGTTGAGCTGGCGCCCACCGATCTGCTCCGGAGATCCACTCCGACTCCGTTTCACCGTGACGTCGGTGTCGAGGGACGCACCGTGCGAGTGGAGACTAATAGTGCGGCGGTTCTTGACGGGATGCACGGAGTCTTTGACGTCCCAAAAGAGACTCCGCCCGGCCAGCCCGAGTTTCTGTGGAAGTTGGTGGTCGAGCCGGACAATGATTCCAGCATCGCTTGGCCTCCACTGACCGCATTCTCGGACGAAGGGCTGTCGCTGGCAAATATCGATCAGCGGAATTTCATCGCGGTTGACCTGAAAGCGCGTGAGGCGATCGCGTTTCTGGAGGAGAGATTCGTCAAGGATGAAGGGGCTTTCGAACGACTGTTTCTCGCCACCCTGGTAAAAATGACAGCAGCCCGTGAGATCGCGGCCTCCCTGACAGATTTGTGACGAAGCGTTGACATTTGATTGACAAAGGGCGTAGAACTTTACAGTTAAATCTGTCGGAGGGGCTTTACCCGGTTTCCGAGTTGCGCCGCGGGCACAGGACGTCGACTGCGAGGCTACCGGCCGTAAGATGGCGACGTCCGCGAAACCTTCGAATGCGTGGCCGGCGTCCCAAGGGAGCGCTCATGCGCAAGTCCAAGAAGATCGTCTTTTTCATTCCCTCCTTCTCCAGCATTGAGGCAACCGCGCCACTGGGCCTTCTGGCCATTTCCACGCCCCTGCTGGAAGCAGGCTACGACGTCCGCATCATTGATTCCACCATCGCGCCGGATTACAAGAAGCGTGTCCTGAACGAAGTCAAGGATGCGCTCTGCCTGGGGATCTCTCTCGTCACCGGTCCCATGATCAGCGAGACCGTGGAGATCTGCCGCGCGATCAAGAAATGGAATGGCGATTTCCCCGTCATCTTGGGCGGCTGGCATCCGTCTTTGCTGCCCACTCAGACTTTGGAAGCCGAATACGTTGACGTAATCGTTCGCGGCCAGGGCGAAGAGAGCATGCTTGAGATCGCGCAGCGCCTGAGCGAGGGCGCCAGTCTCAACGACGTCCACGGCATCGGATTCAAGTACGACGGCAAGCCGCACTTCACCCCCGAGCGTCCGCTCAAGTCACTCGACCTCATGCCGCGCAAGGCTTATGAACTCGCGGATTTCGACGCTTACGAGCGCGTCTGCGGGCGCCGCTGGGCCATGTATGTCTCCAGCCTGGCTTGCCCCTTCAACTGCGCGTACTGCACCAACGCCGGCGTCTACGGGCGAAAGTGGAATGCTCTGCCGGTGGAGCAGGTTGTGCAGGAGACGATCGATCTCACGCGCCGTTACCGGCTGGAGCTGCTCTGGATGGCAGATGACAATTTCCTGGTCGACCTCGACCGCGCGCTCCAGATCGCGGAAGGCCTGGTTCGTTCCGGCGCAGCGTTCAAGTGGAGCGTTCAGGCGACCACCAACCTGACGGCTCGTCTGACGGTGGACGAACTCAAGCTGTTGCGACGTTCCGGATTGCACCAGATCTGCCAGGGAATTGAAACCGCGTCGCCGACCGTAATGAAGCTCATGAACAAGGGATTCCAGGTGCTGCCCGACATCTACGAATCCACGGCGCGATGCGTCGAAGCCGGCGTGATCCCGTCGTTCAACATCATCTTCGGGTTTCCGGGAGAAGGTCCCAAGGAGCGCCGCGAGACGATCGACTTCATGATGGACGTCTGCCGGCGCTTTCCGGGGGCCGAGTTCTGGACCAACATTTTCACGCCTTATCCGGGTTCGCCCATCTTCTTTCGTGCGAAGGAGATCGGCATCGAGGTGCCGAATTCGTTGGAGGCTTGGGTGGATTATTTCCCTCGATACACGGTGTTGCCGTGGCTTAAGGGGAAAGAACATCAGCGCGTCCAGAGAATGCGGGACTACCTGCGGATCGCTTTCGACCGTGCTCCCATCGCCGCTGACCGTCAAGGCAGTCTAGCCACGGCAATCAAGCATCTGACGAGTTACCCGGCTCGTTGGAGGCTCGATCACGATTTCTACGATTTCCCCTTTGAGCTGTGGGTGAATCGCAAGCTCAGGAACATTCTCACGCTTCCGAAGCCGAACGTTGATGCCAAACCGCTGGAACCGGCAGCCGCACCGAGCTATCCGTGAAACTCACTGAGGCACGGTCCGATCTTGATGCGCGACCGCGTGCGGGCGTCCCGGAAACGCCCGATGGCGGCGCGAGCGCAATCGAGCTATCCGTCGTTGTGCCGTGTCTCGACGAGGCAGGCACACTCCCCGACTGCATTGCCAAGATCCAGAGGGTTCTTCGCGAGAACAAGATCGCCGGCGAACTGATCGTCGCCGATAACGGCAGCACTGACGGCTCAGCGTCTATCGCAGCGCGTTTGGGAGCTCGCTTGGTGCGCGTGAAGGAAAAAGGATACGGCAACGCGCTGCGCGGCGGCATTGCGGCGGCGCGAGGGCGATATGTCATCACCGGGGACGCCGACAACAGCCACGATCTCTCCCAAATCCCTACCTTCCTGGCCAAGCTGCGGGATGGTTGCGATCTGGTGATCGGGAATCGCTTCACCGGTCAAATCCAGCCCGGCGCGATGCCTCCTCTTCATCGTTATCTCGGTTCCCCCGTTCTGACGGGCCTCGGCAAACTGTTCTTCCGCGCGCCCTGCGGCGATCAACAGTGCGGCTTCCGCGGTTTCAGCCGCGAGGCTTTTTCCAGAATGCGGTTGCGTGCCACCGGAATGGAGTTCGCAAGCGAGATGGTGGTCAAAGCCTCCTCCCTTCGCATGCGGATTGCCGAGATTCCCACCACCCAATTCCCGGCCGGACGCAGCGGTCCTCCTCACCTGCGCACGTGGCGCGACGGCTGGCGCCATTTGCTGCTCATGCTGCTTCACAGTCCACGCTGGCTCTTCTTCTACCCAGGCGCGCTGCTCATTCTTTCCGGACTGGCCGTCGGCGCCTGGCTGCTGCCCGGTCCCCGGACGCTGGGAGGAATCGTTTTCGATATTCACACTCTCCTCTTCGCTGCCGGGGCGGTACTTCTGGGCGTTCAGTCGGTCAGCTTTGCCGCCTTCACCAAGATCTACGCCATGCACGAAGGACTTCTTCCGGACGATCGCCGGACGGAGGAGTTGCTGCAGGCTTTTCCTCCTGAGGTGGGAATGCTCGCGGGATGTGTCGTGGCCGCATTGGGATTCTCTGGCTCGATTTTCGCGCTGGGCAGTTGGGGCAAACTCCACTTTGGCGATTTCGACCCCGTTAAAGGCATGCGGCTCGTCATTCCCGCAGTGTTCGCTTTGACGCTCGGGGGACAGATCGTACTTTCCAGTTTTTTCCTAAGCCTGCTGCGGCTCGGGCGGGCGCCGGAAGATCAAACGGCGAGCACCGGGCGCGCCGGTCATGGTTCAAGGGACAACTTCGATTCGACATAGCGCAGTCAGGCCAAGACTCCGGCCGCAGTCGGTCGCGTAGACCACGCGTTTTGAATCTGGGTACCACGCCGGAGCGGTCGAGTTGCAATCGCCTATGGTCAGACGGCGCTCGGCGCCGCTGGCGAGATCGCGAACCCAAAGCTGCCAGTTACTGCCCTCACGCTGGCTGAAAGCAAGCCAGCGACCATCGGGCGAGAGCGCCGGGAATCGCCTGGGCGCTCGCTCCCGATCCAGAACGAAATCTCCGCGGTCGGGCGTAGTCTCAAACAGCGCCGGCGAACCGCTTGAGCCCGTTGCAGAAAAGACAATATCGTCTCCAACCCCAAATGCGGCATCGAGAACGTCAAGCTCCGCCGGCGAGATTTGCTTCTCGGTTGCTTCCCGCGGGACAACTCCCGAACCCCTACGAACGTCCTTCACCCAGAGCGATCCCTGTCCTCTCGTTTCCCTGATGAATGCGAGCCACCGACCGTCAGCCGAAACCGACGGCTTCTCGGCGTCCTCGGCTTCAACAAGGCCTGATTCTGGCGCCAAGTTGTTTGCGTTCAGAGGAAACCGTATGATTCGAGACTTGACACCTGCCAGTTCGACCCACATCGAGCCTTGAGCGGATGCCGGGTGAAATGAGTCGACTCCAGACGACAGCCTTTCGAGCGAACCTCGCCGAAACAATCCTGTGCGATAGCCGTCGTCCACCATCATCGTGAACAGAACGTCTTGACCGGCGACCGCGGGATCGGTATCCAAGTACGACTCTGGCGCGACCACGAGGCGCATCGCGTAGTTGTCGAATTGGTGGCGCATGTGAAGCAGGTTCAAGGCAGCAGCGGGGATCACCAACGCCAGCCAGATCGAGCCGAATGCGGCCGCTTCGCGCGGCGTCAATCGCGGCATCAGGTGCGGCGGCACAGATCGAAATGAGACGACCATCAGGCAGATCCACAATCCGGTCAAGGCCCAAAGCCGGGGAACCGCCAGCAATGTGTGCCATCCTGAGGCAGATTCGGGCACCCAGCGGTAGAACGGGAAGCAAACCAACCCGTACAAGAGAATCACTGCCGCGGCTTCGCGGAGACGGCCGCGAGGCGCGAGGTATCCGATCGTAAGAGCCGCCGTCAGAATCAGCGTCACAAAGTCATAGGAAGCCGCCTGCGTAGAGAGGATCAAGAGCATGGCGAGAAATACCCCCCAATGGAGCTTCTCGCGGTCATCGTCAGCGCGTGCGGAGCTCATCAGCCAGAGAAACGGCACGAAGATCAAGCCCTGGCAGACTGGGCCCAAAATCGAATAGAGCATGGGCAGATGAGCGACTGGATGTGGATTCAATTCGGGCTCGGCGATGAAGAGTCGATGGAGCACGGCCGAGAGTGAGTTCCAGTTCAGGTTGTAGGGGTCCTGACCTTCGCCTCTCAGCGACCAGGGCATGACCTCGATGAGATAAGTACGAACGGTCTGGAAACCGAAGAGCGCCGCCGAGAGAAGCCAAAGCGCAACCGATCCCGAGACGAGTCCGAGCGCGGCGCGCCATTGCTTTTTGCGGACGAAGTAAATCAAAAACAGAGCCGGCCAAATCTTGAGCGCTCCGCCAACCGCCAGGGTCAGGCCGGAGGCCAGCGGTCGGCGTTTAAGATAGAGGTAGCCTGCCAGCGTGAACAGAAAGAGGAGCAGAACCGTCTCCTGCCCGAAGAGAAAACTTGTGTGCAGCGGCACCATAGCGAGGAACACGAGAATGCCCGCACGTCGCCAGCCGAGCCTCGACATCCGCTCTAACAACCACGCGCCAAGCGCGAGCAGGATGATGTTTACGATCAGCCATCCGCGTTTTGCCGAAAGCGGCGGAAGCGTGCAGAACGGCAGGGCCGGTAAGAGCGAGAATGGAGTGAGCGATGTAAAGGCGACGATCGGCCGATCAATCCCGGCATGATCCTTCTGCCGCTCGATCCAGCTCCAATCGTAAATCTGGGTGAGGGGATCGCCTTGATGGTACAGTCGCGCCGCGAGGTAATAGTCCACGAAATCTGTATTCAGGGTCTCCCAGGCAGGAATAAGACCTCGCCAGAGGAAGACTCCGGCGAGGACGATCAGGACCGCGTACTCTGCGGTGGCGAGGACGGACTTGGGCACACGAATCCGCAAGATCCCCGGGGCCCGAATCTCGACCGCAGATTCGGCCGTCTTCACGGATGAGCCTTTCAGGGGCGACGTCATTTTCGTCTCTCGAGCCGACTGCACGTGACGACAACGCCTCAAGTGGACGCCAGTCGCGTAAACATGACCTTAGCGCCGCTCGCAGCTACCCCATAAACGGGTGCCGGCGCTGCGGCTAGTTCCCGCAGAGTGCCGAAGCAGAAAGCGCCGAGCAAACGGCGCAGGCGAGCCTCGGTCTGGCTTAAGCCTGCATAGTGATAAAACTTTGGCCCGAATGGGCTTGCCAACCTGGGTTGCTCCGGGTCGAGTTCCCACGGATGAAAATACATGACGACCGGTTCCGATCGCTTCGTCATTTTCCTCACGCCCATAAATTGAACCTGGCGTGGCCACAGGCGCAGATAGACTCCGCCCGTAACCGGGACTCCGTAGCCTACAATCCTGACTACCGGCAGCGGAAACTCCAGCAGCTCAGCACCCTGAATGCGGATTCGAAACGGGCTGCGCGGCGCATTGGGAATGCCGTACAGAGGGTTCCAGGTCGGAAAGACGCTGCTGTCGATGGTGAAACCAAGCTCCAGCAAAATCTCGAGCGCCCAAAGCGATCGATGAGTGATGGAGAACGTGGGAGCGCGATAGGCACGCACTGGAGAACCCGCCGCGTCCTCGATCGCCCTCAGGGCGCACCGCGTATCTTCACGGAACTCAGCGGGCGTCATTTCATAGGCCAGGCGGTGAGCATAACTGTGACATCCTAGTTCGTGACCTGCCGCCTGGATCTCGCGGACAAGCGCGGGAAAGCGCTGCGCGACCCACCCCAGAACAAAAAATGTCGCACGCAACTCCAGCTGAGCCAGGAGCTCGATAACCCTGCGAGTGTGCAACTCCACGCGCGACGGATATCGATCCCAGCTCTCCGGCGGTGCGATTTTGCTGAAGGCTGACGCGTGAAAGTAATCCTCCACGTCGACTGTTACCGCATTTCTGCAATGCACCGCAGCTTTCATGATTAAGATGAGACTTGGGAGGTGCCCCGGCTGGCACATTGAGCGAACAGCAGGGTTTTCGAAGACGTCGAAAAATTCAAGTGCTGTAGTTTCATTAATCTGACGGTTTCGTTTTGGAAAAATGTCTGAACTTTCGTATTCTGTTCGCCCCCACTCAAGGTGGGACCGCCGGCACGCTACAGCCTCGCGCGCGTCCTCCCCAGTACCGCCATCCCACTTGCTCAGAGTTGAGTCGCATAACGGAATCGCCCGACGTTGCGCTGCCTTGGCGGTTCGAGCCTAGACGAATGGCGGAGTTCTTGTCAAACTGAAATGCCCTGAGATCGGGCAAGCCGGGACGCTCGCGCGCGGCAGGCGAGATGGAAAAGTCAGCTTCACGGAATACGATTCTTTACCTGCTTGGAGTTTTCGTCTTTCTCTATTTGCAAGTGTTTATCCTGCCTCGAACTCCACTGCTCGCCTACGGCGATCAGTCGGTTTACTTGCTGAACGCCACGCGGATGCTGCAAGGGCAGAACATCTACCGGGATTTTTTCGAGTTTACACTGCCCGGGACCGAGTCTGTCTATACGGCGCTGTTCCGTCTGTTTGGTATCCGAGCGTGGATTCCACAGGCCATGCTCGTTTTTCTCGGTGTTGCCCTGACGTGGTTGAGCGTCTACGTCTCGAAGTCCCTGATGAAGGGTCCGGTAGCGTTCCTTCCTGGCCTTCTTTTCGTCACCCTGATATTCCGAAATGCGCTCGACGCCAGCCACCACTGGTACGCGGTGCTGGCCATCATCGGCGCTCTCGCTGTGCTGATCAAGGCCAGAACTCCGCGACGAATTGCGCTGGCGGGCGCGCTTTGCGGGTTGGCCACATGGTTCACTCAAATCCACGGGCTGGCGATTCTGCTTGGCTTTGCTCTGTTCCTGGGCTGGGAGAACGTGCGGACTGCACGTCACCGGCCGGGTCTGCTCAAGATGGAGGCTTCACTGCTAGGGGGATTCCTCGCCAGCATTGTGCTGCTGGACGCTCCCTTCGCGTTGCGGGCCGGGTTCAGTCGATTCCTGTTCTGCACGGTCGTTTTCCCGCTGAGGTACTATTCCGCGGGGCGCTATAACACGTGGCGCGCATACATGGCGGAACTGCCGCCCATCCACTCATGGTTGGATTTGGTGCGCGCGGGGCCATTTCTGTTTGTTTACGTGGTCGTTCCTCTCATTTACCTACTCTCCCTGGTACGTTACTGGCGCGTGTCTCCGGCACAACCCGGCGAGCCGTGGGAGCGGCTCATGGTCGTGAACGTCGCCGGACTGTTTCTCTTCGCCAGCGTCGCGGCAGCGCCGTCGTACTTGAGAATGTGCGTGGTTTCTCTGCCCGCTCTTATCGTACTGGCCTGGTTTGTATCCCGGTCTGGCCGGGCCGGACGGCTGATCCTGTCGGGGCTTTGGCTCATCTCCCTGACGCTTGCAGTCGCGGAACCCCTCGTGCGACAACGCCACTGGCGCAGTTATCTTGATCTCCCGACCGGGCGAACGGCCTTTCTGAATCCGGCTCTGCATGACGAGTACCGCTGGATATTTGAACGAATGCACAGCCCTGAACCCTTTTTTGGAGATCAACTCGTCTCGTTCGCGCTGAGACTCCGCGACCCGGCAGAAATCGACTTCATCACGCCCGACGACTACACGCGACCCGAGCAGGTTGCCAATCTGATTCAGTCCCTGGAGCGTGAGCGTGTGCGTTACGTGCTGTGGTACCCCGATCTGGACTCCCCGCCCTCCATTGCCCGGGATCATCTCGGGCCCCTGCGCGCATATCTTCGCAGTCGCTATCACGTCGCTCGCGTCTTTGATGGCGGCGATAGGATCTGGGAGCGGAATCTGTAGCCCTCTGCAGGGTTTCACCAAGTCGAAGTTCAACTCGCTGCGCTAACGAGGGGTACGCCCAGTTGCGGCGGATGCGCCAGTCGATATTCAGCCTTCAGTCTCCGGTAATACGGAGGCCGCCGCGGGCGAGGGAGACGTGCAGAGTTCCGCGATCACCCTAGCGATCGCTGAGCAGTAAGCTGTTTTCGAAAACCGCTCGTCGATGCTTGCTCGGGCGCCCGCACCGAGTCGCGCCAGGAGTTGAGGATCGCGGGCGAGGCTGTCCAGAGCGCGGGCGAGTTCCTCGGGGTCGCCAGGTGGGACGAGTAGTCCATTAACGCCGTCTTTCACGATCTCGGGAAGACCGCCGGCGCGCGACGCGACGACGGGGATGCCGCGCTGCAGAGCCTCCAGGGCGACCAAAGGCAGGCCCTCTTTCCACTCCGCGGTTGAGGCGACCACCAGCACATCCATAACGGAGTAACAGAGGCCGGGATCGGGGTGATAGCCTGCCCACACAACGTCCGAACCCAGCCGCGTGGCGATTGAGCGGAGCTCGAGCAAATAAGAAGCGTCCTGGCGGTTTCCGGGGGCGGGCTCCCCCACAAATATCTGGCGCGCGGGAGTGTTCAGCCTGGCAAGGGCGGCGAGGGAGACATGGTGTCCCTTCGCCCTGGTAATCCGGCCGACCATTCCGACCGTCAGCCCTGCGAACTTCGATTCGGGGGCCGGGCAAGGCGCTTCAGCGCACAACTCGCTCACCGGATAATAGAGGACGCTTACCCTGGCGGCAAGCGCCGGACGCGCCCGCAGCAGCGAGCCGGCCGCAGCTTGTGAGCAGGCGAGCACGCGGGAAGCATTTTTTGCAAAGCGCGATACCACCGCGATCTCCGGCCGGCGGCTCAGCGTGTGGTGCAGGCAAAAAAGGGAGGGTCGCCCCGTGAGCCACGCCGCCAGGACTCCTGCTGGCAGGCACCTGGGACCATTGATATAAACCAGCTCCATTTTTCGCCGTGAAATCAGGGCCGCGAGGCGCAGCGCGGCGTAGACGCTGCGCGGGCCAAACACGAGCATGTCCGCCGCGGACTTGCTGCCTGACCGATAGTGACCGAGAGGATAGGTCCAGGTCTCAATACCGTCGCGTTCGAGGTCAGCTCCCAAGGGTCCAATCTCAGGCAGCGCGACCAGGGGGTCGATCTGGTCACGCAGTGAATCAAGGACCGTCTTCAGGACGCGCTGGCCTCCGCCCCAGTAGCAATGCTGATCGAGGACGAGGACGCGCGTCTTCATTGAGCCGGGCCCTTCTCCGTCGGCAGCAGGCAGTCGGCGTCAGGCACTCGATCACGCACCGAGAAGACTGGGGCCGTTGGCCGTCCTGCACGACTCTCTTCAGAGTGCGTTAAGCCGTGGGACTTCTTTCGACTGCTTGCCGTGCGGCTCCCGGGCGTTGCTACAGAACCCGGCCTCCAGGCAGTTCCCACTCCCCGCCGGCGGAGCATCCGTTGCCAACCGGGAGCGTGCCGGGCATACGTGGCGAGGCCCATGAGGTGATGCCGGACGCGGGCTATGGCGAACCGCCACTGCTGTCTTTCAGCCCTCCACTTTGACTTCATATTGGGTTCAAGCGGCTCGGCCGCCCGATCAAGTCCGTGAAAGGGGAGCAACCGCCTGCGCCGAATCTCTCGCCAAGCCCATGGGTTTTCGACAAATTCTTGATGCAAGAGGAGACTCAGCTTGCTCCCTGGATAACGCGCCAGAGCCCACTCGATTCCAAAGCGCCGAACCCAAACATCGAGGGCCCGGGAGCGGCGATTCCCGCCTGCGAGGCCGAATCCTTGCGGGATCGGAGCCTCAAAAAGCTCCGAGGCTAATCGGAAGACGAGGCCGACAATATCGGGCAGATTTCCGGCGACGTTTACAACGCTTCGAAAACCGTCCCAGAACTCCCGGTCCGAAGCTCGTCCAGCCAGAAAGCGCGCGATCTCGAGAAAGCAGGAGGTCCGGCACCAGTAGTCAAGAATGTGATGGAAGGCGTGCAGGCAATGAAAGAGAAGTGCGTCGTTGCCGGCCAACACCGGAAAGCGCAGTCCCTCCCAACTGGCATAGCGCTTGCGCGACAGCGCGTCTTTGGGCGTTTGGAGTGAGATCCCGTCGCGGTCGTATTGCCATAAGCTCAGGTGCAGTTCAACCCGGCGGGGAATTCGCGCGCTGTACCATTCCTCGCCCGAGGCCGAACAGCCCGACAGTCCGCCGGTGAACTCGATCGTGTCGCTTGGATCGAGGCCCGGACGTTGCGCCTTCTCGTGAAAACCGGCGGCTCGGAGTACCTGCCTGGCGGTCTCCACCGAGCTCGTGTGCACCAGGTAATCGTAATCGTGCTGGCTGCGCAGCGACGGATCAGGCGTGTAGGCGGGAACCACCGAGAAGCCTTTCAAGACAGCATATTCGACCGCCGCCCCCTCGAAAGCGCAATTAATCAAGTCGAATTCGCCCCTCATCGCGGCCAGCCGCTGCCGGTTGTTCGCCAGGCGCACGCTCAGATCTTTTTCGATTGCAGGTGGAAGGATACCCCGCGCGTTGGCGCGATCGAGGACATTCAGAAGCTCGAGCGCAAGCCCGCTCTCGTCGAGCCAGGGAAACGTGCGCTGCCAGTCACGGTTGCTGAAGCTCTTCAAACGCCGCAGCTTTTTCTCGGGGGGCCCCGCAACGGCCAGCGATCGGAAAATAGCGAGCGCAAGATCGTGGTTCATCCGGCGGCCCCCCCGAGGATTGGCGCCTTGCTAATCCGCGTTTGCTTGGGAGGACTGGGCCATGGGAAAGCGGAGGACAGGCCCGCGTCTGCGCGCTCCGAGCGGAGCGTCCTGATCTTGTGCTCCGTCAGGTGGAGCGAGCAGACGCACCTGCGGCAAATGGGGTTGCTTGCAATGTCCAGCTGCTGGCGAAAGTGGACCGCCTCCTCGCTGTTGAGAACGCCATCCAAAGGCCTCGCGTCCAGCCGGCCGAAAGCAGGTTGAAAGAAGCAGGGCCGGACCGTGCCATCGGCCTCAATCACGCTTGAGACCCACGGCGCATTGCAGCGCGGGGCGACAAAAGGCACCTGTCCAAGGTGAGCACGAAAATGATCGGCGATCCGGCAGAGCTTGCCCGCGTTCTCGACAATGAAACCGCTCTCGATCTCGCCGGCGTAGTCGCGAATCAAGGCTTCGATCTCCGCGCCGAGTTCCTGAACTTCGTGCGCATCCAGAGCCACCTCCCGCGTTTTCTCCGTCGACCAGGGCTCCGGGCGGTTGAACGCCGGCGAACTGACGTCGGCTGCGAGGAAAGAGATCGAATTGAGACGCAAATCGCGGGCGGCATCGACGGTTGCTCGCAGCGCAACACGATTCATCTTCTGCACGGTGCAGCGCGCGGACACCGGCATCGAGGGTCGAAGCTCCCGCAACGCTTCGACTCCCGCGGCCAGACGCGAGAATGCGTTCGGCAGGTTGCGGATACGATCGTGAATCGCGGGCGGGCCGTCGAGTGAAACGATAACGTCGTCAACCGAGTCCGCCACGAGTTGGGCACGCGGTTTCAACAAAATGCCGGTGGACAAGATCGTGATCCGCACGCCATCGTGCCGGAGGACACGACAGAGTGCCGCGAGGTCGGAGTGCATCAAGGGCTCGCCACCCGAGAGCACGATCCAGCGAACGCCCAGCACGCGCATGTCATCACGATGACGCTCGAGGTCCGCCGCCGTGATCTCGCGAATTTCGCGCAGCCGCCAGATATCGCACATCACGCAGCGGCAATTGCAGCGGTTGTGGGGAAACAGGACCAGAATAGGAAGCGACCGGATGCGGTGGTCATAATCGCCTGGCGCAGCAGTTTTAGTGGGCCGCTCTGAGATTGTGTCGAACATGCGTGATGCAACGGGCGGCGCCTGTTGCCTCCTCAGACCCTTTCTCCTGGTCTCGCGTCCGGAATGAAGTGATCGACAGCAAGAGCCGGGACAGCCTGGGCCGCTTCAAACCATGCGCCCTTACCGCCGCGCACGAAGATGTGTCGTTCCGGTTCGCCTATGAAGGCATCCAAGGAGCGCCGGAGTCTGAGGCCCGCCGATTGAAATGTTTCGTGAACGTGCGCTCGCGCGTGCCGGTGGCCGCCAATCTCGAAGCTCCTTCCCTGGTAGCGAAACGCGCAACGCCAGCCATGGCCTTGCGCGTCCGGGTGCAAATCAGAAACAAAAACCTCGGCCTTCGGACGCGCAACGCGAGCGATTTCGTGCGCCACCTTAACGAGGTCCGCGAGGTGCCCCAGCGTAAATGAACACACGATGACATCAGCACTACGCGACCTGAAAGGAAGCGCGAGGCAGTCTCCTTGGACGAGGTGCTCTCTGAGCGGACTGTTCTGAGCGGCACGGGCTAGCATCTGCGGCGTCAAGTCGACGCCCACGACCGAGCGCACACCGCGCCTCAGAAGCTTGCGCATCCACCGACCCGTTCCGCAGCCGACGTCGATCACATCCTCGTGGCGGGTGTCGGGAAGCAACAGCTCCAGTTCGCGTTCCTCGAGAGCCAGCAGGGGGTTCGGATCAGAATCGTAGGACGAAGCCCACAGCCGGTAGCCTTCGCGCACCGAAAGACGACGCGCGCCAGCAGGCGCCTGAAAGAGCTCGCTCACCTGATCGTGCAGGTCGGGAATGACGCCTGAGCGAATCACAGGCTCTCCTCCTTCGGATTACGGAGCCTGAAGTACTGGCGCATCCATTTCAGCTCAACGGGGAAGGAATAGACTTTCAGCCGGTAACGCCAGTCGCTCAGCATCTTCAACAGCCGCCGTCCCCAGCCTGGCAGGTGAATGTCCTGAATCGTCGGCCAGCGCGAGGTGACGACCACGTCGAAATTGTCGATCAGCCGTTTGACACGGGGCCTGAGCCAGGGCGCGGCGGGATCCTTCTGCGTCATGAATCTCTGCCAGCGATCCGTGGCCCACTCCTCGGGAGTCGTCGGAAACTCGACCTGGTCCTCGACGTTGCCATACATCTCTTGCCGCTGGGGAACGGGCGTGTAGGTGTTGATGATGATCTCCGACTCGGGATTGAGACGCTTCACCTTTCGAATGAAACGGAGACACTCGCGCGTGTCGCGATCAGGGTCCTGCGGGTTGCCGATGACGAATGAGAATTCGGCCACAATGCCGGACTTTCGAATTCGGGAGGCGAATTCAAGAGTCTGCTCGGTGGTGAGCTGTTTCTTCATCTCTTTGAGAACCCAATCAGAACCCGATTCCGCTCCGACGAAGATCATAGTGCAGCCTGCGCGACGGAGGTCGGCGAGCGTGGCATCGCTGTAACGGAGCAGAATATCCACCCTCCCTTCGCACCACCAGCGCATTTTGAGAGGCATCATTCGCTCGGCAAGCTCCCGCGCATTGTCTTCGCGCAGGAAGAAATTGTTGTCGTAGAACTGGACGGCGTCAGCGCCGTAGTTTTCCTTGAGGTGCCGCAGAATGGATGCTGTGCGCTCGGGCGGTTCCGTCTTTTGCCTATTGCCGGCAAACGTAACGACGCCGCAAAAGTTGCAGGAGAACGGACACCCAATGCTCGCCTGGTGCACGGCAGTTCGTCTGCCGAGATACGTCGGCAGAAGATATTTCTCCATGGGCAGGCGATGGTAGGGATACCAGGGGAACGCGCCGGGCGCCTTCATGGGGCGCTCGGGATTATGAGCGTGTCTGCCATCAGGTTCTTTATAGGAAAGCCCCGCGACAGTGACCGGATCGCGCTTGCGACGAACCACTTCAAGTAATTCGAGAATTGTTTCGTCGCCCTGACCGCGCACAGCATAGTCAACGTAGGGAGCGTTCAGTGCTGCCGCCGTGTAGTTCGTGGGGAAGTATCCACCCCAAACGGTGGGCACGTTCGGGAAGCGAGCGTGAACGTCGGGCAAGGTTTCGACAGTACTCTTGGTTTGAGGTCCCGGCATCACCGTGGATGCCAGCAGTTCAACCGTGTTCTGCTGCAGGATGGCCAGCATCGTATCTTTTGGACGCGGATCGAGGTTGCCGTCAACGATGACGTACTCTTCGCGACCCTCCAGCATGGCGGCGATCGCCAAAACCGACAGAGGGAGGCGCCGGTTGCGAGGCCTCGTTGCCCTCGGGTTGTAGAGGATGATCATAAATTACGCCGCGCGAT
>Ga0335085_10001134_pt1 | contig 61333 bp, 53 predicted proteins | sample Lox_Sample_45_FD_206712 | JGI IMG/M metagenome (GOLD analysis project Ga0335085, IMG submission 206712) | Soil microbial communities from Loxahatchee National Wildlife Refuge, Florida, United States - Lox_Sample_4.5 | ecosystem: Environmental > Terrestrial > Soil > Wetlands | place: USA...
TGCAGACTGTGATCATTGGCAAGCGCGGAACCATCGTCATCCCGGCCAAGTTGCGCAAGCGTTATCGGCTCGACGAAGGCAGCCCCATGCTGGTTGAAGAGCATGAAGACGGAATCCTGATGCGCCCCGCAAAAGTTTCACCGGTCGACGTCGAGATCTATTCGCCGCGCCGCCTGGCCGAGTTCTTTCTCAACAACGCCATGGACAAGGAAGACTACCTTCAGGCGCGCAAGGAAGTCGAATCCATGGGCATCAATCCCGATACAATCGAACACCGGCGCTTGCGCAAGTGAGCACCGCACAAACCCGCCGCATTAAGCTCTTTCTCGACGCGAACGTGATCGTCTCCGCGGCGTGGAAGGATGACAGCAAAGTCCGCCGCCTGTGGCAGATTCCTGGCGTTGAACTGGTCACTTCAAATCTTGTCCTCGAAGAATGCCAGCGCAACCTTCCTCTTACGAAGCAGCACCGGCGTCTCGCCGAACTCTTAAGCACCGTTCATATCCTCGTTTTCAGCAGCGTGCCAATTCTTGAGAATTCGCCACCCCTGGCGGAAAAGGACAAACACGTTTTCGCAGCCGCCGTTCTGGCTCGGGCAGCATTCCTCGTAACCGGTGACCGCACCCACTTCGGCGCCTGGTATGGCCGCAGCATTCTGGGAATAAAAATCGAGCCGCCCGCGAGTTTTCCCGCTGTACTCAAGAAGACCTGATTGGCGACTGAATCCTCGGATGTTGGCGATTGCTTCGCTCGTGCGAGCAGCACCTCGCCAGACGCGTCCTGATGTAAGCTTCTCCCATGAAATCCATGTACGGTTTGAAGCTGTTTTTTGCTATCGTACTGGGCGTGCTCTCAGGCCAGGCAATGGCTCGGGACTCTGCGAAGTGGCATGCGCTCGGCCGCGACGCCTTCCTCGCCTACCAGGCGAACCGCTTCGACCAACACATCGCCCATCCCACGCCCGGCGCTGTGGACATCGTCGTGCTCACGCTGACTGTGGTCGTGTTTCTGGCCATGTACGAACTCGCCGCGTTTGGAGGAGCAAAGTGCATTTCTCTGATCATGGCGACCATCCGCGAACGTTAATGCTTTAGACTCCCGAGAGGTTTCATGCCTTCATCGCCGCCCGAGCCGAGCCGTCCGGTCCCCGCGAAGTCGCACTTGCTTTCCTTCGCCTTCGAGGCCTTCGTCTTCCTCGCTCTCATCGCCGCTGTCGTCTACCTTTTCAGAACCAATCCATCCACTCTCCACTGGACCCAGGGCTACAACCCCACCGGAAGCTTTCTGCTTTCCACTCTCGTTGCCGCGCTGCCCATCGTCATTCTTCTCGGCGCCATCGCCATCCTGCGCCTCAAGGCGCATGCCGCCGCGCTCGCCGGTCTCTTCACTGCCCTGCTCGCAGCCATCTTTGTCTTCCACATGCCTGCGCGGCTGGCCTTCACCACCGCCGCTTATGGCGCGGGTTACGGCATCTTCCCCATTGTCTGGATCATTCTTCCCGTCATCTTTCTCTACGACCTCACCGTGAAAACGGGCCGCTTTCGCACGCTGCAAGAGAGTCTGACCGGCATCACGGCCGACAGCCGGCTTCAACTCCTCCTCATCGCCTTTGCCCTCGGATCGTTCTTTGAAGGGACCTCGGGATTCGGCACGCCGGTCGCCGTCTGCGCCGCTATCCTCATCAGCCTTGGCTTTCGTCCTCTTCAGGCCGCCGGCCTCACGCTGCTCGCAAATACTGCGCCGGTCGCATTCGGCGGCATGGGCATTCCTCTCATCGCACTGCACGGCGTCACTGGCATCGGTCTGCTGCCCCTCGCGCGCACCACCGCCGCTATCCTGGTTCCTTTCGATGTGATGATTCCTTTCTGGCTCATCTGGGTCTTCGCAGGCTTCGGCGCGATGATCGAAATCTGGCCTGCGATCCTGGTCTCAGGAGTCACCTTCGCCGCCACGCAATATCTCATGGCCGCTTATTCGAATCCATCCCTCATCGCCGTCGTCGCTGCAGCCGCCACCATCGTCGCGCTGATCGCGTTTCTTCGCTTCTGGCATCCGCGCCGCACGCTCAGCGTCGACCTGAGAGACATAACGAGCGAAGTTCGCCGGCATCACGGACACAGCCGGACAGCCATTTTCAAGGCGTGGCTGCCCTGGCTCGTTCTGAGCCTCGTAGTTCTGCTCTGGGGCCTGCCCGGCATCTCAAGTTGGATGGACGCGCACACCACAATGAAGTTCGCCGTCGCCGGTCTCAACAAAGCCATTCAGCGCGTTCCGCCCGTCGTTGCCGCGCCCACCGCCGAGGCAGCGGTCTTCAGTCTTAACTGGCTCTCCGCCACCGGCACTGGAATTTTTCTCGCCTCAATACTCGCCGGACTCCTGATGGGCCTCGGTCCGAGTTCGCTCGCTGCTGCCTTCATGCGAACCATCTTCAACATCCGCTGCACCATCGTCACTATCGCCGCCATGCTGGCGCTCGGCTACATCACGCGCTACTGCGGGCTCGACGCAACACTCGGCCTCGCTTTCGCGCGCACCGGCGCGCTCTATCCGTTTTTTGGAACTCTCATCGGATGGCTCGGCACGGCCAGCAGCGGCTCCGACACCGCATCCAATGTACTTTTCGGGAGCCTGCAAACCCTCACCGCCCGCCAGATCGGCGTTTCGCCTGCGCTCATGGCCTCAGCCAATGCCGCCGGCGGGGTGATGGGCAAAATGATCGCAGCTCCCAGTGTCGTCGTCGCCAGCACGGCCACGCAAAGTTACGGGCAGGAAGGTTCTATCCTCCGCTTCGTCTTTTTTCATTCGCTTGCGCTCGCCGCCCTCGCTGGAATCGCCGTCACGCTTCTCGCCTATGTTCCGCTCTTGGCCGCGCTGGTCGTGCATTGATCCACGCGTCCCTCACGTTGGATCACGGTCCGCGAGCCACGGTCTCCTCACTTCCCCGCCCGACGGATTAAAATTGTTTCGCATTTGAAAAGGACCCCATGACCCTGCTTAATCCCAATCGCCGCGATCTTCTCCGCGTCGGCTCGCTCGGCGTAGCCGGCACCGCCCTTCCCGCCGTCTCGCTTGCCGCTGCCAAGTCTGGGACCAGCTCCGATACCCGCACTACTTCCGCACCTGGGCTTGGTGTCTTCTTCAATGTCCGCGCGTACGGAGCCGCCGGCGACGGCAAAACGGTGGACTCGCCCGCCATCAATCGCGCCATTGACGCTGCGGCCGAAGCTGGTGGAGGCATGGTCCTCTTTCCTGCGGGCATCTATCTCTGCTTCTCCATCCGCCTCAAGAGCAACGTGCATCTTCACCTTGAACAGGGCGCGACCATCCTCGCCGCCGACTCGCCGAAGCCCGGCGAATCCACCGGCTACAACGGCGGCACCTACGACGACGCGGAGCCCAACGATCCCTGGGAGGCCTATCAGGATTACGGCCACAATCACTGGCACAACTCGCTCATTTGGGGTGTGGACCTGCACGACATTTCCATCACCGGCACCGGCCTGATCTACGGAAAGGGTCTGAGCTTCGGCGCCGGCCCGGGACTTGCCGCATCAACCACGGTGCGCGGTTTCTTTACCGAGCCGGTGGGCCACCCCGCCGCCTCGGGCACCGCGCCCGCTCAACCCGTGCGCCATTTCAGTCCGCGCGGCGACTACCCGATGTTTCAGGCCGAGCAGCCCGGCGTCGGAAACAAAGCCGTCGCCCTCAAGAACTGCCACAACGTCGAACTGCGCGATTTCTCCATCCTCAAGGGCGGCCACTTCGGCCTGCTGCTTACCGGCGTCGACAACCTCATCATCGACAACGTCACCATCGACACCGATCGAGATGGCATGGACATCGACTGCTGCCAGAATGTTCGCGTCTCCGACTGCACAGTCAACTCTCCATGGGACGATGGCATCTGCCCAAAATCGAGCTACTCGCTCGGCTACGCGCGCGCTACGCGCAACGTCACGATTGCGAACTGTTTCGTGACTGGTTGCTATCAGCTCGGCACCGTGCTCGACGGCACCTGGAAGAAGTTCCCAGAAGGCGGCCGACCCTACGGCACCGGCCGCATCAAGTGCGGCACAGAGTCCAACGGCGGCTTCATCAACATCACCATCACCGGTTGTGTCTTTGAGGGCTGCCAGGGCTACGCGCTTGAAACTGTGGACGGCGCGCTGCTTGAAGACATCACCATCTCGAACACCACCATGCGCGACCTCATTTCGGGGCCGCTGTTCATGCGCCTCGGCGTCCGCCTCCGCGGACCCAAAGACACCACCAAGGTCGGCACGCTCAAGCGCATCCTCGTCAACAATCTCAACTGCCATAACGCGCCCATGCGCATCAGTTCCATCCTCAGCGGAATTCCGACCAACGCAATCGAAGACGTCAAGCTCTCGAACATTTTTGTCGAGACGGTTGGCGGCGCGACATCCGATGCCGCCCAGCTTGTGCCACCCGAAAAGGAAGACGCCTATCCCGAGCCCAGCATGTTCGGCCAGATGCCGTCTTCGGGGTTTTTCCTCCGGCACATTCGCAATCTTGAAATGAGCCACGTCGAAATCGCCAACGCCACGCCCGACGCACGGCCCGCGTTCTCCCTCTATGGTGTCGATCGTGCAGACTTCTTTGCTATCACCGCTCCGCGCACCGAAAATGGAGTCTTCGCACTTCACGACGTGAAGGATCTGCGCATCGGCTGGAGCCGCGCCGCCGCCGACATTACGCTCCCTACCGCCGACAACAAAACCCTCTGATCCACCCGCATCCGCGTGCCCAGGTCCCGATTTTGGGATCTGCGCATCCGCCCACCTCCGCTCAGCGCGAACAACTGGTCCCTGTTCCCCAACCTTCTGTGGCTTTCGTCACATTCGCACGAATCCAAAAATCGTACTATTAGGGTGGCACCTTCCATGAAGCGCCCCGCCAGCCCCGTCGCCCTACGCCCCGTCAGCAGCACACTCAACGCGCCGCGTCCGCGCCTGCTCGCCCTCTTTGACGACGCTCCCGGCAATCTTCGCGGCAAGGTCATCGGCGTCTACGGGCTCCTCTTCGTCTTCAACGCCGGGGCATGGCTCTGGGCTGCCATCGCCTTTCGTCATTACCCGCTCCTGCTCGGCACTGCCCTGCTTGCCTACAGCTTCGGCCTCCGCCATGCTGTTGACGCCGACCACATCGCCGCCATCGACAACGTCACGCGCAAGCTCATGCAAGAAGGCAAGCGCCCCATCTCTGTCGGCCTCATGTTCTCGCTCGGCCACTCCACCATCGTCGTGATCGGCTCAGTCCTCATCGCCGCCGCAGCCCTCGCTCTTCAGCACAGGCTCGACGCTGCGCGCGACATCGGAGGCCTGATCGGCACACTCGTTTCTTCGCTCTTCCTCTTCGCCATCGCCATCGTCAACATCGTTGTCCTTGCATCCATCTACCGCGCCTTCCAGCGCGTCCGCTCCGGCGCGCCCTACGTTGATGAAGACTTCGATCTCCTCCTCGCCAATCGCGGGTTCCTGGCGCGAATCTTCCGCCCCATGTTCGCCATCATCCGCCGCAGTTGGCACATGTACCCGCTTGGCGTTCTCTTCGGCCTGGGCTTCGACACCGCAACCGAGATCGGGCTACTCGGCATCTCCGCCGCCGAAGCCTCTCGCGGACTCCCGCTCGGCTCGATCCTCGTGTTCCCGATCCTCTTCGCGGCCGGCATGTCGCTCATTGACACGACGGACAACATCCTGATGCTCGGCGCTTACGGCTGGGCCTTCATCAAGCCCGTACGCAAGCTCTACTACAACCTCACCATCACCTTCGTTTCCGTCGTCGTCGCGCTCGTCGTCGGCGGCATCGAGGCGCTTGGACTCCTGGCCAACCAGCTTCATCTCACCGGCAGCTTCTTCGCCGCCATCCTCCGCCTCAACTCCAGCTTCGGAACTCTCGGCTATCTCATCGTCGGCCTCTTCGCATTCAGTTGGATCGTCTCCATTGCTATCTACAAATGGCGCCGCTTCGACGACCTCGAATTCGGCGACTGAACCCGGTTTCCTATTCACTCCTTCACTGATTCACACACTTTCCGCCTCCCTCGATCCCTGTCTTTAAGTTCCCTGCCCCGTTCTGCCTCCGGCGGGCCTTGGTCCACCGATTCTGAGTCCGTCACAGCCTTTGGTTCCTCTCTTTTGATATAACAATCTGTCATGTCTTCATCGTCCCGTTCTGTCGCCTCTCCGCGCGTCGTCAGCATCGCAGATCTCCGATCCATCGCCAAGCGGCGTGTGCCCAAGTCCGTTTTCGATTACCTTGATGGCGGCGCCGATGGCGAAGTGACCCTCCGCGAGAATTGCCGCGTCTATGAGGACGTCACCTTCCGTCCTCGTCAAGCGGTCGCCTTCGCCGATTGCCCCTTGCGCACCCGCGTTCTCGGCTTCGATCTCGCTCTCCCATTCCTGCTTGCTCCCGTTGGATACAGCCGTCTCATGCACCCCGTGGGAGAAGTCGGCGCGGCGCGCGCCGCCGGTAAGGCAGGCACCGCCTACATTCTCTCCACCATCTCCGGCCACAAGCTTGAAAACGTGAAGGCCGCCTCCACCGGCCCTGTCTTTTATCAGCTCTATTTAATGGGAGGCCGCAGCGCCGCCGAGGCTGCGATCGATCGCGCGCGCGCCGCCGGTTTCTCTGCCCTCGTCGTCACCGTCGATACCACAGTCTCCGGCATGCGCGAACGCGATTTCCGCAACGGCATGAAGGAACTCGTCAGCGGTAGCCCCTTCCAGAAAATCCCCTATCTCCCGCAAATCCTCTCGCGCCCTGGATGGGTCGTCGGCTTTCTGCGCGATGGAGGCATCCAGCCGCTTCCCAACGTCGTTATCCCCGGCAAAGGTCCCATGCCGCTCATCGATGTCGCCGTAGCACTCGCCGAATCCGCCGTTACCTGGAGCGATCTTGCCTGGATCCGCGAGCACTGGCGCGGCCCCATCGTCGTCAAAGGCATCCTCACCGGGGACGATGCGCGCCGCGCTGTCGACGAAGGCGCCGCTGCTATCTCTGTCTCCAACCACGGCGGCCGCCAGCTCGATTGCGTTCAATCATCCCTGCGCGCATTGCCTGAGATCGTCGCGGCTGTCGGCAGCCAGACTGAAGTCCTCATGGACGGCGGTATTCGCCGCGGCGCCGACATCGTCAAAGCGCTTTGTCTGGGCGCGCGCGCCGTGCTCTGCGGTCGCGCCTACGCGTACGGTCTCGCCGCTGCTGGAGAAGCCGGCGTCAATCGGGCCATCGAAATTCTGCGCGTCGACGTCGACCGCGCCTTGCGCCTGCTCGGCTGCCCATCCGTCGCCGCCCTCGATCGCTCCTACGTTAACGTTCCAAAAAGCTGGGAAGCAAGCTGATTTCTTCGGGGGCTGAAAACGGTTTCTTGGCTCTGCTTTCGCGCCACGGCGCGCTCCATTTGGTCTCTTAAGTAACCCGCTATTCGTTTGCGTGACTCGAGCCTTGACAGGAATGCTACCCTGTTGGCTTATGATCGTGATTTCAGCACCTTGGCCATTCGGAATGGCCGCAAGATGAAGTTCAAAATCGTATGAATAAGACCGGGCGCAAACGGGTTCTGATTGTCGATGACGATCCGTCCCACCTCGAGATTTACGGAATGATCGTCGATCGCGCCGGCTATCAACCGGTCCCGATGCTGGTTCGATTTGCCGGGCCGGAACCCGTGCCCGACGATGAAGTGGCTGCAATTCTTCTCGACTATCGGTTGAATTCAGTGAAAACAGCACCAGAAATTGCGCAGGAAATAAAAACGAAACATCCTCAGGCTCCGGTTCTGGTACTCTCGGACCTTTGGACCATGCCCACAGATATTGAACCGTATGCCTCTGAATTTGTCCGCAAAGGCGAGCCCGAGAATCTGCTCAATACTCTTCGCAGATTAGTCGCGCATGGCGGCGCACTTCCGGCGGAGCAAAACAAGTAGTCGATTTCGCCGGCGTCAGCATTCCCCATCTTGCTGTCGAGGTCAACAGACGTTGAGAGCGGTAGAAACCCAAACAACGAGGCGAGCAGGTGGGCCCATGGAGCGCGCCTCGTCCTCCAGTCTCGCTTTCTTCGCTCGCCGAATCTCCAGTCGCAGCATCGGTCCTCGCCGGGGTTCGCCATGCCGCACCGGCGCCCTTCCGCTCACCATCGCCTTTTCATGCGCGCTCCTGTTCTCCTCGGCGCTGCTTCTCAGTCAGTCCAGGCCCTCGGAGTACACCGTCAAGGCCGCCTACTTGCTCAATTTCGGCAAGTTCATGCGGGTTTCGCCCGGATTGCAATCAGCTCGCAACGACTTCAATATTTGCGTTGTTGGAGAAGATCCCTTCGGCCACGCGCTCGACGATATTACTTCCGGCGAAGTCATTGACGGGCGTCCGGTGCGTGTTATTCGTCTTGATAAACCCAACTTGGATAAGCCCGAATCGCAAAAGTGCTCCATCGCATTTCTCGGCCGCTCCGAGGATAAACACATGGAGCAGGACCTCGCGGCCTTTCATGACTCCGATACGCTCACTGTGAGCGATGCGCCGGATTTTCTCAAGCGCGGAGGCATGATTCAATTTGTCCTGGTCTCCGACCACGTCCGATTCGCCGTCAACCTCGATCCAGTCAAGCGCACTCATCTCGTCCTCAGCTCAGAGTTGTTGAGAGTTGCCGCCTCGGTTTCCGGCAACCGCTCCGGCGAGGTGCAGCAATGAAGCCCTGGAATAACCAGTCCATCGCCGGCAAGCTCACGCGCATGAATCTGGTCGTCTGCGGAATTGCCCTGCTCCTGGCCTATCTCTCATTCCTCATGTATGACCTGTACAGCTTGCGCCAGGCCCTCAAGGCCGATTTGGATACGGAGGCTCAGATCATCGGCTCTAACTGTGTGGCCCCTTTGCTGTTTGATGACCCCCAGGCTGCGCAAAGCACGCTGGCCGCCCTGCGCGGATCGCCGCACGTGCTCGCAGCGGTTGTGTACACCGCCAACCAGCAGGCATTCGCCTCCTTCTCGCGCCACGATTCCGGTAGCGCGAATCTCTCTCCGCGCCTGGGACAGGGTGAGATATCAGGCTATTGGTCGCATGGAGACCAGCAAATCCTATACGGCCGCAGGATCGAATCGCAGGGACAAGTTGTCGGTTCGGTGTATATCCTCGCGGAAACCACCGATCTGGCTTACCGCGCGCGCCAGTTCGGCATACTATCGGCGGGCATCCTCATCATCTGTTTCATCGTGGCGCTCGTGGCAACTACGACGATCAGGAGACTGATTTCCAGTCCGCTCACCGCTCTCGCGCAAACGGCGGTCGTCGTCTCGCGAGAAAAGAATTACGCGATCCGCGCCGAGTCGCCCGGAGGCTCCGACGAAATCTCGATGCTCATCACCTCATTCAACGAGATGCTCGAGCAGATTCAGCACCGCGACTTTGCCCTTGAGGAATCGCGCCGCGGGCTGGAGCAAAAAGTTCAGGAGCGCACCTCGGAACTTCAGGCCGCCAATCAGGAGCTCGAGGCGTTTTCCTACTCGGTGGCCCATGATCTCCGCGGCCCGTTGCAGCAGATCACGAATCTCGGTTTTCTGCTCCAGAATTCGCCCGAGGTCCCACCGGACGGCGATTGCGCAAAGCTGGCGGTCAAACTCATGGATGGCGCTCGCAGGATGTCCACGTTGATTGACGACCTCCTCAATCTGTCGCGGGCCGCGAGTTCGCCTTTGCATTACCGCCCTCTCGACATGACCCGAATGGTGCAGTCGATCCTCGATCCATTATTGGCCGAGAAAGGCAGCCGGGAGGTCAATGTCACCGTCAGCCCCGGAGCCCACGCCATCGCCGATGAAGGCCTGATTCTGCTAGTGCTCGAAAACCTGATCCGAAACGCGTGGAAGTACTCCTCAAAACGCAATCCGGCCAAAATCGAGTTTGGCTTTCGCGAAGCGGCGGACGAGATCGTCTTTTTCGTCCAGGACAATGGCGTGGGATTCAATGCCAACTACGCAGACCGGCTGTTCCGCCCCTTCCAGCGCCTCCATTCTCACGTGGATTTTCCTGGAACCGGCGTGGGGCTGGCCACCGTCCAGCGCATTATTTCGCGGCACGGCGGCAGGGTTTGGGCAGAAGGAACCGTGGACCAGGGCGCACGATTCAGTTTCAGCTTGCCCTACAAGCCGCCCGAGGCGAACTTCGGTGAAAACTCATCGCACGGGCAACCGCGATAGCAACCATGCGCATCAAACGCTCCAGGGATTTTGTGAGCGCTCCCGGCTGTCCCTCCCCCACGGACACCTTGATACAGGCTCCCCTTTCTCAGACCTGCGGCGAGGTTGCAGATTGATCAGGCGTGTGGAGATGGATCCGAACCGCAGTGGCCCCTCGTGCGACTCCCAGCGTGCTTTCATCTGCGCCTTGCGCCGTGGCACGCCTGCATGGGCCCTTCACAAGTATTGCCAGATCATGGTTTCGGCCATCCTGCTGGCTACAGCTTCCGCGGTTTCTGCGCAGGATGTTTCCGGTCAACAGGACGGGGCCGGGCAAACTCAAATGGCCTCCGGCGGCGCGCAGCAAAGCCTGAAGCAAATGACTCTCGAACAACTGGGCGAAGTCGAGGTCACGACCTTCAGCAAGGCGCCCACTCCGCTGCACGATACTCCGGCTGCGCTCTACGTGATCACGCGCGACGAGATCATCCGTTCCGGCGTGACCACGATCCCCGACGCCTTGCGCCTTGCGCCCGGCGTCGAAGTGGGGCGACTAAGCTCGACCACCTGGGCGGTCAGCATTCGTGGGCTCCAGAACAACTTTTCCAAATCGGTTCTTGTCCTGATCGACGGAAGAAACGTCTACACGCCACTTTTCGCCGGCGTTTATTGGGACGTGCAGGACCTTCCGGTTGAAGATATCGATCGGATTGAAGTGATCCGCGGCCCCGGCGGCACCATCTGGGGGCCGAACTCCGCCAATGGCGTGATCAACATTATCACTACCAAGTCGGCCGATTCAGAAGGCGTGCAAGCGTCGGCACTGGCCGGCAACATGGACCACACCATCGACGATCTTCAAATCGGCGCGGGTTCAGGCGACACCAGCTTCCGCATCTTCGGGCGCGGCTTTGAGCGCGCTCACGAATACCATGCCGACGGCAACAACGACGACGACTGGCATGAGGAACGCCTCGGATTCAGGGCCGATCGAGATAAAGGCGTGGCCGACATGATGCTCGAAGGCGATCTCTACAAGGGAACTTCGCCCCACATCGTCGGCACAGCTGTCAGTAACGATCAGACCTCGGGCGGCGACGTGAACTTTCGCTATCAAACCGTCGAGACCAACGGAACGGGGCTGATGGCGCAAGCATATTTCGACCGCACGCTCCGTACCCATGGTTTTCTTGGCGAGACCCGCGACACCATCGATCTCGATTTTGTCGATCGCTTCAAGCCAGGCGCCGCGCATATGATCTCGGCCGGCGCAGGTTTTCGCTGGAGCCCCTACAACGTTATCTCCGAAGTTGCGGGGGAGGGTCTAGTGCCGCCCAAAGCAACGGATCACATCTACACCGGCTTTGTGCAGGACGAGATTCGCCTCAGCAAGGCAGTGAATCTGACGCTCGGCGCCAAATTGCAGCACAACAACTACAGCGGCTTTGATGTCCTGCCTTCAGGGCGCGTGCTCTGGTCGATCAACGACCAACAATCGCTCTGGGCGGGAATCACGCGCTCGGTCACCACACCATCCGACCTTGAAGAGGATTTCGTGCTGCAGGGAATTACGCCAACGCTGGTGATCCAGCTCCTCGGCAACCACAACTTCAAGTCAGAAGATGTCCTGGGCTATGAGCTGGGCTATCGGGGAACCGTGAACAAGCACCTCTTTCTCGATGTGGCGGGCTTTTGGAACCAGTACACCCGGCTGCAGAGTTTCGGTCCGTACGTCATCACGCAATCGGGCGGCGTAACTTACTACACGATTCAATACTCAAACCAGATCAGCGGCTCAGCCTCTGGATTTGAAGTCGCCCCCCAGTTGGCGATTGGATCGGCCTGGCGACTGAACCTTGCGTACTCTTACCTCAACTCCGATTTCACAGCAGCCGGGGCAACATCCAGCCCCAGCGACTCGGGGTCGGTTGGCACTTATAACGGATCATCCCCGAAACATCAGGTAGAGCTGCAATCTATGTTTGACCTTCCCTGGAAGTTTCGATTCGACCAGACATATCGCTTCATCAGCGCGCTGCCCGCGCAAAAAGTCCCTGCGTACCAGACCGCCGACGTTCATCTCTCGCGCCCCCTTGGCGCCAACTTCCTCATAGAAGGCGTCGGCCAGAATCTGTTCCAGCCTCATCATGCCGAGTGGGGCACGGGAGATCCGAACCAGACGCCGGTAGGCATCGAACGCGCCGGTTACGTCCGCATCTCCTTCCACGCTTCCAAGTTGAAGTAAGCGCGCCCGGTACGCGTGGATGAACCCGTAACCCATTGTCGAGCCAGACTTTACCAGAGCCAACAGTCCATCTGACGCTGTCGCGAGGCTCCGATATGATATTGCTAGCGATATGATATCATTGTGGTGGTGAGGTTGGTTCTCGACACCGACGTTGTGGTGGCTGCAATGCGCAGCCCGCGTGGCGGGTCCGCAGAGCTGATCCGTCAAATTCGAGTGGGCCAAGCAACGATGTTGTTGACTGTAGCTCTCGCGCTGGAGTACGAGGCAAAATGCCTGATGGCTGAGCATCGACTGGCGTCGGGACTCGGTGAAGACGAAGTGACCATTTTCGTTGACGGCCTGCTCTCGATGGGAGAGCCAGTTAAGCAGCATTTTCGCTGGCGTCCGCAACTGCGTGACCCAGGCGACGAATTCGTTTTGGAGGCTGCGGTGAACGGACGGGCCGGCGCGATTGTAACGTTCAATGAGAAGCATCTGCGGGAGGCGCAGTCCAGTTTTGGGATCGAAGTGTTTCGCCCAGGTGAAGCCTTAAGGAGGTTAAAGCGATGACGACGCGAGTGGCCACATTTCCGCTGCGCTTACCTGTTTCACTGAAGGCCGCATTAGAGTCGATCAGCGAGCGCGATGGTACGAGCATGAACCAGTTTCTGGTGATTGCGGCAGCCGAGAAGATTGCAGCAATGGAGACAGAGAAGTTTTTTGCTGAGCGGCGCGGCCGATCGGACGATGCTGCGTTCCTGCGCATTCTGAACAGGGAGGGCGGAGAATCGCCGCGCCCAGAGGACCGCATCGACTGAGATTTGGGAGCAGCGATCGCGAGCGGGCGCCGACTACTTCGAGACCGGCACGTTCTTACCCAGAGCCGTTGCCAAAGCAATCTGATGGTCCTGTTCGTTCACCAGTATCTGGCGAATCTGTTCGCTCATCGCGTATTCGCCCAGTTCTTCGCATTGCCTCACCCGCTGGCGATAATTTCTGATCGTCTCGGTCTCGTTATCCAGATCGAACTGCAGCATGTCGGTGGCTTTTTCTGAAGTCTTGACGGGTTTCGGTTGAACCGTCGGCATCCCGCCCAGATAATCGATTTGATCGGCGATGATGAGCGCGTGTTGCAGTTCCTGCGCCGCATGAACCGCAAGTTCCGCTGCGATGTTCATGTATTGCGCGCCCTTGAGCACCTGAGAATAGACCACGTACGCGATGATCGCCTGGTATTCACGCGCCAGGTCCTCATTCAATAGATCGATCAGCTTTTCGCGGGTGATTCTCTTGGATTCTTCTGCAGCCGGTTTATCTTTCAAGGCACATTCCTCCGAGATTGAAGTCGCATAGAACAGTTAGATGCGCATTGCATGCCGAGCAGGGCCCATTCAACCGGTGAATTGTTTTTTGAGCGACGGACCGCCCTTTATTCGGCAGGCACGAAGGCCGCCCGATTTCGCGGGCGGCCCATTTGCTACTTCTATTCGTGATGCTGGTCTTACTTGGTTGCATTGATCTGGTCTTCAACCTTGTAGAGGACCGTATGCTCGATGGAGCATGCCTTATCGATCTGTGAAAAGGCTTCGTCGGGAGTCAACTCGGAATGCACCTTCTTCCAGCGTGTGGCGAAGTTCGGTCCGAAGTAATTGAACATCGAGTCCCATGTGGGGAAGATGTCGACAGTGCTCACGAGACTCGGGTCTTTTTCACCACGGGGCATGACCTGGATGTTCACGGCCCAGCCGTCCTGCGCGCCATCTTTCACTCCCTGCTCGGCGACCGGCTGCCATAGCTGTTTTTGCAAGGCGACGCACTGGCCCACATCGGCCACTTTCATGGAATTGAAGACCAGGTAATCGCCTTTCTTCGATCCACCAACCAGCGCCTGATACTGCGTTATGTTGTTGGAGACCAGCTCGCCCACGGCGGAGAGACGATCGCGCCACTGCTGAAGCGTGGAGGCGACGCCGGCTTTTTGCAGGACAGCCGTCATCTCGTCGTCGCCGAGAGGCGCAGGCGGGAAGCCGGGGTAGAAGCTGACAAGAACATAGTCGCACCCCGCATCGGTTCCCGCGGGGATGACGGTGCGGAGCGCAATAAAGGCTGAAACCGCACCCGAGTCAACGCGAGCCTGCTCAACCTTGTGGTAGTCGCCGTCGAGAAGAGCGCTAAAGGCAGCGAATTGCCCCGGTTTGACTCGGACGCAGGAAATGCTGTGATAACCGACCGGCGCTTGTTGAGCAACAAGCGTCACGGAAAGCGTCGCTGCCAGAGCAACGCCCCATGCCAAATGACGGATTCTCATCGTAGGACCCCCTTGGTGGTTGTTCTTTCGAGTTGGGTTTGTATTTCTCGACGTTCGAAGTGGTCGGGGGAGGCAAACCTGAACGTTGTCTGGACTACGGGGAAGATTTATGACGGGCCACTCGGCCAATCATTCAAACTGCGCAGCTAACTCCGCTGGCTCCTCTGGTTCTAGCTTTTGAGCCAGTCTTTGACCTTTTGCGCCACCACGTCTCGGCCCACATCGCTGATCGCGTTGGTCAGCGGAATCTGTTTGGGGCAGACTTCGACGCAGTTCTGCGCGAAGCCGCACTCCTGAATGCCGCCGTCGCCGGCCAGCGCCCTCAGGCGCTCTTCTTTGAAAACTTTTCCCGTGGGATGGTTGTTAAACAGTTTGACCTGCGCGATGGTCGCCGCGCCTACAAAGCCAGTGACATCATTGAACTGCGGGCAAACCTCCATGCAACAGGTGCAGGAGATGCAGTTCGAAAGCGGATAATTTGCTTCCTGTTCCTGGGGATAAACGCGCGGCCCCGAGCCGAGATCGTACGTACCGTCGACCGGAACCCAGGCCTTGACGCGCATCAGATTTTCAAACAGTACTGAGCGGTCGACCTGAAGATCGCGAACCAGCGGAAACTTGGTGAGCGGCTCGACCTTGATCGGCTGCTCAAGATTGTCGACCAGCGAGGAACACGCCATGCGCGCTTTGCCGTTGATGCGCATTGCGCACGACCCGCAGATTTCTTCCAGGCAATTCGAATCGTAGGAGATGGGCGTGGTGGATTTTCCGTCAGCCGTCACAGGATTCCGGGCGATCTCCATCATCGCCGAAACGACATTCATCCCCGGCCGCCACTCCAGCTCAAACCGCTCCCACACCGCCGCCGCCTCAGGGCTGGCCTGGCGCTTGATTTCGAAAGTGACTGTCCTCGTCGCCATGATCCCTTTCAACTAACTCACTTTTCGCTCTCGCACGTCTCTCGTCCAAAGGTCTGCTGCATGCAATGCTCGCGTCAGTACCGCCTTGGCCTTGGCTTGATGTACTGTGTATCCACTTCCTCGTACTCGAAGTTCGGCCCTTCGATGCTCCCCGTGAAACTGGCTTTCGTGGTCTTCAGGAACCGCTCGTCGTTGCGCTCGGGAAAGTCCGGCTTGTAGTGCGCGCCACGCGACTCATCGCGCAGAAGCGCCCCGAGCGTAACCGTCCGCGAAATTTGCAACATGTTGTAAAGTTGGCGCGCAAAGGCGAAGCTTGTGTTCGCCCACTGGCTCTTGTCGCTCAGGTTCACGCGCTTGTAGCGCTCCAGCAGATCCACGATATGTGCGTCGGCTTCCTTCAGGTCCTTGTTGTAGCGGATCACCGTTGCGTGCTCGGTCAAGGTCTCACCCAGCTCACGCCACAACTTGAAGGGATTCTCGCCGCCCTCGTTCTTGATCAATTTACCGTTGATCTCCGCCTGCCGCGCCACTTCCACCGCAGCGCCGCCGTCGCCTTCGACGGCCGGTACGTTCTTCGCGTACTGCAACGCGTTCGGCCCGGCGCGGAATCCGCCGAAGATGCAACTGACCAGCGAGTTCGCGCCCAGACGATTGGCGCCGTGATACTGGTACTCGCACTCGCCGGCGGCAAAGATGCCGGGAATATTGGTCATCTGGTTGAAGTCCACCCAGAGCCCGCCCATTGTGTAGTGCATGCCGGGGAAGATCTTCATCGGTTCCACGCACGGGTCGACGCCGACGAACTTCTCGTAGATTTCCAGAATCCCGCCGAGCTTGTAATGCAGCGTCTCGCGATCGATGTGCGTCAGGTCGAGGTACACCATCGGCTGGCCGTCGAGGCCGAGTCCCATCTCATACACGACTTTGTGAATGGCGCGCGTGGCCACGTCGCGCGGCACAAGGTTTCCGTACTTCGGATACCACTCCTCAAGGAAGTAGAACCGTTCAGACTCGGGGATAGCTTTCACCGCGCGCTTATCGCCTGGCGTCCGCGGAACCCACACGCGCCCGCCTTCGCCACGCGCCGACTCCGACATGAGCCGCAGCTTGTCTTCGCCGGGAATGCAGGTGGGATGCACCTGGATGAATTCGCCGTTGGCGTAGTACGCGCCCTGCTGGAAGATGGCCGACTGCGCCGAACCCGTGCACACAACTGAGTTGGTGCTCTTGCCGAAGATGGCCCCGATGCCGCCAGTCGCCAATATGATTGCATCGGCCGCGAAGGACTTCAGCTCCATCGTGCGCAGGTTCATGGCGACGATGCCGCGGGCATTTCCCTTCCCGTCGATCACGGCGGAGAGAAACTCCCAACCCTCAAACTTGTGGACTTTGCCCTCGGCCTCGTAGCGCCGCACCTGCTCGTCGAGCGCGTAAAGCAGTTGCTGCCCCGTGGTCGCTCCGGCAAATGCGGTGCGATGGTAGAGCGTGCCGCCGAAACGCCGAAAATCGAGCAGCCCCTCGGGCGTGCGGTTGAACGGAACGCCCATGCGGTCGAGCAGATCGATGATCGCCGGCGCCGCCTCGCACATGGCCTTCACCGGCGTCTGGTTGGCCAGAAAGTCGCCGCCGTAAATCGTGTCATCAAAGTGCTGCGCGGTGGTGTCGCCCTCGCCCTTCAGGTTTTTGGCGGCGTTAATGCCACCCTGCGCGCAGACCGAGTGCGAACGCTTGACCGGGACGATGGAAAACAGGTCCACCGTTCCGCCGGCTTCGGCGATCTTGATGACGGCCGCAAGCCCCGCCAACCCTCCGCCAACCACGATGATCCTGGGTGCTGCCATGTCTTTCCTTTCAGAGATTAAAGAACAGAGAGCGGAGAATAAGGATCAACACATACCCACCGGCCAGCCGACAGGATCTCCGATGGTGACCACGGATTTTCCGGGTTCCACTGCCGCAACCGATCTCTGCTCTCTCATCTCTGTTCTCTGATAACTCAGCGGTACATTATCTGGAGCATTCTGATACTTCGGTCCAACAAACGCCCAGATGCTGGCCAGTCCCATGCCGGCGAGTAGCACGCCGAATGCAACGCAAATGTAACCGAAGCGGCGCCGCGCAGTTTCTCCCGGTGTAATGCCCCACTTTGCGGCAAAGAGCCAAACACCGTAAGCAAAGTGCCAGCAGATGGCGATCATCGCGATCACGTAGACAGCAAGAATCCACGGATTCGCCAACTCGTGCTGAACCTTTGCGAATGCCATGCCGGGATTTTCAGGCAGGTTCGCTCCCATAAAGCGCTGCGTCGCCACGTGGTAGGCGATGTACGCAAACGCGACGAGGCCGGTGTAGCGCTGCGCCAGGTACATCCAGTTCCCTGCCCAGGGGTAATAGACGATGTTCGATTTGCCGCGGAGCCAGATGTAGACGCCGTAGATCGCGTGATACAGAATGGGCAAGAAGATGAAGACCCACTCCAGCACGCGCACCAGCGGCAGGCCGTTGAGGAACTTCACTTGCTCACCGTACGCGATCGGCCCCTTCAACGCTTCGAAGTTCGATAGCAGGTGCTCGAGGAGGAACGCTCCAATGGGGACGATGCCCAGCAGCGAATGCAACCTGCGCAGGAGAAAACTCGAGCCCTCGCCGGCGCGCAGAGGCTCCACGCCGCGGCGGACGCGATGAACAGGAGGCGGCGCGGCGGGTTGAACGGTTGCCATGAAGAGTTTGACTCCTAAGAGTTACAGGCTCGGGCCCAAGCAGTCTTGGCCCATGCAGTCCTATATTGAGGGACGGAAACTTGCGCTGTGATCCTCACGCATTATTCGAGGCCGACGTTATGTCCGTCAAGGCGGGTACCCGCCCTTTTGCGGTGGTGCCCGCACTTTTGCGTTTTGGAGGAGAGCGGTGGAGGGTCAACTGTCCAGCATCGGCAGGAGCGCCGCAATCGCCCGTCCGCGATGGCTGAGCGAAAGCTTGGTTTCGAGATCGATCTCCGCCATTGTCTTGCCCAGTTCCGGCAAGTAAAACAGCGGATCGTAACCGAATCCGCCCATACCGCGAGGGGCGTCGAGAATTGTTCCTTCGACCGTCCCGTCGGCGACTTGCACTACCTCGCCGTCGCGCGCGGCAACCAGCGTGCAGTGGTACCGGGCGGTGCGCAGGTTCGCAGGAAAAGCCTCCATTTTTTGCAGCAGCAAGATATTGTTCCACACGTCGGTGTTGTCATTCGCGTCGGGCGAGTCGACCAGGCCAGTGTCGGCCGCAAAGCGCGCCGAGCGCACGCCGGGTGCGCCACCGAGCGCATCCACTTCCAAACCTGAATCGTCGGCGACGACCAACTCTCCGGGCGCGAACCGCGAATAGTAGACAGCCTTTGTCGCCGCATTCGCCAGGAACGTGTCGCCATCCTCTTCCGGCGGCAAAATCCCTTCGATACCAGGCAGAGGCTCGATCGAGACCGAATAGGCTTGCGCTGCCGTGCGAAAGTCGCGCAGCTTGCCGGCGCTGGTGGTGGCAGCATAGAGGCGTAGAGCCATAGAAAGAGTGTAAGGGGCCACCCACAACATTCCACGCTCACCGAGCGTTCGGCCCACTGTGCCGCGCACCCGGACGCTTTGTATCAGGGCTTGACTTTAGTCATGCCGCAAACGCCGCAAAAAATGATGCGGGCTTTAGCCCCTGCTCGCCTTCATCTTTGCTAAAAATTCGTAGCAATACGGATACTGCCCCGGCGATTCGGCCAGCCCAGCCCTCACCGGATTTTGCGCAATGTATCCCCGAAATGCTGCGATGCTTTCCTTAGTGTCCGCTCGAACTTCGGAAAATCCGGCCTGCCAGACCTCACCGGGATATCCGAATTCCTTCTTCAGACGAAAGGAGAATCTTCCCTTGACAAGCTGCATCGCCCTCTCAATCGTCACCCCGCTCGGAACCGTGATGAGCAGATGCAGATGATTCGGCATCACCACGAAATCGAGCAGCCGGAACTTTCGCGCCGCAACGTAGGAACGCAGAACCTCTATCAGAAGCGTCGCATTGCGATCAGTCTGCAACAGGCGCCGACCTCCGTATGTTTTGGTGGTCGCAAAGAAGGTCCGTGCTGTGCTGAGAATCTCGCCCGGGAACGCGTTGCGGTTTGGTCTTGCCATGGCAGGGGCTAAAGCCCATTCCTTTTCTTCGAATTCTACGGCACGGCTAAAGCCGAGCCCTGATACAAAGCGCGTTTTGATTTCGTATTTGGTGGTTTCTTGGCTCGATACAGTGGGCGGCGCCCAATTCGGCCACATGCGTCGCAATTCTCTCCGCTGTACAAAGTGCGCATGGAGCCGGTAGGCTTTGAAATTGCTCGCGAGCGACAAGTCCCAAAACGACCGTAGCGCGCAAAATCGGAGATTGAATGCCCACAGTAATCCTGGCGGGAATTGGATGGCACATCATTGGAGCGGCCTGCGCTGCCTCATTCTATGCGCCGATCGAAAAAGTGAGGAAGTGGTCCTGGGAGACGACCTGGGCCATCGCCGGGCTCTTCTCCTGGATTCTCTTGCCAATCGGCATCAGCTATCTTCTGCTGCCGAACTTCCACGGCTTCTACGCTTCGCTCAATTCGGCACTGATGTTGAAAGTCGCGCTCTTCGGCGCCATGTGGGGAGTTGGCAACGTCAGTTACGGACTCACCATGCGCCACCTGGGAATGTCGCTGGGCATCGGCGTGGCCATCGGCGTCACGCTGGTCGTCGGCACGTTGGTCCCGCCCCTCATGCACGGCCAGGGCGCAATGCTGTTCTCGACGCGTAGCGGCCTGCTTACGATGGCGGGAGTGCTCGTGGCGCTTATCGGAGTAGCGATCGTTTCCTATGCGGGGCATCAGAAGGAAGTGCAACTGGGCGTCGGGGCGCAGGAATTCAATGTGAAGCTCGGCTTGGCGTTGGCCGTCATGTGCGGGATTTTTTCTTCGGGCATGTCGTTTGCGATCGATGCGGCCAAGCCCATCGCCGCTGCAGCGCAACACGTGGGCGTCAACTCGCTTTACGCCGCCTTACCCAGCTATGTGCTCATCATGGGAGGCGGCGCGGTCATCAACATGAGCTACTGCTTCATCCGGCTGGGATTCAAAAAGGAGATTTCGCTCCGGGCCGATCTTGCGCAGCCGCGCGCGACGCTCCTCAGGAACGGTGGCGGCAGCTGGCGGAATCATGTGGTACCTGCAGTTCTTCTTTTACGCATGGGGCGCGGCCAACATTCCGGCCCGCCTGGGCTACGTGAACTGGATGTTGCACATGAGCATCTACGTTCTCTGCGGCGGGCTCGTGGGGCTCGCGCTGGGAGAGTGGGCTGGAGTGCGCAGCAGGCCCATCCGGCTCTTGTGGGTCGGAATTATCGTCATCATCGCCGCGGCAAATCTGGTGGGCCTGGGAATGGCCACGTAGCTTCAGCCGGCGTGTTCCACTGGCCAAATCGGAGTGCTGTCAGGCGACCGTCGCACGCAGACATCCGTTACCACGAGTGAACCGACTGGGAAATCATGCATTGTCAGCGGCGATTCGCACCACTAAACTAACTGCCATATCTGCTTTCTCGGTTCAGCAAGTCGCCCGTCAAAAACCAGAGGATGCTTTTTCATGCGCTATCGAGGGTGCGGCTCTGTTTACAAATGTGTGATGGGCCGCCGCCGCAATGCCGTGAACTCCTGCCTCGCCCTGCTGGGCGGCCTTATTGCGCTCTGCATTGCGGCGCCGATTCCAGCATCGGCTCAGGACGCCTTAACCGCGAGGAGCGAGTCGGCGGCGCCGCTGGTCACGAATGCAGATCGCCTCAGCAAGCAGCCGCCAGCACGCGATCTCACCATCGAGGGCCTGGTCTCATACGGGCACTATCACATCTTCGCCTCCGGCGAGGACTGCAAGATGTATGACATCGGCATTGAATACGATCGCCATACCTGGGGCCATCTGCTGGGTTCGCGTGTCGATTGGGTTGCAGAAATCATGCCCATGGTTCTGTTGCATCAGCCCACGGAAATGGATATCTGGGGTAATCCTCTGACAACGACATTCAAGACCGTCCCAGGCGTCGAGATCGCCCCCATTGGAATTCGCTGGCTATGGCGCGACGGTAAGGCTATCAAGCCCTATCTGATGGCGAAGGGCGGCATTCTCGTCTTCGCGCAAAAGCCGCTCAACAACCGGACCACGTATGAGAACCTGAGCCTTCAATCGTCCGTCGGCCTCCAGGTTCGCATCAACGAACGCTTCGACCTGCGCCTCGGCCTGTTTGGCGATTATCATTTCTCTGACGCCTTCATCGTGCCCGTCAATCCGGGTCTCGACGTGATGAACGCCTCGATGGGCCTCACCTACCACATCGGCAGCAAAAGACACATGACCGGCGACTGATCGTCGCCAGGTGGACGATTAGCGTCACTCGCATTCCACCTCACGGCAGCGGCAGTTCGCGATCAAGGCCCAACTCCACCAGGTCCGCTCGCAGCTTTTCTATCGTCGCGAAAACCATGCCCTTCATGCCGATTGCGTTGGCTGCATCGACATTCTCCGCTTTATCGTCGATGAATAGCGTCTCCTCGGGCCGCGTTGCCAGCCGTTCCAAGGCATAGCGATAAATCGCCGGAGCCGGCTTGGCCACGCCAAGTTGATAGCTCCACACAAGCACGTCGAATCGCGCAAGCCAGTCAAGCTCGCGCACCATGTGCTCATGCACCGAATCTCCCATATTGGAGACGATGGCCGTGAGCAGGCCCCGCTGCTTGATTGCCTGCTGCCACGCCAACATGGCCGGGTCTCCGCGCGTCCACATGCGGGTGTCCCACAGGTTCAGTTCGTCGATGGCGGTCGCGCTCAACCGCAGCCCCGCATCGCGCGTAATCTTCTGCCAGAAACCCGAACCAGTCAGCTTTCCCTCGTCGTAAGCCTGCCGATCTTTCCAATAAAAGTGGTCCAGTCGATCCGCCGGGAGCCCACTGATGCGCAGGAGCTCTGCATACGCTGCGGGGTCCGGAGGCCCGGTCAATACTCTTCCGTAGTCAAAGATCACCGCACGCAGAGTCAACGTCACCTCGATTGCGCCCGCGTTTCAGCCTGGTTCCCGATGTATCGTTTGAAGAGGCGCTGCTTTCATTGTGCACGATGAGATTCGCCGGGCTTGGAGCAAGCGCGGCGATCCACAGTTTCGAATTCCATGCCCTTCTCGCACAGAACGAACTGGAACACGGAAGAGAGCGAGCTGGCGCGCGCGCATCGAGAGCGTCTTGCGGCTGGCCTGCCCCTCGCCGATCTCACGGCTTCCAACCCCACACGGTGCGGCTTTACTTATCCCGCTTCCCTACTCAATGCTCTTGCCGATCCGCGTGCGCTCCGGTACGATCCGCAGCCCAGGGGACTGCTCTCTGCACGCCAGGCGGTCTGCGCCTTCTACCATGCACACGGTGCTGCGCTCGATCCCGAACAGATCGTCCTGACCACCAGCACCAGCGAGGCCTACAGCTTTCTCTTCCGCCTGCTGTGCGATCCGGGCGATGAGATTCTGATCCCGCAGCCGAGCTATCCGCTCTTCGACTTCCTGGCGGACCTGGACGACGTGCGCCTGAAGGCAGCGCCCTTGATCTACGAGAACGGTTGGCAGATTGATGCCGAGGGCGTTCGCCGCGCGATTAGTCCGCAAACGCGAGCCATCGTCATCGTGCATCCCAACAATCCAACCGGCCACTACACCAAGCCATGGGAGGCGGAGCAGCTCGGCAGCCTGTGCCGCGAGCTTGGCCTCTCGCTGATCGTCGATGAGGTCTTTCTCGACTACGGAAATGCAGGGAACGAGGGAGCAAGGGAACAAGTGAGCGGGGCGACAGGAAGTTTTGCGGCGGGTCTTGAGGGCGTTCCTGTCTACGTGGTCAGCGGACTCAGCAAGATTGCCGGGCTGCCGCAGATGAAGGCAGCGTGGATTGTCGCGACCGGCCCCGAATGCGAACAGGCTCTCGCGCGGCTCGAAGTCATCGCCGACACGTTCCTGTCGATGAATGCACCTGTTCAGCTCGCGATTCCGGCCTGGCTTGAAGGGCGCGCGGCGATCCAGGAGCAGATTCGCCGACGCGTAGCAGCGAACCTGACCGTGCTTGATCAGGCCGTCGCGACCGTCGAATCGGTCCAGCGGCTGGTCGTCGAAGGCGGTTGGTATGCTGTGCTGCGTATTCCTGCGATCGCGCCCGACGAGCAGACGGTTCTGAAGCTTCTGGAGCGCGGCGTCTGGGTTCATCCGGGCTACTTTTTCGGGATGCCCGAGAGCGGTTGGCTGGTCGTGAGCCTGCTTCCGCCGGAGGCGGAATTCAGTAACGGAGTTGCTACTCTGATTAACTACTTGGGAACGAATCACGAACGTAACAAAAAGAACTGACTACAAGAACCATCTCTTGAACTAATCCCCCTAAATAACTGAAAGTAATAGCTGAAATGCGACGTTAGTTTTCTTGTGACGTTTGCGCAGCATTGCTGTTTCCGCCACGTTTTCTAAGAACGGCCGTGCGCATGCAGGAAGGGGCTCGCATGAAGAAAAGGATTGGACGCGCGCTCCCTGCCGATCGTCGTGGCGGGGCCGTGGCCGGGGAGTACTCGGGTCTCGTCGGGCAGGGCGAGCAGGCGCGTGCGCAGCGAGGCCATGATCTGCTCCGAGTCGCCCCCCGGCAGGTCCGTGCGGCCGATGCTGCCGGCGAAGAGCGTGTCTCCGGCGATCAGCAGATTCAGCGGCGCAAAGTGCAGGCAGATGGAACCCTGCGTATGCCCCGGCGTGTGCAGCACCTTGGCCGGGTAATGCTCCAGGCCGACAATCTGACCTTCCGCCAGTCCTTCGTCGGGGGGTGCAATTTCCGGCGCGGAGCGAAGGCCAAGCCATGCAGCCTGCGTGTCCATCATTTCCAGCTGCGGCAGGTCAGACTCGTTCAAGAAAATCGGCGCGCCGGTCAGGCGCTTCAGCCTGAGCGCTCCGCCCACATGGTCGATGTGTCCGTGCGTCACCAGGATGTGCTTCAGCTTTAATCCCTGCTCGGTCAGGCGCTTGTGAATGCGGCTCACGTCGTCGCCGGGATCAATGACAAGGGCTTCGCGGGTGGCCTCGTCGCCTAGAATCGTGCAGTTGCAGGCCAGCGGACCCACGGGAAACGTCTCAAGGATCATGGGGATATTTTAAGCGGAGTCGCATTCCCCCCGCCAAAGCGCGGGACTAACAAATCCGGCGCGGCGAATGCCTGTGGCGCAGGTTGCGGTACAACTCAAGCCGCACAGCAACGACAACCTCTCGCGCGGACCCACTCTTTGCCGGAACCTCGACGAAGGATGGGGCAACGAAGGTACTCAGCTCGGATGACATTGGGTGAGCGGTGGTCTGCAGGTCATGGCGATTAAACGGCGCGGCGAGCCGAAACCAAAAGGGGCGATCGTCTGTTGCGCGCTGTGCGGACTGGGCGATGGCGAGCAGCTACTGCCAATTCCCCATGAGGACGAAGGGCGCCCAGTAGTAGGGGTGCGTGAAACCCGCGGCAACCGGCGCGGCGTTCTCGACGACATCGAATCCTCTTCCGCTGGCGCTGACGTTGCCGTTAACCTTGCCGTGCAGCAAGTCCAGCTGCGCCTGGCGCAGCGCCTCCACCTTGGATATATTTCCGGCGCCGCTGGCCCAGCGCTTGTAGAAGTCGCTCATCAACTGGCCGGTGCTGGCGTCATTTACGGACCAGAGCGAGGAGATGACTGCCCTGGCACCCTTGTACTGCGCGGTCATGCCAAGGCCGTCCACTTCGCGGCCGTTGCCGGCATCGCCGCTCATTCCCGTCTGGCAGGCAGAGAGCGTGAGCAGGTCAGTGGAACTGAGATCGAGATTCTGGTCGTTGTTGAAATCTTCGACCGAGAGATGGTAGCCATCGCTTGCGTCATCCTTGCCCGCCAGCAACAGATAGCTTTTGCTGTCGTCGCCGGGCTGAAAGACAAAGTGGCTGGCGATGTGCACGACGGTGTATTCGCCGTTCAACGCGCTTTCCATCGCCTTCTGAGTGAATTGCCCATTGAGCAGAATCGTGCCCGGCAACACGCCGGTGGCAGCCTGCACCCTGGGATCCCTGGCCACGTCGTCCAACTCACCCACCACGGCCGGCAGCGGAGGCAAGTTGTTTTCGTACTGGCGTGAGATGCCCATGGCCAAAACGCTCAGCTTGCTGACGTCTGGCTTTTGCGATAGGTGGCCGTCGCTGGCCGGCGTGATGGTGACGTTGCTGTATTTCTCCACGAGATAGTTTTTGCCGTCGTAGAGGGCAGCCAGAGGCACGTAACGCAAGACGCCATCGAGCGACCAGACGAGCGTCTGGGCATGCGCCTGGTCAAGGTCAGATTGGATGGGGGCAACGAGGATGTTGTAGAGATCCTGCGCGAGCGGCTTGGGGTCACTGGCAGGATCGTGCAGTGCCTGATCGAATGCCGCAACTTTGCGGTTGAGGTCCGTCTGAGAGATGGCATACTCGCGCGCCACCGGGACCGCCGATGAAGTAATTACTATGACGCGATAGTGATCGCTTGTGACCATGGTGTAGAGAGCGACAGTGCGCGGCGTGTTGGCAATCGCGCTCCTGAGCGAGCTTACATGGCCCTTGACCTCGGCCACCTGCTTTTTGGCATCGCTGTCGGCACCGCCGAAGACGACAAACAGGTGGTCGTAATAATCGCTGAGGCCTTTGGAGGCCGCGTCCATCTGGGCGGACAACTGCTGGAACTGGCTCTCCTGATCGGGAGTGCGCGCAGCGATCTTCCTAAGCTGCTGCCATTGCTCGCCCAGCGAGACGAGCTGCGCCGTGGACTTCTGGTAGTCCGCCTCGGCCTGCTGCTCGCCTGGGGTCAGCGTCAGTGGGCTCAGCGTGTCGGCTGCTGCGCCGCGCGTGTAGTCGGAGTACTCCTGCTGCTTGAGCAGATCGAGGACCTGCTCGGCCTCAGGCAGCCGGTTCTGCGCGATCAGCAGGTCGGCCAGGTCGTGGTAGTAATCGGCTTTTGAGGCGAGAAAACTGGTTTGCGCCTGTTTGTCGAGCCCCTGGATATTGCCGCGCACTTGCTGGAGGAGGTTCACGGCCTGCTTGCCAAAAAAAATGGCTTCAGCGGGGTGATCGCTCTTTTGATTTGAAACCATGCTGCCGAGAACCCACGCCTCGAGAATTGGATCGCCGACGGCCGATGCCAGCGGCAGCGCCTGGTTATAAAACTCCTGCGCGTTTTGCTTTTCGCCCAGTTTCGCGTGGAGGAGACCGATTCTGGTGAGCGTGCCGGCCTCACCGGCGCGTTCGCCCACCTGGCGAAAAATCGGCAGGGCCTGGTTGTATTCATCGAGCGCCTTCTGCGAGTCACCCTGAACGGAATAGACCGCGCCGATGTTTTCGAGCAGGGTGGCTTCGACCCCGGGAATACCTGCCTGGCGAATAATGGGCAGCGCCTGGTTGTAAGTATCCAGCGCTTTCTGCAGCTGGTGCACATCCCAATACACCAGGCCGATGTTGTTAAGGGTGCGGACCTGTCCGGCTGTGTCGCTTGCAGCGGCAAAGATCGGCAATGCCTGATTGTAGTAGTCGAGCGCTTTCTGTTTCTCACCCAGATTGTCGTAAACGGCGCCAATGTTGAGCAACGTGCTAGCCTCGCCGTCACGGTCGCCGACCTCTCGCCTGACCGGCAACGCCTGGTTGTAATAGTCCAGCGCCTTCTGCGGTTCGCCCAGAGCGCCGTAGACGCCACCGATATTGTTCAGCGTAACGGCGTCACCGGCGCGGTCGCCCAACGCCTGCTTGATGGGCAGCGCCTGATTGTAGTAGTCCAGCGCCTTCTGCTTCTCGCCCATAGCGTTGTAGATCATGCCGATGTTGTTGAGTGAAGTGGCTTCGATGGCGCGGTTGCCCACCGCCCGGCTGATCTGAAGCGCCTGGTTGTATTCATCCAGCGCTCTCTGCTTCTCTCCAAGATCGTCGTAGGCCGCGCCGATGTTGTTCAGCGTGGTTGCCTCGCCGCCGCGGTCTCCCATTGCGACAAGAATCGGCAGCGCCTGATTGTATTCGTCCAGCGCCTTCTGGAGCTCGCCGGTGTCCTTATAGACAGCGCCGATGTTATTGAGCGTCTTTGCTTCGTCTTTGCGATCGCCGATCGCGCGAAAGATGGGCAGAGCCTGGTTATCGTAATCCAGCGCCTTTTGCTTTTCGCCCAACGCGTCGTAGACAAATCCAATGTTGTTGAGCGCGCGCGCCTCGTCGGCACGGTCGCCTGCCGCTCGGGAGATTGCAAGCGCTTGATTGAAGTCGTCGAGCGCCTTCTGTGGCTGGCCGGTGGCGGAGTGAGCATTGCCGATGGAATTCAGCGTGGCAGCCTCGCCGGCACTGTTCCCCATGGCGTGAAAACTTGTGAGCGCCTGAGTGTAGTCATCCAGCGCCTTCTGCGGCTCGCCCGAGACGGTGTACGTATTGCCGATGAAGGTCAGAGTGACAGCCTCGGCAGCGCTGTTACCGACGGCATGAAAGATCGGGAGAGACTGAGTGAAGTCGTCCAGCGCCTGTTGTTGCTCGCCCAGAGCGAAGTGAGCCATCCCCTCGCCATTCAATGTGAAAGCCTCGGCAACGCGGTTGCCTGTAGCGCGAAAGATGGGCAGCGCCTGGTTGTAGTCGTCCAGCGCCTTCCTCGGCTCGCCCAAGGCGGAGTGGGTATTGCCCAAGAAGCTTAGCGTGTACGCCTCGTCGGGACTGGCTCCCTGGGCGCGGGAGATCGAGAGCGCCTGGTTGAAGTCGTCCAGCGCTTTCTGCTTGTCGCCGAGATTGAAGTAGAGATTACCGATCTGGTTGAGCGTGCTTGTTTCGGTCTTGGCGTCGCCTTTGGCTTTCGCAGCCTCGAGATCTGCCTGGAGCTTATCGAGCTTTTTCTGCGCGTCAGAGGGCAGCGTTGCGCTGGCACCCTCCTGTGACGCTTGAGCAAGCATGCGAAAAGACAGCAGCAGGCAGGCTGCCACAAGCAGACCGACGACAAAGCGTCCGGGGATTGATCGGACATTGAACATGGACGGACCTCGCGGAGCGCGAATGGAGGGGGGAAGGGGACGCACATAGTTTACAGCCACAGACCAAACGGACGCTGGTAGACGCGGGTGAGGCGGCGTGAGGAATCATTCGAGTTTTTTGCGCCGGGTGAGGACGGCTTGCGACGAGAAGTGTTGAGCGTGCCATCGCCGCCGGGTTTATTTCTCAAAAAGTAGCCGAAAAAACGCGGCCCGACGGGCGCTGGGCACAGACGCAAATTTGGCGCGTGCCCATAGAAGCACGCGCCAAGTCGGGGAGGGCTACAGGTTAGTGCTTTCCGCCGTCGTCATGTCCGCCGCCGTGCGATCCGCCACCACCACCGTGCGATCCGCCGCTGGGGGCTGCGTGCGATGCTGGTGCGCGCGACCCGCCCTGGTGCGAAGCAGGGGCGCGGGAAGAGGGTGCGGCTTGGCGCGGAGCATTGTTACGCTGCGGTGCGGCGTGACCTCCGCCGGAGCGCTCGCCGCTGGAGTGGTAGGCAACGCGACCGGGCCCGCCGTGATAACGGCCGCCGCCCTCGCTCACAAAGCGATGGCTGCCCCAGCCGTGGCTGTAGCCCCATCCGCCCCAGGGGCCCATGCCCAGGAAGATGCCGTTGTAGAAGTAGCCGGGCCCGTAATAGCCGCTGGGCGCGCAGGAGTAGGGCGCATAGCCGTAGTAGCCGTAGGGGCAGTTTGGCGGAGCGCCGCCAATTTGGATGACAAGTTGCGCCTGGGCGGCCGGCGCAAGAGCCAGGCCGGCGACGAGTGCTGCTGAAGCAATTAGAGTTTTGAGTCCGTGCATAGGAGACCCCCCTTTAAGGTGTCTGTGGTTCCCTGGGTCAGGTGGGATGCGTTGGCGCCGTCACGACAAACCCGGCAACAGCAGCCTACATAAGGGGTTAAGACCCTACATGAATCCCGGTTGCTTGCCGTGGATCGGCCTTCATCTACCCTTACAACTCCGAATGTAGCCGCGGGGAACACAAGTGTCTGAGCAATCGGGCTCACTCGCGCCGAATGATTACCGCAAGGCACAAGACAGGAGTCACGTTTGCCGGCCGGAAGGTCGCGCACCCAAATAACTCGCAGGTGGAATTTGCCCGCGAATCGACGTGGAACTGCGGGGGAGGGCCGCTTTCCAGACGAAACGCGGGCTTTTAGCCTTCGGGCCCGCGATGCGTAAGGATCTACTGACTCAAAACTCCAGCTGCCTTATAGTGCGGAGCGGCGTCCTGAAACCAGGTTGATGACCAGGATGATCAGCGCGACAACCAGCAAGATGTGGATGAGGCCACCGGCGATATGTAAAGTGAAACCGAGCAGCCACAACACGAGCAAGATGACAAAAATTGCCCAAAGCATGTTCAACGACCTCTCTTGATTGAGCGCGCCTGGGAGGGGAAACCTGGCCCAGGCGCAAACAACAGTTCACAGACAGCGATTAGTTGGATGCAACCGCCTGAGCTTTCGCACCCCTGACGGCATCGATAAATCGATCGGCCGCGCGAGGAGTGGCCACTTCGCCGCGCAGAACGCGGTGCGTGGAGACGTCGCGGCGGTAGAAGGCTTCCATGGAATCGTTGTCGCGGCGAACATCGGCTCCGGTCAACGTGAGACCGGCAAACAGGCCTTTGGCGCGCGAGTAGGTCAGGATTTCAGTGTTCAGCTTCCAGTCGGTATCGGCTGTGGCATGGCGTCCCACGGGGCCGGCTGCCGCGGAGGCGTCAGCTCCGAGCTGAAACTTGGCATCTTCCAGGCGCTGCATTCCTCTGTCGCCCTGGAAGACCATCACCAGATCCACGCCTTCAACGCCGATCTGCGCACCCCAGCTTCCGCCGGTGATGACAAAGAACGCCGGTGCGCTCCACCCGTCCGCAGTCCGGCAGGTCACAACGCCCTTGCCGTTCTCGGCGCCAAACACCAGGCCGCCCTTGATCATGTGCGGCACAACGGCGATGCACTTGGCGTGCTCCAGCACCTCTTCGGGAATGCCACGATCCGGCGCGCCCATTACCTGGTGCAGCACCAACGTTGCATTGTCGAGCCGGTTGCGCACGTCTTCGCGCGTCTCCGCTGCTGTGGCAGTTGCCACACCCAGGCCGAACAACGCCACCAATGAAATGAATTTCCTCATGTAGAACTCACCTTTTCTACCCATGCGCAGCGGCCCATTCTGATTGCGCACTGTGGCGCACAAGGTATCCTTACCCTAGAGGTATTCCAGGGGCATGTCTGAGCAATAGGGCTCTCTCTGCCAGGGGCGGCCGATCAACCGAGCTCGCTCGGGGAGGTCTTATCGATGATTGCGCGTGAAAAGCCGCCGTTCGATGCGGCCGAGTTTCTCGCCAATGCCGGACTGGGCCGAAAAGTTGTGCGGCTGATGAACGGCGAGGTCTTCTTCTCGCAAGGCGATGCGGCCGATTCAGTCTTCTACCTTCAAAAGGGCCGCGCCCGGCTCACGGTCGTTTCAAAAGCTGGCAAGGAAGCCACGATCGCGCTGCTCACCGCAGATGAGTTTGTGGGAGAGGGCGCGCTCGCAGCGGTGCCGGGCCTGCGATTGTCCACGGCGACCGCGGTCAACACATGCACTGCTCTCAAGATCAGCCGGGAAGAGATGATTCGCGTCATGCACGAGGAGCACGAATTCTCCGATCTGTTCCTGAAGTTTCTGCTCATTCGCAGCATGCGCATCCAGGCCGACCTTGTCGATCACCTGTTCAACTCCAGCGAAAAGCGGCTGGCCCGGATTCTGCTTTTAATGGCGGAGTTCGGCAAGCCGGGCGAACCGGAAACCTTCATTCCTCCCATCACGCAGGAAACACTTGCGGATATGATCGGCACCACGCGCTCCCGCGTCAGCTTCTTCATGAATCGGTTTCGCAAGCTTGGATTCATCAGCTACGACGGACGCATCCAGGTGCACAAATCTCTATTGAACGTGGTGCTGCTGGATTAGTGGGGAGGCGGAAATAGGTTCCTGGATACGATGGGCGGCTCTCAGCCGTCAGTTGGTGAGAATTCGGCCAATCGGGTAGGTCCGAACCGCTGGCCTCGGCCTGTGCCCAAAAAGTAAACAAGAAGCGAAAAGATTGTTGCGGTTCGCTTTTTATTCGCTATAATGCGCCCATGGCCGTTACACGAAGACAGAAAGAAGTGCTGGATTTTCTGGAGGCGTTTGTGAGCCGCAATGGCTATTCGCCTTCGTTTGAAGAGATTGCGCGCGGCATGAGCCTGAAGAGCCTGGCCACCGTCCACAAACACATTACCAATCTGGAAAAGAAGGGCATGCTGGACCGCGTGCACAACCGCAGCCGGTCGATTGACGTGCTGCCGCCGGGGACGAAGACGCGTTCCAGCCTGAAGCTGCCGCTGGCGGGGCGGATTGCGGCGGGGTCGCCGGTGGAGGCGATGGAGGCTTCAGAAACGATTTCGCTGGCCGATGTGGTGGGCAACCGCGACGTGTTTGCGCTGGAGGTGCGGGGTGACTCCATGCGCGACGAGCACATTATTAACGGCGACTACGTGCTGGTAGAGCGGACTAAGACGGCGCGGAATGGCGAGATTGTGGTGGCGCTGGTGCACGGGGCAGAGACGACGCTGAAGCGCTTCTATCCGGAGGGGAATGTGGTGAGGCTGCAGCCGGCGAACCTGGAGATGGAACCGATTTATGTTCCGGCGGCGCAGGTGGCGATCCAGGGGCGGGTGCTGGGAGTGCTGCGGAAGTACAGATAAAGCTGGGAGAAGCCAATAGGGAATAGGGAGTAGTTCACGGTTCGTCGTTCACAGTTGGCGGTGGGTGGTTTAGCTTTATTGGCTGGGTGGCTGTGGGCGAGAGATTACCGTTAATCGGTTTCTTTGCGTTTGCGGGACGCGACGCTGAAGGCTGTGCCAAGGGCCAATCCGCAGGCCGTACCGATCACGAGATTATGGATCGCCACTCCAACCGCAGCCCCCAAGGCAAGTCCCAGGGCTATTCCGGTTCCAAAGTTGTTTTTCATGCGGTCAGGTCCTCTCAAGCATTCTAGACTGCTTGGTCCACGAGACGTTGCGCGCGCCAGAGTGCGCCTTTGAGGGCGACGGTTTCAGTGGTCTCGACCGGCATGGCGGGTGCCGCGGCAAGTAGGCCTGCGAAGAATGCTTCGCGAACGATGGGCATTTTTCCGATCACGCTGCCGGTCCAGGCGACGGGAATTTCGGTGTCGATGGCATGCTTGCGGCGGAGCTTGGAGCGGACAAGGAGAACGTTCGCGACGAGGTCGGCGGCGGCTTGACGGAGAACGCCGATTGCGACGGGGTCGGCTGATTCGGCGAGCTGGTTGATGGCGGGTGCGAGCGCGGCGAAATCGGGTGCGGGCGTGCCATCGCCGACGTTGATGAGCTGATCGAGGGTCGGCGTGCCCCAAATCTCTCCAACTTTCTTGAGAATTTGCGTGGGCTCGTCGCGGTCGTAGGCGTTGAGCGCGCGGCGAATGGCATGCAGGCCGATCCAGTAGCCGGAGCCTTCATCGCCGAGGCGCGAGCTCCAGCCGCCCGCGGATTCGAATGCGCCCGAGGGCGCGCGGCCGATGGTGTTGGTTCCGGTGCCGGCGATCTGCAGGATTCCGGGACCTCCGCGAAATGCGGCGTCGAGAGCGATGATGTGGTCGCCGACGACCTCAGAGCGCGCGACGGAAAAATCGCGAAAGACAGCGGTGATCCACTCGGTAATGCCGGGCATGGTGGCGCTGGCGACTCCGCAAGATGCTGCGAGAACGGACGTGACGCCGGCCTGCGCGTAGACGTCTTTGAGCACGGCGCGAAGATTGGCCTCGGCGGCTTGGGCTCCGACGCGCAAGCGTTTGATGGAACCGCTCTCAGCAAAGGCGAGGGTGCGATCGCCGTCAGCGATGGATGCGCGGGTGTGAGTGCCGCCGCCATCGATGCCGAGAACGGCCTTCATTGATTCCCTTCCCTTGTGTGCACCGCGATCAAAGCGATGGTTTGTGTGCGGGCGAGGACGTTCGCACGACAGCCGGCGAAGACGCCGGCGTTCCACTTGCCTGCGTTGATCATGGTGCTTCCGCTGGAGCAACGCCGTGGTCGCGCAGGGTTCCGGAGAGAATGTTGAGGCTCCCATCGGACTTGGGCGCGTTGAGGCCGAGCATGTGAGCGAGCCAAGGATATAGATTCACGTTTTCAAAAGAGGCGACGGTTTTTCCGGTGACGAGATCGGGACCGGCAGCGAAGAAGATGGCCTTCATCTCCGGAAGGATGTGCGGATCGAAGCCGTGCATGCCGATGGTGGGCGGGTGAGACGGCTGCCCGGCTGCGGGAGCGTGCGCGCGAATGGCATAAGGTCCGGTGGCGATGACGACCGGGTCGCCCTCGCGCGGATTCTGATTGAAGTTGAGATCGGCGGGGACGTTTTTGAGCCGGTAGGCAACAAACTGCGATGAAGCGTGCTTGAGCTGGTTGTAAACGCGAACGCGATCGTCTTCGGTTTTGCCGTAAAGGAGCGGGCCGACGGTGTCGAACCCGGCGAGGTCGGCGAATTGATCAAGATCGATCCAATCACCCTCGGACTTGATCATCCCGTGATCGCTGACGATGACCAGATCGATGGGTAGGTCGGTGGATTTGAGCGCGGATTCAAGCTTGCCGACGATCGCGTCCATTTTGAGCGCGGCGGCGCGGGTTTGGGGCGCGTCAGGGCCGAACTCATGGCCCGTGTGGTCGGGCTCGGAAAAATAAATGGCGATGAAATGCGGACGATCGGCGGCGGGAAGATGGAGCAGGGCGACGGTGTCGTCAATGCGTGCCTGCTGCGACTCGGGCATGGGCTCGGTGTTGTCATAGTGCGCGTACCACGAGGGCCGGAAGCCTGCGATTTTGGCTTCGCATGCAACCCAGAGAAGGCAAGCTGTGCGCATTCCCTGGCTTTCGGCGAGACTCCAGAGCGGAACGCCACTGTACCAGGAGCCATCGCTGGCGGACTTCGAATCGAAGTAGTTATAGCGCGCACCGGTTGCTGGATCGAGGAAGCTATTAGCGACGATGCCCGTGTGCTCAGGATAAAGGCCCGTGACGATTGTGAAGTGGTTGGGAAAAGTGAGCGAGGGATAGCTGGGCATCATGCCATCGGGCGCAGAGACGCCGCGTTTGCCGAGCGCGAGAAGATGCGTTGCGTTATCGCGTTTGGCGTAGTCCCAGCGGAATCCGTCGAGCGAGACCAGGACGACATAGTGCTGGCGCTGGGCCCAGTCAGAGTTGGCGCCATTGTCGACGTGCGTGAGGGGCAGCGCCGAATTGAAGCTGGTTCCCTGCCCTGCGGCCGTGCGCGCGGCAAATACCGAGATGAGTGCGAGCGAAAGGACGGTGAGCAGGCGCGCGAATGTGCGAAGGCGCATGGAAAGTACCTCGAATCAGGTTAACGCATGGGAGAGCGCGGGAGTTGGATAGCCGGAAATCTGTCCGCGCGGCGTGCGGGCGAGCTCGCCGGCGGTACATGGGCCTAGCCGAAAACGCGCGCCCATGCAGTCCAGACCAGACCTACGGCGAGGATTGCGAGCTTATGCCAGAGGGGCACAGAGGCGCGGCGAGTGAAGACATCGAACTTCGCGCGTTCGATGCGTTTGAGCAAAGCGTGATAGATGGAGACCAGAACCCAGAGTGCGGGGCGGCTGGCAGGATCGATCAAGGGCAGGAGGAAACGCGTGCGGCCGTAGTAGTTTTCCGCGAGGCGCGCGATGGCAGCGAAGAGTTCGCGCTCGGCCGGTGTGGGCGGCACGGCGGGCGGGTGATGAAGCAGCGCATCGAGCGAAACGCCGTGGTGGTTGAGGTTCTTGAGAGGCAGGTACACGCGGTTGCGGGACGCATCTTCCGCTACATCGCGGAGAATGTTGGTGAGCTGGAAAGCGATTCCAGTTTCTTCAGCGAGCTTTTCCGCGCGCAGGTCTTTGTAACCGAAGATGCGAATGCAAACCAGACCGACAACCGATGCGACGAGATAGCAGTAGCGATAGAGATCGCCAAAGGTCTCGTAGGTCTCCGGCGCGCCCTCGGCGGTGTGGTCAAGGTCGAGGGTGACGCCGGCCACCAGTTCGTCGAGAAGCGCGAGTGGAATGGAGAAGCGGGTGGTTGCGTCGCGCACGGCAAGGAAGACGGGATCGATGGTTGCCGCGCCTTTGGATGCACGGTGCCACGCGGCGAGCCATGCGTCAAGGCGACGCCGGCGCTCGTCGCGAGGGATGGATTCGTCGTCGGAAAGATCGTCGGCCTGGCGCATGAAGGCGTAGATGGCGCAGATGGCATTGCGGCGATCGAGGGGAAGCGCGACGAAGGCGTAGTAGAAGTTTTTAGCCTGGCGCTTGGCGATTCCGCGGCATACCGCATAGGCACCGGCTACGGCGAGGTCGTTCGATGGAGCTTTCGGCGTCAAGCGGCCTTTCCTGTCGATCGAGGACCAAGGCGCAAAAACGGCAGAGTCTTGCCTGCAAGCGCGCGAGCTGCGAGCGAGAACTTGGTGAGTTTGGAGATGGCGGGACGCGCACTGAGCACATCATAATCGCGGCGCTCAATGGCACGCAGAATCTCAAGGCCGCCACGGCTGAAGAGATCGAGGTCGAGAGCGAGGTCGCGATTTACTTTGCCTATGAGCGGCAGACCTTGCTCAAAAAGAGTGCGAGCGAAATCGACTTCGTGATGCAGAAGGGCTCGAAACTCAGGAGTGGCAACACCGTTTGCAATGGTTTCATCTGTGACGCCAAAGCGGCGCATGTCGTCCTGCGGGAGATAGACGCGGTCCTTGGCAAAGTCGACGCGCACGTCCTGCCAGAAGTTTGCGAGTTGCAGCGCGGAGCAGGTTGCATCGGAGAAGCGGAAGTTTTCGTCATTGACTTCGCCGCAGGCGTAAAGCACAAGACGGCCGACAGGATTGGCGGAGTAGCGGCAGTAGCCGAGCACCTCGTCCATGGTGGCGTAGCGGGCGACAACCTGGTCTTGGCGAAAGGCGACGAGCAGGTCGGCGAACGGCTCTTTTGGAATCCCGCAGGCGCGGATGGTTTCAGAAAGCGCGACAAAAACGGGATGACGCGCGCGGCCTTCGTAGCAGGCGTCCAGCTCCCTGCCCCACAAATCAAGCAGCGCCAAGGCCGCGGGTTTGTCCGGGACTTCATCGCCAAGATCGTCGGAGATGCGGCAATAGGCATAGATGGAGTGAAAATGAGGCCGCAACGCCACAGGCAGGAACCACGTGGCGACGTGGAAGTTCTCATAGTGCGTTTCGGCAAGGTGGCGGCAGTAGTCGCGGGCTTGATCGAGCGTAGGCGCAACGTCGGGAATGCGATAGGACGGGGGAAGCGCACTCCAGCCGCGGGCGATGATTTCGTCAGACGAAGGCTCTGCGGCGGTGGCGGTCATGCGGGTCCTGCCTCATCGATATTATTCCACTGCCGCGGCTTGAACGCGATTCGTGGGTGGGCGCCCGCTCAAGGGGGACAAGCGGACATGAGTCAGATCGCCATGGTCTGCCGTACGGTCTATACTCAAAGCCGAGCAAACATCCCAGGATGGCTGGAGGCATTCATGAAGCGACTCGTGCTTTTCGCGGCCCTCTTGTCTCAGAGCAGCTTGATCTTCTGCCAGTCGACCTCGGCTCCACAAGGAGTCCCGCAGGTTCCCGGCAACGTTTCGATGGGGCCGTGGCCGTTCAGTTTCAATGTTGGTCGGCCGGGGCAGACTGCGATAGACAGGCCAGCATTCAAAAGCTTCCATTGCGCTAGCCAGAACACAATCCAGAATCAGGCGAGTGCACCGATTGATCTGGATCATCTCTTCATTGCGCCCTGTGCAGACGTGAAATCGCATGTCGAGCTCTTTGCGTTCAATACGAATTCTTTTTCATCGACACCGCTCGTTGTTGGGCCGCATGCGAAAGGCGAGCCAATTCCAACGCAATGGCCAAAGGCGAAAATCGAACGGATTCCGACCCAGTGGCCAAATCTAAAGCTGCAACCAATCGACAAAGGAGCCGCGGGCTTGGTTCCCGCTAGCGGCCGCACAAAATAGTCGCGCACCAGGTCGTCGCAAGTCAGGGAAAAGGGCACGGTGGCTTGCATCCCAAATCCGAAGCGAGCTCGGGCTCATGGCGCCGGCTGCATGGCCGTAGTTTGGGAAGCAACCCAACTGATCCATTCTGGTTTGCCGGTTAAGCGCCAAGAGCGCTCTTCCCCTTCGGACCGATGTAGATCGAAACAAGCATCACGATCAAAGGAAAGCATCTAAGCTGATGCGGGTTTCGTGCCCGATGCGAACCCCGCGATTTGCCGCGAAGGAGTCTTCATTATGCGTTCGGACATTGCGCCGGGAAGCCGCTTCCCCGATTATGAATTGCCCGACCACACGCGCACGATGCGTAAGCTCAGCGAACTGCAGGGCGACGATCCACTGATCCTCACGCTGGCCCGGGGGCACTATTGCCCGAAAGAACATCAGCAGCATCGGGAGCTGGCCTTGTTCTACCCGAAGATTGCGGTGGCGTACACGCAGATCGTGACGATCTCTACCGACGACCACCACACGCTTCAGGAGTTCCGCCTGTCGGTAGGCGCGCAATGGACATTTTTGTCCGACCTGGAACGAAAGATCCAAAAGGACCTGGACATCCAGGAATACACAGACCCCGAGCACAATCCGATGATTCCCCACACCCTTGTCCTGAAACCTGGTCTCGTGGTCCACAGCATCTACAACGGTTACTGGTTCTGGGGTCGCCCGTCCGTGATCGATCTTTGGCACGATCTGCGAGCGGCGATGAGCGAGACGCGCCCCGATTGGGACCTGAGCGCCCCGGGACTCCGCAAAGCCTGGGATGCCGGCGACCATTCGCCGTTTCACGGCTGGAATAAAAATCCGGCGTGACTCTTGGACTTTGCCGACGACGCATGGCTGCTTCTGACTTCACTTCGCCAGGACCGATCGCTTTGGCGGACCGAACCGTCTAGGAATCTGAGCCTCGCATTTTGGCGATGCTGGTGACCAAGTGCTCTTTATCGGACAAAGAGGGCTCTCGCTGAAGTGGCGGTCGCCCGGCAAATTTCCTTCGCATAATTTCCAATCCTTTGCCGATTTTCTCGGAGGCGATGAACAGATGTCCGGCGGTGAGCGGACCGAGCACACTGTGATGGCCGACGGCAGCTAGCGCCATCGATGCGATACAGCCACACTGGCCGCAATCCGGATCTCCGCCGAATTGGCAAGGTGTAATTTGCGTTTTGAGATCCGCCGAGATGGTCTGAGTGGTTCTGGCGAAGATGCACTCGTTCGGGCTCTGCGGCGGCGCTTCCATCTCTCGAATGAGTGGCTCAGGCATATCGAGAATGGGATGGGTGACCCGCAATCGGCGAAGATCGGCTATGACTGCGGCTCTTTGCGAAGGCGTGAGGATTTCCGGATCGACGGCCCCGCGCTGCGGTGTAAAAAGGCTGAACCACACCTTCACAATTTCGGGACGAGCGCTCCAAAACGCGAGAAATTCATCCAGATAGCCGGGACGCCCGGCGATTTGCGATGTGATTGTGCAGTGGACCGTGATTCGCGCCCCTTTGATGTTCTTGAGGATGTGCTCATAGGTAGCGGGATTACGCCGCGCATCGTGCTCTGGCTGGAGACCGTCGATCGACACCACGACATTCAGCTTCTTGAATGCAGTCCAATGGGTAGGAATGACTCGAAAGGCGCTCGTGACGATTTGCGTGTGGACACCGCGCTTTTCGATCTCCGGCAGCAACAGATTGAGTTCCCTGTATCTCACCAGCGGATCGCCGCCGACCAGGGACACGTGAAGCGGTCTGTATTCATCGATGAGCGCAAGCACTCCCGAGACCAGTTGATCTCCCTTGAAATCGGAGAGCTGACGCAGTTGAGTCGAACCTCCAAGATGCGCCGCGTCGAATGCATAGCATCCGGGACACTGCAAAGGGCACTCTTTTGTGATTTCAATCGATAGCGATGGCGTATGGCCGCCCAGAATTCTGGACCAGGCCTGAATCACTTCAGACTTTTTCATTGTCTCTCCGTAGCAGACGGAACGGGGGCTTTCGTCCAGGGACAGCGGATGACCTGAATCGACGGGGCATCCAGCAGGAACACCACGGAAGCGACTGGATCAGATTTGAAGTGGAAGGCTGTAAGACGGCCAGCCAGAGCTGGCTCGACATTTTCGATGAAACGGCAGCAGAAGTTCCGTTTCGGGCATTGCGGGAGATTTATGAGTGTCGAAGATGGTCAGCGATAGAAGGCCAATCAGAACGCGCAAGTAACCCTCTTGCCGGCGGTGATTGCGGAGCACAAGCAAAAGGTGAAGGCAGACGACGAGAAACAGAAAGCTCGACTCGAAGTCGATGCCGCCATGAAGAAAGTGGTCCCAGGTCCAGGCATACTGCGTGAAGGGCATGGAAACCAGCTCAATGGCGACGAGCACCAGCAGGAAGCGGTCGACGCTCTTAAGAGCGCAGGCCAGCAATCCAAATAGGTCGTTACGAGACCGATTTATGTGCGAAGCATGCTCCAAGAAATCCTCGCGTCCTTTATTGATGGTACACCGATCGACAAATTGAACGCCCTTTTAGATTCGATGCGCCATGAGGCATTCCGCGTTGCGGGCTTTGAAATCGATGGCGATGGGGGTCGCCTTATTGGATGATCCGGTGCATGAGTAAAGAGATATTCACGTTTGAAAATCGAGCACGCACCCATCGATCACGCCGAATTCGCAAACGTCTGCGTTACCGTGCTCGAATTCTGCGGGGTTTACGGCACGATCGCGGTCTTGATCTCAGACGAGCGATTCATCAGCTTCTCAAAGACGCGATTGAGCTCGTAAAGGTGAGCGCGGCCGGTAATGAAAGCCCCGGCCTGGAAGCGGCCGCTGGCAATAAGCTGTAGAGCCTTGCGGCAGATGGCGGGCGTGTGATGGAACGTGGCACGTAGAGTGATATCGCTGTAGTGAATGCGATTGGTATCGAGCGTGACTTGAGTGTTGGCGGCGCAACCACCGAAGAAATTGACCGTGCCGCCCTTGCGCACGAGCTCGACAGCTTCCTGCCAGGTCTCGGGCGTGCCGACGGCCTCAATGGCGATGTCGACGCCGCGGTCTTTGGGAGTGAGGGCGCGCGTATCGCGTATGGCTTTGCGCACGGTAGCAGCCTGCACGATGTGCGTCGCACCGAGCTGACGCGCCGCTTCAACCTGGCCGTCGTGCTTGACGATGGCAATGGTTTCAAATCCGGCGAGCGCGGCCACATGGAGAATCATCAGGCCCAGCGGCCCGCCGCCAATGATGGCGACGATATCGCCCTTGCGAGGATGAGAATCCTCAAAACCGTGAACGGCGCAGGCCAGTGGCTCAGTGAGCGCGGCATGCTCCAAGGCGACATTTTCAGGAATGACAAGTGTGTTTTTTGCGACGATTCGAGCGGGAATCTTGATGAACTCCGCGTAGGCGCCATTGTTAAACAGCAGGTCGTCGCAGAGATTTTCCTGCCCGCGCAGGCAGAAAAAGCACTCGCCACAGGGAGCGGAGTTGAGCGCGACGACGCGGTCGCCAGACGAGAAATCGGAGACGCCCTCGCCGGCTTCAACAACGGTTCCTGCCTGCTCGTGCCCGAAGAGCGCCGGAGGAACGATCATGCGTGCGTGATAGCCCCGCCGAAAGACCTTGAGATCAGTGCCGCAAGTAAGGGCCGCGCCTACGCGAACGACGAGTTCGCCGGCTGCTGCCTTGGGAATGGGAACCTGCTCGATGCGAACGTCTTCGCGGCCGTGGAGGACTGCGGCGCGCATGGTGACGCGGCCAGAAAGAAGCGCATTCTCTACGGTCTTTCTTCCATGATGAACAACCGTCTCGACCGTCTTGCGACCCACGACGACAGCCGATTCGACGGTATCGAGGCTGGCCCCGACCACCGTCTCGACTGTATTCAGGCCGCCCTCGACGACGTCCTCGACCTTCTTGCGGCCGCCCTGAACAACATTCTTGACGGTCTTGCGGCCACGGAGGATCGCGTCTTTCACCGTGCTGGCCATCAGTTCCTCGATTTCCCTTACTCGGCCCCGGCCCCCGGCACAGGCTCCATCATAATCTTCATTGAACCGGGCTGGGGGTGCGAGGCGATTTCAATGGCCGCGGCCGCATCTTCAAACGGAAAGCGGTGTGTGATTAATTGGGTGAGATCGAAACCATTGCGATAGCCGCCGAAGACGAGGCTCGTAACCTCGTCCAGAATCGGGAACGAGGATGAGTATGAACCGAGCAGGGTCTTTTCGTCCACACAGACTGCGGCGGGATCGAATGTGGCCTCGCCGTGCTGGGTCTGCGCGAAGAGCATGACCTTGCCACCGGGCCGAACCGCGTCCATGGCGGTACGGATGAGCGCGTTGCCGCCAACGGCAACAATGACGGCGTCGGCGCCGCGGCCTTCGGTTTCAGAAAAGACACGTTCGACGACGTTTTCCGCGCCGGCGTGAATGGGATTGGTGAGCCCATAGCGCGCGGCGATGGCGTGGCGTTCGGCAAAAAGGTCGGATGTGAGCACGCGCGCGCCCATCTTTTTAGAAAGCGCGGCGTGCATCAGGCCGATGGGGCCCTGGCCGATAACGAGAACCGTGTCGTCCGGCGCGAGGTTGAGCAGCTTGACGCCCTTGAGCACGGTATTGAGCGGCTCGACGAAGGCCGCCTGCTCGAAAGGCACATCGTCGGGGATCGGAACCACGCCGCCGTTGTTGACGACAAAATCCATGACACGGACATATTCGGCAAAGCCGCCGCCCGAGGGCTCGAAGCCCGCAGTTGCGCCGGTCTTTTTGTAGAGCGGGCACTGGGCCGGCGTGTTCTTATGGCAGTAATAGCACTCGCCGCAGGGAACGTGGTGGAAGCTCATAACGCGATCGCCGACTGCGAATTTTGTAACGCCTGCGCCGACCTGGGCGACTACGCCGGCCATCTCATGGCCGAAGATGCGGGGCGCGGAGTGCGAGCCCATGTGGATCTTCTTGAGGTCGGTGCCGCAGACGCCGCAGGTGGCAATCTTGATGAGCAGCTCGCCGGGGCCGATGCGCGGGACGGGGACTGTCTCAAGGCGCATGTCATTGATGCCGCGGTAGACGACGGCGCGCATCGTTGCAGGGATCTTTGTATCGATCCGCAGTCTGGGAGTGGAGGTTTGGGTAGCCATCTATTCTTCGATGTGACCTCGTTCGTCGAGAAAATCGAGCAACGACTCCGCGATGCTTTGGGAAGCCTTTTTACTATTTTCGCCCATCCGGATGAGTGAGGGCCAGTACCAGGGGCGGAACAGCGAAAAAAGAACCAACGCGCCGAGATTGAATCGGCCGCCGGGCGAAAGAAAGCGGTTGAAGTCGGGCAGGCGGTCCGTGAGGGCGTCGCTGACGCCTTTGATTGCGTAAAACGGGATGCCGCGCATGGCGGCGAGGCGCGCGACGGCGGCGGCTTCCATGTCGACCAGGGCGGCTTTGTAGGCGGAGGCGAGGCGACGCTTCTCGGACTCATCGGCGACAGTGGGACTGGTAGCGAGCCAGAGTTTTCCTGCGCCCGCGTCGCAGTTGAAACGCTCGCCGGTGCGAACGTCGAACACTCCGGCGATATTGTGAGCTGTCCCGGGGGCGATTTCGGGCCGGAGCGCCCCGGCCCAGCCGAGGGAGAAGACCAGGTCGATGGGACCTCCGGCTTCAATGCCGGCAAACGCGCGGGTGGCGGCGGATTGGCCGGCGCCTGCGCAGGCAGCGATCCACTCCTCTTCTTCGGTGCGCTGAGCCCAGAAGCGAATGCCATCGCGCATGGATTGTGGCCAATTGTGGACGAGCGGTTTGAGCTCGCCGGGAAAGGCGGCGATGATGGCGACGCGGGTCATGATTGACTCTTGGCGCGAATCGGCGCGGCGTTAGCGGGCGCGTAGCCGTTGGCGCGGAACCAGTCGATCGCCGCGCGCATGGCGGGATAGACGGGCACGACGCGAAAGCCGAGCTCCTGCTGAGCGCGCGCAGAGGACGCGTACATTTTTTTCCGGCCCATGCGGACCTCTTCAAGCGTGGCACGCGGCTCTTTGCCGCGGATGCGACCGGTGATCCACTCTTCAAAAAATGCATACGTGGCGGCGACGGCGAAGGGGATTTTGACGGTGGGCGAAGGGATGCCGGTGATGGCCGACATTTTGTCGAGGATCTGCTTGAGCGTGAGGTTTTCGCCACCGAGAATGTAGCGCCGGCCGGGAGTGCCTTTGGTCAGAGCGAGGACATGGGCGCGAGCGACCTCGGAGACATCGACGAGATTCATGCCGGTGTCCATGTAAGCGGGAAACTTGCCATTGAGGAAATCGACGAAGATGCGGCCCGTGGGCGTGGGTTTCAGGTCGTTGGAGCCGATGGGCGTGGTGGGATTTAAGATCAGCACTTCCTGTCCTTGGGCCGCTGCATGCAATGCCTCCTGCTCGGCGAGGAACTTGGAACGCTTGTAGTGGCCGACCATGTCGGCGAGTGAAACGGGTGTGTCCTCATTGATGACGATGCCGTCGCGGCGGAAGTGCATGGTCGCGACGGAAGACGTGTAAACGAAGCGCTTCACTCCGGCTTCGCGGGCCAGGCGGAGCAGCTCACGAGTACCGTCGACATTGGCGCGGACCATGGCGGCGGGATCGGGAATCCAGAGTCGATAATCGGCTGCGACATGAACGACGGCGTCGATGCCGGAGAGTGCCGAGCGCAGCGAGTCGGGCGTGGTCAGGTCGCCGACGACTGTTTGGCCCTTGATCCCCTCAAGGTTGGCGAGGTTCGATGTCTTGCGGATCAGGAGGCGAAGCTCTGCGCCATCAGCGGCGAGGGCTTTGGCCACGTGGTGGCCTACGAAGCCGGTAGCGCCGGTGAGAAAGATCTTCATAGGAGGCAGCGGAGCTAGCGGAGTTAGCGGTGTTCGCTGAGTTCGCGCGGGAGCCAGTTCTATTCTAAGCGGCGGGCGGGCCGGGGTTGGTGCCAGCAGCCGCCCAAAGGCTCGCGAAGACGAAGCGGAGCCCTGACTATTTTCCATGCTGAATTGCGGTTTGCGCGCCTATCGCTATTCATGCCATTTTGCATTACTCATCTCATGTACTTTTGCATTCCTGTGTAATGCGTTTCTTACTTACGTGGTACTGTATTTTTCAATTACTTCATAATGTATATTCGCCTTATTATCTCATGCGTCTTCGCCTTACCTTCTCATGCGAATCCGCCTTATTACTTTTGTGCAAATCTTGCCATGTTTTCATGCAGATTCGCATTACAATGACGCTATTGCACGGGTTCTGAAGGAGTTGCCATGGCAGAATTAACGGTTACGGCGCGAGGCCAGGTCACTTTCCGCAAAGACGTACTGCGCCACCTGGGCGTGAAGCCGGGAGAAAAGATCGAGATCGAGCTCGCGCCGGGCGGAAAAGGAACGATCACGGCGGCCAGGAAGACCGGCTCCATCGAGGACTTCATCGGAATGCTCGACGGCAAGACGCGAAAGGCGGCGGCCATTGGAGACATCGTGAAATCCGCGGGGCGCGGATGGGCGGGCATGCGATGAAGGCGATTGTCGACAGCAACGTATTGATCCGCGCCACTGTGCGCGACAACGCGAGGCAAGCGCGGGCGGCGACCGCGATCCTGCGGGACGCTGAAGTGATCGTGGTCTCGCTGACCGCGGTGTGCGAGTTCGTCGCGGTTCTACGGAATGTTTACAAGATCGGGCGCGAGGACGTGACGGCCGCGCTGCGCGCGCTGCTCGATGCCAGCAACGTCGAGGTCAATCGACCGGCCGTTGAGGCGGGCATGACCGTGATGAACGCGGGCGGCGACTTTGCCGACGGGGTCATCGCCTACGAGGGCCAATGGCTGGGCGGAGAAACCTTTGTCTCCTTTGATAAGCAGGCCTTCCCTGTGGCGGCGGTGCTGGGGAACAAAGCCAAATTGTTGGCGTGACGCGAAGCAGCCAAAATCAACACAGAACTTATTCGAGCGCGTCTGGTACCAGGCCGATATTCTTTTCGCCGGCGGCCTTCTTCTCGTTGTAGGCCTTGACCCAGTCTTCCCAATGCTTGCCGGCAGCGCGGTCTTTGCCGAACGCGAGACCGGCGATGTCGGCGTAACTCAGCTTGCGCTTTTCCGGTGCATTCGGAGTGAAGTATTGCACCCACGAATCGGCCAGCGTTGCGCCGGTCGAGCGGTTGAATATATAGGCTTCAACCTTTTCGCCTGACTTGAGCGTGATGGTGACATCGCCGCGAAAATCGAATGCCTTCTCGAGCGCACTCTTCAAATCCTGGTCGGTCGCCAGTTCAGGAACGGAGCCTTCGAGTTCCTCATGCTCGAAGCCGGGTGCGAGCTCGAGAGCTTCGATTTGCTCGCGTGTGTATTTCTGGACTTCAGCGGTCATGCGCGCGTCTCCTCAAGCTCGCGGTCTGGCTGCGCGATGTTCACGAGCGACGACGGGCCGTTGGGCATGGGCTCGTTGAGCAGGTTGAGCGCGTGCTGGTCGGGATAAAGCGAGAAGGTGCCCTTGACCATAGCCAGGAAGCCTTTAAGCGAGCCAAAGCCTTCGAGAACCGCCGAGGGCTCGTAGCCGCAACTGACCATGCAGTTGGCGCACTTGGGATTGCCGGAGCCGACCCCGTATTCCTCCCACTTGGTCGTTTCCATCAGCTCCTTGAAGGTTTCGGTGTAGCCGTCCTGGAGGAGGTAGCAGGGACGCTGCCAGCCGAAGATGTTGTAGGCGGGCGAGCCCCAGGGTGTGCAGTCGTAGTTGCGGTCGCCCATCAGGAACTCGAGGAACAGGGGCGACATGTTGAACTTCCAGCTTTTCTTGCGATTCGACAGGATGGCGCGGAACAGTCGCCTGACGCGGGCGCGGCCCATGAAGTGCTTCTGGTCGGGAGCCTTGTCGTAGCTGTAGCCCGGCGACAAAACAATTCCCTCGACACCAATGGCCATCATTTCATCGAAGTGCGCGCGGACGTGGTTAGGATCGGTGCCGTCGAAGAACGTGGAGTTGGGGGTAACGCGGAAGCCGCGCTTGACGGCCTCCTTAATGCCTTCGATGGCGATGTCCCAGCCGCCCTCGCGGCAGACCGAGAAGTCATGGTCGTCACGCTGGCCGTCAAGGTGCACAGAGAAGGTGAGGTACTTCGAAGGCGTGAACTCCGGCAGTCGGCGCTTCAACTCAAGTGCGTTGGTGCAAAGGTAAATGTATTTTTTGCGCGCGATGAGGCCGTTGACGATTTCAACGATCTGCGGATGGAGAAGCGGCTCGCCGCCGGGGATCGAGACCATCGGGGCGCCGCATTCTTCAACCGCAGCGAAGCACTGCTCGGGCGTGAGCTGCTTCTTCAGGATGTGCGGAGGGTACTGCACCTTACCGCAGCCGGCGCAGGCCAGATTGCAGCGGAAAAGCGGCTCAAGCATAAGCACAAGCGGATAGCGCTTTTGCCCGGAGAGACGCTTCTTCAATACATACGAGGCGACCGTCGCCATCTGTGAGATTGGAACTGCCATTCTTTGTCTACCTCCGGGGCGGAAGCCCCGATCTCTTCGCCGGGGCTCAAGCCCCGAAATCGTTCCGCCAGATCTTGCGGCCCGGCTAAAGCCGTGCCCTTGTTACAAAGCGGATGCTTGAAATACTCTCCTGTTGCTAGTGGCCGTTGCTTCTTTCCATCGCCCGCTTGTAGGCGGTAAGTGCCATCAGCGGGAAGTACTGCCGGTACATCGTGTAGGCGAGATAGAAAACCTTCGGAAACCCTGTGCCAGTGATGATGGCCTGGCGCGTCGGTCCCTCGCCCATGGACTCGTCCCAGTCGCCTTCGGGGCGCTGGCGCTCGAGCAGCCAACGCACGCCCTTGGCAATCGAGTCGGACCGATCGTCGCCCGCAGCGAGCAAACCAAGCATCGCCCAGGCGGTTTGCGAAGGCGTGCTCGGGCCGATGCCGCGCGTGTTGGGATCGTCGTAGCTGCCGCAGGTCTCGCCCCAACCGCCGTCGGGATTCTGTACCATGCGAATCCATTCGGCGGCCTGCTGAATCTGCGGCTCGAGATGATCGACGCCGATGGCATCGAGCCCGCGCAGAACCAGAAATGTACCGTACAGGTAATTCACGCCCCAACGGCCGAACCAGCTTCCGTCCGGCTCCTGCTCGTCGAAGATGAACTTGATGGCGCGCTGGACGCGTTTATCCTCGCGCGTGTAACCGTAGACGGCGAGCATCTCAAGCATTCGCCCAGTAATGTCAACCGAAGGCGGATCGAGCATGGCGTTGTGATCCGCGAAAGGGATGTACTGGAAGATCATCTTGGTGTTGTCTTTGTCGAAGCTGCCCCAGCCGCCGTTGCGGCACTGCATGGCAAACTCCCACTCAATGGCCCGCTGCGCCACTTGGTGCTGATAGCGCTCGCGGGGATTATCGACCTTGCTGAGGGCGAGCAGAACCTGAGCCGTATCGTCGGTGTCGGGATAGAACTCGTTGTTGTATTCGAAGTACCAGCCGCCGGGTTCGGTCTTGGGAACCTTCACGGCCCAGTCGCCCTTGTGGCGGACCTCTTTGGCGAGCATCCAGTCGACGGCTTTGATCATGCGCGGATCGTTGCGCGGAACACCGGCTTCACCCAGCGCGTAGACAGCCTGCGCCGTGTCCCAGACGGGGCTCATGCAAGGCGTCATGCGGAACGTGGGCTCGGGCATCTCGGGAGTGGCAGGCTGTTCGATGCCCAGCTTTTCAAACTCATCGCGGGCGCGAATGACCTGCGGATCGTCTTCGGAGTAGCCCAGGCAACGCAGCGCGACGATGGCGTTGAGCATCGCGGGATAGATGGCTCCGAGGCCATCGGTCATCTCAAGACGCTCGAGCATCCACTTCTCGGCGACCTTCATGGCATGCTTGCGCAGAGGGCGCAGATGCACGGCTTCAAACCAGTGCGTCATTCGATCCAAAGCCAGGAAGAAATTGCGCCAGGAGATCAAGTGCTTGCGATCGACGCGGAGGCGAAGGATGGAGTTTGCCCGGCCGCCGACGAACAACTCGTCGATTCCCTGCTCCGGCGGAATCTTCTTGTACGGCTTCTTGGCGTACATGATGGCCAGCGGCACGAGGATTGAGCGCGACCACGCGGAGATTTCGTAGATATTGAAGTAGAACCATTTGGGAAAGAGAACAATCTCCGGCGGGATGGCGGGGACCGCGTCGTAGTCATACTGGCCCAGCGCGCAGAGATACATTTTGGTGAAGGTGTTGCACGCGATGACGCCGCCGTGCGCCAGCACCCACTTGCGGCACTTCGCCAGACGCGGGTCCTCAGGGCCGATGCCCATGAGCTTGGCCGCGGAGTAGCACTTGACGGAGAGTGAAATGTTGCCGGGGCCGCCAGGATAAATGCTCCAACTGCCGTCTTCGTTCTGGTAGCGCATCATCTCCGTGCAGGCGCGCTTGAGACGGCCGGGATCGCCGCTCTCAAGAAGCGTATGCAGGAAGATGTAGTCGGCCTCGAGCATGGAGTCGGCTTCGAGCTCGCTGCACCAGTAGCCGTCGGGGTGCTGAGAAGAAAAGAGGAAGTCGCGAGCGCCGGCCATCGCCGATTCGACATCGGCCAGGTCCGCGTCAATCCTGCCAAATCTCGGTTGGGCAAAATGGGGCTGCGCAAAATGGGGGGCCGCTGTAGGCGATTTTGGCTGCTCAGGTGTCATAGAGTCTCGATAATCCGAACCCTTAACTGGAACACGGAAAACAGTCTGAATGTTCCTGCTGTTTGCGCATCCATATGATGCGTGCCAATTTGATGCACCACGAACCGGCGTGATGCAGGCGAGGTCAACGTACCGGAACGGGCTCAGCCCCGCCAGCGCTGCCGATGGCCTGCACAATCTCAGGAGGCAAGCCGAAACGCACGTTCTCCGGCATCACCTCAACCTCTTCGACGTCTTCGAAGCCGTTTTGCCGCAGATAGTCGACCACGTCTTCAACCAGGATCTCGGGAGCCGAGGCACCGGCGGTGACTGCGACGTTTTGAACGCCGGCGAGCCACTTGGGATCAATGGCCTGAGAGTTATCGATGAGATACCCGATCGTGCCGAGGTTGCGGGAAACCTCGACCAGTCGATTGGAGTTGGAGCTGTTTGTCGAGCCGACGACAAGAACGAGGTCGGCATTGTGGGCCACGTTGCGGACGGCTACCTGACGATTTTCCGTGGCATAGCAAATGTCCTGGGAGTGCGGTCCAACGATATGCGGAAACTTGATTTTGAGCGCGTGGATAATATCGCGGGCCTCGTCAAGCGAGAGGGTGGTCTGGGTGAGGTAGGCAACGCGATCGGGGTTGGGCAGCTCGAGAGCCTCAACCTCTGCCACGTTTGAAACCACATGGGTTACATCGGGCGCCTCGCCCAGCGTGCCCTCGATTTCATCGTGATCGCGGTGGCCGATGAGCACCAGCGAGTAGCCCTGCCGGGCGAATTTGACAGCCTCAAAATGGACTTTGGTGACCAGCGGGCAAGTGGCGTCAATCACTTTGAGATTGCGGCCCTTGCTGCGGTCGCGAACGGCCGGCGACACGCCGTGAGCGCTGTAAATGACGCGCTGGCCGTCGGGCACATCGTCGATATCGTGGACGAAGATAGCTCCCTTTTCCGCCAACTCGTTCACAACATAGCGGTTATGGACGATCTCCCGACGCACGTAGATGGGCGCACCGAAGGTTTCAAGGGCGATCTTCACAACGTCGATGGCGCGCACCACACCGGCGCAAAAGCCGCGCGGTTTGAGCAGCAAAACCTTCTTTTTGCGTGGGGAGGCGGCCTGGGAGCCGTGATGGGGAACGGATTCGGCGACAGAAGTGGTCACAGTTTCAAGTATACCAACGGGCGGGTTGAAACGACAGGGCTGGCGGGGTTGAACTCATGGTTCGTCGATTCGTGCTTTCCCAAGGTCCCCAGAGGAGAAGAACGCATGCACGTGCGGGTAGGGGACCGGGGCCGAGCGAGCCACAGGTCGCCCAGCCCCGGGGGTAGCTTTCACTGGATTTGAGCCTAACGGCCGTTTTCGTCGTTGGCGGCCTGGATGAGCCCATCGTTTGCCTGATTGAGATATCTCCCTACCGTGTTGATATCGGAGATGATTTTGGGATTGTTTGGATACTCTCTCTCGACGACGGTCGCCTGATTCCATGCCTGGACAATTGCGCTCTGCGCCGCTCGCAGGTTTGGATGATTTGCGCCCAACGTGACCTGGGGCGGAGCCGACGGGCTCACAACAGTCTGGCCAACCAATACGCCTCCAGCAAAGATTGCCGAGGCAACAACGGAGCCCAAAATCACTTTGCTTCTTGTCATGGGAAAACCTCCTGTTGGGACTATTACAAGGGCCGATGAACAGCTGGCAATAGAAGAATTTGTGAAAATCCCGGCGAAGGCAGGCGTCGGTTGTGAGGTTTGTCGCACCTAAAGGGTCATAAGCGCACCGGCCGGTGCAAGCGCACGGACCGGGGCGAGCATCTGGACCGAGGAGGGTGGAAAAATGGCAAAGGACAAGAAATGCGCGAATCCTGCCTGTAGCTGCGCCGCAAGCGGCGACTCAAAATACTGCAGTGCCCATTGCGAGGGCACGGCGGATAAAACCGAAGTAGTTTGCACGTGCGGCCATCCAGGCTGCAAAGGCGACGCAACCCACGTGTAGGGTGCACCATGAGAAATCAAGGTCTTCGCGAGCCGGAGGCCTTGATTCTTCTATGGCTTTTGGTGTCACCAGCTGTTCGGTTGAATCGCCCCCGTTTTCCTCAGCCACGGCTCGAAATTGAACTAACGGCGTGCCGGCCATCGAATCAGACGGGCGACTAGAATCAAGGCTAGCCATGTCTGAATTCACCCACCTGCATCTGCATACGGAATATTCCCTGCTGGACGGAGCCTGCGACGTAACCAGGCTCGTAGATCGCGTGGCGGCGCTGGGCCAGAAGTCTGTGGCCATGACGGACCACGGAAACATCTACGGAGCGGTGCACTTTTTTGATGCGGCCAAGGCCAAGGGCATCAAGCCGATCCTGGGCTGCGAACTTTACGTCTGCAAGGCGGAGGATCATCGCGCGGAGACTTCGAACGATCAGTACAACCACCTGCTGGTGTTGGCCGAAAACGAAGAGGGCTACCAGAACCTGATCCGGCTGACGTCGGAGGCGAGCCTGCATGGGTTTTACCGGAAGCCGCGGGTAAGCAAGAAGTATCTGGCGGAACATGCAAAGGGGCTTATCTGCCTGTCGGGTTGCCTGAGCGGCGAATTGTGCGAGACGCTCTGCGACGAGAAGATGGACGCCGCGGACCGGTATCTGAAGGCCAAAGCAGTCGCGCAGCAATACGAGGACATCTTCGGCAAAGGAAACTTCTTCCTCGAGATTCAGGACCAGGGGTTGGAGGAGGAGCGAAAGATTCGCGCGGATTTCGACCGGCTCGAAAAGGACCTGGGGATTCCGCTGGTGGCGACCAACGACTCGCACTACCTGTGCGGCGAAGACTCGCACGCGCACGAAGTGATGCTGTGCGTGCAAACGGGATCAAAGATTCACGACGCCAATCGATTCAAATTCGACAGCGACCAGTTTTTTGTGAAGAGCGCGGAAGAGATGGCGTTGGTTTTCAAGGATTCGCCGGCGGCGGTTGCGCGAACCATGGAGATTGCCGAGCGCTGCAACTTCAAGCTCCACAAGGTAGACAGTCCCTTTCCTGATTTCGCGGTGCCTGGCGGACACACGGCGAACAGCTATTTCGAGGAAGTATGCCGCGAGGGACTGCGCAAGCGGATGGAGACGGCGGTGCGGCAACTTGAGCTGCGCGGCGTGAGGCGCTCCACTCCGGATGAGTACGAATCGCGTTTGAGCTTCGAGATCGACATCATCAAGCGGATGAACTACTCGGGATACTTTCTGATCGTTTGGGACTTTATCAAATATGCGCGCGATCATGGAATTCCCGTGGGCCCGGGACGCGGATCGGCGACCGGCTCATTGGTCGCGTACGCGATGGAGATTACCAACATCGATCCGCTGCAGAATGTTTTGCTCTTCGAACGATTTCTGAACCCGGAGCGCGTGACGATGCCGGACATCGACGTCGATTTCTGCATGAACCGTCGCGGCGAAGTGATCGACTATGTGACGCGCAAGTACGGTCGCGAGCAGGTGGCGCAGATTATCACGTTCAATACGATGGCGGCCAAGGCGGCGATCAAGGATTGCGGGCGCGCACTCGATATGCCGTATGGCGACGTGGACCGCATCGCGAAGCTGGTGCCGGCGACGATCGGCGTGACGCTCGACCAGGCTTTGAAGGATTCGCCGGACCTGCGCAAGGCCTATGACAACGACAAACAAGTGCGCGAACTGATCGACACAGCGAAAAAGCTTGAAGGGCTGGTGCGCGGCGCGGGCGTTCACGCGTCGGCGGTGGTGATTGCGCCGAGGCCATTGACTGAGCTGGTGCCGCTGAACCGCACCAAAAACGACGAAGTGGTGACGGCCTACGACATGAAGGCCGTAGAAAAAATGGGCCTGCTGAAGATGGACTTCCTGGGCCTGACCACGCTGACCGTGATTACCGATTGCCTGAAGCTGATCGAGCAAACACGTGGAGAAAAGCTGGACATCGACCTGCTGCCGATGGACGACCCGGAGACGTTCAAGCGGGTGTTTCACACGGCGCTGACGTCGGGCGTGTTTCAGTTTGAGTCGGGCGGAATGCGCGACATTTTGCGGCGCTACAAGCCAGACACTGTCGAGGATTTGACGGCGTTGAATGCCCTTTATCGGCCGGGACCGATGGACATGATCGACGACTTTGTCGAGCGCAAATGGGGACGGCGCAAAGTGGAGTTTCTGCTGCCGGAGCTCGAGGCGATTCTGAAAGACTCGCTGGGTGTGATTGTGTACCAGGAACAGGTGATGCGAATCGCCAATGTGCTGGCAAGCTACTCGCTGGGAGAAGCCGACCTGTTGCGGCGCGCGATGGGGAAAAAAGATCCGAAGGCGATGGCCGAACAGCGCGATCGGTTTATGACGGGCGCTGCCAAGCTGGGCCACCCGAAAGCAGCGGTGGAAGAAATCTTCGAGCAGATGGCGAAGTTTTCAGGGTACGGTTTTAACAAATCGCACTCGGCGGCCTACGCGCTGGTGGCCTACCAGACGGCATACTTGAAGACGCATTATCCGGTGGAGTTCATGGCCGCGCTCTTGACGTCGGAAACGTCGAAGCCCGACAGCGTCGTGAAGTACATCGGCGAGTGCCGAGAGATGGGAATCCGCGTGGAGCCGCCGGATGTGCAGGTAAGCGGAGCGCAATTTACGCCGCATATGACCGAGGAAAGCCAGGCGATTCGCTTTGGGCTGGCGGCGGTAAAGAACGTTGGCGGCAATGCAATCGAGTCGATCCTGAAAGCGCGCGCAGAAGTGGGCGGACGGTTCAAGAGCTTATGGGAGTTCTGCGAGAAGGTCGATCTGCGGCTGATGAACAAGCGCGTGATCGAGTCGCTGATCAAGGCCGGCGCGCTGGACTCGCTGGGCACCCGTGGGCAGTTGATGGCCGCCGTCGACAAGGCGATGGAGCGGGCGCAGAAGGCGCAGCGCGACGCCGAGCAGGGGCAAAGTGGATTGTTCGGGCTGTTCGATGAAACACCGGCGCGCGGGCGCGACGCCGATGCGCTGCCGGCTGCCGCCGATTGGGAAGAGGGCGAGCGGCTGGCGAACGAAAAAGAAGTGCTGGGGTTCTTTGTCTCGGGACATCCGCTGGATAAGTATGCGGAGAAGCTGCGCAACCTGACGGGCGTGATCACCGTGGCCGAGGCGCTGGAGCGGAAACCGCCCGAGCGGCGTTGGGGCGGGCAGGCGGATGCTGCGGACGAAATCCAGGTAGCGGGGATCATTCATGGGTTGCGCGTGCAGAAAAGCCGGCGAGATCAACGGCTCTATGCGCAGGCAACGCTCGAAGACGCCACTGGAAAAATGGAGCTGATCTGCTTTGCGCGTGACTATGAGCGGCTGGCGCAGCAGTTGAAGATCGAAGCGCCGGTGCTCATTCGAGGGCAGCTGATGGGCGAAGAAGACGCCGCGCCCAAGATCTCTGTGAGCCAGGTGCAGGCGCTTGAAGAGGTACAGGTAAAGCTGCCGGGCGGAGTGCGGATTCGAATCAACCTCGATCGCGCGACAGAAGAAATACTAGCGCAATTGAAGAGCGCCGCTGCGGATGCGCCAGGGCCGGGCAAAGTGCTGTTGCAACTCGAGAAGAAAGGCGAGTATGCAGTGATCCTGGAACCCGAGGGAATGAGCGTGGCCGCCGATCGCGGCTGGGTGGAACGCGTGGAAGAGCTGGCCGGCAAAGGATCGGTGCAGGCGGTGGGATAAACAACTTCGAGCAAGTTGCTCGCGCTAGAATGATACCCATGCAAATCAGAAAGGCCGTTATCACCGCGGCAGGTAAGGACCAGCGCAACCTGCCCATGCAAACTCTGTTTGATCAGCAGGGCGTGGAGCGATCCGTGCTCAGCCTGGTGGTGCGGGAAGCGGTGCGGGCGGGCATCACCGATGTGTGCATCGTGGTCTGCCCTGGCGATGAGGAACCGTACACACGGCTGCTGGCCAACGACGGCGCGCGTCTCACGTTCGTCGCGCAGACTGAGGCGCGAGGATACGCGCACGCGGTGTTCAGCGCTAAAGCCTTTGTGAAGGACGAGCCGTTTCTGCATTTCGTTGGCGATCACATCTATGTTGGTCAGGAAGCGAGCGGCAGCGCGAAAAGCCTGGTGGATGCGGCGGCGGCTGAAGGCTGCGCCATCTCAGCCGTTCAGGTGACGCGAGAGAGCTTGCTTCCCTTTTATGGAACTGTCGGTGGACAGCCGGTGCAGGGTAAGCCGGGGTTGTATCGCGTGGAAGCGGTGCGCGAGAAGCCGACGCCGACCGAGGCGGAGCAGCATTTGATCGTGCCCGGGCTGCGCAGCGGTCAATATCTCTGTTTCTACGGAATGCACGTGCTCACTCCGGCGATTTTCGAAATCTTATCGGGAATGCTGGGCGCGGGACGCATGAGTCTTTCCGCGGCGCTGGCGGTACTGGCCGAGCGCGAGCAGTACCTGGCGATGATCCAGGCGGGGCAACGATTCGATGTGGGCGTGAAATATGGATTGTTTACGGCACAGCTCGCATTGGCGCTCAGCGGTCAGGACCGCGAGAAGGTTCTGACGCAATTGGTCGATGTTTTGGCCGCGCGCCAAATGCTCTCCGCGAAGGGAGAGGGCGCGTGAGCGGACTATGGACGACGATCACCGCGACCGATGCCGAGATTCGCAATCGCTCCCTCGATGATTTTTGCCGAACGGCTTCGACAGAGCAGATCCTTGCCGAATTGAAGGAACTCGAGCAGCTCAGGCACGCGAACGAGAATCTTTACGAGCGCGTGCGCGCGCTTTTCTTTCTCTACGCCATCCATCGCTTTCATTTGCCGTCCCGCACGGACGTGTTTGCGGCGGGCAGAGCGCTGATTCCCTTCGATGGATACGAGAAGTTCCTGAACAGAAGATTTGAGGAGGCGATCGGCATTTTTCTCGCGGCCCAACAGCGCGATGGGATGAGCGACGGACTCTCAAGCGCGCTGGCGGCAGCGTATCGCGGGCTGGCCTTCCAGACGCTGGCTGACCAAGTGCGGCGAAGTGTGCGGTCGGTGCGCGGCAATCAGTGGATGTTTCGCACCGGGCACCCGGCCGATTACGCATTGCGGCTGCGGCCGGAGCTTTTGAAGCGCGATAGCAGCGATCCGTTTCCGATTCTGCACGAGGCTACGCCCGTGCGCATGGACCTGAGCCACAGCGGATGGAGCGACATCTTTTTTCTGGGCATGGATCTGCCGGAGATGGCGCGGGTGTTGAATGTCTCGATCGATCTGTCGATTCATAGTGAGAATGGGCAGACGCCGAAGCCTCCGGTCGAAACGTATTTGCGCGTAATCGATCGTCCCGTGATCCGGCTGGCGAGCGTCGACCTGGACGCGACAGCGGAGATCGGCGACCTGCAGGAGCTTTTCGATTTTGGGCGCGATTATCTGGGACTGCTGAAGGCTGCAGTGATTGCGTCAGGCATTGTGCCGCCGGGAATGGAAGGCTCGGGGCAGCCGCTGGCTTCGGTACTGGCGCAATTGACCGGGCGCGAAGGACTGGGCATCGAGATCGTGAGCCAGGTGAACAACATTCCCAAAGGATCGCGGCTGGCTGTGTCGACCACGCTGCTGGCATCGCTGATCGCGCTGTGCATGCGCGCAACAGGGCAGGCGAAGTCGCTCAGTGGACCGCTTGATGAGGAAGAGCGGCGCGTGGTGGCGGCGCGTGCCATTCTTGGCGAGTGGCTGGGCGGATCGGGTGGAGGGTGGCAGGATTCGGGAGGCGTTTGGCCAGGGATCAAAGTGATTGAGGGCGCGCAGGCGAGCGAAGGGGATCCAGAGTATGGCGTGAGCCGCGGCAGATTGTTGCCGAATCATCGCATTCTCGGCGAATCCGAAGTGAGCGCAGAGACACGCCGGCGATTGCAGGAGAGTCTGGTGCTGGTGCACGGCGGCATGGCGCAGGATGTGGGGCCGATCCTGGAGATGGTTGCCGAGAGATACTTGCTTCGCTCGAACGCGGAGTGGACGGCGCGGCAAACAGCATGCACGGTTCTCGACGAGATCCTCGATGATTTGCGCGCGGGCGACGTGCGCGCAATCGGCGGAGCCACGCAGCGCAATTTCGATGGACCGATCCAGAGCATCATTCCCTGGGCGAGCAATTTGTATACGGAGACGCTCATCCGCAAAGTCAGGGCGGAGTTTGGCGATGCATTCTGGGGATTCTGGATGCTGGGAGGAATGTCGGGCGGCGGCATGGGGTTCATCTTCGATCCCAAACGCAAGGCGGAGGCGCAGAGGCGGCTCGGCACCCTGATGACCGAAGTGAGCGGAGAGCTTGCCGGCGGGGTGGCGTTTGCGATGAAGCCGGTGGTGTATGACTTTTCGATCAATGAGCGTGGGACGTTTGCCGAGTTGAAGACGGGCGGCGATGCGATTCTCCCTGACGGCTACTACAACATTGTTCTGCCCGCTCTGCTGCGCAAGGATCAGCGGCTGCTCTCGGCGTGCGAGCGCGGCGACCTGGAGCGATTCAGCGCACTCTCGCATGACGCGCCGGGTGCACGCGATCGCGCGCACGGGCTACTCGACCGGCTCCTGCCGCACGGCAATGGCGCCGATGAACACGCGGAAAGTCTGGAGTCGATTCTCAAAGCGAATGGATTCGATCCCGTGCAGCATGAGCGGATCCAGGCGGAGTTGCGGGCGGGTCATATTGGAATTGCGCAGAATCGGCTGGCAGCAACAGTGCAGATTGAAGATGTTGGACCTGAGCAACTCTTCGACGCGTGGCGGGAAGGAGACGCGAAGTACCGCAAACTCGGCGAGGAGGCGCTCGCAGCCGGCACGGTCGCGGTGGTCACGCTCAGCGGTGGCGCAGGCAGCCGATGGACGCACGGAGCCGGAGTCGTCAAAGCGCTGAGCCCGTTCTGCCGGCTTGCCGGAACACATCGCACATTTCTTGAAGTTCACCTGGCCAAGAGCCGCGGTGCGGGCAAGCGCTATGGATGCGAGGTGCCGCATGCGATCACAACGAGCTACCTGACTCATGGGCCGATCGAGCAGTTTCTGCGGCGCGAAAACGGCTACGGGTATACGGGGCCGTTATACCTATCCGCAGGACAGAGCGTGGGACTGCGGCTGATTCCCACGGTGCGCGACCTGCGCTTTGCGTGGGAAGATACGCCGCAGCAGATGCTGGATGCGCAGGCAGAGAAGGTGCGCGAGAGCGTGCGCGCGGCGCTGGTGGCCTGGGCGCTGAGAGCGGGCGAGGCGGCGAGTTATACCGACAATCTTCCGATGCAGTGCCTGCACCCGGTGGGCCATTGGTACGAAGTGCCGAATCTGTTCTTGAGCGGCGTGCTCCAGACAATGCTGGAGGCCAGGCCGCAGTTGCGCACCTTGATGGTTCACAACGTGGATACGGTGGGCGCTAACCTCGATCCGGCAATCCTTGGCCGGCACATTGCGAGCAAGGCGACGATGACGGCAGAAGTTGTGACGCGGCGCATCGAGGATCGTGGCGGAGGCCTGGCGTCGGTCGACGGGCGGGTGCGATTGGTCGAAGGACTGGCGTTGCCTTCAGAGGAAATCGAATTTGCGCTTTCCTATTACAACTCGAATACTTTCTGGATCGACATTGACACGCTGCTGAAGGTCTTCGGGCTGAAGCGGAGCGATTTGCGGGATCGTGAGAGGGTGGCCACGGCGGTTCGCGCCATGGCCGCGCGCATGCCAACCTACATCACGCTGAAGGATGTGAAGAAACGCTGGGGCAAAGGGCAGGAGGATATCTATCCTGTGGCTCAGTTCGAAAAGCTATGGGGAGACATGACGGCTCTTCCGCTGATGGCCTGCGAATACGTGATTGTGCCGCGAGTGCGAGGGCAGCAGCTCAAAGAGCCAGCGCAACTGGACGGGTGGCTGCGCGACGGATCGGCTGAAGCCGTGACGGCGCTGTGCGAGTTTGAAGTTTAGAATCCAGGATAGGGCGCGTGCATCCGGGCCTGAAGGCCTTTCGCATTTGCACCGAAAGTTCAGGGGCATCAATGCCCCTGCTCCCTCCAACTCAGTGGTTTTTCGTGCCTGATGCAATGCGCATCACCGCATCGTACGCAGGCTTGGGCTTGTCGTTACGGTCGAAGAGCAGCGGATAATTGGTGCGCCCCGGCACGGGCCAGTTGTTCAGCCATGAATCCGCATCGGTAACGCCCCAGAACGTGACGCGCTCCACTTCGCCGGGATGCTTCAAAAACACGCCAAACAGATCGGCATAACGTTTGGCCAAATCCTGCTGGACTGAATCGGGCAACCCGTTGGCGTAGGGATTGAGCGCCGCGTTCTGCTGGACCCGCAAATTGACATCGGCGGTAGGCTGGCCGCCGGCATTGGGCAGCACGGTGATGTCGAACTCGGTGATCGAAACCTTAATCCCGGCAGCTTCGAATGCTGAGATGGTTTCATCTTCCTGCTGCGCAGTCGGCCAATCAAGATGGTCGTGGCCCTGAATGCCGACGCCCGTAATATAGACGCCATCCGAGCGCAACTTCTTGACGAGGGCGATCGCACCATCGCGCTTGGGCCCGTTTTCAAGGCTGTAGTCGTTGTAGATCAGCTCTGCCCACGGATCGGCCTCATGCGCAAATTGAAACGCCTTTTCAATGTAGTCAGGGCCGATGATCTTGTACCAGAGCGACTGGCGCATCGTGCCGTCATCGTTGAGCGCCTCATTGACGACGTCCCAGCTATTAATTTTCCCTTTGTACCGGCCGACGACCGTGTCGATATGGTCCTTCAGGCGCGCCAGCAGAGCGTCGCGTGTAAGCAGATTGCCCTTGTCGTCGTGAAAGACCCAGGCCGGAACCTGACTGTGCCAGACCAGATTGTGACCCACGATAAACATGTGGTGCTTTTGGCCAAAGGCGACATACTTATCCGCCAGATCGAAGTTATATTGGCCCGGCTGAGGATGAACCCGCTCCCACTTGAGCACGTTTTCCGGCGAGATGGAGTTGAACTGGGATTCGATGAGGCCGTTCGCGCGCGCGTCCTGCCCCGAGACCTGCGCTTCATTCATGGCCGCGCCAACAAAGAAGTCGCCCTTGAATGCCTGCTTTAACGAAGTGGGAGCATGCGCAGCGGTGGCAGTGCAGGCGACGATCAAAAAGGACAATACGACATAACGCACACCGATGCGCGACTTGGCTCGCATGATTTCTCCTGGCTGGAATCCGGACCTAATCATAAACCTTTTCAGGGTTTACCAGCGGCAAAGCCCTTGCGCCGTTCCGTCAGTTCGAGGGCGATCTTCTGGTTGACTTCGCGCGTAATGGGATAAAAGAACATGCAGGCCGCCGCGGCGAAGAAGGCGAGACCGGCATAAACGCTGGCGGTCAGCACGATTCCGGACTGCGCCTGCGCGGTCTGCACCGGAGCTTCGGAGACGAATCCGTACAACGCGAAGAGCCAACCGGCAATGGCGCCACCCAAAGCTAGCCCGGCCCAAAGCGCGAAGACAACCGCGGCCGTGACTGTGCCGCTGGCGCGACGGCCCGTCTTCCATTCGCCGTGGTCGGCCACGTCGCCCATCATTGACCAGATAATCGGTCCAGACAATCCGTAAGAGAATTGGCGCAATACTTCGGTGACGACAATCAGGATCGTTGCATTCGATGGAATCTTCAGCAGCGCCGCGGCGAAGACACCGGTCAGAATCATGCTTGCGATGAAGAGGTTGCGTTTGCCAACGCGTTTGGTTATCGCCGTGGAGCAGGTCACTCCGGCGATCAGCGCTGCGAGCCCGAACCCGTTTAGCCAGGAGAAGAGGCCGAGGTTGCCGGCAACATAGCGGCAATAGGGCAGCATCACGTTACCGCGAATCACAATGGCTGCGAAATAGAACAGCGTGGCCAGGAAGAGCACAATCCAC